>OGZI01003564.1_pt1 | contig 10758 bp, 11 predicted proteins | sample 1576711 | NCBI WGS metagenome assembly OGZI01 (sample SAMEA3541482, study PRJEB24748) | human gut metagenome | biome: human gut; feature: human-associated habitat; material: faeces | place: China | collected 2012
ATCTTTTGTTAACTGATACACAATGGTACTAACCATTTCAAGATGGGCCAGCTCTTCTGTACCAATATCTGTCAAAATTGCTTTCACTTCAGGATAAGGCATAGAATAGCGTTGACTTAAATAACGCAATGAAGCGCCCAACTCCCCGTGAGGGCCACCATATTGACTAATGATAATTTTTGCAAGCTTTGCATTCGGTGTTTTAATTTTAACCGGATACTGTAAACGTTTTTCATACACCCACATTATTCATTCGCCTCCACTTCCCATGGCCAAGGGCCTGTAATCCAAGCCCAACGGCTGGTATCTCTGCTTGTTTCATTAATCGGTCCAAATTGAGATTCATATTTTTCAGTCAATTCCGCAGCCTTTTTCTGTGCTTCTTTTAATCTTTTAGCCGCCTCACAATTATTTGGATGCGTGTCTAAAAATATATGCAATTCCCATGCAGAGAATTGGTATGCACTAATTTGGCGCATGAGCCGTTCTTGTTCACTCATTTCATATCCCTCCATTTGGTTCCCAAAAATGGCTTATCAAGTTCAGGGAAAATAGTGCCGTTTTCCAGACCTTTTTCTGCACTGTAAATTGTTTTGTATTGTTGATATGGCACATAAGCCATTGCTTCTACAGTAACTGCCGGCAACGGAGTCGTCTGTTTCATTTCAACGCATTTTTCTTCATTATAATCTGTCAAAATCGGTCTCTCCTTTCTATATAATAAGCTTATCCATACTATGTAATACAGTTTATTTATGTGCTTATCCCTTCAAAATTAAAAATCAGGTTTATAAATTTCTCCCAAGAAAGCATCCATTGTATCAAAAATATTTTAATTTATTGTATTTCTTAATGAAATAATAACAAACATAGACTATAATAAAATCATAACAGAAAGGATGTATCGTTTATGAGTAACTTGCGAGTTGCAAAAACAGAAGAATTTGATAAAATATTTTCCATATTGGAAAACAGTTTTCCTCCGGATGAATACAGAACATACGAAGGCCAAAAATTTCTATGGAATCATCCAAAGTACACTGTATATGTAATTCCCGATGACGAATCTGACTGCATCAAAGCATTTATCACAGTATGGAAATTTGAGGATTTCGCCTTTATTGAACATTTTGCAGTAAATCCTTTCTACCGAAACCAAGGACTTGGTTCGTTAATTTTGCATGAAATTCTGAATCTGCTGCAGTGTCAAATCTGTTTGGAAGTAGAATTGCCGAAAACAGATTTTGCAAAAAGACGAATTGGATTTTACGAACGAAACGGATTTTTTATCAATCACTATCCATATGCTCAACCTCCTTATACAAGAGAAAAACAACCAGTTCCATTGCTTATGATGACTTCCGGCAATTGTGTTTCAAAAGACCGATTTGATAGTATAAAAGAAACAATTTTCAAAGAAGTGTATCAAACATCAAACTAAATAGAATAAACGATTCCCTACTAGACAAATATCCGGAAAGAAATCATCCATTCTATCAATAAATTTAGAAACTGAAAAGGGAGACGCTTGATAAAAAGCGTCTCCCTTTTCAGTTTTTATTTCTTTTTGGATTTATTCCCTTTTATCTTCTTAATAATACGAGAAGTTAACGTTCCTTTTGCTGCTTTTTCGGCAGCTTCTTCTTCCTCTTCTTTTTGTCTTGCTTCTCTGTCCGCTTTCTCTTCGTCCGTCATTTCTCTATAAACCCCGGGAACACTATATGCCAGAGTATCATCAGGCATATTTCGTTTTCCCAAACGGCGAGAAATCCAACGTTTTAGCCATGTATACAGCATTGCGAAAGTTGGTACACCAATAATCATACCAACAAATCCAAACAATGCGCCGAACACTACAATAGCAAATATAATCCAAAATCCATTTAACCCAATGGTTTCTCCCAATATACGCGGACAAATAATGTTACCATCTATTTGCTGCAAAATAATGATAAAGATAACAAAATATACTGCCTGTAACGGGTTCACCAATAAAATTAAAATGGCACTTGGAATTGCACCAATGTAAGGACCAAAGAACGGAATGACATTAGTGATTGCAACAATGACACTAATCATTGGAGGATAAGGCAATTGTAAAATTGACATACCAATAAAGCATAGTATACCAACAATTAAAGCATCAATTAACTGACCTGTAATAAAGCTGCCGAATACAGTGCTGGTTTCTCTTGTGTTACGAATCAGTCCGTCTGCGCGTCTGCGGGGCAATATCGCATATGCTGCTTTTTTGCACTGTGCACAGAATTTTTCTTTACTGAATAGAAAGTAAATGGCAATGATTAAACCAATAATGACATCTTTTAAGACCATAAATACATTCCATAAACCGGAAAGTAAATTGGTTGCAATATTTTGTAATTGAGGAACCAAATCGGTTGACATCCAACTTTGAAGCATTTCTTTCGATTTTTCCAATGCCTGCAAAATAAATTCTGCAGACTTGCTGTCTTGCTTTAAAATGCCGTCTAACCAGCCCATAAAGTTATTATAGTACGACTCAAAGTTATTGTAGAAGCCCATAATGTTGGTTACCAGTTGAGGGAACAGCATTAATGAGAAGACGGTAATTACTACAAATAGCAACAAAATTGAAATCACAATACTGATAGCACGGGATATTTTTTCAGCCCGATGTACTTTTTTTGTTTTTTTAAATACGGTTTTCATAAACAATTTGTGTAATCGTTTAACAACCGGATTTAAAATAAACGCAAACGCAAAACCGTACAAAACAGGCGTTAAAATACCGAATATAGTGCCAAAAAAGCCCCATATCATATCAAAACGGAAAATAGCGGCAAATAGCAGCAATCCGGCAATAATTACCGCAACTGCCGTAACACCCCAATATAGATATTTTTTATCCCATCTATATCTCATAATTTAAAATCATCGCCCTCCTTTCTGAAAAATAATTGGTTATTTTTATTATTGTACCACCTATTGTTTGAAAAGTCACCCTAATATTTGTAAAAATAAAAAACAGGTTTGTAACCTGTTTTCTTTTTATTTATATTTTCTGTTTTTCCACCATTTTTTGATTCGTTGTGACAAAGTTTGCTTGGTTGCTTTTCTGAAAGCTTCCTCCGCCCGTTCACTTTCCATTTTATCCACTGCAATTTTTTCTTCTTCTGTCATTGGGCGAAAACATCCCTGCATGCTATAGGCAACCGTTTCTGTAGGCATATGTTTTTTCTGCAATCTGCGTGTAATCCAGTTTTTAATCCAGGTATAAATCACAGCAAATGCAGGAACACCAATAATTAAACCTACGAATCCCATTGTGCCGCCAAATACCACTATGGCAAAGATAACCCAAAACCCGGTTAATCCCGTTGCCTCTCCCAACACTTTAGGAGCAATAATATTTCCTTCAATCTGCTGTAATACCAGAATAAAAATCAAAAAGTACAATGCCTGAAGAGGGTCTACCAATAAAATCAATAAAATACTTGGAATTGCTCCTATATACGGACCAAAAAACGGAATGACGTTGGCAACACCAATGATGACACTGATTAGCGGCGGATATGGAAACTGAAATATCGTCATTGCAATAAAACAAAGACCTCCGACGATAGCGGAATCGATAATTTTTCCGGTAATAAAACCGCCAAACACACGGTGCGCATATCTTGCATTTTTTACAATAATATCACCGTTATGATGACTAAACAGTGCATAAGTAACCTTTTTTCCCTGTGCAGCAAATTTTTCTTTGCTGTATAAAAAGTATATGGCTATAATCATGCCGATGATAAGATCTGCAAATACAGAAAATACTGACCATAATGTAGAAGTCACATTTACCAATATATTTTGGAGCTGCGGCACTAAGTCTGCAGACATCCATCCAACAATCATCTGTTTTGCCTGACCTAAAAACTGATTTGCATATTCCGCAAAAGAAGAATTTTGCCCTACCAGACCGTTAATCCAATCCTCTAAATTATAGAAATACGACTCAATATTTTGGTAAAAGCCCAGTATATTGGTAATTAGCTGCGGAATTAGCATCATGCATAAACCTATCAGAATACCAAGCAGCAATAAAACAGATGCCACTACGCTAATAGCTCTTGCAGCTTTTTGTGCCTTATGAGGCTTCTTGGCATTCTTAAAGTAGGTTTTCATCTGAATACGGTCCAGTTTATTCACAAGAGGCGTTAATAAATAAGCAATGGCAAATCCATATAAAACAGGAGATAAGATACGGAAAATAAATCCAATTACGCTTAATACACCTTTAAACTCAAAAATAGCCGCAAATACAAGTAGGCTTACGACAATCACGCAAATTGCCGTAACACCCCAATATAGATATTTTTTATCCCATCTATATTTCAAGAATACCAAACTCCTCTTCCTTGTCTTTTAGCCTCTCTTGTTTTAGTCTTGACTTGTTTTGGTGTAAGTATCCAAATTCATTCGCAAAATTCAAAAATAAAATAAGTATTGCAAAAAATGATTAGTCATTCACGATTTTTGTACCCGTTTTCCCTAATAAAGCTTCTTTTGCACAGTCCAGCGATGTAATAATAGCCGTTCCGTTTTTTGTTTGTTCTACAAAAGATAAACAAGCTTCTACTTTTGGAAGCATACTGCCCGGAGCAAAATGGCCTTGCTGGATATATGTTCTCGCTTGTGACACCGTCATATTTGTCAGCTCTTGCTGATTTTCTTTTTTGTAATGAATACATACTCGTTCCACTGCTGTTAAAATAATCAGCATATCTGCATTCAAATCTTCTGCTAATTTTGCACTGGATTTATCTTTATCAATTACAGCTGCAATCCCTTGATAACCGGTATCTGTCTCTATGACAGGTATACCGCCGCCGCCAACTGTAATTACAATATTTTTTAGATTGACCAATTGTTGAATCACCGGCAATTCTACAATAGAAACCGGATTTGGAGACGCAACTACACGACGATAACCACGTCCTGCATCCTCCGCAAATACAAATCCTTGCTCCTTTTCCATTCGGTCAGCTTCTTGTTTGGTATAAAACATGCCAATAGGCTTTACAGGCGTTTGAAACGCTTTGTCTTCTTTGTCCACCACTACCTGAGTAATGACACTGACCGCTTGTCTTTCCAGTTTGCGAGATTTTAACTCAAACTGGATTGCCTGCTGCAAGTGGTATCCAATATATCCCTGCGACATCGCGCCACATTCCGGAAACGGCATATATGGCGTTTTGGCTCCATGGGCAGATGCAAAATCCATTGCAAGATTTATCATACCTATTTGAGGGCCATTTCCATGACCAACCACAATTTCGTAGCCCTCTTCTACCAAATCTACAATAGATTTCGCCGTTTTTTTCACCAACTGAATTTGTTCCTGCGGTGTTTGTCCCAATGCGTTACCGCCCAAAGCCAATACAATACGTTTCACGATTCCATTCACCTCAAAGTTATGTATGCGTAAGTAATTTTATCATACCACATTTTCTCAGTAAAAAAAAGAAAAATTAAAAAGGACATTTATTTGTACCACATGTGTCTGATATCATACCCGATGATAATATACTTATGCTCTATCATTATACTTTTTCCATGATGAAATTAATTGTATTTTGGACTTTTACATGATTATAACAAAATGGAAATACTATATATTTGATAACCTCCAAATAAAAAAGATAAAGGTTTCTTTTTAGACACCTTTATCTTTCAATACGTTTACTTTATTATACATCATCTGACCCTGAAGCCATGGTATGTAAGCTGGTAAAACGCTCCAGGAACGCTTTTGTTCTTTCCTTTTGAGGATGGTTGATAACATCATCCGGTTTTCCCTCTTCCACAATATAGCCTCCGTCCATAAAAATAACGCGGTCGGCCACATCACGCGCAAAAGACATTTCATGGGTAACAACCACCATGGTTCTGCCTTCTTTTGCAAGGTCTTGGATAATCTTTAAAATTTCTCCCGTTAACTCAGGGTCCAAAGCGGAGGTTGGTTCATCAAAAAATAATATTTTGGGGTTAAGCGCCAACGCACGTGCAATGGAAACACGCTGCTGCTGACCTCCGGAAAGTTCACATGGATACGATTTCTCTTTTGATTCCAATCCAACTTTTTTTAAAAGTTCTCTTGCTTCCTGCTGCGCCTGTTCCTTTGGTTTTTTCAACACACGAATAGGCGCCTCTGTAATATTTTTTAAAACAGAAAGGTGTGGAAACAGATTAAAGTTCTGAAACACCATTCCCACGTTCAAGCGGATTTTCTTCAAAATTTGCTTTGGCGCGTAGATTGCTTCGTTTTTTCCCTGCCCAACAATCATATCGTCACCACAAATAGTCACTTTCCCACTTGTAATCTGCTCAAATTGATTTAAGCAACGCAGTAATGTGGATTTTCCCGAACCGGAAGGGCCGATAATGGCAACCACTTCACCTTGATTCACCTCTAAAGAAATATCCTTCAAAACTTCTAAATCTTTAAATTTTTTTGAAAGATTTTCTACTTTCAGCATTACCATAACAGCACCCTCCTTACTTATAATAATTTAACTTTTTCTCTATAAATCGGAACAATAATGATAACAATAGGTTAAAGAAATAATAGTAAATACCTGCAATAATAAGCGGAGTAATCACACCATTTGCGTTTGTTTGTTTATTCGCCATAAAGAATAGCTCTTCAACACTCAGTGCGTATGCCAGAGAAGTATCTTTTACAAGCGTAATGACTTCATTTGCAGTAGACGGAATGACACGTTTGATTACTTGAGGTAAAATAATTCTAAAAAATGTTTGTGATTTTGAAAGTCCCAATGCTGCGGAGGCTTCGTATTGTCCTTTTTCCATAGAATCCATACCTCCACGGAAAATCTCTGCAAAATAAGCTGCATAGTTTAACACAAATGCAATCAAAGCCGCCAAAAATCTATCATAATTTAAACCAAACATATATTTAGGTGCAAAGTAAACAAATAATAACTGCAATAGCAACGGCGTGCCACGCATAATGGAAATATAGAGAGAAACCGGCCAAGATATCACTTTATACTTTGAACGCCTTCCAAAGGACAGCAGTACTCCCAAAGGAATGGCACATACTAAAGTAACTGCGAATATCTCCAAAGCAACTCCGCAGCCGGATAAAAACATAACAAACCAATTTCCAATTTGATCCCAATTCATAAACATACCTCCTTTGGAAATATCTACACTGTAACCGCGAAAAAGACGCACAGTAGATTACGTGCGTCTTTTTCATGCAAATGTTAAAACAAATTATCTGCTAACTACATCTTTGCCGAACCATTTTTCAGAAATCTGTGTCATGGTGCCGTCGGCTTTCATTTCATCAATGTATTTTTGCACTTCATTTTTTAATGCAGTATTTCCTTTTTTGAATCCAACTGCATACTCTTCTTCAGTTAAACCGCCTTCCAAAACTTTAAAGTCTTTATTTTGGGAAGTAATTGCATAGTTGGCTACCACTTCATCCATAAAAATTGCATCAATGCCTTTTGTTTCCAATTCCATAAATGCAGTTACATTATCTTTAAAGCCAATGGTGTTGCCAATGGTTTTTGAAAAATCAGATTCTTCTAAAATTTTCTCTGCGGTAGAACCGTTTTGTACACCAATTGTTTTTCCTGCCAAAGAAGCTTGGTCTGTATATTCGGAATCATTCAAAACAACCAATACCATACGGTTTGTCATATAAGGTTCTGAAAGATCCATTGCTTGTTTTCTTTCATCGTCGATGGACAATCCGTTCCACAAGCAGTCCACAGAGCCTGTGTTAAGCTCCATTTCTTTTGTGGACCATTCAATTGGCTGTAATTTTAATTCTACACCCATACGATTTGCTACTTCTGTTGCAACATCAATATCAAAACCTACAATATTGTTGTTTTCATCACGGAAGCCCATTGGTGGGAAACTGTCGTCCAATCCCAGTACCAAAGTACCCTTGTCCAAAACGTTTTGCAAAGAATTATCTTGTGCTGTTCCTGAGTCTGCTGTACCGCTGTTTGTGTCTGACGATGAACTGCAACCTGCAAATACGGCAAGCATAGCAACCATCATCATAGCAAATACTGCCAATGATATTTTTTTCATCATTTTTCCCCCTATTGATCAATCGTTATCAATTACGATACTATTGTAACGCATTATCAGAGTAAAGTAAAGGATAAATTCTATATCACTGACAAATTCTTCGTTTATTGAAAATTATTCTGTTTTGATTCGTGAAATACAAACAAAATATATAAAAAACAACGTGGTTACCAATGGTAATCATATAAAAAAAAGTCAAACTCGAAAGATTTTCCTTGTACTGTAAATTGATGTTTGATAACTTGCTGCCGCTTCATTCCTTTGTATTCATAAAAACTATAATTACAGCTGGTATCCGTAAATAAATAGAAGTCGTGAATTTCTTCTTGTTTCATATAAGAAAGCACTGCATCAAATAATTTTCCTCCAATACCAAGGCCTCTGTATTCCGCATTTACTACGAAGAAAGCAACTTCCCCTTGATATGTTTTTTCACACTGTTTGAGCAGTGCGTCATCAATCTCGCTGATTGTTTTATAAAATTCAGCAGCATCTCTTCCTTCTTGTGTAGCACAGAGGTCTTCCATAGATTGTTTTTGACGAATACTTAATTGTTCCGGACATTTATGTTCTCTGATATTTTTGCCCATAATAATGCCAACCGGAACACCATCCACAATTGCCACTTGAGTATACGTTTGATTGGTCAAACATAAATCCAGATATGCCCTTGCAAGTTTACATGCCGTTTCATGACTTCCAAATTTATCGTAACCCCATGTAATTCTGATAATATCTGCCAATGCGTCCGTATCCTGCGGTCGAAATTCTCTGAGTATTACTTGATGTTTCAATGTAAGCACTCCTTTATGTTTTATACTATTTGAATATTACTGTACCCTATCCAGTTGGTGTACAGTCAAGAACAATTTGAAAAATAAAAAACGTCCCAAAAATTGGGACGTTTTTTCTATGTTTTATTTTTTTCTTCTTTGTGCGGTTTTAATCGATTACTGGATTCGTAGTCTTTGTTAAGCTTTATGACAAATCCGCTTAATGCCAATAATGCAATTAAGTTCGGAATTACCATAAGACCATTAAACATATCAGTCAAGGCCCAAACCAAATCTACTTTTAAGAAAGAACCTACAACTAAAAAGCCGCACACAATGACCGCATAAATTCTTACGCCAATTTTACCAAATAAAGCACTGACATTGGAGGCACCAAAGAAATACCAACCAATGATAGTAGAAAATGCGAAGAAAAACATACAGATTGCTATAAATATATTACCGAATGAGCCAAAGAACGAAGAAAATGCAGCCTGTGTCAGATTACTGTCATTCAAAACTCCGGAATAACCCATTGGCAAAACATCTGTTACCAATACTACCAAAGCAGTTAAAGTTAAAATGATAAAGGTATCAATAAAAACACCCATCATAGCAATAAAGCCCTGGTCACAAGGATGTTTTACTTTTGCCAGTGCATGAGCGTGCGGTGTAGAACCCATACCGGCTTCATTGGAGAACAAACCTCTGGCCACACCGAAACGCATCGCTTTTTGAATGGTAATACCAATCACACCGCCTGTAACAGCTTGGGGATTGAAAGCACCTACAAAAATTTGTCCAAATGCTCCCGGAATTTTTGTCACGTTTGCAAAAATAACAATCAAAGCACCAACAATATACAGCAATGCCATGAATGGAACCAATTTCTCGGTTACAGAAGCAATACGCTTTACGCCTCCAATAAAGATAACAACGGCAATCGCTGCTACTGCAATACCCATTGTCCAAGCAGGTATGTTAAAAGCAGATTCAAACGCATTTCCAATTGCATTGGACTGTACCATATTTCCCATAAAGCCCAATGCCAACACAATTAGAATGGAGAAAATAGCAGCCAATACTTTTCCGAATTTGCCTTTAAAGGCTGCCATAATGTAGTAACGAGGAGCGCCTACCACAACTCCATCTTTTGTGGACTTAAACTTCTGAGCCAGAGTTGCTTCTACATAAATCGTTGCCATGCCCAAAAAGGCACTTACCCACATCCAGAAGATTGCTCCCGGACCGCCTGCAATCAATGCGCCTGCAGCACCAACCAGGTTACCTGTACCAACTTGAGCTGCAATTGCAGTAGCCAAAGATTGGAAAGAAGTCATTCCGCCGGCATCTGCCTTATCTTTGTTCTTTTTGAACAGACCACCAAACGCCATTTTAAAACCACGCCCGAATTTACGAACCTGAATAAACTTTAATCGAATGGTAAAATACAATCCGGTACCGCAAAGTAAAAATAACAGGCCATAGTTCCACAAGTATTCATTAATTACTTTTACAATGTTCGTAAGGATATCCATTTCATCCCTCCACAACTCTATCAATCAAATACAATGTTATAAAAATATATCCGTATTAGATTACCATAGAATCAATACTAAATCAAATTAAAAACGACAGTTTTTGATAAGCTTGTTAAATTTTCTACACATTGCACGAAAAAAAGAGCATGGATTTTTAACATCCTGCTCTTTTTATGCACAAAAATAGTAGATTTTAGTCTTTTAATTGTTTCCATTGCTCTTCATTGAAACCAACCAGTACCAAATCGTCCCGTACTACAATGGGACGTTTTACCAATTTGCCGTCAGATGCTAAAACAGCATACTGCTCTTCTTCCGTCATGGAAGGAAAT
>OGZI01003570.1_pt1 | contig 10751 bp, 9 predicted proteins | sample 1576711 | NCBI WGS metagenome assembly OGZI01 (sample SAMEA3541482, study PRJEB24748) | human gut metagenome | biome: human gut; feature: human-associated habitat; material: faeces | place: China | collected 2012
AGGATTTTCAGGAAGAAAACTACATCAGCCTGTCACGGACCGACAGTTACCGTCAGCTACTGGATACCCTGTTTAATGAGCACCAGGTGAAGCGCCGTATGGTGATTGAAACCCATAGCGCCGCTTCAATTTGTGCAATGGTGCGGGCAGGCGTGGGGATCTCGGTGGTAAACCCACTGACCGCGCTGGATTACGCCAGCAGCGGAGTCGTTATCCGCCGCTTCAGTATTTCGGTACCCTTTACAGTCAGCCTGATTCACCCGCTTCATCGCCCCGCCTCGGCGCTGGTTGATGCTTTTACGGCGCATCTTCAGGACCATCTACCAAGTCTTATTGACCCGCTGGAGGCTATTTTGCATCCACAACCGAAAGCATAAATGCCACCGCATCTTGCGCATGGATTGCCGCGGTGTCGAAAACCGGTAGTGGGCTTAGCTCGGTGGGAACCAGCAGACCAATCTCGGTACAGCCAAAGATCACCCCTTGCGCCCCCTGTTTCGCCAGTTGGTCGATGACGCCCAGGTAATAATCGCGGGAAGCCTCGCTGAATTCACCGAGACACAGCTCATCGAAAATAATCTGGTTTATTTTCTGACGATCATCAGCTTCAGGGATCAGCGTGCTAATGCCGAATTCAGTCTGTAAACGCCCGCGGTAAAAATCCTGCTCCATGGTGTAACGCGTACCCAGTAGCGCCACGTTGCTCATTTGCTGCTTTTGTATCGCCCGACCCGTCGCGTCAGCAATATGCAGAAACGGTACGTCACAGGCGCTTTCAATCGCCTCAGCAACTTTGTGCATGGTGTTGGTACACAGCACAATTCCTTGCGCCCCGGCTTGCTGTAGCCCTGTGGCGGCCTGCGCGAGGATCTCACCGGCTCGCTGCCAGTCACCGCTTGACTGGCAGACTTCAATCTCGTGAAAATCCACGCTGTGCAACAGAATCTGCGCAGAATGCAGGCCGCCCAGACGCTGTTTTATGCCTTCATTAATGAGTCGATAATAAGGAATGGTAGATTCCCAGCTCATACCGCCTAACAGACCGATCGTTTTCATCATTTCCCCTGACTCGTTGTTGTCTCTCCAGTGAACCAAAGATGTGATCAACTTTCCACATCTGTTGGCGTGCATTTCTTTTTTTAATTTTCTGATATAGGTTTAATGAAACATTGTTTTAATTAATTACAGGAAGGCCGGATGTTTATTTTTCATAAAGAGACCACACTTGACGATCTGGGCAATGGCGTTACCCGGCGCATTCTTGCTCACGACGGTAACATGATGGCGGTTGAGGTGAACTTCGAGCAAGGCGCAATCGGCCCGATGCACAATCATCCGCACGAGCAGCTGACTTACGTGTTGTCCGGTGAGTTTGAATTTACCATCGGCGAAGAAAAGCATGTCGTTAGGGCGGGCGATACCCTGTATAAACAACCCAACATTATGCATGGCTGCGTCTGTTTAAAACCGGGAACGCTGCTGGATACCTTTACGCCCATACGCGAAGATTTTCTACACGGGTAATTTCGTTGTTCTCAAGCCGTGCTACTGACCAGTTTGAGAACACGCTAAAATGCGTACTCAGTTCCCTAAAAATGAATACGTTACAATGTGGGGCATTTTCCTTCGATACCAATTCGCATAAGCATTAATCACCCGATGCGTCTCGCCATGTGGGCGATTACAGTCACGTTATCTTAATTAACGGTGACGGATCGCCATGACAAAAATGACAACATCCACTCCACATGACGCAGTCTTCAAACAGTTCTTGTACCATCCTGATACCGCAAGAGATTTTCTGGATATCTATCTTCCATCAACCTTGCGGGAGCTATGTGATCTGCAAACACTAAAACTGGAATCAGGCAGTTTTATTGAGGATAGCCTGCGAGCCAGCTACTCCGACGTACTGTGGTCATTAAAAACAAATGAAGGCGATGGGTATATCTATGTTGTTATCGAGCATCAGAGTTCGCCAGACGCTCACATGGCATTTCGGCTAATGCGCTATGCAATGGCCGCAATGCAACGCCATCTGGATGCTGGCCATAAAACATTACCTTTGGTGATACCGATGCTGTTTTATCATGGTGCACTCAGCCCCTACCCCTTTTCACTCTGCTGGCTGGATGAGTTTGACGACCCCATAGTGGCACGACAGCTATACTCAGCAACATTTCCGCTGGTAGATATCACCGTAATACCCGATGACGAAATTATGCAACATCGCCGTATAGCACTGCTGGAATTGATGCAAAAACATATCCGCAAGCGTGATTTAATGGGATTAGTGGAACAACTGGTCTCGTTGCTGGCTACGGGATACGCTAATGACAGCCAGCTCAAAACGCTATTTAATTACATGATGCAGTTTGGAAATACGCCTCACGTAGATAAATTTATCCGTGAAGTCGCTCAGCGGGTACCACAGCAAAAGGAAAGTCTGATGACTATTGCGGAAGTGTTGCAACAAGAAGCCAAACAACAAGAAGCGTTACGCATTGCCCAGATGATGTTAGCGAATGGTATTAGCCATGAAATTATACTAAAGATAACCGGGCTGTCTGCTAAGGATCTCCTCGCAAGGCAGGCGGCTCCACACTGAAATAAGTAGTAATGAGAGCCCGATAATCAGTTGTTCTATCGGGCTCCCTGCTCACTTACACCCCAATATCTCTTAACTTCTCACCTGCCATCAGCTTACGTTCGATATGCTCAAGCGTGACGTTTTTGGTTTCTGGAATCAGCCAGAACGTAATACCGATAAACACGACGTTCAGCGCAGTATATAGCCAGAACGTACCGGCGGCGCCAATGCTATCGAGCAGCGTCAGGAACGTTGCACCAATGATCATGTTCGACACCCAGTTGGTGGTGGTGGAGCAGGTAATACCAAAATCACGGCATTTCAGCGGCTGAATTTCCGAACACAGGATCCACACCACCGGCGCGGCGCTCATCGCATAGCCTGCAATACACATCATCGTCATACCAACTGACAGCCAGGATAGCCCACTGGAAGCCGTGCCGTTATCAAACTGCATCAGACAATAACCAAGCACCAGCGTCCCGATGGCCATTACGCTGAAACCAATTTTCAGCGCCGGTTTACGTCCTGCTTTGTCGACCGTGAAGACGGCAATAAAGGTAGCGAACATAAACGTTAAGCCAACCACCAGCGTGGCAATCATCTGCTGCTCTGTGGTGGTAAAACCCGCCATTTTGAAAATGCGCGGCGCGTAATACATGATGATGTTCATCCCGGTGAACTGCTGCATCGCCTGCAGTAACATCCCAAGAAAAACTGCGCGGCGCACGTTACGGTTAATTTTAAACAGCGCCCAACCACCTTGCTTCAGCTTCAGGCTTTCACGGATTTCGTTCAGCTCATCGCGGGCTTTTTCTGACGTATCGCGCAACATGCGCAGTACTTCTTCAGCTTCGATGTGGCGACCTTTCTCCGCCAGCCAGCGCGGGCTGTTGGGCAAGAAAACAACCAGAATAATCAGCAATACAGCCGGAAGCGCCAGCACGCCCAGCATAGCGCGCCAGTTACCGCTGTAGCTGAACGCGGTATCAGACAAAAAGGCCAGAACGATGCCCAACGTCACCATCAGCTGATACATACTGATCATCTTGCCACGCACGTTTTCGCTGGCCATTTCAGAGAGATAGAGCGGTGCGGTGTAAGACGCGATCCCCACCGCTACGCCCAGCACCACGCGGGCAAAAATGAGCATTTCTACGCTGGAGGCAAACGCCGAGCCCAGAGATCCGACGACGAAAAGGATCGCGCCCGCCATCAGACTGTATTTACGTCCCAGGCGGAATGACAGCCAACCGTTAAACAGCGCACCAATTGCCGCGCCCAGCATCATGCTGCTGACCACCCACTCCTGCAGGCGGCTGGTCAACACAAAGTGATCGGTGATAAAAGGCAACGCGCCAGCAATCACGCCAATATCCAGGCCGAATAACAACCCTGCGACGGCCGCAGAGATAGAAACAAACATATTCATACGTCGTGTATCGCGCACTGGGCGCGGCGCTAAAGCAGCATCATTATTTATTGAGACCATTTTTTCCTGCCAGATACAGAGTAACCATGCCATTGAAAGTAAGGGATCCCTTGCAGGAAGCGTCAGGCGGGAAACGGCAAAAACATGGATTAAATAGCTACACCACATCGTTATGTGATGGATATTCCAATTTTAAAATTTACCGACAATCACTCAATTAAATTTAATTTATTGATATTAAAGAATATTAAAAACAATAAATTTATACGTATGAAATTTAATATGGAATAATTTATAACCACAATATGGATTTTAATGATTCAAAAGTAAAAAAAACCCTGCCATTTAGCAGGGTTTGTTGGCTCTGGAAAGCAATTAACGCGCCAGCCAGCCGCCGTCTACCGCAACGGTATAGCCGTTGATATAGTCAGATGCGCTGGACGCCAGGAACACGACAGGCCCCATCAGGTCGCTCGGCAGACCCCAACGCCCCGCCGGAATACGATCGAGGATTTCTGCGCTACGCTGCTCATCAGCACGCAGCTGTTGAGTGTTATTCGTCGCCATGTAACCCGGTGCAATCGCGTTGACGTTGATGTTATGTTTTGCCCACTCGTTCGCCATCAGACGGGTAACACCCATTACGCCGCTTTTAGATGCGGTGTAAGACGGCACGCGGATCCCGCCCTGGAAGGAAAGCATAGAGGCGATGTTGATAATTTTACCGCCGTTACCCTGGGCGATAAAGTGCTTCGCCGCGGCCTGAGACATAAAGAACACGCTCTTAATGTTCAGGTTCATCACGTCATCCCAGTCTTTTTCGCTGAAGTCGATCGCATCGTCACGACGGATAAGACCCGCGTTGTTGACCAGAATATCGATATGGCCGAATTCTGCCACTGCGCGCTCCAGCAGCGCCGGAATACCGTCGATTTGACGCAGATCGGCGGTCAGGCTTAAAAAACGGCGGCCCAGTGCGGTCACGCGTTCGATGGTTTCTGTCGGTTCAACAATGTTGATACCGACGATATCGCAGCCCGCTTCAGCCAGGCCCAGCGCCATACCCTGACCCAAACCTGTGTCACAACCGGTCACAACGGCGACTTTACCTTCAAGAGAGAATGCATTCAAAATCATTGTAAATCCTTAATTTTTTATAATGCCCGCCGCAGCAGGCACGGCTGTCGCCCGCAACTAGCGCAGATCTTTTACTGCAACATGGTCCATATCATCAAAGACCTGGTTTTCGCCGACCATGCCCCAAATGAACGTATACGCTTTTGTGCCGACACCGGAGTGAATAGACCAGCTTGGAGAAATCACCGCCTGCTCGTTGTGCATCACAATATGACGCGTTTCCTGAGGCTGCCCCATCATGTGGAAGACGCAGGTATCTTCTTCCATATTGAAGTAGAAATAGACTTCCATACGACGTTCATGGGTATGACACGGCATGGTGTTCCACAGGTTACCCGGTGCCAGTTCAGTCAGACCCATGCTCAACTGGCAGGTTTCCAGAACATCCGGCACAAAGTATTTGTTGATGGTACGACGGTTACTGGTGAGGTTATCGCCCAGCGTCACTGGCGCAACGTCTGCAGGCGTGACTTTCTTAGTTGGGTAAGTCGTGTGGGCCGGCGCGCAGTTGTAGTAGAACTTCGCCGGTTTTGTCGTATCAATACTGGCGAATACCACCTCTTTTGCCCCTTTTCCGACGTACAGCGCGTCGCGATGGCCAATTTCATAGCACTGGCCGTCAACGGTAATCGTGCCCGGGCCGCCGATATTGATCACACCCAGCTCACGACGTTCGAGGAAATAGGTTACGCCCAGCTGTTTGCCGACTTCGCCACCCACAGAGACGGTTTTGGCCACTGGCATAATGCCGCCAACAATGATGCGGTCGATGTGGCTGTAGACCATGGTGTATTCATCTGCGACAAACACTTCTTCGACCAAAAACTCATTACGCAGCCCCTGAGTGTCCAGGGTTTTCGCATGCGCACTATGGATGCTTTGTCTTACGTCCACATTTACCTCCAGTGATAAATTGACCGTGAATGCTTAAACGAATAGCAAAACGCTGTTCCGTTTTATCTTATGCACTCATGATATTCCTCCCTGAATGTGTTTTCAATTATAAATAAAACGATGTTTCACTTTTTTCGCATCTTATTATCAAAAGTGTAAGTGCGATCACGCTAGCGCGTATGAATAGCGAAATGGACCTTAATAAAATGATTGAATAACAATACGATAAATTTATTTATTCATTAGGGGCGGGGATAAAAAATGGAAAATTCAGCCGAGATGATCAGTCGAAAAGACACCTTTTCTAACAAAGTGCGCAGTTAATCACATGAAATGAAACAATGTTTTGATAAGTTAACTTTGTTTAGAGTGTATGTTTCTGTAACTGGCCTTGCCCTCCTGCTGGAGGGCTTTTTTACAGGTGCAGGGAAACTCTTAGAAAGGCGTTTAAGACGGTAAATGTAAGATCGTTAATCTCGTTCGATAGCGAGCGCCACCCCCTGACCACCACCGATACACAGCGTTGCCAGGCCCTTATGCGCCCGACGCTTCACCATTTCATGCACCAGCGAAACCAGAATTCGGCAGCCAGATGCGCCAATCGGGTGACCGAGCGCAATGGCTCCGCCGTTAACATTCACCCGCCGTTCATCCCACTCCAGCATTTTCCCAACGGATAATGCCTGCGCGGCGAAGGCCTCATTAGCTTCGATAAGATCAACATCAGCCAGTTGCCAGCCCACACGCTCAAGGCAGCGGCGCGTCGCATACACTGGCGCAATCCCCATGAGCGCAGGGTCGACCCCGACGCTGGCAAAGGCGCGAATACGGGCCAGTACAGGTAAGTTCAACTCTTGCGCCTTGGCCTCGCTCATCATCATCACCGCAGCGGCGCCGTCATTGATGGATGACGCGTTACCTGCCGTTACCGAACCGAGCCTGTCAAAGGTAGGATCCAGACGCGCCAGCCCTTCGGCGCTGGCATCGGTACGCGGTTGTTCGTCGGTGTCCACCACGAACGATTGCCCATTACGCTGTGTTACCACCGGCACGATTTCATCTTTAAAGCGTCCGGCATCAATTGCCATCCGCGCTTTGTGCTGCGAGTGCAGCGCGTAGGCATCCTGCAATTCGCGGCTAATGCCGTATTCTCGCGCCAGGTTTTCCGCGGTAACGCCCATGTGATAATCGTTGAAGGCATCCCACAGACCGTCATGTACCAGGCTGTCGACCAGTTGGCTGTTCCCCAGCTGTGCGCCGGTGCGGCTATCGGTAAGGACATGCGGGGCACGGCTCATATTCTCTTGCCCGCCCGCAATCACAATGTCGGCTTCGCCGCACTGGATAGCCTGGGTCGCCAGATGCAGCGCTTTCAGGCCCGAACCGCAGACATCGTTAATGGTGATGGCGGAAACGGTATTGGGTAGCCCACCATTGATGGCAGACTGACGCGCCGGATTCTGCCCGGCACCTGCGGTAAGCACCTGACCGAGGATCACTTCATCCACAGCATGAACGTCCACGCCTGTGCGTTCCAGTAAAGCCCTGACCACCATGCTGCCTAATTCAACGGCAGAGTGGCGCGCCAGCGTCCCCTGGAAGCAGCCAATCGGTGTCCTTAACGCCCCGACTATCACAACCTCTTTCATCACCACCTCAGCGCAAAATAACACCGCAATAGTAGATGATTGTTAAAAAGAGTTATCAAGGTTGTTTAAAAACGGTGATTTTTATCACAAAGGAAATTCGTATCATTTATTGGTCATCTGAACGCCACTCTGCTGTAAATGGTCACGCAGCCAGCTTCCTGCCACACCAGGCGGTGATTTCTTATTCCACAACAGATCGATAGAGATAGCCTTTGGCCAGCCGGGCAGCTTTAATTGAACCAATGGTTTTTCTGCCGCAAACTCCTCCACCAGCGCACACGGGAGCGCGCACCAGCCGAATCCCTGAACAGCCATACTTAGCAATAACAGGTAGTTAGGAGCCGACCAGACGGGACCGCGCGCCACGTTAGTCCCGCTTTCCAGATAGGTATTCAGACGCAGCTCGCGCCAGGTATGCAGCTGTTCCCACTGCAGTTTTTCTTGAGCCGCCAAAGGATGCGATACCGCCACGTATAATCCCATCCAGGTTTGCATCGGCAGACGCGTAACGCCCATGTCGGTCGGGTAATCCTCCCGCGCTTCGATCAACCCCACCTGAGCACGTCCTTTTTGCAGCAGATCGATCACGTCCTCGTCTTCGCCAATCAGACATTCAAACTCGGTATGGGGAAACTTGCGATCAAACTGCACCATCAACTCTTCCAGCACATCCGGATGCAGCGTGTCTGACAACACGAAGGTCAGACGCGCTTCCGTTTCACCCGACAGCGAGATCGCCGCTTCATCCAGTCGTTCGCTGGCCGTCAGAATCGCCTGCACATAACCCAGCACCCGCTTACCTTCTTCGGTCAGCGTTGGCTGGCGTGATGAACGGTCAAACAGCGCAAAACCAAGGTCGGCTTCCAGATGCGCAATGGCCGTACTGATGGTGGACTGGCTTTTGCGCAGCCGCCGGGCCGCCGCAGAAAATGAACCGCAGGAAACGGTCTCCACAAATGCCGTTAACGCTTCAGGAGAGTAACGCATGAACTATCTACTTTATCGATGGATACTATCTTTTAGATATCACATAAAACGATAAAATTGCCACCATTCCGTTATCCGGGCATCAAAGAAGGTTTTAGGTTATGCAACACGATACTGTCCAACGCCGCTCGTTAGTTGAGCGTATTTTTCATGCCGTCTGCTTTGAAGGCATTGCCACCGCTGTTCTCGCACCAACCACCGCATGGTTGATGCAGCGCTCGGTGCTGGAAATGGGCGGACTGACCATTCTTCTCGCCACTACAGCGATGATCTGGAATATCATTTATAACGCCCTGTTTGACCGTCTGTGGCCGTCGCACCTGGTAAAACGTACGGCAAAAGTGCGAGCATTTCACGCCTTAGGTTTTGAGAGTGGTTTTATTGTGATTGGGGTGAGCATCGTGGCGTATGTGCTGAACGTCAGCCTGTTTCAGGCATTCACGCTGGAAATAGGTTTCTTCCTGTTCTTCCTGCCGTATACCATGTTCTATAACTGGGCTTATGACACGTTACGCGAGCGTGTTATGAAGCGTCGCCAGCAGCGCGTTACTGCCTGATAATTAAAATAATAGTCGGAATTTTCTCGGTTCCGGCTATTCATCCATTCACCAGCCCGCTTGTTCACACCTCCCCCAGCCCCTGCCATTTGTGGTAAATTGCGCTTCTTTTTGTTTATTTTATAGTTGATACGTTCAAATAATGTCGAAATTTTGGTCAAAAGAAGAGACTCTCTGGAGCTTCGCACTATATGGGACTGCCGTCGGCGCAGGAACCCTCTTCCTCCCCATACAGCTGGGTTCTGCAGGCGCGGTGGTATTGTTTATCACCGCTCTCGTCGCCTGGCCTTTAACCTACTGGCCGCACAAGGCGCTGTGCCAGTTTATCCTGTCTTCAAAAACGTCGGCTGGTGAGGGGATCACTGGCGCGGTTACACACTACTACGGCAAGAAGATTGGCAGCCTGATCACCACCCTCTATTTTATTGCCTTCTTTGTGGTGGTACTGATCTACGCCGTGGCGATAACCAACTCACTCACCGAACAGCTGGCAAAACATATCGAGATAGATCTTCGCGTGCGTATGCTGGTCAGTCTGGGCGTGGTACTGGTGCTGAATTTAATTTTTCTGATGGGTCGACAAGCCACCATCCGGGTGATGGGCTTTCTGGTGTTCCCGCTCATCGCGTATTTTTTATTCCTTTCGCTCTACCTGACCGGAAGCTGGCAGCCAACGTTACTCACCGGCCAGATGTCTGTCGATCAGCACACGCTTCATCAGGTTTGGATATCTATTCCCGTGATGGTTTTCGCTTTTAGCCATACGCCAATTATCTCCACGTTTGCCATTGATCGACGTGAGAAATATGGCGAGCAGGCCATGGGTAAATGCAAAAAAATCATGAAGGTAGCCTACGTCATCATCTGCCTGAGCGTACTGTTTTTCGTTTTCAGCTGTTTGCTTTCGATTCCGACAAACTATATCGAGGATGCAAAAAATGAAGGCGTGACCATTCTGTCAGCACTATCGATGATGCCTAACGCACCGGCATGGCTGTCGATTTCCGGGATCATCGTTGCCGTCGTAGCGATGTCAAAATCGTTCCTTGGCACCTACTTTGGCGTGATTGAAGGGGCAACGGAGGTAGTAAAAACATCGTTGCATCAGGTGGGTGTGAAGAAAAGCCGGGCCTTTAACCGCGCTCTGTCCATCATGCTGGTCTCGGCTATCACGTTTATCATCTGCTGCATTAATCCTAATGCTATTTCAATGATTTACGCGATTAGTGGGCCGCTGATTGCCATGATTCTGTTTATCATGCCGACATTGTCTACCTATCTGATCCCGGCGCTGAAGCCGTACCGTTCAGTGGGTAACCTGATCACCCTGATTGTCGGTCTGCTGTGCGTATCTGTGATGTTTTTTGGCTAGAACGTGTTGTTTAACGGCTCATTCTCCTGGAAGTGGGTGCGATGTCGTTCAGTTAACGACTCAATTTCAGAAAGTATCAACCTGTGTTGGCGGAAGTAATGAACATGCTATCTCAGAGAAGGGTTCCGTTCAC
>OGZI01003593.1_pt1 | contig 10695 bp, 5 predicted proteins | sample 1576711 | NCBI WGS metagenome assembly OGZI01 (sample SAMEA3541482, study PRJEB24748) | human gut metagenome | biome: human gut; feature: human-associated habitat; material: faeces | place: China | collected 2012
TAATTCAAAAGAATAACGACTGCCGCGTAGATTGGTCATATTCACGCTGACGATGTCCCCGTTAAGAGATACGCGCTTATCAGGGTCACTGGAAATATGGAATGGGATTGCATTATCGGGCAGTTGGAATGACACCCGACTATCACGACGTGGTGAAGATACTGCTATCTGATAACCTTGTGTTGTTGGCGTCATAATCAGGGACATTGGCGTCAATGCATGAATGCCTCCCACAGTTGCAGAACGCGCAAAAACCACGGCATCTCCGGTTCCCCGCTCTCTCTCCAAAAGTTCAAACACGGTCTGATTGTAAAGATACGTATAATAATTATGCATCTTCACCGGATCAGAGCCGTCGTAATAAGCAATATCCTTTACCGGAATCCGCTCTCCGTCCGTTTTAAAGCAGTCTGCCCCCATATCCAGAAGCACTTTCAGCTTCGCCTGGTACCAGGCCGCAGCGCCCGGATTGGTGAAATCCACCAGCCCCATGCCAGCCTGCCACATATCCGTCTGCCACACGTCTCCATTCTCTTTTTTTATCAGATATCCCAGTCTCCTCCCCTCTTCAAACAAGGGCGATTTCTGTGCGATATAGGGATTGATCCACACACAGATTTTTAAGCCTCTGTCATGGTATCGTTTCAGCATTCCTTCCGGATCCGGAAATGTCTTCGGATCCCAGGTGAAATTGCACCACTCAAACGCCTCCATCCAGTAACAGTCAAAATGAAAGACGTGCAGGGGAATATCACGGTCCGCCATACCGTTTATAAAACCGGAGGTGGTCTTCTCATCGTAACTGGTCGTAAAGGAGGTCGTGAGCCACAATCCGAAGGACCAGGCAGGAGGAAGGGCCGGTCTGCCGGTCAGTTCCGTATATTTGGAAATGGTTCCTTTCGGACTGGATCCGTTAATCACACAGTAGTCAAGGCGTTCCCCTTCCACGGAGAACTGTACGCGCTCCACCTTCTCGCTGGCAATCTCATAGGCAGCATCCCCTTCGTTTTCCAGAAGGACGCCATATCCTTTGTTGGTAATGTAAAACGGAATATTTTTATACGTAATCTCGCTGGCAGTTCCGCCATCCTCATTCCACATCTCCAAACTCTGTCCGTTTTTTACGAATGGAGTGTAGCGTTCTCCCAGACCGTAAATATATTCATCCACGTCGATGGCAAGCTGTTCTGCCATGTAACATCTTCCGGTCTCCCGATTTGTCATATATGCCATATTCCGAAACCCGGTATTCGTCAGTTCCCTGTCTCCGTCCAGAAAACGGATTCCCCAGGAATTCGGCCTTTTATCAATCACCGCAGTGGTACGGCCGCTGCGGTAGCGAATCTCTTCGTCGGTTTCCTCAATCACGGTGTGAGGCGGTGTACCGTAAATCCGGGCAAAGGGACCGCGGATGACCGTACCGTCAAAATGGCTGACAGACACCCGGATGACATCCTCCATCGGACTGGTCAGCCGAATTGTCAGCATCCCTACATTCAGACAGTCGCCGCGGTCTGATATATGTTTCCCCGGCGCATATACTTTAAGTTCATTTCCGTTCTGTCTGCTGTCTGCGTACTCCACTACGTAAAGCGGCGTAATCTCTTTTTTTATACACCAGTATCCTTCTGTAAATTTCATTGCGTACCCTCTCAAAACGGCGTGCCGTTTTCCCTTTCATTTTCTATTATTATAAGTAATTATAAGCAGTGAATATAAATACAGGAAGGTTGAAAATTTACCCACCCTTTTCGGGAAAAATATGCATATTTTTTGCCAATTATTGAAAAAAATACTTTCAAACTTGGCCGCCTTATACTAGAATAGACTAGATCGAATCATTATTCTATAGATGAGTCTACATTTTACAAGGAGGACATTATAATGTCACAGAGAACGGATATTCACAAAGTACTAATTATCGGTTCCGGCCCGATCATCATCGGTCAGGCATGCGAGTTCGACTACTCCGGTACTCAGGCCTGCAAGGCGCTTCGGAAACTGGGATACGAAATTGTACTGGTCAATTCCAACCCCGCTACGATCATGACAGACCCGGAGACGGCGGATGTAACGTATATCGAGCCGCTCAACGTGGAACGTTTAGAGCAGATTATCGCAAAGGAGCGGCCCGATGCTCTGCTTCCCAACCTCGGCGGCCAGTCTGGCTTAAATTTGTGCTCCGAGCTTAATAAAGCAGGAATTCTGGAAAAATACAACGTGAAGGTGATCGGTGTACAGGTGGATGCCATCGAACGCGGCGAGGACCGTGTCGAATTCAAGAAGGCCATGAATGAACTCGGCATCGAGATGGCCCGCAGTGAGGTGGCTTACAGCGTGGACGAGGCATTAAAAATCGCAGATCAGCTGGGGTATCCTGTCGTACTGCGTCCGGCCTATACCATGGGCGGTGCAGGCGGCGGTCTCGTATACAACAGAGACGAGCTTAAGACCGTCTGTGCCAGAGGCTTACAGGCCAGCCTGGTAGGCCAGGTTCTGGTAGAGGAATCCATTCTCGGATGGGAGGAGCTGGAGCTGGAGATCGTCCGTGACAGGGAAGGACGTATGATCACCGTATGCTTTATTGAAAATATAGATCCGTTAGGCGTTCATACGGGAGACTCCTTCTGTTCGGCCCCCATGCTGACCATATCTCCGGAGTGTCAGAAGCGCCTGCAGGAACAGGCTTACAAAATTGTGGAATCCGTTCAGGTAATCGGCGGCACCAACGTGCAGTTCGCTCATGATCCCGTTTCGGACCGCATTATCGTCATTGAGATCAATCCGCGGACCTCCCGTTCCTCGGCGCTGGCTTCCAAGGCTACCGGCTTCCCTATCGCACTGGTGTCCGCCATGCTGGCTACCGGCCTGACATTAAAGGATATCCCCTGTGGAAAATACGGCACCCTGGACAAATACGTTCCGGATGGCGATTATGTGGTAATCAAATTTGCACGCTGGGCGTTTGAAAAATTCAAAGAGGACAAGCTGGGAACCCAGATGCGTGCCGTAGGCGAAGTCATGAGTGTGGGCAAAACCTATAAGGAAGCGTTCCAGAAAGCAATCCGCAGTCTGGAGACGGGACGCTATGGACTGGGGCATGCAAAAGATTTCGACACGCGCACAAAAGAACAGCTGCTCCATATGCTGGTTACCCCTTCCAGTGAGCTCCATTTCATTATGTATGAAGCGTTAAGAAAAGGCGCCTCTGTGGAAGAGATTCATGAGATAACCAAAGTGAAGAACTGGTTTATCGAGCAGATGAAGGAACTGGTTGAGGAAGAGGAAGCACTTCTGTCCTGCAGAGGCGGACTTCCTTCCGATGAGATGCTTACCGCCGCAAAAAAAGACGGTTTCTCCGATAAATACTTAAGCCAGCTTCTCCAGATTCCGGAAGAAACCATACGGAATCACCGCATTGCCATCGGTGTGGAAGAAGCATGGGAAGGGATTCACGTGAGCGGGACTGAAGACAGCGCTTACTACTACTCTACCTATAATGCGCCGGACCGGAACCCGGTCAGCACAGAGAAGCCGAAGATCATGATTCTGGGCGGCGGTCCCAACCGGATCGGCCAGGGTATTGAGTTCGATTACTGCTGTGTTCACGCCTCTCTTGCCCTTAAAAAGCTGGGCTTTGAGACCATCATTGTCAACTGTAATCCTGAGACCGTATCGACCGACTACGATACCTCTGACAAACTGTATTTCGAACCGCTGACTCTGGAAGATGTGCTGAGCATCTATAAGAAAGAACAGCCTGCGGGTGTGATCGCCCAGTTCGGCGGCCAGACACCGTTAAATCTTGCAGCGGATTTGGAAAAGAACGGTGTGAAGATTTTAGGAACACCGCCATCCGTCATCGATCTCGCCGAGGACCGTGATTTGTTCCGGGCCATGATGGAGAAGCTGGAGATTCCGATGCCGGAATCCGGGATGGCAGTTAACGTGGAAGAGGCGCTGGCAATCGCGGCAAAGATTGGTTATCCGGTGATGGTTCGTCCTTCCTACGTGCTGGGCGGCCGGGGAATGGAGGTCGTGTATGATGATGAAAGCATGATCGGCTATATGAAAGCCGCCGTGGGAGTCACTCCTGACAGGCCGATTCTGATCGACCGTTTCTTAAATCACGCCATGGAATGTGAGGCGGATGCGATCAGCGACGGAACTCACGCATTTGTGCCGGCAGTCATGGAGCATATAGAGCTGGCCGGCGTTCACTCCGGGGACTCCGCCTGCATCATTCCGTCCGTGCAGATCTCTCCGGAAAACGTGGAGACAATCAAGGAATATACCCGTAAAATTGCGGAAGAAATGCACGTGGTTGGCCTGATGAACATGCAGTATGCCATTGAAAATGACAGAGTATACGTATTGGAAGCCAATCCGCGTGCCTCCCGTACCGTGCCGCTGGTATCCAAGGTCTGCAACATTCGCATGGTGCCTCTGGCTACCGATATCATTACGGCCGAGCTGACCGGTCGTCCGTCACCTGTGCCGTCCTTAAAGGAACAGATCATTCCGAACTACGGTGTGAAGGAGGCGGTATTCCCGTTCAATATGTTCCAGGAAGTAGACCCGATCTTAGGGCCGGAGATGCGTTCTACCGGAGAAGTGCTGGGACTCTCCCACTCCTACGGCGAAGCGTTCTATAAGGCGCAGGAGGCGACACAGAACAAGCTTCCGCTGGAGGGTACGGTTTTAATTTCCGTCAACCGCAAGGACAAAGCCGAAGTTGTGGAGGTGGCCAGAAGCTTCCACGAGGACGGATTTAAGATCGTGGCCACCGGAAATACCTATGAACTGATTCACGATGCCGGAATTCCTGCGACTCGCGTCAATAAGCTTTATGAGGGACGTCCCAACATTTTGGACATGATTACCAACGGCCAGATCCAGTTAATTGTCAACTCTCCGGTCGGAAAAGACAGCATCCATGATGACAGCTATTTAAGAAAAGCCGCCATCAAGGGGAAGATTCCTTACATGACCACAATCGCCGCTGCAAAGGCAACAGCCAGCGGTATCCGGTATGTAAAGGAACACGGCAGAGGAGAGGTTCATTCGCTTCAGTCTCTGCACAGCGAAATCAGGGATAAAGAATAACCTTACTTTTCTAATGTAAAAATCCAAAAGCACCGATAACAGTTGAAATCAATCGTTGTCGGTGCTTTTATGCTTCGGAAAAATTGTTTCACCGGATAACTGCGTGCCTCGTTTTTCCGGTTTCACCATGTCTTCCACCATGGAGATCAGCGGAAACACATCGTTGTAATGCTTCTGTATAAACATTCCGTTTCGCTCCTGGAACAGCCGTTTTGCCAGCTTGTCAACGACTGGTATCACGATTCGTTCATGCTGGCACAGCATGGGGGCCACGTGGTCTATACTGCCTGTCACCTGATAATTCAGGCAGCCGCAGTGACAGTTGCAGCGGCCGATGACGGCACATCCCTTACACTCCTCTTTTTCCAGTTCATTGCGTTCAAACAGCTTCGTGCGCTTTTTCTCATCGATTCCGCCCGCGACATCCCCGATCGAGAACTCTCTGTGTCCCACAAACTGGGTACAGGGATAGAGGAGGCCGTCAGGGGCGACGGATATCTGTTTTCTCCCCAGCTCACACCGTTCGTGGCAGTACTGTTTTCCCTGAATATGGCTGGCTATCTTCACCTCAAAGGGGCTAAAATAAAATTTCTCCTCCCGCTTCGTCAGTTCATAGTAAAAATCAGCCAGCTCCCGGTACTGGCGTCTTAATTCGCAAACCGATTCCTTCGTCCAGTTCCCCGCGTAATTCAGGCTGCAGATGAAGTAATGAAATCCCTTCTGCCACAGCTCCTTCACCCCCTGCGCATACTCTGCCGCTGTTTCCGGTGAGACGGTCATCATCACCGGCGCATAGGGGCGCGTGGCCAGGAGCATGTCCGTCACCCCCTCCAGGCGGTCATATGTGCCTGCTCCGCCGTGATCCCGTCTGAAGAAATCGTGAGCCGCTCTCGTTCCGTCGTGGGACAGAGCGATAAATATATTCTCTTTTCGGGAAAACTCCAGAAATTCCCGGTCCAGCAGCGTTCCATTGGTCGTCATCTTAAAATGAAACCGGACTGGCCTTTCCCTTTCCATGGCCCTGCAGTATGCCACCGTATCGCGAATCGTATTGCGGCACAAAAGAGGTTCCCCTCCAAAGAATATAATACCGCAGGAAGGCTCTCCGGAAGCGGCTGCCAGACGGACTGCGTGTTCCGCGGTGGAACGGTTCATATACTCCGGTTTCTGACATACGTAGCAGTAACTGCACTGCAAATTACAGTCATTGGTCAGGTGCAGGGTCATATGCATCAGATTACCCCCTGTCCTTTCAGCCAGTCTATGAAGTCCCTTACCTGCGCCTTTAAATTCTCTTCGGCAGCTGCCCGTGCCATATCATCCTGCTCTTCTGACATGGCCGCCCAGTAGTTTCCCTCTCTGCTTTCGTACTTCTTCTGGATTTTATTGTATTCTTCGATCAAATCGCCGTAGTCATAAGGATCATAGAATATTCCTACGACCTCTTCAGGAGAGGCCATTTCCAGGCTTTTTTGCAGCCTTACCGCAGTATCCTGGATCGCATAGCCCTCTACGGTTGCATATACTCCCTCTTCCGTCTCCTTCCAGTTCCCGACATCTGACTTGGACACAAACTCTATGGCAATCCTTTTATCCGGATCCCAGCCATCTGTCTGGAGACTGCCTTTCACCGTTTTTTCTTTCGTTTTTTCTGGTTCGGAATAGATATGCGTGACGGGAAGCTTTACATTTTTCAACTCCGGCGCGGCCTCCTGTGTCAGTATGAGGCCGCCGTAGCTTTCCGCCTCCGCCCGTATGATCTCAAATGCCTCCTCTTCAGACAGAAAGTATGGCGAAACGACCGAAACACAGCCGTAGGCCCCGCTTCCACCGCCGTGAATAAAGACCGGAGCGACCCTGTCCGATGCTCCCCGGGCGCCTTCTGTGCTTGCACCGCAGGCGCTTAAGGATACAGTCAGACCTAATGCCGTCATAACGTATGCGTTCTTTTCCCATCTGGACGGTATTCGTCTCAGCAGCTGCGGATCCGCCAGTATCTCCTCTTTTACCGGGTATCCGGGATTTTTATATCTGGTTACCGTCTTTACCTTCATCGCTCATCCTCCTCTGCGGGAATTCGCTGTGTGCTTCCTCTGTGTGCTTCCGCGTCCGGTTACTGTTTTCTATTAGAAAAGTATACCAAATTGTCCGGACGAAAGCAACATTTGCCCGATGAAGGAATTCAGTACGGTACCTCCGACACAGGAAAAAGCAAGGCTTCTTAAGTCTTCCCCAAAAGCCTTGCTTTTTCCTGTGTCTTCAATAATAGAAATCTGCTTTGACGATCCCCGGACGGAACCATCTCTTCCCTGAATGTCAGTTTAGCGTAGCCTGAATCAGCTTCTCATGGCTGTGAGGCTCCGCCAGTTCCAGAACGCGGTTTAAGTCAAGGCCCATGGCCTCCGTGATCCGGATGCCATACTCTTCATCGGCCCAGCAGCAATGAACGGCATGGCGGTATTTAATATTCTCTGTGACAGATGCAATATTTCTTGCGGTATTGCCAATCAGCAGCTCCCGCTTGTCCTCTGGCAGGATTCGCCATAGGTCACCGCCTGCCCTGAAGCAGTCGTCTGTGGGATCGTCCTGTGGATCGTAGGCATACATCGATCCGGATAAATCAAGCGGCGGTTCCATAACCTCAGGCTGAGCCGCCCAGTCTCCCATACTGTTGGGCGAATACGCGGGAGCGCCTCCATAATTGCCGTCCGTCCGCATGAGGCCGTCTCTGTGGTAATCATGGACTTCGACCTTAGGCCGGTTGACCGAAATTTGATTGTAGTTGATACCCAGGCGGTATCTCTGTGCGTCGCCGTATACAAACAGGCGGCCCTGCAGGAACTTATCCGGTGAAAAACCGATTCCGGGTACCACATGGGCTGGTGTAAAGGCAGACTGCTCCACTTCTGCAAAATAATTTTCCGGATTGCGGTTTAACTCCAGCACTCCCACCTTATGAAGCGGAAATTCCCTGTGGCGCCAGATCTTTGTAATATCGAAAGGATTCTCATAATGATTCCTTGCCTGCTCTTCTGTCATGATCTGAACATACATGGTCCAGCGGGGATATTCACCTTTCACGATCGACTCATACAGATCACGGCCATGGCTTTCCCTGTCTTTTGCAATCAGCGCTTCTGCCTCTTCATCCGTCAGGTTTTTAATTCCCTGCTGAGTTATAAAATGGAATTTACACCAGAAACGCTGATTATCTTTGTTGTAAAAGCTGAAGGTGTGTTCTCCGTAAAGGTTCATATGGCGGAAAGAGGCGGGAATTCCGCGGTCCGACATCACGATGGTCGTCTGATGGAACGTTTCCGGCAGCAACGTCCAGAAATCCCAGTTGTTCTGTGCAGAGCGCAGACCAGTCTGGGGATCGCGTTTTACCGCACGGTTTAAATCCGGGAAATTATGCACGTCACGCAGAAAGAAGGTTGGGGTATTATTCCCGACCAGATCCCAGTTTCCTTCTTCTGTATAAAACTTGATCGCCACGCCGCGGATATCACGCTCTGCGTCAGCCGCGCCCCGTTCTCCCGCTACCGTTGAAAAACGTACAAAAAGATCTGTTTTTGTGCCCTTCTGCAGCACCTTTGCCTTCGTAAAAGCGGAGATATCTTCGGTACACTCAAACGTTCCGTAAGCCCCCCAGCCCTTGGCATGCATGCGTCTTTCCGGAATGACTTCTCTGTCAAAATGTGCTAATTTCTCCAGGAGCCAGACATCCTGCATCATGACCGGGCCTCTCGGACCCGCGGTCAGCGAATGTTCATTCTCAGCGACCGGTGCTCCCACTTCATTTGTTAGTTTTTTCGCTTTTGTATCCATAAGTACCTCCTTCTTATCTGTAATTTCATTATATTCCTGCATCTGCACAAAGTCAAAATATTTTTGTGCATATCGCACTTTATCATTGCGATTAATCGTTATATTTTTGTCGTTATATACAAAATTATCAATGATTATGTTTTTGGGATCAGCACCTTTGCCACGCCATGTTTCCAATACTCCGGAGAAGCACCCGTGGTTCCAAATGTATGCCACAAAAAAACAATCGTTCGTGTTTGTTGTACAAATACATTATTTGTAAAAATGTCCGCCTAATACGGAATATTTTTCTTGCTATTTGTTATTTCGCCCATTATAATGTAGGTAAAAGATACCCGAAAACAGCATGTTTCATAATCAAGTATTGTAAAGGGGGTTTATATCATGCAGGAACAAACCATGTGGGCACTGACCAAAAAGAAACCGGAGAAAGGCCTCTGGATGGAATGCGTGCCGGTACCTGTTGTCGGACCGAATGATGTAAAAATCAAGATTCATAAGACAGCGATCTGCGGTACGGATGTACACATCTATGAGTGGAATGACTGGGCGCAGCACACCATTCCGATTGGTCTTACTGCCGGCCACGAATACGTGGGCGAGATCGTCGAAACAGGCGCAGGCGTAACCGGACATCAGGTGGGGGATCTGGTATCCGGAGAAGGCCACATCACCTGTGGCAAATGCCGGAACTGTCTGGAAGGCCACAAAGAAAACTGCCGGGATGCAAAGGGCGTCGGTGTAAACCGGAACGGGGCGTTTGCGGAATATCTGGTGATTCCGTCCTCCAATGTGTGGCCCTGTAATCCCAATATACCAGAAGAGCTCTACTCCATCTTCGATCCGTTCGGCAACGCTGCCCATACGGCGCTCTCCTACGATCTTCTGGGTGAAGACGTTCTGATCGCGGGGGCGGGGCCCATCGGTATTATGGCTGCAGCGATTGCAAAGTTCTGCGGAGCTCGCCATGTGGTTGTCACGGATTTAAACGATTATCGTCTGGAGCTTGCCAAAAAGCTGGGTGCTACGAGAACCGTCAACCTGAGGAAAGAGACTCTCACCAATGTGATGAAAGCGATCGGGATGACAGAGGGATTTGACGTGGGCATGGAGATGTCCGGAAGTCCGGCCGGTCTTTCCGATATGATCCATAACATGAAGCACGGCGGTAAGATTGCGCTGTTGGGACTCCAGGGACGGGAAACCACGGTTGACTTAGAGACCGTTATATTCAACGGCCTGAATCTTCGTGGTATTTACGGCAGAAAGGTCTGGGATACCTGGTATAAGATGACCACCATGGTTCAGGCCGGTCTGGATATATCGCCGATTATCACTCACCGGTTTGATATCCGCGATTACGAAAAGGGATTTGAAGCTATGATTTCCGGACAGTCGGGCAAAGTAATTCTGGACTGGTCCCATATCAATGATTAAGGAAAAGGAGATTTGAAGATGGCACGCAAAAACGATATTTTAAGTATTTATACGAAAGAAGTGGAGGACATCAGGGAAGCCGGCCTGTTTAAGGGAGAAGCACCGATCGCTTCCGCCCAGGGCGCCCGCGTAAAGCTGGAGGATGGCCGGGAGGTCATCAACATGTGCGCGAACAACTATCTTGGCCTTGGCGACAACCAGAGACTGATCGATGCCGCAAAGAGAACGTACGACAACCGGGGCTACGGCATGGCTTCTGTCCGTTTCATCTGCGGAACCCAGGACATTCATAAGGAACTGGAAGCAAAGATTTCCAATTTCCTT
>OGZI01003594.1_pt1 | contig 10694 bp, 6 predicted proteins | sample 1576711 | NCBI WGS metagenome assembly OGZI01 (sample SAMEA3541482, study PRJEB24748) | human gut metagenome | biome: human gut; feature: human-associated habitat; material: faeces | place: China | collected 2012
TTTCAGTAATTTCTTTTAATTCAATTTCTCTTTCCGTAAAGTTTCCACCAACAGGTTCAACATGTATAACAAGTACAATTTCATATTTATCATAAATTTCTTTTTCAATAAGGCTCATAAGATTATGTGCTTTTACAAAATCCTCTTTATGTTGATGGAGTTGCTTATCCTCACCACAACGAAAAATTTGGACTTAATGAAAAATATTTTATAAATGGTGTTAAATTCTTTGTTCAAGCAGTACATGATTATTTAAAATAAATTTAAAAGCACCTAAATAATATTGATGTGAACCCCTAAATCCGGACAAAGGATTTGGGGGTTTTTGAATGTCAAAATATGATATAAAATTAAAAATAAAAGTAATTAAAGAATATGAAAAAAATAATATTAGTCAATCTGAATTATCAAAAAAATATAAAATACCACAAACAACTATTTCAAATTGGATAAAATGGTATATTGATAATGGTATTAAAGGCGTAAGTAAAAAAGTAAAAAATAAAATTTATACTAGTAATTTTAAGCTGTTTGTATTACAATACAGAAAAACTAATAATCTAACTTTTAGAGAAACTGCTGTTAAATTTGATATAACAAATGATTCAATCATAGTTAATTGGTAAAGGAAATATGATGAATATGGATTAGATGGTTTAAATAGTAAAACAAAAGGAAGAAAGCCTAAAATGAAAAAATCTATACCAATAGAACAAAAAAGAAAAAAAAATTTACAAGAAAGCGAAAGAGAAGAACTTTTAAGACTAAGAGAAGAAAATCTCCTATTAAAGGCAGCTATAGCTTATGAAAAAAAACTTCAAGCCTTGCTTATGGAAAAGGACTTAAAAACAAAGAAAAAGCAAAAGCGATAATTGAATTAAGCAAGGCAAAAGAATATAAATCAATTACAATATTACAATGGTTAAAAGTGGCTAAATTAAATAAAAGTTCCTTTTATGAGTGGAAAGAAAAACTAAATAAACAGATAAAGTCAAAAGAGATTTATATTATTGAAAAAATAAAAGATATAGTAAAAGAATCTAAAGGAAGATATGGATATAGAAGAGTAAGTAAGGTATTAAGATTAGAATATGGACTTATTGTAAATCACAAGAAAGTTTTAAGAATAATGAAAGAAAACGAACTTTTATGTAAAAAGTTCAAAAACAGAGTTAGAAAGTATAATTTATATAAAGGAACAGTGGGAAAAATCGCAAAAAATGTTGTTAATAGGAATTTTAAAACTGATAAAACTTATAAATTATGGCTAACAGATATAACAGAATTTAAAATAGGAAATAATACAAAGAAAATATATTTATCACCTATTTTAGATACTTTTAATGGAGAAATAATATCATATTCAATAGGTTTTAGTCCTACAGTAAATTTAACGAATGTGTCATTAGAAAAATCTTTAAAAAGAATAAAGAACAAAGAACAAAGAAGATTTAACGATTCATACAGATCAAGGCTTTCATTACAAACATAGTAGTTTTGTAAGAACATTAGAAAATAACAAAATAAGACAAAGTATGTCTAGGAAAGAAAACTGCTTAGATAATGCACCAATGGAGAATTTTTTTGGAATATTGAAACAAGAAATGTTTTATGAAGAAAATTATTCTTCTTATGAAAAATTAATAGAAGATATAAAAGAGTATATTAAATGGTATAATACGAAAAGAATTAAGGAGAATTTAAAAGGAATGTCTCCTATTGATTATAGATTACATTCCTTTGAATAATTTATTTAACTCTCCGTGTTTTTGGGTTCAGCTCATAATTCTAACACTTTTATTTTTTTATTTTTCTATTTTCTTTTTCTTTTAACTACTACTAAAGCTATAGTAGATAGAATTAAAGGTATAAAAGATATATTTTGTATTGAAGTATTTGCCATAGAAGTATTTGTTCTTTTTGCATTATTATTATTTTTGCTTCTAGCTTTATCTTCTTTCTTAGAGTCTTTAACTAAAATACAAGTTTCAATACTTCCTTCTTTAAAGTTAAATTTAAACTTATGTTTTTTACAAGAAAGTTTTTTTATAAATTCATCTTTAAACTCAATTATAGTACTTCCCTTTTTTACATCATACATAGATTTATCAACAAGTTTTTCATCTACATAAACATCTTTAAAATCTTCTACTTTTGGAGATATTTTAAAAATTAATGTTTCATTTTTATTTTTATCAATTTCTTGATTTTCTCCAAATAAAAATTTTATTTGTGTTTTTTCTTCTGGTGTTTTAGGGTCTTTATGACTTGGATTTACAGGATTTATAGGATTTACAGTAGAGTTTTCTTTTTCTACAACTGTAACTGTAGCTTTTTTTATTACACTTACATTTTTATTTGTTAATTTAAATGTTATTGTATATGTTCCTACTTTGTCTTTGTTAAATCCACCTTCATCTATAATTTCAACTTGTTCTTTTAAATCGTTGTTTTTATTATCTTTTGCTTTAACGATTAATGATTTAAGATCTAATGTATCTTGTTGATGTATTGTAACATTTTTAACTTCAAGTTCTATAGTTTTTTCTTCAGATGGTGTTTTTTTAACCCATTTTGCAAAAATTGTAGTATCTGTTATTATTTTTTTATCAAAATCAAACACCTTTGTTAATTCACTATCTTCATACCAACCTTTAAAAGTATAACCATCTTTAGTAGGATCTTGTACTTTAGCTAATTTATTTGCACTTAATTGATTAACTTTTATAATTTGATCATCAATTTTACTTCCACCAAAAGTTTCAAACTTAACAGTTGATACAATTTCTGTAGTATATAAAGCGTTCATTACCATATCATCAGCTGATATAATATGAAGTTTTAAATCTTTATATCCTCTTGCGGAAATTATAATTTCATCATCTCTATTAAAGAAAGTTTTATCCTTAAATACAATACTTACCTTATCTAAAGTTTTATCAAGATTTTTATATTTTCCATCTTCTTTTGTAAATAGATAATGTTTTATTTCTTTTCCATTTCTTCTTATAGTTATAAGATTTATTTTATTTACATATTCACTATCTTCTTTTTTATAGCCGATTAAATTAATACAATTAACTTTCATAACTGATGGATCTTTCGATGAAATTTCTCCAAGTAGTGGTTCTTTAGGCTCTTTTGATTTATCTTCTTTTATCCATAAAGCTTTTAGAGTTATATCTTCGTTTAGGGTAATTTTTTCTCCTGGAAGATGTCTTTGTCCATTAATTTCCCAACAATCAAATTCCATATCTTTTGGAGCTAAAAATTCACAAACAGGAAGTTCATATTCTTCTTTTACTAATTTTTTAACCTCTTGCATAGTTCCTAGACCACCATTTTTATCAAATGTAATTGTAGCTTTTTTAGTTAATTTTTCTTTCCAAAGAGCTTTTATTGTTATATTTTTAGTAATTTGATATTGATGTCCTACCTCTGTTTTTTCATTCATATATTCCCAACTATCAAACTCCATACCTGAAGGTGCTGTAAAAGTACATTGTGGAACTGTAAAAATTTCTCCATTTTCAACTTCTACATCTTTCATTTCTCCACTACCACCATTTTTATCAAAAGTAACTTTATAAACTACCTTTTTACCTTCAATATTTGCACTTATTGAGTAATAGACATCATTTCCTACAAGGGTATCCTTTGTTATTTTTACAATAACATTTTTGTATTTGCTAGAAACAATAGTTATAGTATCATCTTTATCTAATTTTTCAGTAAATGAAAATTGTAGTTTTTTATTTGGATTAGATGCGAAATCTGTAGAGTCAATGCCTTTAACATCAGTTATTTCACTTGTCTTTCCTTTGTGATTTACAATAACTTTTTGAACTGATTTTAAATACTCATCAGATTTGTTATCATTAGAATAAGTTATAAAATGAGTAAAATCAGTTACATTTGTAGTCATTAAAAGTGGATTTGGCATTATAGGGTCAAGTTTTTCTTCTTGTGGATTTTCATTTTTCTTATCTTTCCAAAGAGCTTTTATTGTTAAATCTTTATCTACTTTTATTGTATCTGATACATTTTTTCTTTCATTATTTACTTGCCAAGCATCAAACTCTTGATTGTCTGGAGCTGTAAAAGTACATTGTGGTAATTTATAATCTTCATTAGCTTTTAGTTTTACAGCTTGCATTTCTCCGCTACCACCGTTTTTATCAAAACTAATTGTAACTTGTTTAACTTCTTTATCAGATAATGTATTAACCTTGGCTCCTATCATATATGTTCCTTTAGTTTCAGGTTCATCCCAAGCTCCATTAAACATTTGAAAAGAATTAATTCCATCGTTACTATCATCCATACCAAGTGCAATTTCTCCATCTAGTTTTGTAAATGCAATATAATAATCACCATTTACTTGAACATTTGAAATAGAAAGTTTATTCCAGCCTTCTTTTTCAAATGTTAAATCTTTTGAAAATAACACTTTTGATGGAAGTTCATCTTCAGTATTTTTATCATAAATAGAAATTCTATATTTACTATTAGTTAAATCTACATCTTTAGTTTTTGTAATAAAATATGAAATTTCTTTTATATCTACAAGTTTATCATTTGAAATTTTATTTGCAAATGCTCTATCCTTTAGGTCCATTCCTGAAAGCTTAGTTGCTTTTTCATCTGTATAACCTACATTTAACTGACTTTCTTGATAAACTTTTTCTAAAGGCATACTTACAGTTCCAGTTCCAGGAATTTTAATATTTTTTTCTAATCTTTTATAACCATCGCTTGTTGCAACTAAAGTGTAATTTCCAGATGTTAAGTTTGTAAATCTAACAGTTTCTCCATTTTCTTCTGCTATAGGTTCTAATTTCCCCTCTTTATAAAGTTTTACATTTCCTTTTATTGACTCATAATCAGAATCTTTTACATTAACTGATATAGCAACTTTTTTAAAATTATCTAAATAAAAATCTTTATTTACATCATTTGTAAGGTCTATAACTTCTTCTTTGTCCTTATAGCCATCTGCGCTTGCTATTACAGTATATTTACCAGCCGGAAGCTTTATACTAAACTTACCTGTTCCAGCTTCTGTATTAATAGTTTTTCCTGTTTCTTTAATTGTAATTTTTCCAACTAATGCAAGTATATCTTTTTTTTCGTTTTCTTCACTTAAATTTTGCATATTTAAAAGCTTAAATGGAGATACTTTTTCTATTATATTGTTATTTTTTACATCTTTAGTATTTATAGTAACATCGTCAATATACCAACCTCCGCATTGCTCCGGATCTGTATTTCCTTTATCACTTCCTGCATCAAGAACAAATTTAACTTTAAATTTATCTGTTAAATAATCTTTTTTAATTTCAACACCATTTGTAAACCAAGCATGTTTTATATGCTTATCTACTTCACTTTCATCTAAAGTATAAACTTTATCCCAAGTTTTTCCATCATCTTTTGAAAAATAAATTTCTCCTATATCTTGATTATATGAATCATACTCATCAGTTTTTCTTTTTCCACTTGAACCAAACCAGTTTTGGTAATAAAGCGTAGCATCTTTTAAAGTTGACAAGTCCATAGTTGGAGAGATAAGTGAATATTTTGTGTTAGGCTTTCTATGATCATTTAAATTTGTCGCCCAAACATTCATACCGTCATTTTTACCTAATGATTGAACACTTGTAGGCTTTTTATATTTTGCATCATATTTATCTCCATATTCTAATTTACCAAAATCCCATTTTGTTTCTTTATCACTTTCTACACTTGTAAAATCATCTTGTCCTTTTTCAAAATCAAAACTTTTAACTTCTTTCCCTTCTGTAAAAGTATGAGATAAAATTTCAGAAGGCTCACTTTTATTTTCGCCAATCTTTGCAACAGCATAGTAATAATAAGTTCCTTTTTGTGGCTTTGGAATATCAACTAAATCAATAGAGTATTTTCCAAATCCATTTTTAGAATCTCCTTTTTCAACTTTTTTTATAAGTTCAAAAGGTCCATTTTTATCTTTTGATCTATATAGCTCATAAGATGTAATCTTTTCGTTTTTTACCGGAGAAAATGTGTAAATTAATCTACCGTCTTTTTTATCATTTAACTTTAAATATTCACTTGGAGTTTGTGGTATTTCTTTTGATGCTTCTTCTATTTTTATATCATCAATATACCAACCATTACCACTACTTTTATATTCTCCATTAGGTCTAAATCCAAACATTACACAAATTTTCTTACCCTTGTAAGCTGAAAGGTCAATGTATTCATCAACCCACTTTTCTTTTGAAGAGTTTTTATAACTTCTTTTTAATTCCCATTTTAAACTATCTGGATCACTATCTTCTTTAGCTTCTGCAATCCAAACCTCAGCAGTATCAAAAAAGGCTGATTCGTAATTTCCAAGGTCATAAAAATGTTTAAAACTTAAAGCTGGATTTCTAGTTTCTTCTGTTAAATCTATTGGAGGCATAACAAAAATAGAATTTCCACGAACATTTTTATAAGGTTGTATACCTATTAATTTTTTATTTGCTTCATCTTTTTTAATATTTCCCCATTTAAACAATTTTGATTGTCCGCCCAACTCAAAACCTGAAGTATCTTTTTCAAAATCTTGTATATATCCAATACCAACACCTTTTTGAACTTCAAATGAAAATTCATCACTCTTAGTAACTTTTTTGTTAATATCTGTAGCTTCAATATAATATTTTCCATTTGTAACATTTTTAAAAGTTGCAACCGGAATATTTACACTATAATAACCTGAAAGATTATTTCCATTTTTAAGTTTCATATCATAAGATTTATATTCACTACCAACATTTAAATAAAGTTTTACACTATCAACTCCAACATTATCTTTTACATTTGCATCAAAAGTTGTTTTATATGTTGTAAAAACCTTACTAATCGGAGTGTGATTTATAACTGGTTTTTCATTATCCACTCCCTTTGTAAGAATACGACCTTGTAAAAGTTTCATATTTGAAATATCTATATCTTTTCCCTTTTTTTGACCGATAGAAAGCTTAACTGCATTAAGAGCATCAACTTTTCCATGCCCATAACCATGGTTTGGAGTTGTTGTATAGTCATTGTCTTTTAAAGGTGTTGCAGTTTCATTTAAAATCTTTTCAATTTGATCAACACTTAAATTTGGATTAGCTTTAAGCATCAAACAAACAACACCTGTAACATGAGGACTTGCCATAGAGGTTCCAGTATAAATTGTATATTTTCCATTTGGAATTGAAGATAAAATATTAACTCCGGGCGCAACAATATCCGGCTTAAAATTTTCTGTATAGTTAGATTTACCTCTTAGAGAAAATTTTGCAACTATTTCATCTTGTCTAATAGCTCCAACTGCATAAGCTTGTGGATATGAAGCAGGTGTCCCTATAGAATCAGCCCCTCCTTCATTAAATTGACTTACATTACCTGCAGAAAATACAGGAAAAATTCCTGCTTCTCTCCATTTTTGAACCATATCTTGATAAAACCCATCTGTTGAATTCCCACCCCATGAGTTATTTACAACTTTTGGAGCCATTTCTGGATGAGGTATACCATTTTCATCTTTAGGTGCCATAATCCATTCACCCGCTTTTAAAAGCTTAGCATTATCTGTTTCACCATTTGAATCAAAAACTTTTACAGCCATCCATTTAGCATTCGGACAAACACCTAAAAGAGAGTTTTCTCTTTGACCCAAGATAGTTCCGCAAACATGAGTTCCATGTCCCCTATCATCATAAGGTTCTTCTTTATCTCCCGTCTTTTCATTTACAGCATTATACCAAGAATATCTTTTAAGCTTTTCATCATTTCCTCTATAATTATTTTTAATTGCAGGATGATTTCCATCAACACCAGAATCAATTATCGCAACAACAACATCGTTATTAGAATTTTCAACTTCTTTTTGTGCCTTATCTGCACTAATCATCTTTAAATTCCAAGGGATATGCTTTTTTTCCACACTAGATAAAGCTTCTCTATCTTCTGGAATATTATTTTGAAGCTTTGGCATCTTCACTTTTTTATTAATACAAATCTTTTCTACATCAGACCTTTTTGAAATCTTAACCAAAACTTCTTTTTTACAAACTACATTTATACAATTTATAATAAAAAATTGTTGATAATTCTTTACATTACCATCTTTTTTAGAACGTTCAAGAATTTCTATAATAGACTTTTGACTATCTTCTTTTAACTTTATAGACTTATCTACCATATCCTTTCTTATCTCATTTTGAATTTCTTCCTTAGATGCATTAACATTTTCTTTTTTAACAGCATCTTTAATTTTTGAAACATCAACTTGTTTTTTCAATTTGATAATTACATCGACAAAATCATCATCTTTGTAATCTTTTAACTCTTCTATCTTTTTTTGAAAATCTAAAGACTTACTTTCAGTAGCAAAAACACCACTAAAACTTGTAAAAATCAAAGAACAAAATACCACAAAAGATATGATTTTCTTAAAAATTTTCATATAATTCCTCCTAAAAAAATAAAATAAAATTAGCATAAACTAACAAAAAATATTTTATATCAATTAATAGTAATTGTCAATATCAAACTTTAAACAACATTTAATTTTTATAAAAACAAAAATTAAATAAAAAAAGAACACCCTTATATAAGAGCATTCTTTTAATAAAATAAATTTAACATCTTTAGTAAAAAATATATAAAAATTATTTTCATAATCTACTTAGATATTAAAATAAAATTTTTAATTTTATTTTAATTTTTAAATTTCGTATATTGTAAAATTAAATTAGCCACAAATGAAAAAATAGAAAAAAACATCTCAAAGAGGTAAAATAATAGTTAAGCTAAAAACTAAAGAAAGGAACCTCAATGAGATCCACAATAATTGTAACACAAAATATAAGCACTTAACAATAGATTTAAGAAAATTAATAGAGAAATGGAAAAAAGAAAGAAATAGTAATAGAGAAATAGTAAGATTACTAGGTAAAAATCATCAAACAATAAATAATGAAATAAAAAGAGGAAGTAAAAAGAGTAAGAATATTAGGAAAAATAATAGAAGAAAGACCAAAAGAAATAAATAATAGAGAAGAAGTAGGACATTATGAAATAGATACTGTAATATTAAGAAAGGAAAAGGGGCAATGTCTATTAACATTAACAGATAGGAAAAGTAGATATGAAATAATAAGGTTAATTGAAGATAAAACAGTTAAATCAGTAAATAGAGCTTTAAAAGAAGTATTAAAAGAGTATGAAATAAAAAGTATAATGGCAGATAATGGCTTAGAGTTTGCAAGACTATATGAAGTATTTGACTATGAAAATATTTATTATGCACATCCATATAGTAGTTATGAAAGAGGAAGTAATGAAAACCACAACAGACTCATAAGAAGATTTTTACCAAAAGGAACAAAAAACACTACTCAACAAAGAGTAGCATTTATTGAAGATTGGATAAATAATTATCCTAAAAAACTATTTAACTATAAAACACCTTTTGAAGTTTTTTCAATTGGCTAACTTATTCTTGCAATTTGTAAATATAATATTTTTAAAAGACCCTTATCAAAAAAGTCTAAATTCTAAATAGAATCTAGACTTTATTTTAAATATATTTCTCTGCCTGTGATAAATATAATTTCTTATATTCCAAAGAATTTTCGATGAGTTCATTATGATTTCCAAAAATAATTTTTCCATCTTTCATAAACCATATTTCATCAGCAATATGAACTGATGCCATTCTATGAGAAATCATAAATATTATTTTATCTTCTTTTATATTTTTTAAAATTTTATAAACAGAATTTTCTTTTTCAATATCAAGACTTCCTGTTGGTTCATCTAAAACTAGTATAGGGCTATTTTTATAAATTGCCCTTAAGATTGCAATTAATTGTGCTTGACCTCCTGACAATTCAATATTTTCATCATCAAGTTCAACTCCAAGTTTATCATCTAAATTAATTTTAAAATCTTCTTTTTTTATACCAAGTTTATCAATAATTTTAAAAATTTCTTCATCCACAATTTCATTTTCGTCTTCATTTTCAATTAATTTACAGCAAATATTTTCTCTTAATGTTATATCATCAATTAGCTTAAAATCTTGAAAAATTGTACTTATATACTTATTTTCAGTTTCATAAATAGACTTTCCATCATAAGTCAAACTTCCTTTTGAAACCTCGTAAAGTCCGGAAATAAGTTTTATTAAAGTACTTTTTCCTGCTCCGTTTTCTCCAATAATTACTACAATTTTAGGTTTTTTTACTTCAAATGAAATATCATTTAGAACATAATTTTTAAAATCTCCATATTTAAAGTAAATATTTTTTGCGATTAATCCCAAATCTTTGCTCTCAATACTTCTCTCTACATTTTTCCCAATGTCAAATTCAATGAAATCCAAAACAGGAATGGTATATTTTGAAAATCTGTCCAAATTAATTATATTTTCAGAAAATTCATTCATACTGCTTGTAAATTTTAGTATCCCTACTACAGTAAAACTAAAATCAGAAAAGCTGATTTCATTTTTATAAACCCTACTTGCACTAAAAATTATTACAAATAAGGTACAGATAATTGAATTTATCACTTCAATTATATTTACAATAGCCTTATTCCTATAAAAAGGTTTAAAACATTTTAATATGTCTTTTATAGTTTTAGAAAATTTATTATCTATGAAACTT
>OGZI01003598.1_pt1 | contig 10685 bp, 10 predicted proteins | sample 1576711 | NCBI WGS metagenome assembly OGZI01 (sample SAMEA3541482, study PRJEB24748) | human gut metagenome | biome: human gut; feature: human-associated habitat; material: faeces | place: China | collected 2012
CCTTTCTGCCTTATACGATCTGAAATGGATTACATACAGGTGCTTCCACTACATCGATCGCCTGCAAATGTGGTTTGTTGGAAAATACTGCAATCTTTATTCCCTTCTTCTTCAGTGAATCTAACATCTGAACAACGCCATCATAAGGACGTACATGGTACATACAATTTTCTCCAAAGATTCTGCTGTACACTTCCATACCTTCTTCAATCCTCTTAAGCTCTGTGTCTCCGGACGCACGAAGTGCACGTTCCATAAGGCATCTGGCTCCATCTCCAACGAAGCTTCGGCACTGTTCTTTGGTAATCGTCTCAAGTCCCATTTCTTCTAACGTCTTATTCGTTGAATAAGTCAGCGAATCCAGCGTATTTGTCAAAGTTCCATCCAAGTCAAAAATACACGCTTTATACATTGCTGTTCTCCTGTTCTTCTGTTCTATGATTATAATAGTATGAACCTTGACAAATTTCAACTGGAAATCTCTATTTTTCTATTCACTTCGCAGATATTGTCGCATGGCCCTGAGTGCATTCTTTTCCAGGCGGCTTACCTGTGCCTGTGAGATTCCGATTTCTTCTGCTACCTCCATCTGCGTTTTTCCTTCAAAAAAACGAAGTCTGATAATATACTTCTCCCTTTTTCCGAGTCGGTCCATTGCCGCCTGAAGAGACAGTTTCTCCACCCATCTGTCTTCTTTGTTCCTTTTGTCACTGATCTGGTCCATCACATACATAGCATCTCCATTGTCATTATATACCGGCTCATTTAAGCTGACCGGCATCTGGATCGCATCCAGCGCATAGACGATCTCTTCCTTTGCGATCCCGATTTCCTCTGCAATTTCCTGAACAGTAGGTTCTTTCTGGTTTACTTTGACATAATTTTCTTTCGCGTAAATGGCTTTATATGCCGTATCACGAAGTGACCTGCTAACACGGATCGAATTATTGTCCCGGATGAACCGCCGAATTTCTCCAATGATCATCGGTACCGCATAAGTTGAAAATTTTACTTCCAGCTCCGGATTGAAATTATTGATTGCCTTGATCAGTCCGATGCACCCGATCTGAAACAGATCATCCGGATTTTCACTGCTTCCCGAAAAGCGTTTGATCACACTGAGTACCAGACGCAGATTTCCTTTGATATACTGTTCTTTTGCCTCCTCATCCCCCGCTTTGATCTTCTCAAAAAGCACCTCTTTTTCCCCGTCGCTAAGCAGGGGAAGCTTTGCTGTATTTACACCACAGATTTCTACTTTATTAAGTACCATCTCAATAAACCTCCAAATCTTTACTGGTATAAATTTTTCTCAAAACTGTTTTTATTTATTCGATTCCCACTAAAATATTAAAAATATCGCTCCTTGACTTTTCCCATACTCTTCTGAAAGAATATACATCTTAGTAATATTGTCTGATTTTCTATCATTTTTCTTTAAATTATAGTATAATATACTAAAATAATTTTTACGCAAAGGGGTTGAGTATATGAAACTTACTTTTATCGGTGCCGCCCATGAAGTAACTGGAAGCTGCCATTATCTTGAAGCATGCGGAAAACATATTCTAATAGACTGTGGACTGGAACAAGGACCTGATCTGTATGAGAATCAGGAAATCCCGATCAATCCTTCCATGATCGACTATATCCTCTTAACGCATGCACACATTGACCATTCCGGCAAGATTCCTCTGCTTGTAAAAAATGGTTTTAAAGGAGAAATCATCTGTACATTCGCCACCTCTGATCTGTGCAGCATTATGCTCCGTGACAGTGCACATATCCAGGAATCCGAAGCAGAATGGCGAAACCGGAAGGCACTTCGTTCCGGTGCTCCGCTTTACGAACCACTTTATACTGTACAGGACGCCATGAATGCAGTTGCACTTCTTGCGCCGATCGATTATAACCAGACGATCCAGCTCTGTGAAGGAATCGAACTCCGCTTCACAGATGTCGGTCATCTGCTTGGTTCTTCCTGCATTGAAGTCTGGATCACAGAAGGCGGTGTAAGCAAAAAAATCGTATTTTCCGGAGATGTCGGAAATATTGACCAGCCGATCATCAAAGATCCGCAGCATGTGGATGCAGCCGATTATCTTGTCATCGAATCCACCTACGGAAACCGGGTCCATTCTACTGTAAAACCGGATTATATTAAGGATCTTACCAGAGTCCTGCGCGAAACCTTTGCCAAAGGTGGAAATGTAGTCATTCCATCTTTCGCAGTAGGAAGAACCCAGGAGCTTTTATACTTTATCCGTGAGATCAAAGAAAATAATCTTTTGCCGGAATATCAGAATTTTGAAGTTTATGTAGACAGTCCTCTGGCGATCGAAGCAACCAACGTTTTCCAGAAAAATGTACAGTCCTGCTTTGATGAGGATGCAATGGCTCTGATAAGTAAAGGAATCAACCCTCTTCTTTTCCAGGGACTGAAAACCACGATCACCAGTGAAGAATCTAAAATGATCAACTTCAATGACAAACCAAAAGTAATCATCTCTGCTTCCGGAATGTGTGAAGCCGGCCGTATCCGCCATCATCTGAAACACAACCTCTGGAGAAAAGAATGCACGATCCTCTTCGTAGGCTATCAGGCAGTTGGCACTCTTGGCCGCAAGCTTGTCGAAAGCAAACCGGAATCAGTCCGGCTCTTTGGCGAAAATGTAGAGGTTAATGCCCGTATTGAAGTCCTTGCAGGGATCAGCGGACATGCCGATATGAATGGTCTTCTGAACTGGATTGATGGATTCAAAGAAAAACCATCCCACATCTTTGTTGTACATGGAGAGGATACGGTTACAGATTCTTTCGCTGCTACCATCACAGACCGTTTCGGCATTCCGGCATTTGCACCATACTCCGGAGGCTGTGTTGATCTCGCAACCGATACCATCCTTTCTGAAGGTATCAGGCTTCCGAAAAAAGCAGTTGAAAAGCCGGCCAAAGCACGTGCTCTTACTGCATTCAACCGCGTGGTTGCGGCAGCCAAACACCTCATGGATGTTGTGCTTAAAAATGAAGGTCTTGCAAACAAAGATCTTGCAAAATTCGAGTCACAGATCCAGAATCTTGCTGACAAATGGGATCGTGACGACAGATAAATACCGATCTTATCTTTCCAGAGACCGGCTTCCGACATGGAACGCCGGTCTTTTCCTGTCTTTTTCGACAATTCTTTAAAAAAATCCAGCATTTCAGCATGTCGAATAAAATTATTCTGTTTTTTCCATCTTCTGACAAAATCTGAAACACATCTTTTCTATAATAAAGCATGCTTAAGTACCAAATCTATTTAGCAGCTAAAGAGAAAGAAGGATAAGACTATGCAGTATGAAGTATATCTGGATGTATTGTTTCTGGAAAATATGATGATGGATTTTCTGATTCTTCTGGCAGTAAAAAAAGTATTTCCATGTTCTGCCACTTATGGAAGTCTTCTTGCCGGTTCCTTTACCGGTTCACTACTGACCTGTGCCATTTTATTTTTTCCATGCCCTGTATGGACCCGCTATATCCTGCTGTTTTTCCTGGTAAATTCCTGTATGACAGTGATCGGATTGAAAATCCGGACATTTCCCGTTTTTTTCAAAGCATGGATTCTGCTCTATCTTGCAAGCTTTCTTCTTGGAGGTATCATGAGTTGGCTCCGTCTTTATTTTGGAAAATTTTTCCGGATCATATCTTTTCTTTTCACCCTTGGCATCTGTGGTTTTTTTCTTTTATATCATGGACTTTTGTTTCTAAAGAAACTATGGAAATCACAAGATCATAGTTTTGATGTGATTTTAACTGTAAATGGAAAAGATTTTCATCTGAAAGCCTTTCTGGACAGTGGTAATCATCTTTCTGATCCACTGACCGGAAAGCCGGTTCATATTATCAGCAAAGACGCCTGTCAGAAGATTTCTTCTCAAATCTCACCTGGAAGACTCCGGTACATCCCGTACCGGACTATACAGAAGACGACCAGTATTCTTCCTGTTTTTTCTGTCAAGAAGATGAGAATAACAGGAGAATCTGAATTTTTGATCCATTCTCCACTGATCGGTATTTCCGAACAGAAGAATTTTGGAAACGGAAAATATGAAATGCTATTGCATCCTGAAGATTGTTAGGAGGATTATAATGATGATAAAAGTTGCTGTTTCAGATTGTTTTAAATTGAAAATGATTCCCTCTTTCCGCAGTGTTTTCTTCCCGGAAAAGCAGGAAATCCATTACATAGGAGGGACAGATATCCTGCCGCTCCCACTTAGCAGTGAAGAAGAAGGTCATGCCATTTCCCTTCTCGGAGGCGGGCAGGATGAAGAAGGAAAAAAGCTTCTTATTGAACATAACCTGCGTCTGGTTGTATATATAGCGAAAAAATTTGACAATACCGGTGTAGGCGTAGAAGACCTGATCTCCATCGGCACGATCGGTCTGATCAAAGCAATCAATACCTGCAATCCAGAGAAAAATATCAAACTTGCCACCTATGCCTCCCGTTGTATTGAAAACGAGATCCTCATGTATCTGCGCCGGAATAACAAGACCAAACTGGAGGTCTCCATCGATGAACCGCTCAATGTTGACTGGGATGGAAATGAGCTTCTTCTATCCGATATTCTTGGAACTGAAGAAGATACCATTTATCGTGATATGGAAACCGAAGCAGAACACAAACTTCTTGGGAAAGCCATCGGACGGCTTTCAAACAGGGAACGGGTAATCGTGCAGATGCGATTCGGACTCGGAACCCCCGACGGGGAAGAAAAAACGCAGAAAGAAGTGGCCGATCTTCTTGGAATCTCCCAGTCTTACATATCAAGACTTGAAAAGAAAATTATGCAGAGACTGCGACGCGAAATGGTACGCTATGAACAGTAAACTATGAAAAACAGGGAAACAGTAATTTCTTACTGCTTCCCTGTTATTTCATTCTTATTTCTTAAAGAAATCCGGAATCTTGATAGACTGCTCTTTCACCTTGCTCTGTGGAGTTCTTGCACTCTGAAGCGGTGGTACCTGTGTAGTCTGTTGCTGTACCGGTCTGCCTCCGTATACCGGTCTTTCTACATTGCTGTATTCTCCCGGATTAAACTGTGGACGTGAAATATTGCTTGCTCCCATTCCAGATCCACCGTTCATCATAGCTGCTTTATGTTCCAGTCTTGACTGAAGCTTGCTCTGTGTTCCACCTACATTGTGAAGACCTGTTGCGATAACTGTGATAGTTGCTTCATCTGACTTGGAATCATCATACATTGCACCGAAGATGATGTTTGCATCTTCACCCGCAAGATCCTGTACATATTCTGCTGCATCACTCGCATCCATAAGTGTGATGTCACCTGAAATGTTGATGATAACGTGAGATGCACCTGCGATGGTTGTCTCAAGCAGAGGGCTGGCAACTGCCTGCTTAACTGCTTCAAGAGCCTTGTCATCACCTTTGCCCTGTCCGATACCGATATGAGCAATTCCTTTATCAGTCATAACTGTCTGTACATCGGCAAAGTCAAGGTTGATCAGTGAAGGTACATTGATCAGGTCTGTGATACCCTGGATACCCTGCTGAAGAACTTCATCAGCTTTCTTAAGTGCTTCCGGCATAGTTGTTCTTCTGTCTACAATTTCAAGAAGCTTATCATTCGGGATAACGATAAGTGTATCTACATTTTCTTTTAATTTTTCGATTCCGGCAAGAGCGTTGTTCATTCTTGTCTTGGATTCGAATTTGAAAGGCTTGGTTACAACGCCAACAGTAAGTGCTCCCTGCTCTTTGGCAATACGCGCAACAACAGGAGTTGCTCCTGTTCCTGTTCCGCCACCCATACCACAGGTAACAAATACCATATCAGCTCCCTTGAGTGCTGACTGGATCTCTTCGGCACTTTCCTCAGCTGCTTTTTCACCGATCTCCGGTTTAGCCCCTGCACCAAGACCCTTTGTAAGCTTGTCTCCGATCTGCATAAGAGTCGGAGCTTTACATAACTGAAGAGCCTGTTTATCTGTATTGATTGCGATAAATTCAACACCTGCAATCTGTTCATCGATCATGCGGTTGACTGCATTGTTTCCGCCGCCACCTACACCGACTACAATTATTTTAGCTGCTGCTTCTGATTCATTTGTTTTAATTTCTAACAAGAGTTTCTCCTCCTTCGTCACCTTATTATATTATACACCCTAAATGTCAATATGCGCTTAGTTATACATAAGACTATAATATATTTTTTTCCGAAAAATATCAATAGAATTTTGTATATTTTCCTATTTTTTTATTCACTTGACACAGATTATGTTCCAAGGTCCGGAATCACATCTTTTTCGAAGGTAATTGTAATATTATCTGTGTTAAAATTTTCCAGATACAGGGTTCCTCCCTGATCTCCCAGCTTCTCAAGGATCGGCGATATCTGCATGATCCGTTCTTCCAGATTCGTGTGCCCGACATTGACACATTTGTTTCCAAAAAAAAGATACAGATCTGAACCGGAACAAACAACCTTATCCGGCGCGAGATCACATTTTTTCAGTGTCATCGTCATATCCAAAAGGTTCCCAAATGCTTTTTTGTTCGCCTTGCTGACCGGAAGTTCTTTGTAAAGCTGTACTTTCTTTACTTCCAGCCCTTCAATGCACGGGATTCCATCCCACAGCTCCTTTGTCTTTGCAAGTACGATACCATCCTTGTCAAAATAAATACATTCATCACCTGACACGATATAACCGGCCACACGCTTCTCTTTGATCGTCACCTTCACAGTCCACGGATTCTTCATCGTCACATTTGCCTCTTCCATTGCCGGAAGCAGCTCGTGATTCATCAGGTGGTTCCTGATCATCACATACAGAGAATTGGAAGACCAATTATCATCCTGCACCCAGTCTGCAATCTCCTGTCTGCTAAGATACTGATTTCCTGATACTTCGATTTTCCGCACTTGAAAGAGTAAAAGAAACGTAATCATAGCTATGCAAACCAAAATAATGACCAGAATGGCTTTCATGGCAGTCTGCTTTATGATTCTCTTTTTCCTTTCTTTCTGTATCATCCCATCAGGCATCTTCCTCCTTCCGTCATTTGTATATCTCCTGTTTAGTCTACCACTTGTGACACACTTAGCACAAGTCCCATTTCAATTAAAAGAAACATCACCGATGTTCCTCCATAACTGATAAAAGGAAGTGTAATCCCCGTATTCGGAATTGTGTTCGTCACAACTGCAATATTTAAAATAACCTGAATCATCATATGTGCCATCGCTCCGGTCGCGATCAGCGCACCAAAAAGATCCCTGCTTCCGGATGCGATCAAGAAAAAGCGCCAGATCAGAAGCAGAAACAGAAAAACGATAATCCCAGCACCTGCGAGTCCAAGCTCTTCACAAATAATTGAAAAGATCATATCATTCTGTGCCTCAGGTACAAATCCCAGCTTCTGCACACTGTTTCCGATCCCGACTCCGAATACTCCTCCGGATCCAATCGCGTAAAGCCCCTGCAGAGTCTGATAACCCTTTTCATTTTTTCCCGGATTTCCCCAGATAGCAAGCCGTTCCAGCCGATAGCTTTCAAGGGCAAGAAAAATCCCCATAAAGCAGGCGCCTGCGATTCCCATCAAGGCAAATTGCGCATACTTCGGGCTTGCCACAAAGATCAGGATCACACCGATTCCCAGAATAATGATCGCCGTGCTTAAATTACTCGCTCCCACAAGTCCCACGATTGGAAGGATCCAGAACATGATCCTGCAAAGTGTCCACATTTTTCCGATTGTTTTTACGTTCTTCGTCACAAGATCCGCCAGAAAAAGAATCAGTGCAACTTTCGCAAATTCTGATGGCTGAAAAGAAAACGGGCCCAAAGCTAACCATCTTTTGGACCCGTTAATTTCTCTGCCAAACAACATGACCGCAACCGAAAGTGCAACTGCTGCCAGATAACCAAATACTGCCAGTCTCTGCCAGATGTGGTAATCCATCCCTGCCACGAACAGCATCAGTACAATTCCAAGCACCGTCGCAAACGCCTGCTTTTTCAGATAGTAAAAGGAATCATGAAATTTCACCTGCCCGTTATATGCACTGGTACTGTATAAGATCACCAGTCCGATCACAACCAGGAGAACAACAATCAACAGAAGCGTGTAATCCATACGCCCCTTTTTCCCTTTTTCCTCCACTTTGTTTCACGCCCTTTGATACAGATTATATGAAATTATTTTATTTCTTTTATAATGCATTCACGTATTTTTTGAATTCTTCCCCACGCACTTCATAGTTCGGGAACATTCCCCAGCTTGCACATGCCGGTGACAGCAGAACTGCATCTCCGGGTCTTGCAAGCTCCACACAGGTATCGAGTGCTTCTTCGAAAGTATCTTTTAAAATACAGTCATGAAATCCGCACTCTGCTGCTTCTTTCTGAATCTGCTCTTTTGTAGCACCGATCAGTACCAGATAGCGGACTTTTCCATCAAAGCTCTGGATCCATTCATGGAAATCGGACTGTTTATCATATCCACCACCGATCAGGATCGTCGGGCGGTTCATTGCCTGGATTCCCTTGATCGCCGCATCCGGATTCGTTCCTTTAGAGTCATTGTAATAGACAACCCCGTTCTTCTCTGCCACATATTCAATACGATGCTCAACCCCCTTAAATGCAAGTACAGACTTACGGATCACATCCAAATCTACACCGTAAGCTGCTGCCATTGCAACCGCTGCCATAACATTCTCATAATTGTGGACGCCAAGGATCTGTAATTCGCCGGTCTTGCAGATGACCGTTCCTTCTTTCTCCTTTTCCGGTTTGTATACAATGTCTTCTCCGTCAAGATAAATGCCCTGTTCCAGTTTATGCTTACTGCTGAAAAATAGAACACTTGCCTGAAATTCATCTGCCATCTTTCTTGTCTCTTCATCTTCATAATTGAGAACGCAGATATCTTCTGGTGTCTGATTCTTCGCAATATTCATCTTTGCACGAATATATGCTTCCATCGTATGGTGGCGGTTCAGATGATCCGGTGTGATATTAAGAACTGCACTTACCTTTGGATGGAAGGTATGAATACTCTCCAGCTGGAAGCTTGAGAGTTCTGCCACGATCACAGAATCTTCTCTGGTATCTGCTGCGGCATTCGTATATGGTGTACCGATATTTCCCACAACAAAAACGCTGTCACGGGCATTTTTCATAATCTCGCCTAAAAGAGAGGTTGTTGTCGTTTTCCCATTGGTTCCGGTAATTCCAAGCACATCTCCTTTTCCGCATACATAGGCAAGCTCAATCTCGCCCCAGACAGGAATTCCTTTTTCTTTCATAGCCAGAACAACCGGCAGATCAGTCGGCACCCCCGGACTCATTACAACCAGATCAAGACTTTCCATCTCCTCTTCTGGAAAAGCTCCGAGAACAACGCGGACTTTGCTTCCCTCACCAAGCTGTGCTTTCATTGCCTCGGCATCTTTTTTATCATTTCCATCATACAGAATTACCTCTGCCCCTTCTTTTTCCAGCAATCCGCAGGATCCGATCCCACTGATCCCCGCACCGAATACCAACACTTTCTTTCCTTGTAAATCCATTTTTGTAAGCCTCCTATAATGCCAGCAGTGCAACCAGGCACAGAATTGCAGTTACAATTGAAAAAACTGCAACCACCCGTGTCTCGCTCCATCCACACAGCTCAAAATGATGGTGGATCGGCGCCATTTTAAAGAAACGCTTTCCGCCTGTTTTCTTAAAATATGTTACCTGGATCATAACTGATAAGATCTCGATCCAGTAGATCAGTCCCACGATCAGGATAAAGATCGGCATCTGCAACATATACGCTGTTGCCGCCACAAATCCACCCAATGCCAGGGAACCGGTATCTCCCATAAATACGCTTGCCGGATAAACGTTGAATAATAAGAATCCCAGCAGCGCACCTACCACTGCACAGGTAATCGGTTCGATCCCACTCTTTGTTCCGATCGCAACAACTGTAAAGAAGGTTGCCACAAGAACTGTTACACTGGATGCAAGTCCATCTGTAAAATTCACACCATTGACGGTACCGATCACTGCAATAAAAAGTACCGGAATGGCAAACCAGCCGATGTTCAGATATTTCCCACCTGAAAACGGTATCAGCATGGTAAGCGGTATCTTTGCCACTTTCACGATGTAAAATGCAAAAATCGCTGTAATCACGATCTGGAGTGCCATCTTCTGCATCGGCATCAGTCCATCTGATCTGTGAAGAACAACTTTCAGATAATCATCCAGGAACCCGACCAGTCCGAATCCAATCGTTACAAAAAGTACCGGAATCACCTTCGGATACTCTCTTACATAGATCAGCGAAGTGACCGCAATCGCAAACAAGATCATCACGCCTCCCATCGTCGGCGTTCCGGCTTTTTTAAGATGCGACTTCACCCCGTCTTCTCTCTCTGTCTGATCCATCTTGAGTCTTCTTAAAACAGGAATTACCACCGGCCCTGCTGCCACACTGAGAACAAACGCGATCAGCACCGGTATGACCATTGTAAAATCCATAATACACCTCTGTCTTTCTTTTGTTTTCAAAATCAGCCCTTACCTTAAAGGCACAGATTCTACGCTTTAGTATAATGTATCTGCCCTGTTTTTTCAACTGCTTCACGGGTTTTCTTCCCGTTCGATTCCAAGAT
>OGZI01003608.1_pt1 | contig 10659 bp, 9 predicted proteins | sample 1576711 | NCBI WGS metagenome assembly OGZI01 (sample SAMEA3541482, study PRJEB24748) | human gut metagenome | biome: human gut; feature: human-associated habitat; material: faeces | place: China | collected 2012
CGCAGCCGCCGAAGCGGTGCTTAAGCCGCTAGGCGGGAATTGTGCGGTGTTGCCCTTATCCCCGCACGCGGAAGCTGCGCTCGGCAGGGTCCGGGGGGATGGATTTGCAGGTAAAGGTTTCAATGTGGATCCAATGGCTGGTGCCGGTAATGGTGGGCACCAGGCGATCCAGCTGGGCGGCGGAACCCTGGGCTTCCAGGTCCACTGTGCCGTCCCAGTTGTTTTCCACCCAGCCGGTCAGATCCAGCAGCTGGGCGGCATACTGCGCACGGTAGCGGAAGCCAACCCCCTGCACGCTGCCGGTAAAATGCCAGTGGCGGCGTTCCACGGCGGCGCTCATTCTGCGGGCTCCTTCTGCGGTTCGCTCTGGCTGGCGGGTTTCGGGTCAATGCTGTTCAGCCGGGCCGTGCCAGACAGCAGCCACGCCACAAACAGCGTCATAAGAATGACGGAATCGATCGGGTGCAGCACAAAGTTCAGCGGGTAAAGCACACCGGCGGCCAGCAGCGGCAACAGCGCGCTGTAAACCAGCGCCATGCGGGTGTTCTGGGCAATGCGGGCATCCACCGCGCGGGAAATGCGCACCGCGGCAGCGGCATCGGCCAAATCGTCCCGAAGCAGCATCACATCGGCGGCGGGCAGCGGCTCGGCTCCCATGCCAATGCCGACATCGGCACAGGCCAGTGCCGCGGCGGCAGAAGTACTGCCTATCATGGCGGCAGGGCCGTTTGTTTGCAGGCGGCGCAGTTCGGCTTCCAGCTCTGCGGGGGCAAGGCCGGATACCACGTGGGCGTCATCCAGCCCAACCTGAGCGGCAACGCGGTCTGCATTGGTGCGGCTGTCGCCTGTCAACAGGATCACATCCAGCCCAAGGGCTTTCAGCGCGTCAAGGGCGGCTTTGCTGGCGGGCTTTACGGCATCGGCAACGCCGATCAAACCGGCTGCGTGGCCGTCGAGCGAAAAGTAAAGCGGGGCAATGCCGTCAGCGGCCAGCTGCTCGCCAGCCTGCTGCAAATCGGGGGTCAGCTCGCACTGGGCGGCAATAAACTCTGCGCTGCCGCCTGCCATCACCTTGCCGGCCATTTTGCCGGTCAGGCCCTGGCCGTCCAGAATGGTAACGTCCTTAACGGCGCTCAGCTTGATGTTCTCCGCAGCGGCTTTGCGCATCACGGCGCGGGCCAGCGGGTCCTGGCTCTGGCTTTCCAGCCCGGCAGCCATGCCAAGCAGGAACTTGGCGGGCACGCTGCGGGTGCCCACAATGGTGACCACTTCCGGCTCGCCGTTGGTGATTGTTCCGGCTTTATCCAGCACGGCGGTGTGCAGGGTACCGATGGACTGCAGGCTGGCGGCTGTTTTGAACACGATGCCGTGCTTGGCACCCACGCTGGCACCGGACATGATGGCAGCCGAAGCTGCCAGCGCCAGCACACAGGGGCTGCTGACAGCCAGCACGCTGATGGCGCGGGCCAGCGCAAAAGCAAAGCTCTGCCCCAGCAGCAGCCAGATGATGAGCACCACGCAGGCAATGCCGATAACGGCGGGCACAAACACGCTGCGTACCTTATCGGCCAGGGAACTCAACGGCACCTTGGCGGCGGCAGTGGTCTGCACGGTATGTACCAGCTGGGCGGCGGTGGAATCTGGCCCGATGCGGGTGGCACGGCAGATCAGGGCGCCGCCCTGGTTGGAGGTGGCGGCGTAAACAGTGCTGCCTTTGTGTTTGGCCACGGGGGCGGCGGCACCGGTCAGGGCAGATTCATCCACCGTGGTTTCGCCCTCAATGACAACGCCATCTACCGGCATCACATCGCCGGGACGAATCAGGAAGATATCGCCCACCGCGACTTCATTCAGCGGCACGGTGTACTGCTGGCGGCTGCGCAGCACGCAGGCGGTTTCGGGAATGCGCTCTGCCAGACTGTGCAGAGGGGCCATGGCTTGTGCCTTAAACCGTACTTCCAGCAGCTGGCAGGCTGCGGCAAAGATCAAAATAGCGGCGGCAGAGGGCAGGAACAGCTCCTGCGGGGCATCCTGTGTAAAAATGGCGATTATGCCGTAAACCAGCGCCGCCCCGGAACTGAGCGCCACCAGCGTATCCGGCCCGGGGGCGCGGATGCTCTTGCAGCCGTTGATAAAATAGGAACGGTTCAGCCAGCAGACCGGCACGGTGAGCACCAGCTGCACAATGCCGCACCACATGGCGCTATCACCGGTCAGGAACGGCGGCAGTGGCAACCCGAAAGCAGCGCCAAGGCCAAGGTAAAAAAGCGGAATCAGCAGGCAGGCACTGATGACCAGCCGCCGCTTGATCTGGGAAACAGCGCTGCCCGGCATGGCGGCAGCGGCCCCAGTAGGTTCAAAATTTTGCATTGGAACACTCCCGTATCAAATAAGAGTTGCAAGCGTCAGGAGATGTTGGTGGAAGAAAGCCGGTGATTGGGCCGGGGTGCCTGACGGCACACCCCCTACCATTAAAACAGACCTTCCGGCAGAATAATGTCGTTTTGCGGCACGCGCTGCCAGCTGAAGCCGTCGGCCAGCTCGGCAGGGGTGCGGGGGTCCGGGGCGTTTTGCAGCCCGCAGGCATAGGCCAAACGGCCAATGATCTGCTCCGGCGTATAGCGCGCCTGTAAATGCTCCAGGCTTTCGTCCCCATCCCGTTTGGAAAGCCGCCGCCCATCCACGGCCAGCAGCAGCGGCATGTGATAAAATTCCGGCGCGGGCAGGCCCAGTTCCCGGTAGAGCCACAGCTGGCGCGGCGTGCTGGACAAAAGGTCTGCCCCGCGCACCACCTGGGTAACGCCCATCAGGGCATCATCCACCACCACGGCCAGCTGGTAGGCAAACACACCGTCCGCCCGCCGCAGGTAAAAATCCCCGCAGTCCTGCGCCAGATTCTCGGCATAGGGGCCCATGTGGCCGTCCACAAAGGAAATGGTTTCGTCCGGCACCATCACCCGCCAGGCTGGCTTGCGCCTGGCGGTGCGCAGAACGATCTCTTCCGGCGTCAGGTTCCGGCAGGTCCCAGCGTATACCACCTTCCCATCGGAGCGGTGGGGGGCATCGGCGGCGTGCAGCTGGCTGCGGCTGCAAAAGCAGGGGTAAACCAGCCCTTTGCGCACCAGCTTTTGGTAATATTCTTCATAGATAGCGCTGCGCTCGCTCTGGTAATAGGGGCCGCGAGGGCCGCCCTTGCTGCCGCCTTCATCTGCGGCAAGGCCGAGCCAGGCAAGGTCGGCTTCCAGCAGATCAGCAAATTCGCGCGGGCAGCGCACGGCATCCAGATCCTCAATGCGCAGCACAACCTTGCCGCCGCTGCTTTTGGCCGAAAGCCACGCCAGCAGGCAGCAGCACAGGTTGCCCAGGTGCATCCGCCCGCTGGGGCTTGGCGCATAGCGCCCGACTGTGCTGCTCATTCCAGCGTATAGCGGGCATCGCCCAGGCTGCGCAGGTGGACGCGGTAGAACCCGGCAACGGCCCGCACCATGGCGTCAGCATCGGCCACCGCGGCGGTTTCCACCGCACTGTGCATGGCCAGCTGGGCCAGGCCAATATCTACCATGGGAACCGGCACGGTATGGCTTTGCAGGTTGCCCAGTGTGCTGCCGCCCGGCAGGTCGGCACGGTTGGCAAACACCTGCACAGGAACGTTGTTCTTGCGGCAGATCTCCTTAAAAATCGCGCCGGTCAGGCCGCTGGTGGTGTATTTCTGGCTGGCATTGACTTTGACCACAACACCCTTGCCCAAAATGACCTTGTTGCAGGAGTCAGCCTTATCAGCAAAATTGGGGTGAACGGCGTGGGCATTATCGGCGCTGAGCACAAAGCTGTTGGCAAATGCCTGGGCCTGTGCCTGGGCACTGTGGGGGATCGCATTCAGGATGCGGTCGAGCACATCGCGCAAAAAGCTGCTGTCTGCGCCCTGGCGGGTGCTGCTGCCCACTTCTTCGTTATCAAACATCGCCCAGACCGGGGCGCAAGCGCTGTCGGTCTCAGGGGCGGCGTCCAAAAAGCCGTACAGGGTGGTGGCGGCGCACTCCAGGTCGTCAATGCGGGGGGCCATGAACAGCTCGCTGTCCGGCCCAATGCGGGTGGGTGCCTGGCGGGTGTAAAGCGAAAGGTCAAAGTCCACAATGTCCTCTTCTTTCACACCGGCGGCCTCAGCCAGCAGGGCGGGGAAGGGCTTGGAACCCTCCAGCCCGTATAGGGGCTGCATGTCCACCTGGGGGTTAAAGGCGTGGCCGCTGTTCAGCGTGCGGTCCATGTGGATGGCCAGCGATGGGATGACCAGCAGATCACGGTCCAGGTTCACCAGGCGGCTTTCCAGCGTACCGGCGGCTTCATCCCGCACCAGCACACGCCCGGCGGCGGAAAGCGGACGGTCCAGCCAGGTGGACATAATCATTCCGCCGTAGCCTTCCACGTTCAGCTTGATGCAGCCCGCAGCGTTCACATTGGTGTTCTTGATGCGCCAGGTGGGGGAGTCGGAATGGCTGGCAGCAATGCGCCAGCCGCCAATGGCGTGGGCAGGCACCCGCCAGGCAATGATGGAACTTTCGTTGCGGGTCACATAATAACCGTGTTCCGGTTCCAAATTCCAGTATTCGGCTTCCTCCAGGCGGGTGTAACCGGCGGCATCCAGCAGCTGGGCTGCAGTGTGTACCGCGTGGAACGGCGACACTGACCGGTGCAGAAAATCAAAAAGCTGTTCAATTTGCATGGGATAGAACCATCCTTTTATGTTTATATGATGAAATCTGTATGGTTGTTGGCGCGTGGGACAAAAGAATCCCACCCCACTTTATTTTACACCGCACAAGCGATTGATTCAACCGCAGTTTGGGCAATCCAATGCGAGTGTATGGTATATGCTGCCTTCAAGATCTTTCCAGGCAAAGCCGGAATCGGTCAGCATCATATAGGAATGGGCGCTGTTTTCCTTCGGGATGGCAACGGAACCAGGGTTCAGATACAAATTGCCGCTGCCAAATTCCTGCCAGGCGGGCACATGAGTGTGGCCGTGCAGCAAAATATCCCCCTTGGCAAGCGGCGGCGGGCAGGCCGTGTTGTAATGGTGGCCGTGGGTGGCAAACACTGTGCGGGAACCGGCATACAGCAGGGCATAGTCGGCCAAAATCGGGAAGTCCAGCACCATCTGGTCCACCTCGGTATCGCAGTTGCCGCGCACGCACAGCAGCCGTTCCCGCAGGGGATTCAGCATGGCAATTACCTCTTTGGGGGCATAGCCCTCCGGCAGGTCGTTGCGGGGACCGTGGTACAGAATATCCCCCAGCAGCAACAGCTTGTCCGGTTGCTCGCGCTCCATGGCGGCAAGCAGCTGCCTGCAGTAAAAAGCCGAACCGTGCAGGTCGGATGCAATCATCAGTTTCATGGCAGTTCCTCCGGCGGTGGGCTTGACGCAGCACGCCGCCTTATACTATAATAATATCAATCGACTGGCAGGAAGCCGGCCTTGCGGCGCAGAAACGCCCAACATCCTGGTGCATGCTGCACCGTATGGCAGATGACAACTTGATATTGCTTTGATGATAGATATGCAGAAGGTATCGTGTTCCCCAGCAGGGGGACGGGATATTTTCTGCATTTTGTTTTTGTGGATTTTTATGCGGTTTTCCGATACGCTTTAGTTCCGGCAGCCGTCCAGCACGGCCGCGGCGGCCTGCTCCACCAGGGTGCCGATGGGGGCGCTCACCCCAACCACCAGGGTATCGCACCGGTTGGCGGGGATCAGGATGCGGCGGGCATTGCTTTGGGCTACAGCCTGCGCCATGGCGGGGGTGATTTCGCCCAGCAGGGCGTCGGCCATCACAATGCCGATGGGCCCCAAAATGACATCCGCCCGGCGGCAGCCCACCACCACGGCGTTCTCGCCGGTGGCAGCGCGGTCAGCCCCGGCTTTCATCATGGCGGAAGTGGCCGCGCTGTTGGTGCCAATGGCCGTTACCACCGCCTGCGGAACGGCCTTTTTAACGGCGGCAACCAGCTGGCGGCCCAGCCCGCCGCCCTGTCCGTCAATCACAAGAATTTCCATAAAAGAAACCCTCTTTCTTTATCTCTGTTTTACCATCATCGTATCATGGTGTTCTGCTGCTGTCAAACTGTGGAATCAAATAAAAAATAGAATGTGAGGAGTTTGAATCATGAAAACATCCACCCGTAAGCTGACCCTTTCCGCTCTGTTTTTGGCCCTGGGCCTGGTGCTGCCGCTTATCACCGGGCAGATCCCGCAGATCGGCAAAATGCTGCTGCCGATGCACATTCCCGTGCTGCTGTGCGGCATGGTATGCGGCTGGCCGTATGGCCTGGCCGTTGGCGCGGTAATGCCGCTGCTGCGCGGGCTGCTGTTTGGCATGCCGGTGCTGTACCCCACCGGCATTGGCATGGCGTTTGAGCTGGCTGCCTATGGCGCGGTGATCGGCCTGCTGTATGCCAAGCTGAACAAGCGCGGCGTGGCGGGCGTTTATATGGCGCTGGTGCCCGCCATGCTGGCCGGGCGCGCTGTGTGGGGCGTGGCCCAAACCGTGCTGCTGGGCCTTGGCGGCAATGGCTTTACCATGCAGATGTTCATTACCGGTGCATTTGCCACCGCGCTGCCGGGCATTGTGTTGCAGCTGGTGCTGATCCCCGTGGTGATGGTGGGGCTGGAACACGCCGGTGTGCTGCGCGATACGGTGTAAACAAAAGAAAAATACAAAATGTATAATTTCCGCGGCTGGTAAAATTTTTACCCGCCGCGGCTTTTTTTGCGGCCAAGTATCTGCTATAATAAGGGCTGTGTAAATGTTTGGGCAATACCGCATAATTCTAAGTGCCGATACGGCGAGCGAGGTGCGGCAGGTGCCAAGCCAAAAGCGCAGATAATACTGGATGTCTTATCGAGCATTTTGGCAACGCAGATGCCGTGCCGCAGCTGCCGGAGCGGTGCTTAAGCCGCAAGGCGGGAATTGTGCGGTGTTGCCTTTGATAAATAACGAACACTTCCTGAAACAGACTTTGAGGAAGAAGGTGCTGTTATGAATACAGCGAAAGAACTGTATGACCGTTGGCTGGCCCAACCGGAACTGGATACCGCTGTGGCGGAAGAACTGCACGGCATTGCCGGGGATGATGCTGCTATCACGGACCGTTTTTACCGTGACCTGGAATTTGGCACCGGCGGCCTGCGCGGTGTGCTGGGGGCGGGCACCAACCGCATGAACCTGTACACGGTGCGCAAGGCCACCCAGGGCCTGGCCGATTACCTGAACGCGACCGACCTGCCCAAAAAGATCGCCATTGCGCATGACAGCCGCAATAACGGCGAACTGTTCACCCGCGAAGCTGCCCGCGTGCTGGCGGCAAACGGCATTACCGCCTGCTTGTACCCGCGGCTGGAGCCCACGCCCGCACTTTCCTGGGCGGTGCGCTATCTGGGCTGCGGGGCAGGTGTCTGCATTACAGCCAGCCACAACCCGGCCAAGTACAACGGCTATAAAGTGTATGGTGCCGATGGCTGCCAGATCACGCTGGAAGTGGCGGATAAAATTCTGGCTGCAATCGAAAAAGTGGACTACTTTGACGGCGTAAAGCTGGTGGATTATGAAGCCGGTGTGCAGGCAGGCCGCATTGTGAGCATTGACGACAAATGCCTGGATGATTTTGTACAGGCTGTATATGACCAACGCGTTGGCGATGGCACCGGCATTGAGCAGCTCAAGCTGGTGTACACCCCGCTGAACGGCACCGGCCTGGAGTGCGTAAAAAAACTGCTGGCCAAGCTGGGTGTGACCCATGTGACGGTGGTGCCGGAGCAGGAAACACCGGATGGGAACTTCCCCACCTGCCCGTATCCCAACCCGGAAATCCGCGAAGCCATGCAGAAGGGCCTGGAACTGTGCGATAAAGTACACCCGGATCTACTGCTTGGCACCGACCCCGACTGTGACCGCTGCGGCACCGCTGTGCCGGACGGCAAGGGCGGTTACCGGCTGATCACCGGCAACGAGATGGGCATTATCCTGCTGGATTATATCTGCCGCACCCGCCTGGCCCGCGGCACCATGCCCAAGGATCCCGTGGCCGTGACCACCATTGTTTCCACCGATATGGCAACGCCGGTTGCCAAAAAGTACGGCGTGGAGCTGCGCCGCACCCTGACGGGCTTTAAGTTCATCGGCGAGCAGATCGGCAAGCTGGAAGCAGAGGGCCATGTGGAACGCTATATCTTTGGCTTTGAGGAGAGCTATGGTTACCTGTCCGGCGGACATGTGCGGGATAAGGATGCCGTGAACGCCACGCTGCTGGTGTGTGAAGCCGCCGCCTGGTATGCCCAGCAGGGCATGACGCTGCTGGATGCCATTGAAGCGCTGTACAAAGAGTTTGGCTATTACCGCAACGCCCTGTGCAGCTTTGCCTTTGAGGGCGAAACCGGCATGTACACCATGCAGAACCTGATGAAGACTCTGCGCGCCGACCCGCCCAAAGAGATTGCGGGCTATGCGGTGGAGCGTGTTGCGGATTATGATACCGATGGCACCGGCCTGCCCCGCGCCAACGTGCTGGAATACCACCTGGCGGACGGCCACAAGCTGATGGTGCGCCCCTCCGGCACCGAGCCGAAAATCAAAGTGTATCTGTCCGCCGTGGGCAAGAGCGAAGCGGAAGCCGATGCGGTGAACGCGGAGCTGGCGAAGGCAGCGGAAATGCTCATGAAGTGAGTTGGAAGTTAGGAGGTAGGAGTGAGGAGTTGGAAGGAAAAATTAGAAATCAGGAATGAGCGATTAGGAATTGTGCGGCGGATGAAGTAGGGCACGATGCCCTCATCGCGCCGGGGAGAGACCCTGCCGGTTGCTATAAACGCTGCCAATATTTGTAGGGCACGATGCTTGCATCGTCCCGCGGACGGGCTGCGCCACATCATTCGCCGCCTAAGGTGGGGTATGCTCCCACCGGACCGGTGTTTTCGCCCTGCGGGGATGAAAGCGAAGCCGCCATCGCCGAAGCTTACCGCCGGACGATGGAGGTGGAAGGCTGCTATTCCATCAGCTGGTGGTGCGACCCCGTTCTGCTGGGCAGGGTGCCGGAACCAATGGCCAAAGCCCTGGGGGCGGATGTGTTCACCCCGCAGGAACTGGAGCTGCTGCACCAGCCGCTGGATTACCTGGGCTTTAACGTCTACAATGCCTGCGCGGCCCAGCAGCCGGGCAGCGAGTATACCGCCAACACCTGGCAGGGCAGCCCGCGCACTGCGATGGAATGGCCCATCACGCCGGACGGCATCTATTGGGCCATCCGCTTTTTGAACCAGCGGTATGGCCGGCCCATCCTGATTACCGAGAACGGCATGGCCAACACAGATTTTGTGATGCTGGACGGTAAAGTGCACGACCCGCAGCGCATTGATTATGTGCACCGCCACCTGCTGGCCGCCCGCCGCGCCTTGCAGGAGGGCTACCCGCTGATCGGTTATACCTACTGGTCGATCATGGATAACTATGAGTGGGCCGAAGGCTACAGCAAGCGCTTTGGGCTGATTTATGTGGACTACCGCACCATGGAACGCATCCCCAAGGATTCCGCTGCGTGGTACGCCCATGTGATCGCCACAAACGGCAGCGAGCTGTAAAATGCAAAACATATGTCAGGGGGGAAGCTCTGCGCAGGGCTTCCCCTTGACTTTTTGTATGCTGCGCTTTATAATTTGAAAAGACTACCGATTTGATAGGCTGGGCGGGCGCGAACCCGCCCATTTGTTTGTTAATTTACAAAACCGTGGGGGGAGCAGGCAGTATGCTGAATCAGTTTTCAAGAACGCAGTTGTTGTTTGGCAAGGAGGCAATGGAGCGCCTGTACAACGCCCGTGTGGCCGTGTTTGGCGTTGGCGGTGTTGGAGGCTATACGGTGGAAGCACTGGCACGCAGCGGCATTGGCACGCTGGACCTGATTGATGACGACAAGGTCTGCCTGACCAACCTGAACCGCCAGATCCTGGCCACCCGCAAAACGGTGGGCAAATACAAGGTGGATGTGGCGGAAGAGCGCATCCATGATATCAACCCGGACGCCGTGGTGAACACCTACAAGACGTTCTACATGCCAGACACCGCCGACCAGTTCGATTTCAGCCAGTACGACTATGTGGTCGATGCCATCGACACGGTAAAGGGCAAGCTGGAACTGGTCATGCAGGCGCAGGCAACGGGCACGCCTATCATCAGCTGCATGGGCGCGGGCAACAAGCTGGATGCTTCCGCCCTGGAAGTTGCGGATATTTACGATACCTCCGTCTGCCCGCTGGCCCGCGTAATGCGCACCGAGCTGCGCAAGCGCGGGGTCAAGCACCTGAAGGTGGTATACTCCAAAGAGCCTGCACTGACCCCCATTGATGATATGACCATCAGCTGCGGCACCCATTGCATCTGCCCGCCCGACACGGCCCGCAAATGTACCCAGCGCCGCCAGGTTCCCGGCAGCAACGCCTTTGTGCCCGCCGCCGCGGGGCTGATCATTGCGGGTGAGGTTGTGCGCGATATTGCCAACGGCGAACTGCAGAAAAAATAAGGGCAACACCGCATAATTCTAAGTGCCGATACGGCGAGCGAGGGGCGGCAGATGCCAAGCCAAAAGCGCAGATAATACTGGATGCTGCAAAGGTGAGCG
>OGZI01003609.1_pt1 | contig 10657 bp, 9 predicted proteins | sample 1576711 | NCBI WGS metagenome assembly OGZI01 (sample SAMEA3541482, study PRJEB24748) | human gut metagenome | biome: human gut; feature: human-associated habitat; material: faeces | place: China | collected 2012
GTGTACGTCCTCAAGGCGGACGTGACCAAGTATTTCTACTCCATCGACCACGACATCCTGCTGCGTATCGTGGCCCGTACCATAGGGGACCCGGATGTGCTCAACGTGTTGCGCGTTTTGGTCAAGGAAGCCGATTGCATCGAGGGGAACCGGGGCCTGCCGCTGGGAGCGCTCACAAGCCAGTTGCTTGCCAATGTGTACCTGGATCAGCTCGACCACTTCATCAAGGATACCTTGGGGGTGCGCTATTATGTGTGGTATATGGATGACTTCGTCCTGCTGCACGGCGACAAGGCGGAGCTGTGGCGGCTGTTGGCGGAAATCCGGGACTTCCTGGCCTGCGAGCTGCATTTGACCCTGAACAACAAAACACGGGTATTTCCGGCATCCCACGGCGTGGATTTTGCCGGATACCGGCATTTTTCAGGCTACAAGCTGCCGCGCAAGCGAAACGTGCGCCGGGCAAGAAAGAGATTTGCAGGCTTATCAAGATGCTACGCGGATGGGCGCGTAGATATAGACACCGTGCGCTGCTGCGTCGCGTCCTTTACGGGATACATGCGGCATTGCAAGGGATGGAAGAGTGCGGAAAGCACCTTGAACAGTCTAATTTTAGTAAAAAACAGCGAAAAAGACAAGGAATAACCGGTCAAAATTCTTCGCATGGAGCGCGCTGTTTCCGGGCAGAACGCGGACTTTTCCGGCATAGTGAGGGCTGACAGAGGCGGGGGCGCTGGAACGCCCCCACCGGCGCGACGCCACAACGTCGCACCACGGCCCCACAAGCGGAAGGCAGCCGCTTGCAGAGTATCCGCCTGTCGTGTCTGTCCGCTAGGGACAAGGCATGGTCTAGCATGGCGGACCGGCTGGGGCAACCGCTGGAAATGCTGAAAATGAAGGACAAGAAGGAAATCCGCTGTGGCCATTGCAACAAGCTGCTGGGCAAAGGAACCGCCCACGACCTGGAAATCAAGTGCCCCCGTTGCGGCACGCTGAATCATCTGAGGGATAGGATCCCCGGCTCCGAGCCGTCCGACGGCCAAGACGGAGCGTTTTATGCTGGTTCCGAAGAAAAAATCAGCCACTGAGACCATCATCACGGTAGGCCCCTACCGCATCCCGGTGAAGCTCGACACGTTCAAGGCATGGGAAGCCGCGCTGATGCGCGACGCGGGCTTCACCGACAGGGAAATCAAGGCGGAGATCTTGCGGAGGCTCGGCTATGGCCAGAATTGAGCTTGTGCCCGTTTCCGCTCTGCGGCCCGCCCTGTACAATCCCCGCGAGGCCGACGCGGAGCGTCTGGACCTGGTGAAGCTGTCCCTGCGCAAGCTGGGCTTTTTGCTGCCGCTGGTGGCCACCCCGGACGGGGAGATTCTGTCCGGGCATCAGCGGCACGCTGTGGCCGTGGACATGGGCGTTTCCCGTGTGCCCGTGCTGCGTGTGGATGTGCCGGAAGCCCGAAGGCGCGGGCTCAACATCCTGTTCAACCGGGCCACCAACGACATCCCCTTGCAGGATACCGAGCAGGACATGGAGACGGCCCTGCGCGGTGCTGACGTGCGATCCCTGGCGGACACGTTGCCGGACATCGCTCCGGACGGTCCGGCCTTCTTCCCCTGCATGGCCGCTGAAATGCGGGACGTCCTGCCCCTAGCCCGCCAGAACGTGCCGCACTTCGTGCGCCATGCCGCTAATGTGGGGCGGATGCTGGCCAGGCTCGGTGTCCATCTGCCCATTGTCGTCACGCCGGACGGCTCCGTCATTAACGGCGTGGGCAGGCTGGAAGCCGCCGCCCGCAAGGGCCGGAAAGAGATCGCCGTGGTCACGCTGGACGCGGACCGGGCGGAACTAGCCCGCGCCATGCTGAACCTGTTGTCTATGGACTTCAGGTTCTCCGGTGACAGCGCGGACTTTTTGCGGTATGGCGCGTTCCGGCGGGACTGGCTGCGGCGCACCTTTCTGGGGCGGGCCTTCGTGCTGCCGGTGTACCGGCACAAGCGGCTGTCGGATGTGCGCCTGGATGAGAAGTTCATGGCAAAATGGAAAGCAGCCTGTGGGGACACGGTGCTGGACTTCGGATCCGGCCAGGGAGATGAGGCCAGGATGCTCCGGGACGCGGGCATCCGCGTGACCGAGTTCGAGCCGTACCCCGCCTGCAACAACGTGGTCAACCGGGAGCAGGGCCGGGCTTCGGCCATGGGCTTTCTGTCTGCCGTGCGGGCCGGTACGCCATTCAGCGCCATCTTTGTTTCCAGCGTGCTGAACAGCGTCCCCTTCCCGGAGGACAGGGAACATATCCTGCGCATCGTGGCGGCCTTGTGCGGCCCGGAAACGCTGGTATGCGCGGCGGCACGCGGCACCAAGAGCAGCGCGTGGGGCTGGGTCCAGGAAGGCGAATCCCTGAGCCAGCGCGCCTCCCGGTCCTGCAACTTCCCGCTGCGTATGGAAAAAGGCGTGGTGCTGGGGGATATTGCCACGGCTCCCAAGACCCAAAAGTTCTTTGAGCAAGCGGAATGGCTGGAGCTGTGGAGCCGGCACTTCGGCTCTGTGGAAGCGGGCCTGTCCGACGGCATGGTGACGGTGCGTTGCCGTAAGCCACTGGCCTGGCATCCGCGAGACCTGGCCGAAAGCCTGCGCTTTGAGTTTGATCTGCCGTACCCGGACGGGCAGCGTATGGGGCTTGTCCGACTGGCCCTGCAAGCCTTTTCCATGCGCCTGGGGCTGGACCTGGAGGGCGTATGAGTCAGGGAAAAGACTGGACCTTCCACGGCTTCGCCGGAGAGTTTGACGGGCATGTCCGGGAGCAACTTCCCTGGTATGAGCTGGCCAGCGCCGCTATGGGGCTGATTGCCCGCCAGTACATTCCAAAAGATGGCAAGGTCTATGATCTGGGGGCGTCCACGGGCAATGTGGGGCGCGTGCTGGCGCCTACGCTTGAGGCGCGCGGTGCGCGGCTGACGGCCCTGGATGAATGCCCGGACATGGTGGAGGCCTATAACGCGCCAGGGCGGGCGCTGCGGGCCGATATAACCCGCTTCGACTACAAGCCCTTCGACGTGGCCGTGGCATTCCTGGTATTCATGTTCCTGGCTGTGCCCGCCCGTAGAAAGCTGCTGGCCCGTCTGCGGCAGCAGCTACGCCCCGGCGGGGCCATCATCGTCTTTGACAAGCTGGTGCCGCCCGGCGGCTATCCTGCCACGGTGCTGGCAAGGCTGACCTGGGCTTCCAAGCTGGACCAAGGGGCGGAGCCCGGAGCCGTGGTCAGGAAGGAGCTCTCCCTGTCAGGGATCCAGCGCCCGCTTTACCCCGGAGAACTGGGAGAGGATGCCGTGGAGGTTTTCAGGTTTGGGGACTTCGTGGGCTGGATCATAGAAGGCTAAAAAATGGGGGGTATTTTGTGTCTGTTTTGACACACAGGATGCCCCGCAAAAATCGCCATGAAAAAAACGTGCCAAAGCATAAAAAGTGCTCTGGCACGTTCTCGTTTATCGTGCTGGAGATTCTCTTTTATCTTGCGACCTCACAACTAGCATGTTCTCGCGCATTTTCATCGAACGTCCCCGCCTGGCCGCTGTGGTGAGCCTGATCCTGTTGCTGGCCGGCGGCATTTCCCTGGCCAACCTGCCGGTGGCGGAATATCCCGAGATCGCGCCCCCCACGCTCTTCGTTTCGGCGACCTATTCCGGGGCCAGTGCCGACGTGGTGGCCCAGACCGTGGCCATGCCGCTGGAGAACGAGATCAACGGCGTGGAGGATCTGCTGTATTTTTCTTCCACCAGCAGCAACTCCGGCTCCTATTCCTGTTCCGTGACCTTCCGGTCCGGCACGGATTCGGACATCGCCCTCGTCAATCTGCAGAATGCCGTCAAACGGGCGGAAGCCCAGCTGCCCAGTGAAGTGACCAAGGTCGGCATCACGGTAGAGAAGCGCGGCAACGACATCCTGGCCATGCTGGCCTTCCAGACCGACGGCACCTCCCTGAGCCTGAACGAGCTGGTCAACTACGTGAACAACAACGTCAAGGATGCCCTGGCCCGTCTGGAGGGGGTCTCCTCCTCGGACATGATGTCGCAGCAGGAATACGCCATGCGCATCTGGATGGATCCCTTGCGCATGTCCGGGCTCGGCATCTCGTCCAGCGAGATCAGGAGCGCCGTGGAGGCGCAGAACGTGCAGGCGGCCGCGGGCACGCTGGGGGCCGAAGGCAGCAACCGCTACGTTTCCTACAAGCTCAATGTGCAGGGGCGCCTCAAGACGGCGGAGGAATTCGGCGAGATCGTCGTTCGTTCCGATGCCGACAGCGGCCGGATCGTGCGTTTGCGGGACGTGGCCACCGTGGAGCTGGGCTCCAGCAGCTATGCCGGCAGTTCCACCTTCAACGGCAAGGAAAGCGTGGGCCTGTCCCTGTACAGGAGCCCCGATGCCAATGCTCTGGCGACCATGAACCGCATCAAGGCCGAGCTGGCCACCTGGGAGCAGCGCTTCCCGCCCGGTGTGAGCTATTCCATCGCCTATGACCCGACCAAGTTCATCGTCGCGTCCATGCGGGAGATGGTGTCCACCCTGGTGGTGGCCCTGGTCCTGGTCGTCCTGGTGACGTGGCTCTTCATCCAGGACTGGCGGGCGACCGTCATCCCGCTCGTGGCGATCCCCGTATCGCTGGTGGGGACCTTCAGCGTCATGTACGCTCTGGGATATAGCATCAATACCCTGACCATGTTCGGCCTGATCCTCGTCATCGGTTCCCTGGTGGACGATGCCATCGTGGTGGTGGAGAACACGCAGGGCATCATGGAGCGCGAAGGCCTGTCCGCCCGGGAGGCGGCCATAAAAAGCATGCGGCAGATCACCGGGGCCGTCATCGCCACGACCCTGGTCACGGTGGCCTGCTATGCGCCCCTGGCTTTTTACGGCGGCATGGTGGGGGCCATTTACCGCCAGTTCGCGGTGAGCATGTGTGTTGCTCTCTGTCTTTCCACCGTGGTGGCGCTGACGCTCAGCCCGGCCCTGTGTGCCCTAGTCTTGCGTCGGTCGGGCGGGCAGTGCGCGCCCATCTTCCTGCCCGTCAACAGGTTCCTGGACGCCCTGCGCGGCCGTTATCTGGGCATGACGGGGCGTCTTGTCCGGCGCGGCGGGCTGACGCTGGGCATACTGGGCGGGACCTTCCTCGGCGTATGGCTCCTGTACGGGCATATCCCGCCGTCGTTTCTGCCCATGGAAGACAAGGGCGTCATCTTCTGCAATGTGGAATTGCCCGGCGATGCCGTCCAGGCACGTACCGATGCGGTGCTGGCCACGGTGCGCGAGCGTCTGTCGGCCATCCCCGGCATCCATTCCGTCATGCAGGTCTCGGGCATGAGCATGCTCAGCGGCAGCGGGGAGAATGCGGCCATGTGCATCGTGGAGCTGGATCCCTGGGAGGAGCGCACCGCGCCGCCGACCCGTCTTTCGGCCATCATGGGACAGATCCAGGGCCGGACGCACGATATCGCCGCCGCCAGCATCGTGGCCTTCACCCCACCGGCCATCATGGGCCTGGGCGCCACGGGCGGGGCCTCGTTCGACATCTGCGGCATCGGAGACATCGAAGCCTCCGCGCTGGCCACCGTCACGGATTCCTTTGTCCGTGATCTGTCGGCGCGGCCCGAGACCATGTTCGCCATGACGGCCTATGATGCGGCCACGCCGCAGCTCCGTCTGCGTCTGGACCGCGAGAAGGCCGAACTGCTGGGCGTGCAGGCCGGGACCGTGTTCTCCACGCTCCAGGATGTGCTGGCGTCCTATTATATCAATGATTTCACCCTGAGCGGCAACAATTTCGAGGTCAAGCTCCAGGCCGGGGCCGACGCCCGCTCGTCGCTGCATCATGTGGAAGAATTGCTCATCCCCAACAGCAGCGGCGACATGGTGCCCCTGAGCGCCCTGGGCACGCTCCAGTATGAAGTGGGGCCGCGCCAGATCACGCGCTTCAACAAGATGATCGCGGCGGAGATCAACGCCCAGAGCGCTCCCGGTGTCAGCTCCGGCGATCTGTACGCGGCCATCGAGGGCATCGAGCTGCCCGAAGGATACCATATCGAATGGACGGGCCTCAGCTATCAGGAAAAGCAGAACACCGGGCAGATAGTCTTCCTCATGGGATTGGCCCTGCTGTTCGCCTATCTTTTCCTAGTGGCGCAGTACGAGAGCTGGACGATCCCCGTACCGGTGATGCTGACCGTCAGCTTTGCCGTACTGGGGGCCCTGCTGGGGCTGACCGTCTGCGGAGAATCCATGAGCATCTATGCCCAGCTGGGCCTGGTCATGCTCATCGGTCTTGCGGCCAAGAACGCCATCCTGATGGTGGAGTTTTCCAAACAGGAGCGCGAGGGCGGCAAAGGCATCGAGGAAGCGGCCCTTTCGGGAGCCAATCTGCGTTTCCGCGCCGTGATGATGACGGCCTGGAGCTTCCTCTTCGGCGTTTTGCCTCTGGTGTTCGCGGACGGTGCGGGTGCCGCCAGCCGTCAGGCCATCGGCATCACCACCTTTTCGGGCATGCTGGCGGCCACATGCGTGGGCATCGTGTTCACTCCGGCCCTGTACGCCGTTTTCCAGCGCCTGCGCGAAAAGGCCACACGAAAGTTCCGCGGCGGTCGCGCGGCCCTGTGCCTGCTGCTGGCCGTGGGCCTGTCCGGCCTGGGCGGCTGTACCCTGGGGCCTGATTTCAAGCGGGCTGACGTGGACGTGCCGGAAAACTTCCTGCCCGGCACGCTTGCCGGTACGGGAGCGCCCCTGCGTCCTTCCTGGTGGGAGGACTTCCATGATCCGTTGCTGACGGCCCTGGTGCTCGAAGCGCAGGAAGGCAGCCTTTCCGTCCGGCAGGCCGTGCAGCGGGTGGCCCAGTCGCGGGCGGCACGCATGGAGGCCCGTGCGGAATTCCTGCCGGATGCCACGGGGACGGGCGAGCTGGCCCGTTCCCGGAACTACGCGCCCGACGGGACAGCCACCAAGCTGGACGCTTCCGTGCAGCTGGCGCTGGCCGTGGACGTGTTCGGCGGGCTGCGGCGCAGTCTGGAAGCGGCCGGTGCCGATCTGGAGGCCGCGGGCATAAGCCTTGCCGACGCACGCGCCTCTCTGGCCGTGGAAGTGGCCAATGGCTATGTGGATCTGCGGCTGGCACAGGAAAAACTCCGCATCGCGCTGGAGAATGTGGCGGTGCAGCGGGATACGGTACGCATCATACAGGCCCGTGCCGATGCCGGTACGGTGGCCATGCTCGACCTGCACGCCGCCCGGGCCCAGATGGAGACCACACAGGCCTCCGTGCCGTCGGCGGAAGCGGAGGTCGTGGCGGCCATCCGCGGTCTGGAGGCCCTGGCCGGCCGCAATCCCGGCATGTTCGATGCCCGTCTGTCTTCTTATGGGCCCATACCGGAATTGCGCAGCCTGCCTTCGGCCGTGCCTTCCGATCTGCTGCGCCGCAGGCCGGACGTCCGCAAGGCCGAAGCCGAGCATCATGCGGCCACGGCGCGTATCGGGGTGGCCGAGGCTTCGTTCTTCCCCAGCTTTTCCCTTGTGGGCAGCGGGGCCGTCACTTCCTCGGACTTCGTTTCCTGGAGCGAGGCCATGAAGAGCCTGGGCGCGGGGCCCATGGTGAACTGGAACATCTTTTCGTTCGGTCGCACCAAGGTCGCCGTGGACCAGGCACGGGCCGCCGCGGCAGAGGCCGCCCTCGTATACCGTCAAACGGTCCTGGAGGCCCTGCATGACGTGGAGACCTCCTGGTCGGCCCATGAAAAGGAATCACGCCGGGAGGACGGTTTGCGCGCGGCCAGGGATCACCAGAGACAGGCCCTGCTGCTTTCCCGCGATCTGTACGCGGGGGGCAAGGGGGACTATCTGGACGTGCTGACGGCCCAGGCATCCAGCCTGAGCGCCGAAACGGAATACGCCTCGCACCGGGCGGCCATGGCCAAGGACGCTGTCGCTCTTGTCAGGGCCCTTGGCGGCGGCTGGACGGGTGAAGACATGACGCGGCCCTGATGGAAGAAGAGCCCTGCCGGAGACCGGCAGGGCTCTTTTATGGCGATGGATCGGCTCCATGTCAGTTGGCCGTGACTTCCTTTTCTTCCACCACAGGTGGTTCATCCTCGTCCAGCGTCACGACGAAATAGCGCCGTCCGCTGGTATCCTTGCCCAGATGTTGCTGTAAAACGGGCAGCATGGCCTGCAGCAGGGTGCGAAAATCATCATCCTGTGCCGTACAGCGGATCTCTGTCCGCCAGAGGTTCTTGCCGCGGCCGCCGTCCGGCGCCCGTGTGCAGCCTTCCAGCAGCAGCCCGGCATGGAAAAAGACCTTGGTCCGGGTGTCTTCCTCGCGTACCCAGCGGGTATGGCGAAAATGCCCCCGGCCCCAGGTGTAGGGCACATAGCTGACCGTGGTGTAGATGCGCACGTCGGGCTCGCTGATGCCGAAGCTGATGAAGACCAGGTTATCGCCCTTGTCCTGCGTCTGTTCGTCCAGTTTCAGGGTGTAGCCCCGGGCCGTGAAGCAAGGTTCCAGTTGTGCGGCCACATCCCGGAACAGCAGATCGTCCTCGGCCATGCCTTCCACGCCTGGGCGGGGCACATAGACGGTGCCCGCGCTGTCGGCCTGGGGGCCGCGCAGGGAATCCACGCTCACACCGTACTGGGGGGCGCAGGCGCCCAGCCAGGGCAGGAGCAGCAGACAGCACAGGATCAGGCAGCGGGGACTGCCGATATGACGGAAGCGGGGACGGATCATGCGATACCCCCTTGGGATGCCGAGGCTCAGGCACTGCCCGCCTGTACTACGCAAGACCGGCAGGCAGCCCCTTTCTGTTCCCGGCAGCTTTTTTTGTTGGGGCCTGTTTACAGGGTCGCGCCGAGGGCGGCGAGACAGGAGACCCCGGCCAGCAGCACGGCCAGCAACAGGGTCAGCAGCTTGCCGCCCGTGGAGATGCGGCGCGGGGCCACCTGCATCTTCAGGGCCACCATGCCCTGAAGGATACGCTGCAGGGGCCAGAGCACGCTCAGCAGGAGCCCGCCGGCGCAGATGAGGATCATGCCTTTGACGCCCTGGACTTCCAGCAGCTGGACGAAGGCGTCCTTCCAGGGCATCTGCTGCTGGCTCATGGCGGCGCTGATCTCGTTGATGCGCTGCTGGGACTCCGCTCCGATCAGGGTCGAGCTGGCGGTGGCCATGCCGCCGATGAGCAGGAAGACCAGCAGGAGGAAGAGACCGGCCGAGCCCATGATCCAGGAGGCGTGCTGGGCCTCGTCCTCAAGGCCTTCTTTGCGGGCGCTGTTGCGGATCGTCAGGGCCAGCAGGGGGGCGATGATCCAGAGCAGGAAACTCAGGTTGGACAGGGGCGTGGCGAACATGGCCACGAGCAGCAGAAAGTACAATCCCCACAGCGGCATGGGATTGCGGATGGCAGCAGACATGACGGATCCTTGCAAGGGGTTAGACGATCTGCCCGTCACGGGCAGGGGTTCCTCATTTCTGGATAGCATGATGCCTGACGCCCTGCCAGAGGAAAAACGGCCCGCCGGACGCGGTGCCGGCTGCGAGCTTTTCGTATCAGACCTGTTCCGCCGCGTCCTCATGGGGGAAGATGCGGGCCAGCTCTTCCGGCGGGAAGGGGCCGCGGGCATGGCCATCCTCAAACAGTAGCAGACGGGACGCCAGACGGCGAGCCTGGGCGATCCCGTGCGAGACGAGGATGATGGCGTAACGCTCCGAAAGCTGCAGGAGAAGATCCTCGATGCGGCGGGTACTGGCCGGGTCGAGGGACGCCGTGGGCTCGTCCAGCAAGAGGATCTGCGGTTCCAGGGCCAGGGTGCGGGCCAGGCAGAGGCGTTGCTGCTGGCCGCCGGAAAGGGAGCCGGCAGGATCGCCCAGCCTGTCGCGGACTTCCGGCCACAGGCCCACGTCCTCCAGACTGCGCCGGGCCCGGGAGCGGGCCTCGTCCATGTCCAGTCCGGCAGCCAGTTGCAGGGGCAGCAGCAGGTTCTGTCCGATGCTGGCCGGCAGCACGTTGGGGGTCTGGAAGACCATGCCCACCTGACGCCGCAGGCGGGAGAGGGCCTCTTCGCCTTGCAGACGGCTGATGTCCTGCATCTTCCCGTCCAGCAAAAGTTCCACCTGTCCCTGCATGCGGCTGTCCTTGGTACAGTCGTGCAAACGGTTCAGGCAGCGCAGGAAACTGGTCTTGCCGGAGCCGGAACGCCCCAGCAGGACGCTGATGCCGTGGCGCGGCAGTTCAAGATCCACATGGTGCAGGATGGCGCGGCCGTTGAGGTGCAGGCACAGGTCATGGATGCGGACAAGAGGGGTCATTGCGGTCCTCCCGAAAACGTCAGGGGCGTCATGCCCGGCTGCCGTTCCCGGCGGAAACGTTCATGCAGCCACCAGGCCAGCAGGAGCAGGCCGCCGGAAAGGGCCAGCAGGGTCAGGGCGGCGCCGAAGCCCCGCTGCAGCTCTTCCGGTGTCTGGTATTGGGCAGCCGTGTAATAGATGAAAAAGGGCAGGGCTTCGAAACGCAGGCCCAGACCGGCGGGGAGACCGGCGTTGGCCACCACGCCGGTGAGTAGGATGACGGCCGTATCTTCGGCGGAGCGGCCCAGGGCCAGCATGACGCCGCTCAGGATGCC
>OGZI01003610.1_pt1 | contig 10647 bp, 9 predicted proteins | sample 1576711 | NCBI WGS metagenome assembly OGZI01 (sample SAMEA3541482, study PRJEB24748) | human gut metagenome | biome: human gut; feature: human-associated habitat; material: faeces | place: China | collected 2012
GAGCACGAGCGGACGGTAGCCGTGCTTTGCCAGCACATAGGCGGCAAACAGTCCCGCAGGGCCGAGACCGACCACCACCGGACGGTGCTCGAGCCGCTTTTCGCCGTGCGGAATGACGATTTTCGTATTGGGTTTATAACGCACGAAGGGCATTTGCAGTTTTTCCGCAAATGCCTTTTCGTCGAACGGCGCGTCCAGGCGCACCGAATATACCCGGCTGATCTGTCCGCGCCGCGCGTCAATGCTGACGCGGCAGACCGCCGCTTGTATGTCGTTTGCCGTGAGACCGGTCAGCCGGCGTGCCTCCGCAATGGCGGCCTGCTCCGGCAGATCAAACGGCAGACGGATGCCGGTTACCATCAGGCTCACTGGCTGCCACCGCCCTTCCTTGTACGGTGCGCGGTCGGCTCTGCGACCGTGCTGTCCGTATCGTCTGTGCTGTCTGTCTTATCCGAGGTGATCGTCTCATCCGACGCATGCGGGTCGGTGATCTCAATCTCGACCTCGATATCCTCCTCGACGAGCGTTACGCCGCTCGGCAGACCGACGGTCGTAGCCACGCCCTTGACCGTGTGCCTGCCGACGCCGAGCGATACCGAATCATAGGTCAGACCGATGGACAGGTTATTCACATCGACCTTCTTCAGCTGGCTTTCACTGCCGCGCAGCTCCATCTCGACCGACTTGGTGAGGATGTTGACCGTGTACGGCGTATTCTCCTGCGCGGTGTCGTTCCACGCGAACTTGGAGACCTGAACCTTGCGAGTCGCAATACCGTCCACCGAGATGGTGACGTTTGCCGTTTCCGGCTGGCCGCTGACGAGCGAAACGCCGCTCGGCAGCTTATCCTTGATGGACATGGAGATCGGCGTGCCCGTGTGGACGCTGCCGAGGTCGATCTCACCGAGGTTGATCTCCTTGATGTCGCTCAGCACCGCCTGATTGCTCGCGATAACCTCTACGTTCTCCGGGTCGATGACGCACTGTACCTGATTCTGCGTCAGGCTGCCGCCGTCCTTGAGGGTGACGGTCAGCGGAATGTTGTTGACGCGGTAGATCGGAACCGAAACCTTGATCTTTTCGGTCTGGCTGGTGATATAGTTCGAGGTGAACGCCGCACCGTCCTGATCATACAGGGTTACCTTGCATTCGTAGTCGGCCAGCGAGGAATTGCGGCCGGTAACATCCACGGATGCAACCGCCTTGGACACCTGCGCCAGATCGGTTGCCGGACCGGAAACGGTGACCTTCTTGGTTGCCGTGGTCGGCTTGCCTGCGCGGTAGCCGTCATCCGGTGTGCCGGTCACATTGACCTCGACCGGAACATCCTTGCTCTCCACGCGGTCCACGCGGACGTGCACCTTGCCGGGATTGACATAGTTGGTCTCCACGCCGGACTTGCTGACCGACACGGTGACCGGAAGATCGTATTCATTCGCCTCGGTCAGACCCGAGATATCCACCGTTGCGGTGATCTGGCTGACGCGGACCTCGCCGACGCTCTTGCTCTGACCGCGCAGACTGACGGTGACCGTTGTGTCCTCGCCCTCAATGAGTTCCAGATCGGTCGCTGCTTTCAGCTGGGACGCACCGATGATACGCACCGGCACATCGTCAAAGCGCATGTTGCGCTCCGGATTGTCAACATCCATAACAACTGCCCACAGAACGATAGACAGCGCCAGCGACAGGATCTTCAGCAGAAAATCCTGCTTTTTCAGAAAATTCTTCTTCACTTGCCGGCGCCTCCCTTCCACTTGTCGCGGATGGCGGCAATACGGCTTTTATCGTTTTTGTTCCTGAGTTCATCGCCGAGCAGCTCGCTCTCGAGCATCTTCTGCAGAATCTCGGGCGACAGATGGCGCTTGAGCATGCCGCCGATGGCGACAGAGATCGCGCCGGTCTCCTCGGAGACGACGACGAGCACGCTGTCCGCGGTCTCGCTCATGCCGACAGCCGCGCGGTGGCGCGTGCCGAGGTCGCGCGACAGACCCTGATTGCCGGAAAGCGGCAGCACGCAGCCTGCAGCGCACACCCGTCCGGCACGGACGATCATGGCGCCGTCATGCAACGGACTGTTCTTGAAGAAAATGTTCTTGATCAGCTCGGCAGACGGTGCCGCGTCCACTCTCGTGCCGGTGGCGATGATCTCACCGAGACGCTCCTTGCGCTCGAACACGATGAGCGCGCCGGTCTTGGTCCTGGACATATCCGCGCACGCGGAAACGGTTGCAACGATCATGCTCTCTACCACATCCGGGTCGGTATCCGGAATCAGCATGCGGCTGAGATTGCCCTTGCCGATCTGCTCGAGCAGACGGCGCAGCTCCGGCTGAAAAATGACCACAACGGCGAATACGCCGACACTGAGCGCGTTGCGCAGCAGCCACGAGATCATGGTCAGATGCAGGAAGCTGGCGAACAGCATGATAAGCACCAGAATAAGAATACCCTTGGCCAGTCGTGCGGCGCTGGTATCCTTCAGCAGCTTCATAACACGGTAAATGATATACGCCACGACGAGGATATCCACCACGTCAATCGGCGTCATTGTGCGGAATTGATCAAACGCACTGAAAAACGAACTTATCATGGTCCGCCATGATAAATTCGGTGAGAATACATTTTGCAGCGCTCCCATTTTGTCACCTATCCTAACTTGTTCCTCATATTCGCGGGCATTTGCGGATGCACGCAACAGATTGCACGCAAACACCATGTTTTACCTTACTTATACTACCACAAATCCGGCTTTCTGTATAGCGTGTTCACAGTTTTTTTACCAATCTGCAAACTTTGTCTGCGGCCTGCTCCAGCTGCCGCGCCGTCGAGTAGAACGACAGGGACAGCCGCACGGTTCCGGTGTCCTCCGTGCCCGCCGTCCGGTGCGCGAGCGGCGCACAGTGCAGCCCCGCCCGGGTGCACACCCCCTCGTCCGAGAGCATATCCGCGAGCACCTCACTCGGCGTGCCGGGAACGCGGAAGGACAGCACGCCGGTCTGCTTCTTTCCGGCAAAGCACTCGATTTTGCTTTCGCGGGAGAGCGCACGGGCAAGCTCATGCACCAGCCGTCTCTCCTGTCCGGCAATGTGCGCCGGCGTGACCGCACGGACAAAGGCGATGCCCGCCGCGAGTCCCGCGATGCCGGGCACGTTCGGCGTGCCGCTCTCGAGCGCATCCGGCAGAAAATCCGGCTGACGCAGCTCCTCGGAGAGACTGCCCGTTCCTCCGGTCAGCAGCGGCTTCACGGCAATCCGGTCGTCGAGCGCCAGCAGAATGCCCGTGCCCATCGGTCCGTACAGCGCCTTGTGTCCGGGCATGCACACCGCCGCAAGACACGGATAGCGCTTTACGTCAATCTCTGCCACGCCCGCCGACTGCGACGCATCCAGGATGAGCGGCACGCCTTTTTCCGTCAGCAATTCCGCGATTTCGTCCAGCGGCGCAATGCTGCCGAACACGTTGGAAACGTGGCTCAGTATCATTAAGTCGGCACCCTGCACAAGCGCCTGTTTCAGCGCGGAAACCATAGCCGCGCCGTCCCACAGCGGCGTATCCAGCACGGTCGGCTCGATATTTCGAGCCGTCAGCGGCCGCATGACCGCATTGTGCTCGTAACCGCTCACAATGACGCGGGAATCCGGCGCAACCAGAGCATTTACCGCAATATTCAGCGCATGTGTGGCGTTCAGCGTGAAAATGACGCGCTCCGGCTCGCCCACGCCGAACAGCGCCGCTGCCTGCTCCCGGCAGGCGTACACCAGCTCTCCCGCTCGACTAGCTGCCGCGTAGCCGCCTCGCGCGTAGCCTGCCGCGCCGTACATCGCACGGCGAACCGCCTGCTCGACCGCCCGCGGCTTATACAAGGTGGTGGCAGCATTATCCAGATAGATCATGTCAGTCCTCCCGCAGTACGCGGCACGGCGGCGCACCAAGCTGCCGCAGCCGATGCACAGCCCAGTCCGCCTGCTGCGCGCTCACGCGCACCGCCCATCCGCAGGATTCGGTTCGTTCGTGACGCGGCGGGCGCGCGACCTCTCCCGGTACACCCAACCGCGCCAAATGCCGCCGCAGGCCGATGGCCTCGGTCTGACTGCGGCAGATCAACAGCGCATAACCGCCCATAAGGGCACTCCTCCCTCCCAGTTCTGAGAAACTAAAGCAATACCGCATAATTGAACAAGAGCGATTTGTGAGTAAATTTTGCGGACTGACGAGGCGCAGTTTTGCGGTAATACTTGATGTATTACCGTGAAATTTCGGCAGCGCGGACGGAACTCGCGCAAGGAACCGAAGCCAAAGTCAGGGCACAAAATTTCCGCAAAGCGCCGCGGCAGTGCGACCGGAGCCTGCACAAGGAGCCGCGGCAGTGCGACCGGAGCCTGCACAAGGAGCCGCGGCAGTGCGACCGGAGCCTGCACAAGGAACCGCGGCAGCGCGACCGGAGCCTGCGCAAGGAGCCGCAGCTTTAATTGCGCGGTGTTGCCCTAAGGTTTCTCCCCTCATACTATGTTGAAATGAGCGGAAAAGTGTGCTATGCTGATTAGGTTATAAACTACAATCCTGACTGGAGTTGAAAACAATGGAGCTTTCCGCCCTTTCCCTGCGTCTGCGCGCGCTTTCCGTGCTGCGCGGACTGCTTTCCCATCCGCTGGTGCGCGCCTACGGCGACACGCTGACCGCGCTCGACGGCACAGCCGCCGACTTTGCCGACCGCTACGGCGCACTGTGCGCGACACGCTTCTCCTGCGGCGATATCGCGCAGGCAGTGCTCGACGCCGTGCACTTTGACACCAACACCCTGACCGATACCATCAACGCACCAGAAGCGGCTGTGCTCAATGCTGCAACCCACGATCTGGACGTGCTGAACGCTCTGCTCGCGCTCGACGGCGAAGCCTTCAAGTCCGCCGCAGCGGACAAGTTCTACGAGCCTGCCCTCGAGGATCTGCCGGACTTCGAGGCCGCGGACTCACTTCCGTTCTCCACCGGTGCGGCACTTGCCGATTACTACCGCGAGGAGGGCTACGGCTTCTTCGCACAGTCCTCTGCGTTTGCCATGCAGGACGACGGCTCAGCGACCCCGATCGTGCATCCGGACGCCATCCGTCTGCACGACCTGCCCGGCTACGAAATGCAGAAGCAGAAAATCCTCAAGAACACGCTTGCCTTCCTCGACGGACGCGACGCCAACAACATCCTGCTCTATGGCGACAAGGGCACCGGCAAGTCCTCGACCGTCAAGGCGGTTGCCAATGAGTACGCCGACCGCGGCCTGAAGATCATCGAGATGTCTCCGCGGCATATCACCAACTTCCCCAAGCTGTTCGAGCAGACCCTGCGTTCGCCGTTCCGCTTCATCGTGTTCCTCGACGACCTGACCTTCAGCAGCGAGGACGACAACTTTGCCGCGCTCAAGGCATTTATCGAGGGTGGTCTGGCCGGAAAGCCGTCCAATCTGGTCATTTACGCAACCTCCAACCGCCGTCATCTCATCCGCGAGAGCATGGCTGACCGTCAGGGCGATGAGGTGCGCGTGCGCGATACCCTCGAGACCGTTACCTCGCTGTCCGACCGTTTCGGTCTGGAGATCACCTTCTCCGTGCCGGATAAGGACGAGTATCTGTACATCGTCGAGCAGCTGGCCAAGGAGAACGAGCTGAATCTTGATATGGACGAGCTGCACCTGCTTGCAGAGCGCTTTGCGCTGCGCCGCAACGGCCGCTCGCCGCGTACCGCAAGACAGTTTATCAGCCAGCAGTTGGCGGAGCAGTATGGCAAGTAATTGAAGATGAAAAATGGAGAATGATTTCATTTTTCATTTCTGCATCTAAATAAAACAAAACGCAGACCTTAAAATCATAGGTCTGCGTTTTGTTGCTATTGTGGAATCATTTCCGTTGTTTCGGAATGTTTTGGGTATTGCATACGCTCTACCGTAGGGTGCGCCGACCTCGGCGCACCGTGTAAACCATCTGCACATGGTATACCGTAGGGGCGCACATTGTGCGCCCGCAACACGTTCGATTTTACGTTGCGTGGGAGCACACTGTGCTCCCCTACGAGATAGATTGTGCCAGTCGTTAGATGCGGTGCGCCGAGGTCGTACCCCAGGGCACCTTCTCTTGCGGCGTTGCCGCAATTCACCTTGTCGCACCCTACGGAAAACCGCTCTATTATATTTCTCGAAATGAAAAAATGGAGAATGGCTGACCGTTACATCAATTCTCCATTCTCCATTTTCAATCCTCAATTATTTACCAGCCGAACGAACCAAACGGACTGGAGAACCGATAGCTGCCGTAGCTGTCATTCTGCTGCGAATTATCGTTCTGGCTGCTCTGGCTCTGCTGGGTCTGGGCATTCGGGTCATTGCCCTCGAGGTCGTGCGAATCGGTCAGCGTGATGGTGATATTGAGCGTCTTGCCGGTCGAAATGCGGTATACGCTCAGCGTCAGCTTGTCGCCGGCCTTCTTATCCTGCTTGAGTTCGTTTACCTTATCCATGTCCGGGGTCGGGGTACCGTCAACGGCGGTGATGACATCACCGACCTGCAGACCCTCACTGGCTGCCTTTGCGCGAGAATCAATGGAATATACCTGCACGCCGGACACCTTGCCGTCCGCGGACTCAACGTTCTGGCCGGTGATGCCGATGGACGGACGGCCGGAAACGTAACCGTTCTGAATCAGCTCATCAACAATATCCTTGGCGGTGTTGATCGGGATGGCAAAGCCCATGCCCTCAACGGTGGCGCTGCCGAACGCATTGCCGGACAGCTTAGCGGACGTGATGCCGACCACCTGACCGTACTTGTTGATGAGTGCGCCGCCGGAGTTGCCGTTGTTGATGGAAGCATCGGTCTGAATCAGCGTCATAACACGGTCATTGACGGTCAGATCGCGGTTGATGGCGGAAATACGGCCGCCGGTGATGGTGTTCGCAAACTGCACGCCGCCGGGAGAACCGATCGCGTAGGCATACTCGCCCGGCTCCAGCTCATCCGAGTCACCGAACTCTGCGGCGGTCAGGTCGCTTGTCGGCGTTACCTTGATGACCGCAAGGTCGGTCTGCTCATCCGTGCCGATGATCTCGGCATCAAGAGAGGTGCCGTCGCTCAGCTGTACGGAAACCGACTGCGCGCCGTCCACAACGTGGTTGTTGGTGATGATGTAGCCGTCCTTGCTCATGATGACGCCCGAGCCGCTGCCTGTGCCCTCCGAGGTGGTGGAGATAACCGATACGACCGACGGATTGACCTTTTTATAGATATCCTCACCGGCCATGCCGTCCGCGGTATCATAGTTGTCCGAGGAATTGCTCGAATCCGAGGTCGGCTTGCTGTTGATCTGCAGCGTCGGCGCGGAATCCGAGGTCGATGCCGAAGCGCCGGAATCGCTGTTTGCATTGCCGCCGAACGCCATATTGCCGACAACGGCGCCGCCTGCAAACAGCAGGCACGCAGCTGCTACGCCGCACAGGCCGAGCGCTAAGCCTCTGCTGTGCTTTTTATCCTTCGGGGTGTGCGGCTTCTGGCTCATCGGCGGAACCTCACCGAAGCCGGTCTGCTGCTGCGCCTGATGGAACTCCGGATGCTGCACCGGCGTCTGGAACGGCGTGCGCGGCTCTTCTGCCTGCGGCTGCTCGCTCTGCGGTGCCTGTGCAGGCTGTTCTGCCTCCGCCTGCGGCTGCTGCATCGGCTGCTCGCTCTGCGGAGCCTGTGCAGGCTGCTCGTTCTGCGGTGCGGTGTTCCGGGTTTCGGCGGCCGGCTGTTCGTTATTCTGATCGCTGCTGTTCAGCGGTGTTTTGTTGTTCATGTTGAAGTCGTCCATGATACTGACCTCCTGTTGTTATTCGCGGGAACATTCCGTTCCCTCTGTTGATGCTTCTATCATAGTTTCTCAATGTGGCAGTTTGTTGAAAACAATATGAATATTTTTTGAACACTATGTCAAGGTTCCGTGTAGCAGGTACACAATTCGCAAAAACTCCCACAGACCATTTGGGTCTGTGAGAGTTTGGAAATCAGGTGTTATTCTGTCGGTTCTGCTCCGGTGCGAGCGGCAGGGTGAACTCAAACTCGGTTTCGCCGCCGCCCGAGCGGACGGAGATCTCGCCGCCGTGCAGGTTGATGATGTTTTTCACAATGTACAGGCCGAGACCCGCGCCGGTCTTATCCATCGAGCGCGAACGGTCGGTCTTGTAGAAGCGGTCGAACACATGCGGCAGATCCTCCGCCGAAATGCCGATGCCGGTGTTGCTGATGGCGAATACGCACAGCTGTCCCTCCTGATGGACCTTCAGCCTCAGCGTACCGCCGTCCTCGATGAACTTTACCGCGTTATCGGTCAGGTTGTACACCACGCGGTACAGATGGTCGCGGTCGCCCATGACGGTCAGCCGTTCCTCGAGGTCGCACTGCACATCCAGCTTCTTTTTCTCAATCTTCTGCTCGAACGAGAGCAGGATCTGCGCTGTCATTTCGGTAAAGTCGAACGGCGCCGGACTGAGGATCAGCTCGCCGGACTGAATTTTTGCGGCATCTAGCATGCGGTTTACCATGCGGGACAGGCGTTTGGTCTCCTCCGCGATGATCTTCAGGTACTTGTCGCGCTGGTCGAGCGGAATCGTGCCGTCGATCATGCCGTCCACAAAGCCGCCGATGGTCGTCATCGGGGTCTTGAACTCGTGGCTGACATTGGAAATGAAGCCGCGGGTCAGTTCCTCAAGCTGGTCAAGGTCGCGCGCCATGTTGTTGAACGAGACCGCCAGTTCGTCAATCTCGTAGCAGCGATTGTCCTCGGGCACGCGCACATCGAAGTTGCCGCCCGCGAATTCCTTAGCGGCGGCGGCAATCGTCTTGAGCGGACGCGTGAAGTGCTGAGAGATCATGAACGAAATCACCAGCATGACCGCCAGTGTCACCAGCAGGATGAGCACGAGCGTCTGCGTCGAGTGACGCACCACGCCTGCCGAATTCGGGTCCTGCGTGGAGACGAAGATCATCAAATCCGCATCGCCGTTATCATCCTTGACACAGGTGCCCACCGTGTAAAACGAGGACTCACTCAGCACGCCGAGTGACCCGACAGACGCATAACTGCCGTTTTTGTGCATCTCCGCGACCACTTCGTTTGAGATATGATAGCCGGGCAGCGTGTAGGTCGTGCCGTCCGGCTTGGCGCCCATTTCAATGTTGCCGTCCGCGTCCGTGATGAGCACGGTCAGCTCATCCTCCTTCGCCACGCGCGCGATAGACAGCACGTAAATCTGACGGATCACGTCGGAGTCCGTGCCCTCGAGCAGCTTGCTCTGCTCGGCAAGGCTCTGCACGGTCGTGCGCAGCTCGGTCTGCTTGGCGTGCAGCGCGTAGCTGCTCATCTGGTAGCAGAATACCACGCCGGCCAGTGCAAACGCGCACACGATCAAAATCAGGTGGGCCACATAGTCCTTGAAGAAAAAACTGCGTCTGCCCATGGCTTACTCCTTGGTCTCAAACTTGTAGCCGACACCCCATACGGTTTTCAGCTCCCACTTGTCCGAAACGCCCTCCAGCTTTTCGCGCAGACGCTTGACGTGTACGTCAACCGTTCTCGTATCACCGAAATAGTCAAAGCCCCAGACATCGTCGAGCAGCTGTGCGCGGGTGAACACGCGGTTCGGACTGGACGCGAGGAAGTACAGCAGCTCGATCTCCTTCGGCGGCGCATCCACGCGCTTGCCCTTGATGACCAGATCGTACGCCTGCTTGTCGATCACCAGATTGTCAAACGACAGCTTCTCGGGCGCATCATCCGGCGCCATGCGGCGGAACACCGCACGCACGCGCGCGATGACCTCCGGCATTTCGAGCGGCTTGACGATATAGTCGTCCGCACCCATCTCCAGACCGGAAACGCGGTCGGCGGTCTCGCCTTTGGCCGTCAGCATGATGATCGGCACATCACTCTCCGCGCGGATCTCCCTGCAGACCGCCCAGCCGTCCATCACCGGCATCATCACGTCGAGCAGCAGCATGTCCGGCTTGTCCGACTTCCACTTTTTGATGCCCTCCACGCCGTTTTCCGCCTCGAGCACCGTGTAGCCTTCGCGCTCCAGATACAGGCGCAGCAGCTCACGGATGTTGGCCTCGTCCTCTACGATCAATATCTTCTTGGGCATAGTTCTCCCCTGCTTTCCCAGTTTAATCTGATTCTATTATAGCGCGTTTTGAAGTGGAATGCATTAACATTTTGTAAAACACCGCTTTGCACCCGACATTTCCTGTGCTATACTGAATATATCACCCAAAAGGAGAATTCTTATGTCACAGACGGTAGAAATGCACATTATTGCGCGGATACGCAGCGATTTCCCCACCAAATTCGGCATTCCGCGGCAGAGCGGACTGGCGGACGTACCGGCGCGCATTGTATTCGAGCCGGAATACCGCAACGTGGATGCGCTGCGCGGCATAGAGGGTTTCTCGCACCTGTGGCTGATCTGGCAGTTTTCGGCAGCCGTGCGCGACGGCTGGTCCCCGACCGTGCGCCCGCCCAAACTGGGCGGCAACAAGCGCATCGGCGTGTTTGCGACACGCTCGCCGTTCCGGCCGAACGAGATCGGACTGTCCTCGGTGCGCCTTGACCGCGTGGAACCCAACACGCC
>OGZI01003616.1_pt1 | contig 10618 bp, 9 predicted proteins | sample 1576711 | NCBI WGS metagenome assembly OGZI01 (sample SAMEA3541482, study PRJEB24748) | human gut metagenome | biome: human gut; feature: human-associated habitat; material: faeces | place: China | collected 2012
ATTTCAAATTTTGTTTCCATCTTCTCACTCCTTGGCTGTTTCCTGCTGAAACAGCGCATTGATTTTATCAAAATAACAGGCATCTAAACGAATAATCTTTCCCTGTTGGTTGGTAAATAAATTACGGGTCCTGCCTTCAACCAGCACCACGCCATCAGCAAGCCGTATCACCTTGTAAGCAAAATCCATTTTAGCCCGGCTGAATTCAGTCATTATCGTCTGTACTTCAAACTCATCATCAAAAGTACAGGAATTTTTATATTTCACATGCACTTCTGTAATCGGTAAAATAACACCGTGTGCCATTAAATCCAGTAATTCAACACCTGCGGCACGCAGATAAGCCACACGACCCATTTCAAACCAGCGCAGATAATTGGCATGATGCACCACGCCCATCATATCTGTTTCTACAAAACGCACCCGGTCACGGATAGCAATCATTTCGGCTTTCTCCTTTACTTACTTTCTTCAAATAAAACTAATTTATATTATACCACTTTTTACCATCAGGCTTCAACCAAAGTTAAAATTCTGCTTACAGCCTCTTTCACTAACGAAGCCAGTGACTTAGGCTCCACGCCAACTATTTCAAAATGATTTTGGCTCACGGGCAAAAGAACTTTTTTAGCAGCAGCGCTGCCGACCGCTTCCGCAATACGTGGAGTGATCTCACCCATCATAGCATTGGGTATGATGATGCCGATAGGGCCGACGATCAAATCTGCTGCAGACGCCGAAATACAGATCGCATTTTCTCCTGTGGCTCCGCGTCTGACTCCTGCTTTGAGCATTGCTGCCGTTGCCAAAGCATTAGTTCCCAACCCGATAAGCTCAACCTGTTCCGGAAGCTTACCGGTCAGTTGGCTTACGACCTGTGCGGCAAGTCCGCCGCCCATTCCATCTATCACAGCGATACGCATAATCTTCTCCTCACTTACGTCTTATATTTGCTTAATATTATAACAAAATATCTCTTTAATGAAAAATTTTCATAAATTTTACTTTGAAACACGAATTTCATCAGCTGAAAACATTGAAATTATTACTTTAATAGTCGATAATTATAATATAAGATTAAATTTTTCATTATTAAGGAAGTGAACATCATAGATACTTTGCAGGAACTTTATGCTAAAAAGGGCTTTATCTGCGATATGGACGGCGTCATCTATCACGGAAACCGTTTACTGCCCGGAGTAAAAGAATTTGTCGACTGGCTTTATAAAGAAGAAAAAGAATTTCTATTTCTGACGAACTCCAGTGAGCGTTCTCCCAAAGAATTGCAGCAAAAATTAGCGCGAATGGGACTTGACGTTGATGAAAGCCATTTTTATACCAGCGCTTTGGCTACTGCTAAATTTCTGGCAAGCCAGTCTCCAAAATGCAGTGTTTATGTTATTGGCGCACCAGGACTTGTCAATGCTCTTTATGATGCCGGTATCACGATGAACGATACTAATCCTGACTACGTAGTTGTCGGCGAAACCCGCGCTTATAATTATGATATGATTTTAAAAGCTGTAAGCCTCCTACAAAAAGGTGCACGTTTAGTAGCTACAAACTCTGATCTGACGGGTCCCACTGAGACCGGTATCATTCCCGCCTGCCGTGCTTTGGTTGCTCCTATCGAACTTGCTACAGGAAAACAGGCGTACTTTGTAGGCAAGCCCAATCCTCTGATGATGCGTACCGGTCTGAGAATGCTTGGCGTCCATTCAGATGAAGCTGCCATGATAGGCGATCGTATGGACACAGATATAGTTGCAGGAATGGAAAGCGGCCTGACTACGGTCCTGGTACTTTCAGGTGTTACTGACCTTGAAAATATGCAGGTTTTTGCTTATCGTCCCCGTTATATTTTAAATGGTGTTGGTGATATCGTCCCCAAATAATATAGTAAAAGAAAAAGCTCCTGCAAATCAGGAGCTTTTTTTATTGATTGACACGCTTTTGAAAATTACCAACAACAAAAACATTTTCTTCTATAATTATAAAAACTTCAGGATCGGCAGCCAAAAGCAGACGCCGCAGCTGCAGAAATTCACTTTTGGAAACTACGGTCATCAGAATTTCTCTTTCTTCATTTCTATATGCACCATAAGCATTCCATTTTGTAACGCCACGATTGACTTTTTCGAAGATTATCTTTTCCAATCCTTGCTTTTTCGTAATGATCAGCATCGTCAGCATTATATTCTGGAAATGTACCTTATCCAGCACATAATAAACGATACCCGTAAACAAAACTGAATAAATTGCCTGGGAAATACTGAAAATTACCGCACATGTCCCAAAAATAAAAATATTCAGTATCGCTGAAACCTTACCGACACTCAAATTTGAATGCTTCTGCATCAGTAAAAGTCCCAAAATTTCTTCACCGCCGCCGCTGCCGCCAGAAAGTAAAGTCATCCCGGCACCAATACCGCAGATCACACCGCCTGCTACACAGGCCGTCAAATGTTCGTCGACCAGTAAATGATCTGCAATCGGCACTACAGTCAAAAACAAGCTGTACCAGCAAACACAGTAAATGGTTTTAGCAAGAAATTCCTTCCCAAAACGTTTCACGGAAACCGCCAGCAACGGTATATTCAAAATAAAATATAAAATACCGGCGATATTGGTATTGCCAAAACTGATACCGAACCAGCTTTCCATGAAGTGTCGTATGAGCTGGGCAATACCTAAAAATCCCCCATTATACAGACCAACAGGCACTATAAACTGATTCAAACCTACAGAATAAATCAAAGAACCGATAACAATCAATAACGTCATTCGCGGCGTCAATAACAATCTGCAGTAGCTCATAAAGCTTTCCTCCGCCAATATTATCTAATGATTTGATTATATATAAAACGCAGAACTAAGTAAATCCCTTAGAAAAAATTTAATATTTATTTTACTGCACTTCCTGCTTCTTTATTATATTTTTTATTTCATCAACCCAGTATAAAACTTGCAAGAAGCTTGCCGTTATGCTATAATTCGCTATGGTGCATTGTGCACCATACACTATGCGCCCGTAGCTCAGTGGATAGAGCATCGGCCTCCGGAGCCGTGTGCGGTGGTTCGATTCCACTCGGGCGTACCAATGGAAAAGACAGACGTAGACTTGTTCTGCGTCTTTTTTATTTTCTCGGGTGCAGTAAAACCGTGTGCCTTTGGGTGCAACGAGGGTGCAATTGCGTTTTACAATATAAAAAATAAGCTATCTACAACATAAAGTAGATAGCTTATTTTTTATACTTAATTTAGAAACTCCATCGTGCGCCTATATTCCATTGCCAGTCTTTTGTAAAATCACTTCCTGAGCTGCGTTCTACATCGAAATAAACATGGCTGTTTTTACCAGATGCAAAAGCCGCACCTACGCCATACTCAAACCAGGTATCGTTGAAACTGTCACTCACCTTCACGCGACCAGTACTATCGGTCATCGTAACATTATAGCTACCACCGAATTCATGTAGCAGGTTAGCTTTAGCATAGAAGATACCTTTGCTTCCGATTTCTTTACCAATATTGAAGCCAACACGTCCAACCGTACTTTTAATGCCACTTTGGTTTACTTCAATACCATTGCTGGCTGTGTAGCTGTCACCGCCTAAATAACCCAGTGTGAACTGTGCCTGCGGCTCAATATACCAGCCATTTTTTAAAGCATTTTTCCTTCCATATTCAGCACTCAATGCTACGCCGGTATTGTTAAAATCACCAGTGATCTTGTTACTGTTAGTGTCATACACTGTAAAATCGTTATCCATATTGCTGATTTTTAACACCAAATCCAGATAATGGCCCTTGCTGCCGATCTCGGTATTGTAGAAACTGATCGCCTTACTGCTGTTGTCTCCGCTGCCTCTGCTGTAACTGCTGCTTCCATCAGTATAGCTGATAGCTGCACCTTGATAACGGGTTTTATCTACTGTACGCTTGGCAACTTCGTCATAGCCCAACTCATATGCAGTATATTTATTGTCAAAACCAAACTTGCCGCCACGACCAATCTTACTGCCCTTCACTCTGAACCAAGCACCTTTAGATTCTTCACCATTATGACGCAGTTCACCCATGCGCTGCAACAGCTTGTCATTTTCTGTACGCCAAGTATGGTAATTAAGTCCATTGGAAGCATTTATGATCTCCGTGCTGGTAGTAGGGTTATCTATATTTGTAATTTTCTTCAGATACCAGTCCGTAGTATAGTTTTCGCTCGTATCAGCAGTTACCTGCTTATCAAGTTCATAACGCTTCCAATAGAGCGTTCCTTCTCCATCTTTCGCCAAGAAGGTACCATTGTTATTGTTTACTGTTGCCAACACAGTTCCCTCTGCACCATCAAGATTCCCATGCCCAACTTCATTTAAATCTAGATACTGGCTGCCAGTAAACATTCCCTTCACATAAATCCTGTCACTGTTATCAACATTTGTGCTGGCATCTATGTCAAGTTTGAACATTCCATCAACACCTTGAAGGTCGTCTGTTTCAATTTTTTGGAACCCGGAAGCATAAGTCATGTCTATTAAAGCACCGTTATTTAAAACCACATTTGTAACAGATGAATCACCTGTCATTTTCCATACAGATCCATTGATTGCGCGAATGTCTATTTTCCCTGATGCATTTCCTTGATTATTTGTTGCCGCGCCGATATAAACAGTTCCTTCCTGTTCCATTTTTAATTCAACAAACCCGTTATTCTCCGCTCCCAAATTACCCTTCAGCACTGATCCGGATTTGTTCAGGTTCCACAATATCCTGCCGCTATTATTAGCAAAACTGATGCCTTCACCCTTAACCAGGCCTCTTCCTGCTTGGTTAAGAGCAATCTCAGAACCATTCCCGTCGCTCCAGGCTGCCCAGCCTTTGATGCCGTCATTAGCATTGATATCTATGTTTCCTTCTGCCGTTACCTTACTCATGCCGCCTTCATAGCCGTCAGTAAACGCCCTAATGGCAACCGCACTTTCCTTGATTGAAGAAGCGTTGATAATCAGCCCGTCATTAAAAGCAATATTTCTTATCCCGCCGGTCTTCGCAAAATTGTATATGCCATAAGCCCATGAGCTTTCACTTAAGGTTTTGATATCACCTTTACCGTTAACTGCAAGTGAGTTATGCCCTGCAGCTTCAGAGGTTCCATAAATACCGTAAGCATATGAGCCCGAAGCAGCATCTATACGAAGATCCTTTGCAACGGTAATGTCAGAAACACCCTCGTTTTTACTGTCCATTCTCAGTCCGTAACAATACTCTGTTGAAGCAGCGGTAGCCGCAAGCTCATCACCAAAAACTATCTTCTGTCTGCTGTTATCGCTGACATTAGTTGCCACGGAGACAGCATAATAATCTCCCTCAGAAGTTATATCAGCAGCGCCCTGTATATTTACATTCTGACTACCGACCCCTTCCCCTTCTGGCAGCTTGAAAGCGTTAAATGTAAGAGCCGCAGCATAGTTTTGCCCACCTTTTTGTACTGTCCTGATTTTTAAAGCCGTACCCTTTTCCGTTTCGAATGATTGTGTTCCCCCGGCCGCCTGGGAAATAACCCCCCATGCACGCCCACCATGCAGTGATTCAACATTTATCGAAGTATCTCCTTTTAACAGTAACAGGCTACCTTTGCCATTTTCTTTCTGATCCTCATACCTGATACCGTAAATATGTTTATTTTGAGTATCCACGCTACCGGAAATATCAAGTTTTTTATTGAATACGACTTCATTCCTGCCACCGGAAAAACTGCTCATCGAAATTCCTTCCACAGAGGAAGGATTCCAGCCGCTTCCGGTAGTTTCCGTCTTATTCACAACTTTAATATTTACATCATCATTAAAATTAGCTTTAGTAATAGCACCTGCCCCAGGTACAGTACCATCTGTCGCATGAGCCGTAATATCTAGCGCTGCGCCTAGAGATTCTCCACCAGTATTTTGGGAAACAGAAGTTTCCATATCAACATTAAGTTTTGTATCAAAAGTCAACTCTGTCGTCTGGCTGGTCGTAGTTCCGCCCGTGGAAGAATAGGCATATACCCCATATAACCAGCTGTGTGTCATGCCAGGTTTTGGACGAACTATTAAATTAAGAGTCCCTGGGGAAATAATTTTTGCAACGCCACCCTTATCCGCAGAGATAACGGACGGTTCTGGAGCTGCAGCTGTACCATTACCACCAAGGATCGTTCCATCTGCGTAATTCATCTCCCCATTGGCAATAACAACATCCCAGTTGTTTTCAGTTGGTGTCTGCCAGTCATAGCCAGACGCATAACTCAAACTATTAACAGCAATCAGAACAGATAAAATAACAAGTTTCTTTCTCAAAGTAACCTCTCCTTCAATTTTTTTTACTCAATATTTAATTTATTACTTACAAGTTATTAGAATAAAATAAACCCGAAATACTTCTTGACCTTTATGCCTTAACCAACATATTCCATCTACCTCCATCACCTTTTTTCTTTTGGATTGGGCCGCTGTTTATAACAGCTGTAGCTACAATAATACTGCCGTCTGCGTTTAACTAAATTCGTGTTTAGAAATTTGTTGGGATAGTGTAGTAAACTTTAAAATAGCATTGGTTTGCTCAGATTGTGCTTTGTCTATTCTATCTTTTAACTTTGATGCATCCTTGCTAAACTCTTTTTTAAAATAATTTAATCTTGAAATGTCTAACTGTATGTGATCGCTTAATTTCTTTAAACCTTCTTGAGCTTCTGATGTTAATTGGCCATTAATTGAATTCAATACCTGTTCGATATTAGTCATTAACAAATCTCTTTCGCTATCGCCAAGGTTTTGAATAGTAATAAGTATTTGAGTATAACTATGCCTAAATTCGTCTACATATATTTCATTGAAAGCTGCAATTTGTTCTTTTAAAACGCTGTCATCAAATTGCGGCACTGCTATAGATTTTATTATTTTTTGAATATGTACGTTTTATTCAACAAAAACAATTAAAAATCATATCTACAAATTAGCAGCAGAGTTGGGCCTTTTACCACCACTTCCTATGTTTAATGCGGAAAAGGCCGAAACTTTTAAACAGAGTATCCCTGCAGAAGTCGACCGCTTTAAACAACAATATCTTGCCGGCGCCATTTCTGCAGATAAGTTTATAAAAATAGTAAACGCATTAAACAGCAAATGAGAAAAAAGACCGCCCGGTGCTACCAACACCGAACGGTCAACGTAACGCACACCCCTACAGCGAGCTGATTACTATAGATATTATAGCACATCAGCTCTGCTACTGCATACTCAAATTACAGTAAAGGAGCTGATTTTTTATGCAAAAACGTAACAGAAATGGCGCGGGCAGTATTGTTTATGAACCTGAGCGTAAGAAATACAGAGCCTATATCACGGATGCTTTAGGGAAAAGAATATCCAAACGTTTCGACAGTTCTGACGAAGCTGATATGTGGCTCTCCCAAATAAAGTTAGATTTATACAACAATACCTATATTCCTAAATCTAACATAACTGTAGGTGAGTGGGTCCTTGAATATCTGAGCACTTACTGCGCACCAAATATAAGAGCCAAAACCTTAATTCGGTATATGCAAACGGCTCGACATCTTGAACCCATCTCCGGCATATTACTTCAAGAATTAGATGCTAGGCAGGTACAATATTTCTACAACAATCTTCCTAAAATGTCAGATAGCAGCAAAAACAAAATACATAAACTGTTGAAAGCAGCTATAACTAAGGCACATATACTAGAGCTAGTAAAAAAGAATATTATGAATGCCATACCAGCGCCTAAAGTATCAAAACCAAAAATAGAAATATTCAAAAGCGAAGAACTGCAAGCAATATCAGAGGTATTAAAAACTAATTTCACCTATAGAAGGTATTATTTATTATTCTTATTAACAATCAACACCGGCATGAGACTTGGAGAAGTTTTAGGACTAAAACGAAAATGTGTATTTGATGATTATGTTGTGATCAACAACAGCCTGCAAGATATAAATGGCAAAATGGTCGATACACCGCCAAAAACGGCCGCTGGAGAAAGAGAAATCACAATCACGAGGGATTTATCCTCTGACCTAAAAAAACGTTTTAACAGTGGGAAGATTGTTTCTTTTGATGGCTATATTTTTCAAAGCAAAAATGGAACTCCATTACGACCTAACCAAATCGAAAGAGCCTGGAAAAGTATTTTATTATTAGCTTCAGTACCGCATAAAAAATTCCACGTACTTCGTCATACGCATGCAACACAATTATTGGCGAACGGTGTACCGCTTTTGGAAGTATCTAAACGATTGGGACATAGCAGAGCCAGCCACACTTTAGATCTTTATGGTCACGCTATTCCAGGTTACGATGCTTCCTTGCCGAATAAAATCTCAAAAATTTTCAATTTATAAGTTGGGTGCAATTGTGGGTGCAATTGTGGGTGCAATTGCTGAAATTTATGTTAGGAAAATGGCATTCTACCGTAATGAAAAACTAAGCCATAAAGCCACTTAATCCTTTACAGAATGCTGTATTACAGGCTTTTTCTCGTAGTTCTCCGGAGCCGTGTGCGGTGGTTCGATTCCACTCGGGCGTACCAAATGAAAAAGCAAGACGCAGACTAGTTCTGCGTCTTTTTTATTTTCTCTGATGCAGTAAAACCGTTTGTCTTTGGGTGCAGGCGGGTGCAAATATGATTTTTCGCATAAAAAATAAGCCTACCGTAGCCGGTAGGCTTTTATTTTTTCAATATGCGTATGTCACCCATATGCTAGCTTTCTCGATTCTTCGGCCAGGCTTTTATATCTGCCAACTGCTTCTGCAGCAGTTCTATCTGCAGCAGTTCTATCTGCAGCATGGCTTCGTTTGAGGCTTGCTCCGATATACTCTATTGTTCCCTGGCAGTCTACAATTCCGCTACTAATTGCCAGCTGTTGGCCAACAGCCTGGTTGAGTTTTGTTCCAGTGTCGTTAGTTCCATTATTTGATATGTTGGCTCTGTTGCTGTACAAATAGTAGGCAAGAAAAAAATTGCACAAATACCCAAGCCAACAAAAAACGATTATTAGATACCCCACTTTTGATTTTTTCATACATACTATTCCTCCATATAAAAAAGCACTCTGCTTTCGCAAAGTGCTTAAAAAGAAAAAACACGCAAATCTGCGTGTTTTAATAATTATTTTAGATACCAGCCTAGCTTACAAATTTAAAATCTTCCAGTTATATTACCTCTACTTGTTTTCGCTTTTAAAACAAAACACTTTTCATAAAATCAGGTTTAACAAATAAAACTTCAAAATACTCAACCATTGTGATTAAAACACAAATTAAAACTAACATCATTCTTTTTATAACGCTTGTTTTTTGCTAGGCTGGTATCTACTTTTATTATACCACCATTTTATTTTTTTGCAAGCTTTTTAACATCTATATAGAAAAAGCACCTAACATATAGTTAAGTGCTTTTCAGCCAATACATCATGCAAAGGCTTTTCACTGTCCCCTGCAATTATGCTCGTGGCAGTTCCCAAGTTAAATGCCTAGCCCTTCGACTAAACGCGTATCTCTTATTAATAGTATAACACAGATATCTGTATTTACCTAACTATTGTTTTAAACGCTTTACTCTACTACTATCAATACTATAATATTCCCACTACTAATAATATAATAAATAAAAGGAGTGAAAGATTATGGCAATTATTTTAGCTATCATATTGATATTGGCATTTATCCTTCTTTATTATATGCGCTTCCACTGTTTCTTATACACTCTCAAATTTTATTTGGCCGGGAAACAAGTCTTCAAACACTATGGAATTTGATAATAACACTATCTGCGATGATGACACAGACTATCACTTTAATCAAGAAATTGCTGATAAATACGCTGGCATCTACGATCCAGATGTATTGGAAGTGTTAAAAGATTGTGACGAAGTTTGCTCGCGTTCACCAATAAAAAAAGAATATTTACATTAAAAGCTCACAGCATTAATTATGCAGTGGGCTTTATTTTTTAGTTTATGAAAATTATTGTTTCCATCCATTTCTCTAATTCGTTCACTGGTTGATTAAATCAAAATTAGAATCCTTAACCAATCTCGCTATTATTTATTTAAACACATTCAACCCATATTTTCCTAAATACTCATAATATTTCTCAAAATTATCATTTACTATTTCACCTATTTTATTTTCAAAAAAACCTATTTTTACTCCCCCCATAAAAGGGCATGGAATTATGGCACTTCCATATTCAACAGAGACTGCATCGACAACACAAACAACATTACCAGCATACATTACTAAATATTTTTGTTTAAAAGTATTTATATTAGAATATTTTCTTATCCAGTCTTCATTACAAAGTTCAACTTCTTCGGACTCTTCTCTTTTAATAGAAATCAACAAATCATCCACAAAAACCCAAGTTCCATAATCATCATGAGAAATCCAATCACTTGCCTCTGATTGCATGATAAGATTTTGCATATTCACAAAGTTCATATTTATTCCCCCTGCTATTTTTTAACAATTGTATCACAATATACCAAAATATCAAAAGCCATCTATCTTTTTAACAAAACATCGTGCTACCTGTCCAAAAATCTTTTTATACCTAA
>OGZI01003617.1_pt1 | contig 10618 bp, 9 predicted proteins | sample 1576711 | NCBI WGS metagenome assembly OGZI01 (sample SAMEA3541482, study PRJEB24748) | human gut metagenome | biome: human gut; feature: human-associated habitat; material: faeces | place: China | collected 2012
GGCCGTACTGATAAAGTACGGCTTTTTATATGGTACAATTTTATAAAAAACTTATTCATACAAAAAGTTTAAGATAAAGTTTTGACTTTTAAAGAAATCTTAAATAGGTAGTATAAGGCAGATATTTATGATAAGCTTTTATAAAAATTATTTTAGAAATATGTTGGAGGAAAACAACATGAACAGGATTTTCAGTGCCGTTATAGAGATGTCAGCAGCTTCGATTTTTATAATACCGATATTTAGTGTGTATGGTAAATTTGCTGTTAAAAATATAAAAAGAACATTTATATATTTTTTGTTTGGACTTTATTTATCGGCAATGCTTGCGCTTGTTGGGTTCCCTAATGTGAAAGAATTCAGCGTTGATTTTACAATAAATATTATTCCGATAGTATATATAATACCAGACTTTGTTAATGCATGCTTAAATGTTATTTTATTTGTTCCGTTTGGCATTTTTTTATCTTTGCTGTGGAAAAAGTTTAGAAATAAAAAGTCTCTTGTTAAGGCGGCTCTGTGTATGAGCGCTGTAATAGAGATTGCACAGATTTTTACTTACAGGACAACAGACATTAATGATGTTATAACGAATACAACGGGAGCGGCGATAGGATATTTAATAGCTAAGACTATGACGGCAAAATTTACAGCATGTTCTGAATTTGATTCTGACAGCAGAGATTTATATTTTATTGTAGGTATTGTCATATTGGTTATGGTTTTATTACAACCTTTTATTTCATCGATTTTATGGTCTGTATTATTATAAAATATAAAAACTTTTATTGAAAGTTAATATTAATATAAAGAGAACCCCTCCGTGCGATTAAATGCATACAGAGGGGTTTATTTGTAAGAACAGATTACGAACCTATTATTTGATAAACATAGCGTCTCCGAAAGAGAAAAACCTGTATTTTTCCTGAACGGCTGTTTTATATGTATCAAGTATTCTGTCTTTTCCTACAAGCGCCGCAACAAGCATAATAAGCGTTGACTCAGGCAAGTGGAAATTTGTAATTAAACAATCGATTATTTTAAACTTATAACCGGGATAAATAAATATTTTTGTCCATCCGCTTCCTGCATGAACGATACCGTTTTCATCTGTTACAGATTCAAGAGTGCGTGTGCTTGTCGTTCCGACGGAAATTATACGCCCGCCGTTTTTCTTGGCATTGTTGATTTTGTCTGCCTCTTCCTGTTCGACAATATAGTACTCAGAGTGCATTTCGTGATTTGAAACATCGTCTACCTTTACAGGACGGAAAGTACCGAGACCTACATGGAGTGTAACATGGGCTATTTCAACGCCCATATTTTTGATTTGCTCAAGAAGTTCGGTTGTAAAATGCAGACCTGCCGTAGGCGCTGCGGCGGAACCTTCGTGAACGGCATATACTGTCTGATACCTGTTTTTATCCTCAAGCTTATGCGTTATATAAGGAGGAAGGGGCATTTCGCCAAGCTCGTCAAGAATAGTTTCAAATACTCCGTCATAGTGGAATTTAACAATTCTGTTTCCGCCTTCAATGACATCAAGTATCTCCGCTTCCAGTCTACCGTCGCCGAATGTTATTATATCGCCGGGTTTAGCCTTTTTGCCCGGATATGTAAGTACTTCCCATGTATCAAGATCTTTACGAACCAGAAGAAGAATTTCAACTCTGGCTCCCGTGTTTTTTCTTGCTCCGATTAATCGCGCAGGCATTACTTTAGTATCATTGATTACAAGGCAATCGCCTTTTTTAAGGTAATCTACTATATTTTTGAATATTTTATGTTCAATTTTCCCCGTATTTTTGTCAAGAACAAGAAGCCTTGAAGATGCTCTGTCTTTTAACGGTTCCTGAGCTATCAGTTCTTCGGGAAGATCATAATAAAAATCGCTAGTTTTCATTTTAATTCTCCAATTTTATTTTACTGTTACACCTGTATAATAATGTTTTAATATTTCTTTATATGTAGCTCCGTTCTGAGCTATACCGTTTGCGCCCATCTGGCTCATACCAACACCGTGGCCTATTCCGTAACCTGTTATTTCTATTGTAGGTCCTGAGGAAGTTATAACGGTTGTACCGTCTTTTGAAGAAGACCCTGAAGTTTGAGTTTTATCAATGTCAAAACCTGTAATATCGTCAGTATCAACTTCTTTTCCGTCGTAACCTACAGCCTTTACTCCGTTTGCAGTAGCATAAACAACAGCACAGTCGGAACCTATAACATAATTTTTTCCTACTTTAAAATCTTTAATAGGACCATATACAAAAGTTCCGATTTTATTGCTTGACGATGTAGAGCCGCCGGACACATCACCGTTTGTAATAGTATAATTTCTACTGTTAAATGAGTCTCCTATAGAGCCGAAAACAGTCCTGCATGCTTCGAGGGTTATTGTTTTTGTTCCTTTCGAGCCCAAAATCTCAAGCTTTTGAACGCGGTTGGTTTTATTATCAACCGTTATTCTCATGCCCGTTGCGGAACCGATGTTGTAACCGTTAACGGCAATAAGTTTATCAAGATCTGATAAAGTTAATGTTCTTGTCCATTTAGGGCAGTTTACTTCCTGACTGTCATTAACGGCTTTTAAATATGCAACATCTGTACCCCAGACATTAACCGCGTCTTCCGTATATCCTCCGCTTGATGAGAAGAACAAAGCTTCAATAGGTTTGCCGTTGTAGTATATTAACTCCCCTTCGGTTTCGTCAACGGCACGGTTTGTTGTGTCGCTTTCGTAATCATAACCCATATATGCCTGACAGTGAGTAGAATCGCATATATCAAAACCGACATCTGATTGGCGATTCCACTTATATAATGCATAGGTTCTTGCTGCACATGCCTGAGCCTTTATAGACTCAAAAGCATAGCTTGACGGGATTTCCGAAGCAACTACACCGTAAAGATATTCTTCAAGATCCAATATATTTACAACGGTAATTGTGCCGTTGTCATTTTGCATAAAGTCTATTATACCTCTGTAGGATCTTGCGCCTAAATCTACAACTGGAACACTTCCGCTATCACCCATAAAATAAGCGTCGGAATTTGAAATAAGGAGTATAGGATTTCCACCCATATCCAAAATAATAACGTCATTGGGAGAAAGGGCTATGCCGTTAAGAGATGATGCTGCGGAGTTTGCTGACGACATATCGGAATATCCGTATATTATAACTGCCCAATTGTTTTTATAATATCCCGGAACGGCGTTTGCGTATCCGTCGGATATGTACGAGTTTGCATCGTTAAGAGCCTCATCATAAGAATCGGCGTCAATTGGAATCGCAACTTGATAGCTTAAACCGACTCTTACCGTAAAACCGCTTGATGAGGCAAATTCAGCCATTGTTTCGTTAAGAAGAGGACTTGTCATGCCGTCATCGCTTCTGACAAGTTTTATATTTTTCGATTCTATTGAAATAGCCGATTTTTCTTCATAGCTCATTCTGAGACCGACGCGTATATATTCCGGAAGTTCTTCAGCCGATACGCTTACCGCAGAGACGGCAAGAAATATTGACACGCCTGTAAGCGCCGCTACAAATTTTTTAAAAAATCTCACGGTATCATTCCTTTCTTTCTTATATTAGCCTTTATTATAAAATAATCTGTCATAAAATGCAAAGGCAAATTGTGAATATGCTTTTGAACTCGAAAAATGATATAAAACACACACAAATTTTAACAGCTAAAAATTTCCTTAATTATCAAATAAAAACATAGTCTAAATTTTTTTTTGATATTCTAAAAATATATTGATTTTAAATAAGTATATGGTATTATAAAACTATAACAAACAGGAGGAAAACGGCTATGGATAAAAAAATGTTGGATTTTCTTACCCGTTTAAGCCATGGATTAGCTGCTCAATTCGGAGAAAACTGTGAAATAGTAATTCATGATATAAATCACGGTGGAGATATGCCAAGCACTATTGTTTCAATAGATAACGGACATGTAACAGGACGTAAAATAGGGGATGGACCGTCTCAGGCAGTTTTAGACGCAGTTATGGATGAAGAATGTTTGGAAGATCATGTTTCATATATTACAAAAACGGCAGACGGTAAAATTTTGAGGTCTTCTACAATATATATAAGAAATGACAGTGGAGTTATAGAGGGTGTATTTTCAATAAATTATGATATTACATATCTTGTTATGGCCGAAAATGCCCTTCATTCTTTTACAGGGAATGTCGAATCAAAAAAAGACATTGCAAAAAGCACATCAAATGTAGAAATGCTTTTAGATGACCTTATAGAGCAGTCTGTAAAACTGATAGGAAAACCTGTTGCGCTTATGACAAAGGATGACAAAATCAAAGCCATTAATTTCCTTAACGAATCGGGAGCATTTTTGATTACGAAGTCGGGTGATAAAGTTGCCGCATATTTTAATATATCGAAATTTACACTTTATAACTATATAGACATGGGAAAAAAGAAGACGGGAGGAATATAATATGAGTTTTGAAAAAATCAATGTTGCCGCTAAAGGTTATCTTCCTCAGATGACGAAATTTTTGAGGGAATTAATCGCTATTCCGGGTGAAAGCTGCGGAGAAGAACAAGTCATAAAACGAATTGAACGGGAAATGAAAGACGTAGGATTTGATAAGGTTGAAATCGACCCTATGGGAAATATACTCGGCTATATGGGAAACGGTGAAAAAATAATCGCATTTGACGCCCACATAGACACAGTCGGAATAGGAGAAATATCAAACTGGAAATTTGACCCGTATGAAGGCTATGAAACAGAAACAGAAATAGGTGGCAGAGGAACTTCCGACCAGCTTGGAGGCATTGTAAGTTCGGTATACGGCGCAAAAATTATGAAGGATCTTGACCTTATACCTAACAATGTTACAGTGCTTGTTACGGGAACTGTTCAGGAAGAAGACTGCGACGGTCTTTGCTGGCAGTATATTGTAAATGAGGATAAAATAAAACCTGAGTTTGTCGTTATTACAGAACCGACAGATAACGGTATATACAGAGGACAGAGAGGACGTATGGAAATACGCGTTCAGGTACAGGGTGTAAGCTGTCATGGCTCTGCTCCCGAAAGAGGGGACAACGCTATTTATAAGATGGCGGAAATAATAGGAGAGGTAAAGGAACTTAATGAAAGACTTCATTATGATGAGTTCCTCGGAAAAGGAACTCTTGCCGTATCTCAGATATTCTTTAATTCGCCTTCACGATGCGCAGTTGCAGACATGTGCGCTATATCAATAGACAGAAGACTTACCGACGGAGAAACATATATTACTGCCCTTGATGAGATAAAAGCTTTGCCAGCGGTTAAAAAATATAATGCCGAAGTAACTATGTATGATTACGCAAGGGAAAGCTGGAAAGGACTGACATATCCTACGGAGGCGTTCTTCCCTACATGGGTTATTCCGGAAGATCATCCTGCATGTAAGGCTGTTGTTGAAGCGCATAGAAATACTGTGGGAGAACCGAGAGTTGATAAATGGACTTTTTCAACAAACGGGGTTTCTATAATGGGACGTTTTGGGATACCTTGTATCGGTTTCGGACCGGGCAAAGAGAAGGAGGCACATGCTCCCAATGAGAAAACATGGAAACAGGATCTTATAAACTGTGCGGCCGTATATGCGGCAGTACCGATGATGTATAAAGGATAAGTAAGGGGGTATATTAAGTGGACGAAATTAGTAAATATATAGATAAATTACAAAAACTTGATTTTAAAAATATGTATATGAATGATTTTTTCCTTACATGGGAGAAAACAGATGACGAGATAGAGGCGGTATTTACTGTAGCGGACGCACTGAGAGAGTTAAGAAAAAATAATAAGTCCACAAAAATATTCGAAAGCGGTCTGGGAATTTCTATTTTCAGAGACAACTCCACAAGAACACGTTTTTCATATGCTTCCGCATGTAATCTCCTTGGTCTGGAAGTGCAGGATCTTGATGAAAATAAATCGCAGATAGCGCATGGCGAAACTTTAAGAGAGACTGCAAATATGGTATCTTTTATGGCTGACACAGTAGGAATAAGAGACGATATGTATATAGGAAAAGGTAATAAATACATGCACGACTTTTCTTCTGCGGTTCAGGAAGGCTACGAAAACGGGGTTCTGGAACAGCGTCCTACACTGGTAAATCTTCAGTGCGATATAGATCACCCCACACAGGTAATGGCAGATACGCTTCATTTGATACATGAATTCGGAGGTGCGGAAAATCTTAAGGGTAAAAAGATAGCCATGACATGGGCTTACTCTCCGTCTTACGGTAAACCGCTTTCGGTTCCTCAGGGAGTAATAGGACTTATGACAAGGTTTGGAATGGACGTAGTCTTGGCGCACCCCGAAGGATATGAAGTAATGGAAGATGTCATAAAAACAGCCGAAGAAAATGCGGAAAAATCAGGTGGAAGCTTTAAAGTTACAAACAGTATGGAAGAGGCTTTTAAAGACGCCGATATTGTATACCCTAAAAGCTGGGCTCCGTTTAAGGCAATGGAAGAAAGAACAGATTTGTATGCCAAAGGCGATACTGACGGAATAAATGCGCTGGAAAAACGATTACTGAGTCATAATGCGGAGCATAAAGACTGGGAATGTACAGAGGAAATGATGAAACTTACAAAGAACGGAAAAGCCCTTTACCTTCATTGTCTTCCTGCGGATATATCGGGTGTAAGCTGTGAGGAGGGAGAGGTCGAGGCTTCTGTATTCGACCGTTACAGGGTTCCTCTTTATAAGGAAGCAAGCTTTAAGCCGTATATAATCGCAGCCATGATATTCTTGGCAAAAGTAAAGGATCCTGCCGCAATGCTCAGAAAACTGAGCGAAGCTCCGAGCAGGCTTAAAGACTGATATAAAAAATAAGTATAAATAGCTTGTCTAACTTCATTTACCGAAAAGTCTTCGACGACTTCTTAATGTTTTTGTCGGCATTTAACTAAGAAGGTGATATTTATGAAGAAAACAGTCATAGCTCTCGGAGGCAATGCCCTTGGGAACACTTTGCCCGAGCAGATGATAAATGTAAAAAAAACAGTGAAAGTAATTGCCGATTTGATAGAGGACGGTAATACGGTTATTATATCCCATGGAAACGGACCTCAGGTAGGGATGATTAATGTGGCTATGGGAGAGCTTCACAAAGCTCAGCCGGATCTCCCGGTTATTCCTATGTCGGTGTGCGATGCTATGAGCCAAGGATACATAGGATATGACCTGCAAAACGCCCTTAGAGAAGAACTTCTTGACAGGGGAATAAATAAGAGTGTATGTACGCTTATAACACAGGTTATTATTGACAGAAACGACCCTGCGTTTCTTAAACCGACTAAGCCTATAGGACGTTTTATGACAAAGGAAGAGGCTGACGAACTTATAAAATTGGGATATACCGTTACAGAGGATTCCGGAAGAGGATATAGGCGTACAATTGCCTCTCCGAAACCGATAGAAATTGTTGAAATCGATGTTATAAAAAAACTTTCAGAGCAAGGGACAATTGTGATAGCGGCAGGAGGCGGAGGTATTCCGGTCGCAAGGGCAGAAGGAAATCATTTGAGAGGCGTAGGGGCTGTAATTGATAAAGACTTTGCCAGTTGTCTTATGGCAAAGGAACTGGACGCAGACTGCCTTGTAATGTTGACGGCTGTTGAAAATGTTGCGATTAATTTTAACACGCCTAATCAAAAGGAACTTCATGATGTTTCTATCGAACAAATGAAAAAGTATGTTTCAGAGGGACATTTTCCGGAAGGATCAATGCTTCCGAAAGTACAGGCTGCAATTGATTTTGCCGAAAGCAAAGAGGGAAGAACGGCAATAATAACGCATTTGAATACGGCAAGGGACGGACTTAACGGTAAAACAGGAACGAGAATTACAATGTAAATATAGGATTTAAACAGTGAAAAGCAGACGATAATAAATTATCGTCTGCTTTCTTATCATGGTTTAATCATTCCACAACTTTTTTGCTTTTTCCGATATTCTTTTTTTTCTTCTTGTTTCTTCTTCGCGGAATTTTGTAAAACTCATGTCATATATGCTTCCTTCACGAGCGTCTTCGGGAAGCAAGCTTTTAGGTATATCTATCTTAATATTACTGTCGGTAAGGCATACTGCATATATGTCTTCAAACCTATCGATTGTTATAATCATACATTACACCTCTTATGGATTGCACGAAGCGCACGGAGTATATCCTTCCGATATTGCCTTATTATAATCAGATGTGAAACTCTTATTCTTATCGGACATTTTACTGACGGAAGGACAACTTGGAAGATGGATTTTTTTACTGTTTGTGTTTAGTACATAGTTTTTTTCGGTTTCGGTCTTATTTTCTGTTTGAACAGTTGATGTTGATTTATCAGTTGTGAATGTTATTGTACTTCCGTCTGATGTTGCGACTACTGTTCCGTTTATATCGGTTCTGTAATATTTTATGTTTCTTGAATTAAGCTTCTCAATCGTTTCTTTATGAGGATGACCGTAAGAATTATCCTCTCCGCAGCTTATTACAACTGTAGACGGACAAACTCTGTCAAGAAATTTGTCACTTGATGAGGTAGAACTTCCGTGGTGCCCTGCCTTCAAAACATCGGCAGATATATCATCGGTTATTTGATTTTCCGATAATTCTTCGGCGTCGCCTGTAAAAAGAAAAGAATTGTCTTTATAGGAAACTTTTACTACAGCCGAGTAGTTATTCAAGTCGTCATATTGTTCTGAAACGGGAGCGACTATTTTAACCGAGAAATCATCGGTTTCTGTTATAACTACACCGCTTTTTGCAGTATTTATCGTAAGATTTTTATTTTCAACGGCATCTAGGACGTCTTCAAATGTTTTTGTATCTGTTGTTACCTTAGGCATATATATTTTGCCTATGTCAAAAGAATTTATGACATCGTCAAGACCGCCTATATGGTCTTCATGGGGATGTGTGCCTATAACATAGTCCACAGATGTGTATCCCAGCGACTTTATGTAATTTACAACAGTTTGACCGGACTCATTTGTACCTGCGTCAATAAGCATTGTTTCACCGTTTGGAAATTCTATAAATTCGCTGTCTCCCTGACCGACATCTATATAATTTACACGCAGATTGCCATTGGAGGGAAGCGTTGTAAATATATAGTCGTTTTGAGCTTCGGGCAAAAAGTTATCTTCGGCGTCGGCTGTTGAGGAACATGCAACCGATGATGATAGAATCAAAAGAGTTGCCAACACAGACATGATTTTTTTTAACTTCATAGTTTCACCTTCATATTTAATAAATTTTTAACTAATGTATTGCTGGATTTTAAGCAATGCATTTTCTATTTACAATGACTTTTACTATACTATATAATAAAGATAAAACTAAAGCAAGCTATGTTGGGAGGAATTGATATGTCGCTTATAAGCGCTACACCGTTTAAAATTAATAATATGGAACTTAAAAACAGAATAATAATGCTTGTAATGCATACGGGGTTTTCAACGGGAGGTCAGCTGACCGAACAGGATAAGGCTTTTTTTGAAGAAAGAGCCAAAGGCGGAGCCGCCGCAGTTACGCAGGTTGTCGGCGTAAGCGAATTCGGAGCGGCAGACAATATGCCCAATATTAAGGAAGATTCTTTTTTCGAGAGAGAAAAAGAAATAACAGATATGATACACAGCCACGGAACAAAGCATATAGTACAGCTTTTTCACAGAGGAAGAAACAGCGGGAGCAACTATGGACTTAAAGCTGTAGCTCCTTCCAACGTACCTTCGTCAATATACAGAAACGAATGTGAAGTTATGACGTCAGAGCAGATAAAGGCGACAATAGACGACTTTGCAAAAGCGGCTGTAAAATGTAAGGAAATAGGTGTTGACGCTGTTGAAATCAGCTGTTCGGCAGGATATTTGCTTACGCTCTTTCTTTCACCGCTTACAAATTTAAGAGATGACGAGTACGGCGGAGACGATGAAAGACGAATGAAAATGCCTCTTGATACATTGAGGGCAGTAAGAAAAGCTGTAGGGGCTGATTATCCGATAATAGTAAGAATTGCAGGTTCACAGATGATGCCGGGAGGATACGGCATAGATTATATGCAGAGATTTTGCACGACTGCCGAAAATGAAGGACTTATTGACGCAGTCAATGTTACAGGCGGATGGCATGAAGCTCCTGTTCCGCAAATATCGTACCAACTTCCTGCGGGAGGATTTGCATACTTGGCTGACTCTATAAAAAGTGTTGTCAACATACCTGTAATTGCCTGCAACAGAATAAATAATATAGATACTATCGAAGCTATACTTAAAAACGGAATGGCTGATTTTGTAGGTACTGCAAGAGGATTTCTGGCTGACCCACAATTTGCGGAAAAGGTTTTAACAAGTACGCCATATAATAAATGCCAGGGATGTAACAAATGTATTGAGGCGGTTTTGAAGGGAAAACCCGTATTATGCGCATATAATCCGGAAGTCGGACATGAAGCTGAAGAAAAGACCCACAGAAAAGTTGTATCTGCAAAGAAAATACTCGTTATAGGAGTGGGACCGGCAGGACTTGAGGCAGCTAAAAAGTCGGCTGAGAGAGGATATAAAACTA
>OGZI01003623.1_pt1 | contig 10585 bp, 10 predicted proteins | sample 1576711 | NCBI WGS metagenome assembly OGZI01 (sample SAMEA3541482, study PRJEB24748) | human gut metagenome | biome: human gut; feature: human-associated habitat; material: faeces | place: China | collected 2012
GCAACTCGTTTGCGCGTTGTAACGCACGGCACCTGCGAATTATAATTGATGTTAGACTTTACCTTGTCGCACCCTACAGCATGAATCGTGCAAATGATATAAGAAATAACACCCAATAAACCAAAAATGGAGAACGGAAAACCCTAACGGTAATTCTCCATTCTCCATTTTTCATTCTCAATTCTTCTCGATATCTCGGAACACGTTCGGCAAATAGAGTTCGTGCTTCGGAATCTTCTCCCACGAAAACGCTTTGACGAGTTCCTTCGCGGAGACCGGCTCTGCGGTGTCGGTCAGCCCTGCGGCGCAGGCGAGTGCGCCGATGACCTGCTCGGGTGTGAATTTTTCCCGCAGGAGACCGAGGTCGAGGTCCTCATCGCGCTTGGACAGACGGCGTCCGTCATGGTCGCACAGCAGCGGGATATGGATGAAGTTCGGCGGCGTGAAGCCGAACAGCTCATACAGCCAGATCTGGCGCGGCGTACTGCCGATGAGATCGTGCCCGCGCACGACCTCGGTCACGCCGGACAGGCCGTCATCCACCACGACCGCCAGCTGATACGCGAACACGCCGTCCGACCGCCGGATGATGAAGTCGCCGCACTCCTCGGTGAGCGTTTCAGTATACTCGCCGTACACGCCGTCCGTGAATGTGATGGTGCGCTCGGGCACGCGCACGCGCGTTGCAGGCGCACGCTTTCTGCGCTTTTCGGCCACTTGCTCGGGTGTTAAATCGCGGCACGTTCCCGCATAGACCACGCGCCCGTCCGACAGGTGCGGCGCGCTTGCGGCGTGCAGGGCCGCTCTCGAGCAGAAACACGGGTACAGCAGACCTTTTTCGCGCAGAATCGCCTCGTATTTCTCGTAAACAGCCGTGCGCTCGGACTGATACGGGATTTCGCCGTCCCAGTCTAACCCTAACCACCGCAGATCGTCGATAATTAAATCCGCGAAGCTGCGCGGACAGCGCATTTCGTCCAAATCCTCAATCCGCAGTAGAAATTCGCCGTTCTGCTGCCGCGCACTCAGCCATGCCAGCAGCGCGCACAGCACGTTGCCGAGGTGCATGCGGCCGCTCGGACTGGGTGCAAAACGTCCGATGGTGTGCATGTTTTTCACTCCTTATTGCTTTTTCTTCTTGGGTTTCGGTGCCGGAAGTTCGTCATACATGGCACGCAGCAGCTTCTGCAGGAGGGCGGCATCGTCGGTTTTCGTCACCCGCAGCATGGGTTTTGCGCCGTCGTACGGAAATTCATAAGGCGCATCCGGAAGGCAGCTTAGCGCAGCTTTGACCGGCTTGACCAACAGGCGGTTATCATAAATTCCGCCGACGATTTTGCCGTTGTAATAGAGTATGTACTCCCCCATCATGGGTCGATGCGTTACGCCGTCCAGTCCGGACAGGCGGTCTAATATTTCCGCGAGAAATTCTTTTGTGGTTGCCATTATCGTCCTCTTTTCCAAGGTTTCCCCGTCACATAGCCTTTTTGATACCAGTATTCGTCGTCAACGGGATTCATTTTGCGCTTTTTATGGAACAGGCGGTACATATAAAACAATCCCTTGACCTTCGCGCACGGCGTAACATTTCCGGCATTTTTCCGAATGGCAGAAACCGTTTTCTCCACCTTTTGCTCGATTTTGTGCATGAAATTCTCGGGCATGCTGCTCCAGTCGTATCCCCATACAGCCTGCGTGATAACGTGCGTGCGACCGATGCCCCAGTAGTTCATGCTGTCGCGCAAATCCCTGACGGTGGATTTCATGCCGCCGCCCGCTGCGGTCGTGATGATGAGCGCCTGCTTGCACATCAGCGACAGGTCGGGACGGTGCACCAGCCAGCGGTACGCAAAATGATCGAGCAGGGTCTTGACCTGCCCCGGAATGTGGTAAACATAGGTCGGCGCACAGAAAACGATCAGCTCAGAGTCATCAATCGCGGCGATGAGCTTCTGCATGTATTCGTGCCCGCCGCACTTGTCCTCGCGGCCGTTCATGCATGCGTAGCAGCCCGCGCAGACATGCGGCATATCCTGCGGCAGATAAAATTCGTGCAGCATGCCGCCCGAAAGCAGGCGGTCGAGCACCATCTGTGCAATGCCGTAGGTAGACGATTTGGTTTTCCGTTTGTGCGGATAGAGTATGGTTATGTTCATAGTGAACATCCTTTCTTGTGTGGAACAAGTGACAGGATTAGGGATTTCCGTTTTGTGGGCGAACACGGTTCGCCCCTGCGGCTGCACATGTGCAGATAATTGACGAGTGACACGCTCTCCGCTCTCACGCATCCTCCTGCCCTCAAACTCCTACCTTGTAATATTACCACATTCACCCTATGCTTTACAACTCCCCTGCTCTCTTGTATAATGTAGGCAAACGAGGTGATACACATGAAAAAACGAATGCTTGCGCTGCTGCTGGGTCTGCTCTGCACCGGACTGACGGCCTGCGGCAGCACGGACACCGCCGCAAAGGACGAAACGCCGTCCGCGCCGACCGTCGAGCAGCCCGAGCCGGAACCCACGCCGGAGGAGGTCCGCCGGACGGCGGCGGAGCAGTATGCGGACAGCTTGACGCTCGAGGAGCAGGTCGCGCAGATGTTCTTCGTGCGCTGTCCGGAGACCGACGCGGCGGCGCTGACGGCGCAGTACGACATCGGCGGCTATCTGCTGTTTGCGCGCGATTTTGACGGCCAGACGAAGGAAACCGTCGCAAACACCATCGCAGCCTACCAGAATGCCGCAAAAACGCCCATGCTCATCGGCGTGGACGAGGAAGGCGGCACGGTCGTGCGCGTCAGCTCCAACCCGAATCTGCGCGGCACGAAATTCCAGTCACCGCAGGCGCTGTACCGCGAGGGCGGCTTTGACCGCATCACGAGCGACACCGCCGAGAAGGACGCGCTGCTGCGCGATTTGGGTATCAACGTCAATTTTGCGCCCGTGTGCGACGTTTCGACCGACCCGAGCGATTTCATTTACGCGCGCAGCTTCGGCATGGATGCCGAGCAGACCGGCGAATACGTCCGCACAGTGGTCACGCAAATGGTCAGCGACAAGACCGGCATGGTGCTCAAGCACTTCCCCGGCTACGGCAATAACGCGGACACGCACACCGGCATCGCCATTGACGAGCGGCCGATGGACACCTTCCGGCAGTCGGATTTCCTGCCGTTTGAGGCGGGCATTGAGAGCGGGGCGCAGTCAGTTCTCGTCAGCCACAATGTAGTAAACTGCATGGACGCCGACCGACCGGCATCGCTCTCAGCCGAGGTGCACCGCATTCTCCGCAAGGAACTCGGCTTTGACGGCGTAATCCTGACAGACGACCTGATCATGGACGCCATCCGCGATTACACCGGCGGCGAAAACGCGGCGGTACTTGCCGTACAGGCGGGCAATGATATGCTCACCTCGTCGGATTTCGTGACCCAGTATAACGCCGTGCTTGCTGCCGTGCAGGACGGCACGATTCCTGAGTCGCAGATTCACGCTTCCGCCGTGCGTGTCATCGACTGGAAAATGCAGCTTGGACTGATTTCGTATAACGCGTAAACAACAGAGTCCCGGCCTTGTCGCTTGACAAAGCCGGGACTCTGCGCTATAATTTTAAGTACAAACGGCGGCTCTCTGCCAAGAGCGGTCGTTCCTCAGATCGATTTTATGTCGAGAAGAAGGCCGCTTTCTTATTCAGGGGGAGCGGTTATTTCTTTATGTATCCTAAGATACCAAAGACGATCGTGGTGATCAACTGAAACAACAGCAGCGTTTCGGAAATTGACATCCAGATCACCTCCCTTTTTATCGAGGGAGGAACAACCTTTTTTCACCGTTTGCACTTTGATTATAGCATGTGTGTCATATCGCGTCAATCAACCGTCTTTTCAGACGGTTTTTATTTTTTGCTGTAAGAGACAGACTCATGTATCCGTCTTTTTTCTGTCATAAAATGCAAAAACCGCCCTAAAAGGCGGCTTATTGACAGATTTCGATTTCATATGCTATAATCGAGACGGACAAGTTCACATAGCGGTCAGACCCTCCGTTCCTTTCCCGCTGTCTGCGGCAGGAAGGAGGTGGCGCGAATGCGGAAAAAGGCATTTCAGCTTTTCGTATGTACAGTAATCCTGCTGTACATCTTCTGTATAAAAGCGCGATGACCGCTCGTCTGACTCACGAACGGTCATCATAACAAATTTCGATGACTGAGGGTCTGACTGCTGAACAGTGTCCTCTTGGGTATATTATACTCGAGCAGCCCCGGCTTTGTCAAGCGACAAGGCCGGGGTTTTGCTATGCAGACGAAGTGAATCCTCAATTCATCTCAATCGCAGATATTCTTTCCGATATCCGCGGTGGCGTAGGCATTCTGCAGGGTTTTGCCGCGGGTGCCCGCCTGATATTCATAATACGCCTGACTGCCGATCATGGCGGCGTTATCGCCGCACAGCTGCAGCGGCGGCATAAACAGCTGAACGTGCTCGCGCTTTGCCATCTCCTGCAGGGCCGCCCGCAGGAAGGAATTGGCTGCCACGCCGCCCGCACACACAACGCGCCGCGCATGCGTCTGCTTGACGGCCATCTCGAGCCGCGGCACGAGCGTATGCACGACAGCCGCGCAGAACGAGGCCGCGAGACCGTTCCGGTCGATGGTTTCGCCCTTCTGCTCGGCGTTGTGCGCCAGATTGATGACCGCCGTTTTGAGTCCCGAGAAGGAGAAATCCAGCGGCGCATCCTTGATGTGCGAATCCGGCAGCTTGTACATCTTCGCATCGCCGTCCTGCGCCAGCTTGTCGATTTTCGGGCCGCCCGGATAGCCGACACCGAGCACGCGGGCAACTTTATCGAACGCCTCGCCTGCCGCGTCGTCGCGTGTGCCGCCGAGGATTTCAAACTCGGTGTAGCTTTTCACCATCACGATCTCGCTGTGACCGCCGGACGCAATCAGTGTCAAAAACGGCGGTTTCAGCTCCGGATACGCCAGATAAGTAGCCGCAATGTGCCCGCGGATGTGGTGCACCGGAATGAACGGCTTGTTCATCGCAAAGGCGAGCGACTTGCCGAAGTTCGCGCCGACGAGCAGCGCACCGATCAGTCCGGGCGCACAGGTCGCGGCAACCGCGTCCACATCGTGCTTGTCCATCTCCGCGTCCTTGAGCGCCTGCTCAGTCACACGCACGACCGCCTCCATGTGCCGCCGAGACGCGATTTCCGGCACAACGCCGCCGTACAGCGCGTGCGTGGCAATCTGCGTGTCCACCACGCTCGACAGGATTTTTCGTCCGTCCTCGATGACGGCTGCCGCCGTTTCATCGCACGAGGACTCGATTGCAAGTATTTTCATGGTTAATCTCCTAAATTTTTCTCAAAGCACAGGCAGTTTTCCGCGCCCGCCGGACTGCCGTAGTACGGAATGACGCGATAGCCGAGCTTGGTGTACAGCGCCGCCGAATCTTCGGTCGTGCGGGCGGTCTCGAGGATGGCCTTGGTGAAGCCGTGCTTTGCCGCGTCCTGTTCGAGCGCCGTAATGACCGCGCTCGCAACGCCCTTTCGGCGGAACGCCGGCGCGATGTAAATGCGCTTGACCTCGAATGTCCCCTCGTCAATCTTCTTCCACGCGCCGCAGCCTGCGGGCTTGCCGTCCTCGTACGCGACGATGCGGCAGTCAAACAAATGCGGCAGGTTGTACTTGGCGTAGCGCTTCTCCACCTCACCGACGAGCATGAAATAATACTCGTCCAGCGCAGCGGTCAGGTCGTGAAAATCCCTGTTTTCCGCGTCAACAAAGCGAAGCTCCAGCATGGCAAAATCCTCCTTCAAATCAGTGAAATCGTCATTAAAACCGCGTTTTCTGTGGGATTGCTGTAAAAATTCTTCCGTTTTCCGACCGGCGCAAATCCGGCTCCGGTGTAGAGCGCTATCGCCGGTGCATTGCTCTCGCGCACCTCGAGCGTCACAAACGCCAGCTTGTTTTCTCCGGCTTTCGCTGTCAGCTCGGCAATCAGCGCCCGCGCGATGCCCTGCCGCCGGAAGTCGGGCGACACGGCAACATTGGTAATATATCCCTCGTCGAGCACGGTCTGGCAGCCGACGTACCCCCGCCGTTCTGCCGTCCTGCTCCGCCACGAGAAAAATGCCCTTGCCCAGCTCCTCGCGCAGCATGTTCTCGCTCCACGGCGCGTGAAAGCACGCGCGCTCTATCTCCGCCAGCGCCGCGAGATGGCGCTCCTGCATCACGACAATGTTCATCGGCTCAGGTTCTTGATGATGGCCTGCACGCCCTTGTCGATCTCGGCGGCAGACCGGCGGTAGGTGGCGAGATCGCCGCCGAACGGGTCGGAAATGTCCTCGGGCAGCAGCGTGAAAATCTTGTCCGCGCAGTCCGGAAATAACTCACACAGCCGATCGTAGTGCGCGCCGGTCATGCAGACCAGATACTTCGCGTTTTCGGCCATCTCGGCGGTCAGCTGACGCGAGCGGTGCGCCGAAATATCCGCGCCGCGTTCTCCGGCTGCGGCAACCGCGTTCGCGGAAGCCGGAAGGCCGTTTTCGGTGTATAATCCGGCAGAAGCCGCCGTTAAACCGGTCTTTTCCTCGCCGTTATGTGCAAGGAATAAGCCTTCCGCCATCGGGGAACGGCAGGTGTTGCCGGTGCATACAAAAATTATCGTTTCCATGTTATTCCTCCGAGAGAGTTTTTAAGAGAGTGGAGAGTGAGGAGTGGAGAGTGAAGATTATCGGCCGATTTCGCTCTTGCGTTCTCTTCACTCTCAACTCTCCACTCTTCACTCTTTTACCAAGCTCTTCACTCTTTTACTTGGTATCATACCAGCTATGCCCCGCCTTGGCCTCTGCCACGAGCGGAGCATCCATCCGGAATGCGTTCTCCATCTCCTCGGTGAGCAGGTGCATGGCGGTTTCCTGCTCGTCCTTCGGTGCCTCGAGGATGAGTTCGTCATGCACCTGGAGAATCAATCGGCTCTGCAGACCGTCTCTCAGCAGGCGGTCGCGGACGCGTACCATGGCGATCTTGATGATATCCGCGGCGGTGCCCTGAATCGGGGTATTCATGGCGACACGCTCACCGAACGAGCGCATATTGAAGTTCTTGCTCTTCAGCTCGGGCAGCGCGCGGCGGCGACCGAACAGGGTCGTAACGTAGCCCTGCTCCCTGCCGGTCTGCTTGATGTCCTCCATATATTTCTTCACGCCCGGATAGGTGTCAAGGTAGGTTTTGATAAACTCGCCCGCCTCTTTGCGCGTCACGCCGATATCCTGCGCGAGCGAGAAATCCGAAATGCCGTACACGATGCCGAAGTTGACCGCCTTGCACGAGGAGCGCATCTGCGGCGTGACCTCCTCAAGCGGCACATGGTAGACCTTGGCAGCCGTCGCAGCGTGAATATCCTGCCCGTGCTTGAAGGCTTCGATCATGTGCTCGTCCTGCGAGATATGCGCGAGCACGCGCAGCTCGATCTGCGAATAATCCGCGTCAATGAGGACGTGATTTTCGTCCGGTGCGACAAACATGCGGCGCAGTTCGCGGCCAAGCTCGGTGCGGACCGGAATATTCTGCAGGTTCGGGTCGGTCGAGGACAGGCGTCCGGTGGCGGTCACGGTCTGCTGAAAATGCGTGTGAATGCGTCCGTCCACCGGGCTGATGACCTTGAGAAGTCCCTCAACGTAGGTGCTTTTCAGCTTGGTCAGCTTGCGGTACTCGAGGATGCGCGGCACGATCGGGTGGTCCTCCGCGATACGCTCAAGCACCTCAACATTGGTGGAATAGCCGGTTTTTGTCTTTTTCGGGGCGTGCAGGCCGAGTTTCTCGAACAGCACCTCACCCAACTGCTTGGGGCTGTTGATGTTGAACTCGCCGTCCGCGTCATGATAAATCTGCTCGGTCAGGTCGCGGATACGCACGTCCAGCTTGTCACCGAAGGCACGCAGCTCATCCGGCTCGACCGCACAGCCCGCCGCTTCCATCTCAGCCAGCACGCGCAGGAGCGGCAGCTCGATTTCGTAGTACAGCTTTCGCATGCCGAGCTGCTCGATCCGGTCAGCCGCCTCGGCGTAAATGGCGCGCAGCGCACCGACATGCTGCGCCACGGCCTTCTCGGTGTCCTCCTGACCGCCGAGGAGTGAAACCGCTGCCGGATCGTCCAGATCCAGCTCGGGCAGCTCGGCATTGCAGTACGCAAGCGCAAGCCGCGGCAGGTCGTAGCCGGACTGGGTCGGGTCGAGCAGGTACGCCGCGATGGCGGTGTCAAACACGATGCCCTTCGGGTCCATGCCGCGCTGCAGCAGCGCCCGCACGGCGGCCTTCGCATCGTGCAGCACGAGGGACAGCGTGCCGTCGAACAGGCGGCGCAGAATATCGTTCCACGCGTCACCGAACGCCTCGGCGAACAGGATGTGCGCCGTGTCGCCGTCCAGCAGGCAAACTGCACCTAAGGTTTCCGGCACGATGGCGTACACGCGGTCGCAGTCGGTCAGCGAATCCATTAAGTTGAACGCTTCGAGCACATTCTCCACTCGTTCTGTTTTCAGCTCCGGCAGACGCGGCGCGGACATGCTCTCGCCCGAAAGGTCAAACCGCTTGATGAAATTCTTGAACTCCAGCCGCGTCAGCAGGTCGTAGAGCGCGGTCTCGTCGATGTCCTGCGCGGGCAGGTGCTCCACATCGAGGTCGAGCGGCACGTTGCGGTCGATGGTGGCAAGCCAGTAGCTGTCCTTCGCGGACTGCTCGCCGTTCTGCAGCTTGGTGCGCGCACCCTTTTTGATGCGCTCGTCCTCGATATTCGCGTACACGCCCTCGAGCGTGCCGAAATCGTGCAGCAGCTGCATGGCGGTCTTTTCACCGATGCCGGGCACGCCCGGAATGTTGTCCGACGAATCGCCCATGAGCGCCTTGAGATCAATCAGGCGAATCGGGTCGAAGCCGTATTTCTCGCGGAAGGCGGCGGTGTCGTAGGTCTGATAGGTGGTCTGTCCCATGCGGGTGGAGACCAACATGACGGTCGTGCCGCCGCCGACCAGCTGCAGGCTGTCGCGGTCACCGGTTACGACTACGCAGGTGTCACCGTGCTCGTCCGCGCGGCGGCTGATGGTGCCGAGCAGGTCGTCCGCCTCATAGCCCGCCTTTTCGCAGCGGGTAACGCCGAGGGCATCGAGCACCTGCTTTGTAATCGGCAGCTGCGCCGCCAGCTCATCCGGCATGCCCTTGCGGGTGGCCTTGTAGGTGTCGAATTTAAGGTGACGGAAGGTTTTCTCCTTCACGTCAAAGCAGACGATGGTGCGGTCAGGCTGCTCCTCGTCCTGCAGTTTGAACAGCGTAGCCAGAAAGCCGTAAACCGCGTTGGTGGGCAGTCCCTCGTGGTTGGTCAGCTGCCGGATGCCGTAGAACGCGCGGTTCAATATGCTGTTGCCGTCTATCACCATGATTTTCATGTGTATTTTCCTCGCTCATTTATACATTATATATAGTATACCACAGTGGCTGCTAAACGTTAAGTTTAACGTAAATTTTTATGCCACTGGTGGTATACGCCATTCAATCATTTATAATAGCCGAATGAGGCTATTATACCACAATTTCCGCTGTACTTCCACTGTTCGAGCGGTTATCCTGCCGCGGCTTCGAGCGCCATCCGCACCGCGCCGATGAGCGCCAGATGGGCGGGATAGTAAATATAGAAAAAGTGCTGCATCTCCCATTTGCCGCGCTCATTGCCGAGCAGCAAAATCGGAAAGATCGCCAGCACGCAGAAGCGCTGCACGCCGCCCATCACACCGGCAAGCGCCAGCAGACCGATTGCAAAGCCGAGCCGCTCACCGATGACCGGCGGAATGTCGGCGAACACGCGCTCCCAGAGGATACGTCCCGCTGCGGCGTAGACCGGCAGGAGCACGCCCGCGAAGCCGTAGTCGATGTAGACCGTCCGGCACAGCAGGTAAAATACGGCAGCAAGCGCGGCTGTCAATGCCAGAAAGCGCAGTTTTCCGCTGCTTTTCCACGCCTCGACTCCGTACAGCAGCAAAATGGACAGGCTCAGCGTGATGAGCGCGTTTCCGCAGAAGCCGCCGAACGGCAGGAACGCGATAACGCACACTGCGCCGCACGCGAACACGCTGCCGAAGTAGCGGGCTTTGTTCCGCGTATAGCGGCAGCCCTCTGCAATGCAGTAGGAGAACAGCGGAAACGCCAACCGTCCGATCACGCGCAGCCACACCGCCTGCGGAAACAGCGCCGCGCCAATGTGGTCGAGCGTCATGCACACGATCGCAAAAATCTTCAGTTGGTTCTTGGTCAGCAGTTTCACGCGCGTTCGCCACCTTTATGTATCAATTATAGCACGCCGAGTGGGAAAGGCAAAGGGCGTTTTCGAGGATAGCGAAGCGGTCGCAGGCACCGGCTTTGCGGTGTGCCCGAACCGCGCAGGCGGTTCGCCATTTCCGGGCGGGGATTTCGCCGTGAACCACGACGGGGACATTGCGCCGTCCGGCGCGGGGACTGCGGCACTCGCCGCGGGAGCAAAAAGGGTAGACACCTACGGTTTCTACCCTCTTTGAACACCCGTTTCCCTTGT
>OGZI01003627.1_pt1 | contig 10580 bp, 8 predicted proteins | sample 1576711 | NCBI WGS metagenome assembly OGZI01 (sample SAMEA3541482, study PRJEB24748) | human gut metagenome | biome: human gut; feature: human-associated habitat; material: faeces | place: China | collected 2012
CACCCTGGCGTTTTCCGCCAAAGAGAGCGCTTTTAAAGCAACCCGGACATCAAGACAAGCAGACGCCGGGTTTACGCAATATCAAATCGTGGTGTTACAGCATAACCAGATGATCCTCCGCGCGCACCACCAAACGTATCGCGTGCAATGGCGGTTCTCGGGCAATGATGTAATCACACTGGCAACAGTGTGAACGTCACAGCAGTTCTCGCGCCTGAGCAGCGATAGCTGCGGCGTCAAAACCATGATGCTGACGTAGCCAGCCACGATCCGCTGCCGCTGCATACTCTCCATCCGGAATGCCTAAACGCTTTAACACCGCCCCGACTCCGCCCTCAGCCAGCACTTCTGCCACCAGGCTTCCCAACCCACCATTAATGTTGTGCTCTTCTACGGTAATCACCGCTTTGCTGCCCTGTAGTGCTGACAACAGGGCTTTGGTATCACATGGTCGAATTGAAGGTACACTGACCACCTTCGCCTGAATACCGGCATCAGCCAACAGCGCAGCGGCATCAACAATTTCATGAACTGTCGAGCCCGTTGCCACCAGCGCCACATGCTCCCCTTCACGCAGCGTCAACACCGCCCCCGGAACAAAACGGTAACTCTCGTCATGAAGTTCCGGCAGTGCTTTTCCATCAAGACGAATATATACCGGTCCCTGATAACCAATCGCATAATCGATAATCTGTCGGCACTCTCGTGGCGAAGATGGGGCGAAAATCTGGATATTGCCGAAGCCTCGCATAATGGCAATATCATCGATCGAATGGTGAGTGCTCGCCAGCGGGCCATAGCTGGCACCGGCATTAAGACCGAATAGCTTCACATTGGTATTGTTGTAGCAAACATCGACTTTAATTTGCTCATTGGCACGGGAGATAAGAAATGGCGCAGCGTTACAGGTGACGGCGACCTTACCGCCAAGTGCAAGTCCTGCCGCCGTTCCAACCATGCTTTGTTCGGCAATACCTACGTTGACCAGGCGACCGGGAAACTGCTTTATAAAAGGAGCAATTTTCGCGGTTGATGTCGAGTCCGCTACGACCGGCACCAGGTCAACACCTTGTTCCACTGCATCAATGAACGCCTGAACCATGACGTTCGCGAGGTGTTCTGCATTACTCATCTTTTAATTCCTCCAGAGCCAGTTCGATCTCTTCACCTTTTGGCACCCGATGGTGCCATTCAGGGCGCCCCTGGATAAAAGATATACCCGCGCCTTTCGTGGTATTGGCAATGATGACGTTAGGTTTGCCATCCTGCTTAAGTCCTTCCAGCGTGGCGACAACCGACGCCATATCATTCCCCTGACACTCAGTCACCGTCATACCAAATGCCTGCCATTTTGCGGCAAGCGGATCGGTATTCATGATTTCGCGAGTCGGTCCGGCTAATTGAAGATTGTTCTTGTCATTAATAATGATCAGGTTATCGAGGCCATAATGAGCAGCAGCCAGCGCCGCTTCCCAGTTACTTCCTTCGGCCAGTTCGCCATCGCCTGTGATTAAAAAGATGCGGCGTGAACTGTTACTTTTCTTCGCAGCCAGAGCCAGTCCCACCGCAACAGGTAAACCGTGGCCCAGAGCACCGGTATTCAGCTCAATACCCGGCGTTTTCTGGCGCACCGGGTGTCCGGGAAGATGGGAATTGGCATGTTGATAGGTTTCCAGCCAGTCAACGGGAAAAAAACCCGCCTCCGCCAGAACGCAGTAGTAACAGCCTACCGCGTGACCTTTAGACTGGATGTAGATATCCCGAGCCTCATCAGCGATACGCTCCGGAGCGACATTGAGTATACGAAAATAGAGTGCCGTCAACAGCTCAACTTGAGACAAGTCCGCACCAGTATGCCCACCCGCAGGGCTGTTAGCATTTAATCTAACAATGTGACGGCGAACCGCCCGCGCTTTGCGCTCAAGAGTCTGGATATCATAGTTCCAGGGATTCATTTAGCACCTCTGAATTTATTTTCAATATGGAATATTTATTCCGCATGGGACTAAAAAAACCAGAATTTCCCATACGTCACATCTTCAGGCTTACGCCGTTGTATCATACTCAGGAACATTCTGCCTCCTTACCGCGACCACACTGACGCTGGTAATAATAAGTTGACCTGTAACCACCATGAATATATATTCACAAATGATTCTTTATTCAATTATGCAACCTGATTTTCGTATTTGTCCATAGCTATTTTGGAGGATTGGTTAAAGTTAGAGCTTTATCACACTTACCTGTCTTCAATTTTCGCGTATGATAAAACGCATTAAGATAATGGCGGTACGTAAATGATTTTCGAGGAAATATATGGCTAAGCAGGACGAACAACGGCTATTGGTTAAAATCGCTACCCTTTACTATCTTGAAGGACGCAAACAGTCCGATATTGCTCAACTTCTCTCGCTTTCTCAGTCGTTTATCTCCCGCGCCATCACCCGCTGTCAGAAAGAAGGGGTGGTGAAAATCAGCGTTGTCCAGCCCTCAAATATCTTCCTGAATCTTGAAAAAGGGATCGAGGAACGTTACGGCATTAAGCAGGCCATTGTGGTTGATACCGAAGAGGATGCCAGCGACCACACCATCAAACGCGCCATTGGTTCTGCCGCAGCCCACTATCTGGAAACCCGGCTGCGCCCCAAAGATCTGGTGGGCGTTTCCTCATGGAGTTCGACTATCCGAGCGATGGTGGATGAAGTCCATACGCAGAACCTGAAGGCCGGCGGCGTAATTCAATTGTTGGGCGGCGTGGGTCCCAACGGCAACGTACAGGCCACAATTCTGACGCAGACGCTGGCACAACATCTGAATTGTGAAGCCTGGCTGCTTCCTTCGCAGAGTATCGAAGGCTCGGTTGAAGAGAAAAACCGTCTCGTTGCCAGCAAAGATGTCGCCGATGTGATTTCACGCTTTGATAATGTAGACATCGCCATTGTTGGCGTTGGGATCCTCGAACCGTCCCAATTGCTGAAAACATCAGGCAACTACTACCACGAAGATATGTTGCAGGTACTGGCAGATCGCGGCGCGGTCGGAGACATTTGCCTGCATTACTACGACAACAAGGGCCAGCCGGTATTGCAAGATGACGAAGATCCAGTGATTGGCATGGCCCTGGACAAGGTAAAAAAATGCCCGAATGTCGTGGCGCTTGCTGGCGGTACAGACAAAGTCGCGGCAATTAAAGGGGCGTTGAACGGAGGTTATATCGACGTGCTCATTACCGACTATCCTACGGCCCGCATGCTGGTCACCTCCTGATCCTCAATTCGCTGATAGCCTTTGCACGAAAGATAAAAAGCAAAGGCTGTGACTAAAATCCATATATTTCAATAGACTGAAAGGTTTCACCTCGCCTTAATTTACTCTTCTTTCTGTTATTGTCCCGTCTGTGTAAGTGTGATTCTCAGCACAATTGATGATTTTTTCTGTAGCCCAACGGAAAGATTGTGGCTAAGGTATTAAATAAATAATCACTACCGAATATATATTCAATAATTGAAAAACGATGTCACAGCCAGGCCTGATGTAGTAATGACGCGACAATGAGGGGGCTTTATCCTCCAAACCGGGACGCAATGTGACTCAGGAGATAATCTATGTGTGCAGCGAAGAAAGAGTTCATCATTGCGCTGGATGAAGGCACAACTAACGCCAAAGCGGTTGCGCTTGATGCACAGGGCAATGTGGTGGCAAAGTTTTCTCAGCCACTGGCGATTCAGACCCCTCGGGATGGCTGGGTTGAACAATCTGGCGAGGTGTTGATTGATGCTTCTATTGGTGTCATTGCCAAAGCTGTGAATCATGTTGGTGCTGAAAACGTCGCAGCACTGGCTATCAGTAATCAGCGTGAAACCGCCATAGGCTGGTATCGCCAGACTGGCAGACCGCTAAATTCCGCAATCACCTGGCAATGTACGCGCAGTGCGGCTTACTGCGAGGAACTGCGGCATGAAAATAAAGAACAACTAATAAAATCAACCACTGGTCTGCCAATCGCACCACTTTTCTCCGCATCAAAAATGCGCTGGCTACTGGAATCCGTGACCGATGGCCCACAGCTGGCTGCGCAGGGACAAATTTGCCTGGGAACGATCGACAGTTGGTTGCTATGGAATTTAACCGCTGGTGAAGCCTTCTGCTGTGACTATTCCAATGCCGCCCGCACACAGTTGCTAAACCTGCACTCTGGAGAGTGGGATGAAGCCATGCTGGCACTCTTCCACATTCCGCGCGCCGCCTTACCGGAAATAAAACCCTCCAGTGGATTATTTGGTCATACTCGTGGACTCAATGGCATCCCAGACGGCATTCCTGTGATGTCGATGGTGGGTGACTCACATGCCGCTCTGTTTGGCCATGCTCTTGGCGAAATGGGATGCGTTAAAGCAACTTACGGTACCGGGTCATCGGTGATGGCGCCGGTCAAATCAGCCCAATGTGATATTGACGCACTGGCTACCACCATCGCCTGGCACGATGGAAACAGCATCATATACGGACTGGAAGGCAATATCCCGCACACGGGTGATGCGGTGGCATGGATGGCAGACAGTACGGGTCTGAGCGAACTTTCGGATGCCGAACTGACCTACGAACTCAACACCCTTCCCGCCTCCGTTGATTCAACCCTCGGCGTTTATTTTGTGCCAGCACTGACCGGGCTTGGCGCACCGTGGTGGGATGATAGTGCCCGTGGAGTCATCTGCGGACTCAGTCGGGGAGTTAAACGAGCACATCTCATTCGTGCCGCACTTGAGTCGATTACCTATCAAATCGCCGATGTTGTAGTTGCCATGCAGCAGCACGATGATTTCAAGTTAACTGCATTAATGGTTGACGGTGGCCCCACCAAAAACGACTGGCTAATGCAATACCAGGCAGACTTGCTTGGTTATCCGGTTATGCGTAGCGATGTGCCAGAACTTTCCGCCATTGGCGCGGCATTACTGGCGCGTAAAGCGCTTTACCCTGGCTCACTGACTGATTTAAAAGCTTTTTTAACCGTACATAGCACATTTCAACCCGACATGGATCGCCATCATCGGTTGCAAAAAAGATGGCAGGAATGGCGCCATGCGGTAAACAGAACATTATGGAAACCGGCCCCGTCCGCCTGATGCCTCACCTGGGAAAACGCGCGACGTTATTTACCACACATACAGGAGGACACCGGACCATAAGAAATTCAAGCTTTACGTTGTTTCACCGTACCCGACAATAACAACACAGAGAGAACATTGTCATGAAATTACGTTTAACGCTGTTAACTGCTGCAACCCTGACTGCTTTGTCTTTTACTGCTCATGCAGCGGAAAAAGGGACAATCATGATTATGGTGAATTCACTGGATAACCCGTATTACGCCTCAGAAGCAAAAGGTGCCAGTGAAAAAGCCAAGGAACTGGGCTACAAAACCACAATTTTGTCGCACAGTGAAGATGTGAAAAAACAGAATGAATTGATTGATACGGCAATCGGCAAAAAAGTCCAGGGTATCGTTCTGGATAATGCAGATTCAACGGCCAGCGTCGCGGCAATTGAAAAAGCGAAAAAAGCTGGAATTCCCGTCATATTAATCAACCGTGAAATTCCCGTTGATGATGTTGCACTGGTGCAAATTACCCACAATAACTTCCAGGCGGGTTCCGAAGTTGCAAATATTTTCGTCGAGAAGATGGGCGAAAAAGGTAAATATGCTGAACTGACGTGTAACCTTGCGGATAATAATTGTGTTACGCGCTCCAAATCCTTCCACCAGGTTATTGATCAGTTCCCGGATATGGTTAGTGTCGCCAGACAGGATGCCAAAGGTACGCTTATCGACGGTAAACGTATTATGGACAGCATCCTACAGGCCCACCCGGACGTGAAAGGTATCATCTGCGGTAACGGTCCTGTTGCACTGGGCGCTATTGCTGCATTAAAAGCGGCGAACCGCAGCGACGTGGTAGTGGTCGGAATCGACGGCAGCAACGACGAACGTGATGCGGTGAAAGCAGGCACTCTACAGGCAACCGTCATGCTCCAGGCTCAGGCTATCGCAGCACAAGGGGTTACCGATCTGGATAACTACCTGCAAAAAGGCATAAAACCCGAAAAGCAACGCGTCATGTTCCGCGGAATTCTTATCACTAAAGAAAACGCAGATAAAGTGCAGGATTTCAATATCAAGTCCTGATCCCGGGTTGTTGCGCCTCTCAGGAGGCGCAGAGGAGAACATTATGTCTAAAAAAGCCTGGTTTGCGCTGGCCTTGTTGACCGTGGGCGGATGCCGCATCGTCTCGCAGCAGGAACTTGCGGACCTCAAGTCGCCACCGAATCCACACATGGCCAATATTGATCAAACGTGGCAAAACAAAATTGTTCCGCAAATTGTCGGGCAGGCTCGTCCGGTGGCCGATTTATTAATGGCCTTGCATGCTGAAAAAGATTTTGATAGCGCCTGTAAAAATCTCGGCTACCGTTCTCAGGAAGAGAATCCCTGCATCTTTTACGTACAAGTAGAAGGAAAAATTAGCAATCTTGATACCGCCTCTCGTAGTGGAAAAATGACTATCGCCGATAAAAGCGGCAACAGCATTATTGTGCAGATTGGTCCGACGCTGCGCGGCACACAATTACGCGATGCCTTTAAAGGCACAAGTTATAGTGATTTCAATGACCAGGTATTATTTGGTGAATATGGTCGAGGAATTAACGAACAAGCAATAAAGATGATCCAATCTGCGCAGCTTAAAACCGGAGAATCAGTACACGTTTATGGTGTTTTTTCTGAGTGGGAGATACCAAAATCCATCCCGGTTATTACACCAGCGAAAATTGAATCTGTAGGAGGACAATAACATGCAGCAGCAAGATATCGTCACTCCTCATTCCGTCGAATCTGAAGTTATTATCGAAACACACGATTTATCGCGTGTTTACCCTGGGGTAGTGGCATTAGATAGCGTCAACTACCGGGTATATCGGAATAAAGTAAACGTGCTGATCGGAGAAAATGGTGCTGGTAAGTCCACCATGATGAAAATGCTTGCTGGTGTCGAAAGTCCCTCTTCCGGACAAATTATTATGGATGGCATACCCGTCACATTAAATTCGACCCATCAGGCCGAAAAACTGGGTATCAGCATTATTTTTCAGGAGTTGAATTTATTTCCAAACATGAATGTCATGGATAATATTTTCATGGCTAACGAGTTCTTTCAAAAAGGGAAAATCAACGAAAAATACCAGTACGCACTGGCAAAATCCTTACTGGAAAGACTCGAGCTGGATGTTGATCCATATACACCTCTGGAGGAACTAGGGATCGGTCATCAGCAACTGGTCGAAATTGCTCGTGCGCTCTCCAAAGATACCCGCGTTTTAATCATGGATGAACCAACCTCCGCACTCAGCCAGTCTGAGGTGAAAGTGTTGTTTAACGTCATTGAGCAACTTAAACGGCGCGGTGTCACCATCATCTATATATCTCACCGTCTGGAAGAGTTGATGGAAATTGGTGATTACATCACGATTTTCCGCGACGGTCGTTTTATCAGCGAACGCCCAGTCAATGATGCCAGTATTCCGTGGATCATTGAACAAATGGTGGGTGACAAGAAAAAACATTTTGATTATCAACCCGCACCAAAAGGTGAAACGGTTCTATCCGTACAGGGTCTCACAGCCCTTCATCCGAGCGGCGGCTATAAGCTTAATGACGTGACGTTTAGCCTCAGTAAAGGCGAAGTCATCGGAATCTATGGTCTGCTGGGCGCTGGACGCACGGAACTGTTCAAAGGTCTGGTGGGACTTATGCCCTGCCAGAGTGGGAGCGTGCAGCTTAACGGCGAATGCATTGATAAAGCCCATTTTCAGTCACGTCTTAAAAAGGGGCTGGCGTTGGTGCCTGAAGACCGTCAGGGCGAAGGCGTTGTTCAGATGATGTCGATTCAGTCCAACATGACGCTGTCTGACTTCAGCCTGCAAGGCTTTCGCCGTGCCTGGAAATGGCTGAACCCGCACAAAGAGCAGTCCAGTGTGAAGGCAATGATCCAGCAACTGGCTATCAAAGTGAGCGATCCCGAACTGCCTATCACCTCATTAAGCGGTGGTAATCAGCAAAAAGTGGTGCTGGGTAAAGCATTAATGACGCAACCGCAGGTGGTCTTCCTTGATGAACCCACCCGAGGCATTGATGTGGGTGCCAAAACCGACGTGTATCACCTTATCGGCAAAATGGCGCAGCAAGGATTGGCTGTGATGTTCTCTTCATCAGAGCTGGACGAAGTGATGGCGCTGGCGGACCGTATTCTGGTGATGGCCGATGGCCGAATAACCGCTGATGTCCCCCGTCATGCGGTCACCCGCGAGACATTAATCGCGGCTTCTACACCTCAAGATTAATCAGGCTGGAATCCATCATGAACCAGAAATATATGATTTATATGTACCTCCTGAAGGCCAGAACGTTTATCGCACTGCTGCTGGTTATCGCATTCTTTAGCGTGATGGTACCTAATTTCCTGACCACCTCTAACCTGTTGATCATGACCCAGCACGTCGCCATCACGGGCTTACTGGCAATTGGTATGACGCTGGTGATACTCACTGGCGGTATCGATCTGTCCGTCGGGGCGGTAGCGGGTATTTGCGGCATGGTTGCAGGCGCCTTGCTTACCAACGGTCTGCCCATCTGGGGTGGCAACATCATCTTCTTCAACGTACCAGAGGTCATAATCTGTGTTGCCCTCTTCGGCGTTGTCGTTGGTTTTGTCAACGGTGCCGTCATCACGCGTTTCGGCGTTGCGCCGTTTATCTGTACGCTCGGCATGATGTACGTTGCCAGAGGATCTGCTCTTCTGTTTAACGACGGCAGCACTTACCCAAATCTTAACGGCATGGACGCGCTGGGCAATACCGGTTTTGCCACGCTGGGTTCAGGTACTTTGTTGGGGATTTATCTCCCTATCTGGCTGATGATTGCCTTCCTGCTGCTGGGCCTCATCGGTCTGAACATGATCCGGGAGTCCCGCAGCCAGGAGGAGGAGAGCCTGGGGACCTCCTTTTCCCCCCGGGCCATGCTCCCGTTGGCGGTGGCCACCAGTATCGACGCCCTCACTGTGGGCATCACCTTCGCCTTCCTCCAGGTAGACATCCTACTGGCAGTCAGTCTGATCGGCCTGACTACTTTCCTTCTTTCCGCTGTTGGGGTCAAGGCCGGGGCCGTTGTGGGCTCCCGGGGCAAGTCCTGGGCGGAGCTGGCCGGCGGCCTGGTCCTGGTGCTCATGGGGTGCAAGATCCTGCTGGAACATCTGGGCGTCCTTTCATAAACGCACAAAAATATTAAGAGGGGCACGGCTGTGCCCCTCTTATTTTGGTATTTCCAGTCAACTCTGCTCAAACCCCGGTCTCAGAGACCATGCTGAGCAGCAGCTCCATCACATCCACCACCTCGGCCCCGGCGGGAGGCGTCCCCGCGGGCTTGGTGCTGGTCCGGCGGTAAGCGCCGTCCATGGTCATGGTCATATCCATCCCCATACCATGGAGTTCCATGTTCATCTCCATCTTGTCGTTCTTCATGGAGGCGGTCATGACCATGCTCAGGCCGCTGGGGTCGTTCGCCGACAGCTCCATCGCATAGCCGCTGACCTGATTGCCGCCGGTGGTGAACAGTGTGAAGGTCAGATCCACACCATCCCACTGGCTGGAGGACACATAGGAGGAGCCGGACTTCTGGAATGCCTCATCACTGAACAGCTGGTTATAGAGCTGAAGCATATCCTTTGTGGTCATATCCGGGCTGGCGGGAGTGAACTCCCGGAGCGACAGCGCCAGGGCCTCACCAAAGCCGCCGTCGTTCTCCTGATAGGCCAGAGCCATCAGCTCCTGGTAGTAGCCGGAGCCATACAGGCCGTCCATCGTGCTTTTCAGATTCATCAGATACCAGCTGTCTGTCTGTTCCGCCCCCATCATCCCGGAGAGGGCTTCGGACTGGAAGTACAGCTTCCCCGTCTCCAGATTCATGCGCATGGCCGCGTCCACATCCAGAGATGTGGTCCCCTGGCTGGGCGCACTGGTGCTGAGCACCATGTCCGTATCGAACTGGAGCGCCTTCAGGGACTGGAGCATGGTGTAGTCGCCCTTACAAGTAAAACATCCCTCCTCCAGCGTGCCGTCCTCCGCAGCGCTCTCCGCCGTGAGCTCCATCTGATAGCCGCCAGTCACCTGGCAGGCGTCCTGGGTGTACTTCCGCCCGTACTCCATATAGCGGTCCATCCACGCATAGGTGGCGGTGTTGGCCTCCAGAATGGCGTCCACATCGTCGATCATCACGGTGGCTGTATTCCCATCCCAGCCCACGTTGTAGTCCAGGGCGTCGGCCACCAGTCCAACCGGGATATAGGTGCGGTCAGAGGCCGGATCGATATAGGGGGCCACATCGGTGGGAATGGTCTCCTCACCCTCCGGTCCGGTGACCTTGATCTCCTGTTTCCCGATGGCCAGCAGAAGGGTCACTCCGTCCTTTTCCGCGGTCACCGTGCGGGCGTCGTTGTCCCAGGTAATGGTCCCATCCTCATAGCCCAGGG
>OGZI01003628.1_pt1 | contig 10576 bp, 7 predicted proteins | sample 1576711 | NCBI WGS metagenome assembly OGZI01 (sample SAMEA3541482, study PRJEB24748) | human gut metagenome | biome: human gut; feature: human-associated habitat; material: faeces | place: China | collected 2012
TTCCTCATAATTATTAGTAATGCATCGAGCAAGAGAATACGTTTTGTAATTATCTAGAAGATGCTCATGGATATTGAGATCGTTTCCATTTGAACAAATGGCATATCTGGGAACAAAAAATAAAAAAAAGACTAGGTTGAGTCTGTATGTCATTATTTCAACTCCCAAAAGTATATTGCGGCAGTATATTCTGCGATATAGTAATGATCGGCCATAACTCTATTCCCGGTCCATAATGTTGCATGCCCTGATGCGTGGGATTTAGGGATCATAATATAAATACCCTTCTTGCCATCTAGTTTTGAACTTACATCACTCAGGTTAGTCGGGAAATTTACAACTATGTCAGCCTTTCCCCACTTACCTTCGAGAATACTCTTTAATTTTTCAGCGCCAGGTTCAATTTGCTTACCATAAAATTTATGATTTTTATTTGTTATTTTTATCCCTCGGTTCCCAACCTGCCTCACTCCACCAGCAAGCAAAGCTAGGGAAACTCTTGTCCCACAAGCATTAAAATATATCGTTTTATCATAACTCGCACCAAAAACATTAGTAAAAACGGTATCATAATACTCATCACCTTCCGATGAAGTACCTCCATTAACTTTAGGGTATCCATTATAAACATTATTCCATGTAGGTCTTCTTGCCGTCAAAGAGGACTTTTGTCCCCCTGCGCTTGCGTGAACTTTACCCATTACAATATCCTTATTGCACGCTCATTAGCACATCACTAAAAACATTGCGTATGCAAACATTTCCAGTATTATCAACAATTCCAGTAACAGTTATTATTTGTTTAATATTATCTATGTCATTATATTCCACAGCACAACAAACACTTTCGCCAGGATTATAGTTTTCTGTCTGAATATGAAGGTTCAGGTCAACATAATGTCTCGATATATCACCAAGCTCTATTTTATCTTCACCATAAGACCAACTAATCGAGGTAATTTTTTTCTCTTCATCTACATCTTCCGACTCAATCACCGGATTACCTGAGACATTCGAATCATCGCCGCCTCCTGAATTTTCTCCAGTGCCATCACTTGATAAAGTTGCCAGAACAACTGGTTGCAGTGTCCCCACTGGCGTATCCGGACTTCCCCCGCTGTTGAGATTGATTTTCAGTCCCACAATATCCACGCCACCCGGGTGGATGACCACAAACGAACCGCCCACCTTCAGGCTTATCCGGCTGCTGCTTTCCAGCACAATATCGCTCTGAACCTTTATTCCCAGCGCGCCGCTTATCTTCTGCGCCAGGTCTCCCTTCACCTCCAGGCTCTTCATCCCTTTCACCAGGCTGATATGGTCGCCGGTGGTGGTCTGCTCCTGTTTTCCCTTCACCGACATCTTCCGGTCATTGCCCACAACCAGCGTCTCGTCATTCCCCACCTGCTCACGCCGGTCGTGCATCACTTCTGTCTTCCGGTCGTTTTTTACCGTCACCGTGTCATCATGACCCACCGTCACCTGACGGTCATTCCCCGTCGTGTTGCGCTGGTCATGCGCGACCGTGACTGTCCGGTCGTGTCCGGATGCGTTTTCTTTCCCTACGGTCACCGTCTGGCCCAGTCCCACAGTGATGCTCTGGTTATTGCCGATGGTCTCCGTATGGTCCACCTTCACATCAGTGGTTCGGTTGTTCAGTACCTCCGTATCCATGTTCTTCTGCGCATGGATATAGACCTGCTCATTGCCCGTGGCGTCATCGAATTTCAGTTCGTTAAATCCGCCGCCTTTGTAGGTCTTCGAGCGGATGGTCATCTGCGTTTTCGTGCCCGGCAGGCTGCCCGGCGAGCGGTTGTCCTGGTGGTAGGTGCGGCCCATAATAATGGGCTGGTCCGGGTCGCCGTTCAGGAAATCCACTATCACTTCCTGACCCACGCGCGGAATGGCGAGGTTGCCAAATCCGGCACCGGCCCACGCCTGTGACACCCGCACCCAGCAGGAGCTGTCTTCGTTTCCCGGGCAGTAGCGGTCCCAGTGGAAACGCACCCGCACCCGGCCATGCTCGTCGCAGAAAATTTCCTCGCCTGCCGGCCCGGTGACAATGGCGCTCTGCGGGCCGTCCACGGCGGGTTTGGGCAGCGGGGAGGCACGCCATGTCCGGTCAGCCGGGATGACGTCCAGGTGGTTACTGAGTGTGGTGCCTTCGCCGGAGCTGCCGTGCTGCGCCTGTGGCTGCCTTCCTTCCAGTACAGAGCCGGTGACCTGCCATTCGCGGTTCAGCGTTTCTGACGGGTGACCGGTCAGGGTAAAACGTTTGCCGGGCCACAGTTTCGGGGAGTTGCTCACGCAGGCTGCCGTTTCAGCATCCTGCCGGTGGCCCTCCGCCTGGTAGCGGGCAAAGTCCTGACCATGCTGTACGTCTTTGAAGCGTCCCGGATAATCAAAGATTTCATACTGGGTGCGCTGGCCGTTGAGGTTTTTGGCGTGGTGGCTGAAGTAACCGGGCCATCCGGGGACTTTAAAGGTGTAATCCTGGTTTTCAACTGAGGAAGGGCGAATCTGCGCCCGGTAGCGGAACGCACTGATGCATGCGGTGGTGGCTTCCCGGGTGTTCGGGTTAAAGGGCATTTCGCCGAATGTGGAGACCCCGGCGACGTCATCGCAGAGCACCAGTTTCTGGTCGGGACCGGTCGGGAGGAACCAGTCAAAGAAGAAAATACCCTCTTCGGCCCACAGGCGGCTCAGAAAATTGAGGTCAGTTTCGCCGTACTGCACGCAGAATTCGCGGGCGGGATGGGGCTCATAAAAGGAAGGCACCCAGTCAGTGACGTCGTTTTCAGCAAGCAGGGTGGCGGAAATAGTCTGGATATCCTGCTGCTGAAAGATGCGGAAGTTCTGGCGCAGCCCTGCCCGCCAGAGCGGGGGCGAAACAGTCAGCTGGTAATTCATCTGCCAGTCGTTGTTCTCCCTGAGCTCCACGCCGGTGATGATGCCGTGAAGATAACGCAGTGCAACAGCCCCCTGCCAGACAGTGAGGGTGGCGTTTTTCTCGAGAAAATCTGTGGCGGTGAGGTCAGGCAGGCCGCTGGCGATATCAACGCAGAGCAAAAAGGGGGTGGAGAGATTCTGGCTGAGGGTGAAGCTGACGACGGCGGTGCTCATCGCCACTAACCCGTCCACGTCGAGCGTAAAGCGCAGTCCCTGCTGTGACATGAGTTACTCCGTGACGTATTCATACTTTTGCAGAGAACCATACGTCCCGAACAATGCAGGGAAAAGTACGTTGTATAAAAAGCAGCTTAAATTCAGAAAACGTTTAGATTACTTTCCATTTCAGAGTGGAATTTATCAAATTACATACACATGCCGAATCATTACAGATAAAAAAAGGTGCGCCAGGAGACGCACCAGTTGTTGCAAAATCAGCACTGCGGGGAGACGTTTACCCCTTGCCTTTTACACTGCTGATAAAGGTGGATCGGGCAGATTTGGATCCCAGACGTTCAGCTTCATCAAGCAGCTTCAGCGCTTTATCGACATCGCCTTTCGCCACAGCATCCTTAATGCCCTGGTTAAAATAACTTTCCGTGTCATTTAACATCGGCTCACTTTTCTTCACCGGTTGTGGCGCTGGAGCAGCAACGGCTGCCGCCGGAGCCGCATAAGTAACTGCAGGCGCTGCGGTATTACCCACCGTGACAGGGCCAGGGCCGGATGAGCCAAACAGCGGCCCTACCAGCACGCTGGAGGAGGAACTGGTTTTGACTTTCAGCTTCAGCAGACCGTCGGTGGTATGACGGGCGATCGGGTCAGGGATATCCGGAACAGCGTTACCTACCCCCTTGGCATAGGCTTTTGCCGGGTCAAGCAGGGTCGTGGTCTGCTGGAGATCTTTATCTGTGGTAAAGACCAGAACATACAGTTTTTGCTGGCCCAGCGCTGGCGTCAGACGCATTACGCCTTCCAGACGATCGGCACTCATCACGCCGGGTTCCTGGTAGGTGAAATAGCTGCTGGGGAAGAACGCAGATGGCGTCATGTTCTGATCAAGAATTAAAACGTTTGGTGCAAATACGCTGGTTTGTTTGTTGACTTCACTGGTCAGCGTCAGGGTTAACTCACCAATATTCGCGGGGACGCTGTACGCGGCGACTGGGCCAGTAATACCAGCAACATCAAGACGCTGACCCGCTGTCGCTAGCTGTGTCGACTGGGTTTTGGATTGATCAACCGGCGTCCAGGTTAACTGTTGTAGCGCAGCAGTGGGAATAGCTGGAGCCGCGGTGGTGTTCTGCGGAACAATATTTACATCGGCCAGGCTGATGCCAGGCGCGCTGGCAAATAACCCTGCAGATAAACAAAGGGCAACGAGACTTTTCTTCATTTTCATTGTTATCACCTCAGATAGCATGGGTTCAGCGGTGGCCAGGCAATAGCGCGCTAAACCGTAATCAAGAGGGGCTGGCGCCCCTCTTTCGGTCTTTACGTCAGGTTAGTGCTGAATTACCACCAGATTTCCATCTGGGCACCGAAGGACCACTCATCGCTGTCGCCACGGCTGGTTGTGCTGATACCAGAGTTGGTTGCAGCGGCGTATTTGGTTACGTCGTTACCATTTTTAACGTAGCCCCACTCTTCATCCCATTTGGCATAGGTTGCAAAGACACGAATTGCCGGGCGGGACCAGATGCTGTCGCCAGCCTGCCACTGTTGCGCCAGGGTGATTTTGTACTGGCTGTTGCGATCGCTGGTCTGCTGAGATTTGACGTTGTCGTAGCCGACTTCCAGCAGGGTGCTCATGATTGGCGTCCATTTATACATCGGGCGAATACCGACGGTGTACCATTCGGTCCCCAGGTCGTTATCCATATCGAGGTTCTGGTACATACCGACGTACATCAGATCCCATTTGTCGCCCAGGGAGATTGCACCGTGGTCAAGTACGCGGAACAGGCTACCGTTGTTATTAATAACGTTATTGGCGTAATTCGTTTTACTACCGTCTGGGTTAGTAACGGTGAAGGAGGATGAACCGTAAGACCCTTGGTTCAGACCTTTACCCTGAGTGGTCATAGAATCTGTCGCGTACTGAACAACAAACTTGTTGTAGCCCTTCAGCATGCTCTGGGTATGTTCAGCGGTGAACATCCAACCATCTTTAGATGCGCCGTCTGCCAGGTGGTAATCATCGGTGGTATTCGCACGGCCATAGTCAACGCCCAATTCCAACATCCCATCCGGGTTAGTTGCCAACTGTGCTAAACGAACGTCAAATACGTCGTTGGCGGTGTCTTTGGTACGATCATAGATATTCTGGCTGCTGAAAGCATATGAACCACCCGCTTCCTGTGAACGGCTCGCGGCCAGAGACAGTTTACCGAAGCCCAGATCGATGTTTTCAATACCAGCACCAGGACCTGAAATATCCCAGTAGTAGAAGTCGATCATGTGAACATCATGACGCTGATAGAAGCGCTTACCTGCCCAGATAGTGGAGCCTGGCAGCCATTCAATCAGGTTTTTACCCTGCACGTTGGCTTCACGGAAGGCCGGGTCAGTCCCTTCCCAGTCATTTTGCTGTGCAACGGAGTAGGCAACGTTAGTGTCGAAGTAGAAGCTCTTATCGCCCTCTTTCCACACTTCCTGACCTAATTTAATTTCCGCATAGGTTTCACATTCGTTACCAAGACGGTATTTACTTTGTGCACCTGTTGCCTGGAAACATTGTTGTTCACCGCCGCTACCTGTCCAGCCAATGCCGGAACGAGCATAACCATGGAAATCCACAGCCATTGCCTGAACAGACATAATGCCTGCTGCTACAGCAACCGCCAGAGGGAGTTTGCGCAGAGTAATCATCGTTCTATCTCCTGAGATCATTGCTTTTCTTTGAACGCTTCACCTTGACGGATTTGCGTTTTTTTTAATGGGACACCTTAAACGCCCGGCTCTTGGTGCAACCGACGACATGCAGTGCCATCCTCACGGAACAGATGGCAACGCTCTGGCGGCAGGCCGATAGCGAATGTGGCACCCTCTTCTACCAACACCACGTCGTTCTGGCGGTAAACCAGGTTTTGACGGATGGCGGGGATCTGGATATGAATTTGTGTTTCGTGACCAAGCTGCTCGACCACCTGCACTTCACCTTCGAGGGTGACATCGGCGATATCGCTGGGCAGCAGATGTTCCGGGCGGATACCTAAAGACATGTTGGCACCAACCTGCACCGCATGGCTGTCTACCGGGAGCCATATTTGCTGGCGGTTAGGCAGTTCAACCTGCACCTGATCGATAGCCGTTGCCGTGACTTTCACCGGCAGGAAGTTCATCTTCGGTGAACCAATGAAGCCCGCCACAAAGCGGTCAGCCGGGTAGTGATACAGTTCCAGAGGCTTACCAACCTGCGCTACGCGACCGGCATCCAGCACCACAATTTTGTCAGCCAGGGTCATCGCTTCGACCTGATCGTGGGTGACGTAAATCATCGTGCGACCAAGACGTTTATGCAGGCGGGAGATTTCAATACGCATCTGCACGCGCAGAGCGGCGTCGAGATTCGACAATGGTTCGTCCAGCAGGAATACGCGCGGTTCGGCGACCAGCGTACGGCCAATCGCCACACGCTGACGTTGTCCGCCGGAAAGCGCTTTTGGTTTACGCTCCAGCAGGTGTGCCAGTTGCAGAACTTCCGCAACCTGGTTCACACGCTGGTTCATCACTTCTTTTTTCGCCCCGGCCAGTTTGAGGCCGAATGACATGTTTTCCGCGACAGATAAATGGGGGTATAACGCGTAGGACTGAAAGACCATGCCCACACCGCGTTCGGCGGGCGGAATGTCGTTCATCCGGGTCTCCCCGATAAACAGGTCACCACTGGTGATGGTTTCAAGTCCGGCGATCATACGCAGCAAGGTCGACTTACCGCAGCCTGACGGTCCGACAAACACCACGAATTCCCCTTCGTGAATGTCGAGATTGATATCTTTCGATACCACCACGTCACCCCAGGCTTTCGTTACATTTCGCAGCTGTACGCTCGCCATGCCCTTCTCCCTTCGTTACAACCTGTCATCGACAGCAACATTCATGATGGGCTGACTATGCGCGATCCCTTGACTGCGTGAATCCTCCACCCCCCGGCTTTTTTATGGGGGAGGAGGCGGGAGGATGAGAGAGCAGCGTCTGAGACCCGGGCCACCAGCCTCAGAGGAATTTCGTGATGCAGCCTGCAAAAATCGGTGGGTTTTTATGTGCGCCAGTACGCAATACTCACATTTATGTAACACAGATCACATAAAGAGCGGGTGGGGCGTAGGGGTAAGGAGGATGGAAAGAGGTTGTCGTATAAAGAAACTAGTAACCGTTAAGCCACCTCTGCAAAATCACCAAACAGGATGGGAACTATGAAAATCAAAACTGGCGCACGCATCCTCGCATTGTCTGCATTAACGACGATGATGTTTTCCGCCTCGGCTCTCGCCAAGATTGAAGAAGGTAAGCTGGTTATCTGGATTAACGGCGACAAAGGCTATAACGGCCTCGCTGAAGTGGGCAAAAAATTCGAGAAAGACACCGGGATCAAAGTCACTATTGAGCACCCGGACAAACTGGAAGAGAAATTCCCGCAGGTTGCCGCGACCGGCGACGGCCCGGACATCATCTTCTGGGCTCATGACCGTTTTGGCGGTTACGCTCAGTCTGGCCTGCTGGCTGAAATCACGCCTGACAAAGCGTTCCAGGACAAACTCTATCCGTTCACCTGGGATGCCGTACGCTATAACGGCAAACTGATTGCCTACCCGATCGCGGTTGAAGCGCTGTCGCTGATTTACAACAAAGACCTCGTGCCAAACCCACCGAAAACCTGGGAAGAAATTCCTGCACTGGATAAAGAGCTGAAGGCGAAAGGTAAATCCGCGCTGATGTTCAACCTGCAAGAGCCGTACTTCACCTGGCCGCTGATTGCCGCCGACGGCGGTTACGCATTCAAGTTTGAAAACGGCAAGTACGATGTGAAAGACGTGGGCGTGGATAACGCCGGCGCGAAAGCGGGTCTGACCTTCCTGGTTGACCTGATCAAGAACAAACACATGAACGCGGATACCGATTACTCCATCGCCGAAGCGGCCTTTAACAAGGGCGATACCGCGATGACCATCAACGGTCCGTGGGCGTGGTCCAACATCGACAAGAGCAAAATCAACTACGGCGTCACGCTGCTGCCAACCTTCAAAGGCAAAGCGTCTAAACCATTTGTTGGCGTTCTGAGCGCCGGTATCAACGCCGCCAGCCCGAACAAAGAACTGGCGAAAGAGTTCCTCGAAAACTACCTGCTGACCGATCAGGGTCTGGATGAAGTGAACAAGGACAAACCGCTGGGCGCCGTTGCGCTGAAATCCTTCCAGGATCAGTTAGCAAAAGACCCACGCATCGCCGCCACCATGGATAACGCCCAGAAAGGCGAAATCATGCCGAACATCCCACAGATGTCCGCATTCTGGTATGCCGTTCGTACCGCAGTGATCAACGCAGCCAGCGGCCGTCAGACCGTCGATGCCGCGCTGAAAGATGCACAAGGTCGTATCACCAAGTAATGCTGTAGCACACGTGCCGGATGGCGGCATAAATGCCTTATCCGGCCTACAACACACCGTAGGCCTGATAAGCGCAGCGCCATCAGGCACGCTGACCAACAGGTTTTCATTGTTGTTGAGGATTGAACCCCATGGATGTCATTAAAAAGAAACACTGGTGGCAAAGCGACACGCTGAAATGGTCAGTGATGGGTCTGCTTGGGCTGCTGGTCGGTTACCTTGTTGTTTTGATGTACGCTCAGGGGGAGTACCTGTTTGCCATCATGACGCTGATTTTAAGCTCTGCTGGCCTGTATATTTTCGCTAACCGTAAAGCCTATGCCTGGCGCTATGTTTACCCGGGCGTTGCCGGTATGGGGCTGTTTGTCCTGTTTCCGCTGATTTGTACGATCGCCATTGCCTTTACCAACTACAGCAGTACCAACCAACTGACCTTTGAACGTGCTCAGGAAGTCCTGATGGATCGTTCGTATCAGGCTGGGAAAACCTACAACTTTGGCCTGTATCCGGCGGGTGATGAGTGGCAACTGGCCCTCACCGACGGTGAAACCGGCAAGAATTACCTTTCTGACGCCTTTAAATTTGGCGGCGAGCAGAAACTGCAACTGAAAGATGCCGAGGCGCTGCCGGCAGGCGAACGTGCAACGCTGCGTATCATCACGCAGAATCGCCAGGCGCTTACCCAATTGACCGCCATCCTGCCGGATGAAAGCAAAGTTACCATGAGTTCGCTGCGCCAGTTTTCCGGCACGCAGCCACTCTATACGCTCGCTGAAGACGGTACGCTCACCAACAGCCAGAGCGGCGTAAAATACCGCGCCAATAACGATATTGGTTATTATCAGGCGATTAACGCTGACGGTAGCTGGGGTAGCGAAAAACTCAGTCCAGGCTATACCGTTGCCATCGGCTGGGATAACTTCACTCGCGTGTTTACCGACGAAGGCATCCAGAAACCGTTCTTCGCCATCTTTGTCTGGACGGTGGTCTTCTCCGTTCTGACCGTGATCCTCACCGTTGCTGTGGGGATGGTGCTGGCCTGTCTCGTACAGTGGGAGTCTCTCAAAGGCAAAGCGATTTACCGTGTCCTGTTGATTCTTCCGTATGCCGTACCGTCGTTTATCTCGATTCTGATTTTCAAGGGCTTATTCAACCAGAGCTTTGGTGAAATCAACATGATGCTGAGCGCACTGTTTGGTATCAAACCGGCCTGGTTCAGCGACCCAACCACCGCGCGTTCGATGATTATTATCGTCAACACCTGGCTCGGTTATCCATACATGATGATCCTGTGCATGGGTCTGCTGAAAGCGATTCCTGACGATCTGTATGAAGCCTCGGCGATGGATGGTGCAGGTCCGTTCCAGAACTTCTTTAAGATAACGCTACCGCTGCTGATTAAGCCGCTGACACCGCTGATGATCGCCAGCTTCGCCTTTAACTTTAACAACTTCGTGCTGATTCAGCTGTTGACCAACGGTGGCCCGGACCGACTCGGCACCACCACGCCAGCCGGTTATACCGACCTGCTCGTGAGCTACACCTACCGTATCGCCTTTGAAGGCGGCGGTGGTCAGGACTTCGGTCTGGCGGCGGCGATTGCCACGCTGATCTTCCTGCTGGTTGGTGCGCTGGCGATTGTGAACCTGAAAGCCACACGTATGAAGTTTGATTAAGGGAGACAACGAACATGGCTATGGTACAACCCAAATCTCAGAAACTGCGTCTCTTAACAACGCACCTGCTGCTGCTGATTTTCATCGCGGCGATCATGTTCCCGCTGCTGATGGTTATCGCTATCTCGCTGCGCGAAGGTAACTTTGCCACCGGCAGCCTGATCCCGGAAAACATCTCCTGGGAACACTGGAAACTGGCGCTGGGCTTTAGCGTTGAACACGCGGATGGCCGTGTGACGCCACCGCCGTTCCCGGTACTGTTATGGCTGTGGAACTCGGTGAAAGTGGCCAGCATTACCGCGATCGGTATCGTGACGCTTTCCACCACCTGTGCTTACGCCT
>OGZI01003648.1_pt1 | contig 10519 bp, 8 predicted proteins | sample 1576711 | NCBI WGS metagenome assembly OGZI01 (sample SAMEA3541482, study PRJEB24748) | human gut metagenome | biome: human gut; feature: human-associated habitat; material: faeces | place: China | collected 2012
AAGAATGCCCAGGCCTCGGCAAGGGTTTACTTTCCAACGCATTCCGCAGGACGCAAAAAGGCTCGCCGCACAAAGTGCGCAGCGAGCCTTTTTGCATGTCCGAGGACGCGTTGGAAAGTAAACCCTTGCCGAGCCCGAACCTTATAGAGCCGTCCTTCGACTAGAACATGCCCAAGAAACCGTGCACAAACAGCGCGGCGACAATAGCACCGACAAACGGCGCGATGCCAGGAACAAGCAGACCATACTTCCAGTTGTTGTCAGCCTTGTTCTTAATCGGCAGCACCTGATAGGCCATGCGAGGACCAAGGTCACGAGCCTGGTTCATGGCGAAGCCAGTGATGCCGCCCATGCCCATGCCAACGGCCCAGACAATCAGGCCGACGCAGATGGCGAGCAACAGAACGTTCTCACCAGCACGGCTAGCAGCAGCAAGGATGGCGCTGATGAACACGAAGGTGCAGATAGCCTCGCAGAAGAAGTTGCGGGCATAGTTCGTACCCTCGGTGGTGGGGTTGGTCGAGAAGATGTTGCGCTGGGCAATGGGATCGACGACACCCTCGGAAGCCTTGAACTCATCGGCATACATAAACCAAGCGATCACGGCACCCACAAAGCCGCCGAGCATATCGGCAAGCATGAAGGGGATGCAGTTGCCCCACGGCACCAGACCGACGATGCACTGGGCAAGCACCATAGCGGGGTTCATGCACACGGCGCCGCCAAAGACAAACAGGCAGACCGAGATGCCAAAAGACCAGGTGGTGATGGCAAACATATGGCCGGAGCCCTGATACTTGGTGCCTTTGAGCACGGTATCGCAGTGCACGCCCACGCCAAAGACGATCATGAGGGCAGTCGCGCCGAATTCGCACAGGAGTTTGGTAAGCATAAAACCTTATCTTTCTTGTCGGTTGTAAACGATTCGTTGAGTCCGCACGCTAGTGCTGAGCGACGACAACACCCAGGCCATCGGGGATGACGGCCACCTTGGCGTCGGCACCCTTCATCTCAAAAGCAAGCTTGAGCGCCTCCTCAAGGGTGTTGACCGGCGTCATGTGCATATCCTTGAGCATCTGGTGATTGCACAGGTCGGTGACCATGATCACAGGGTGATGCGCCAGGATGCGGGCAAAGATCTGGCTTGTCCACTGGTCGGGCAGGGTCTCGTCCTTAGGACGGTCGATGCAGGCGCGCTCAAACTCTGCCGGATCGTTGTCGGCGATGTTGTGATAGAAGCCCTCGCCACCGTGACCGTCGGCACAACCGGCGACATCGATGATCACGCCGCCCTCGGGAAGTGTGGCCTCGGCAGCGCACATGCCCTTCACGGCCTGATAGATGTTCTGGTCGAGAGGGTAGCCACCATTGGTGGTGATGGCGATCTCGCATTCGACGGGCTCAACGCCGGCAAGGCTCTTCACGAACTCGCAGCCGGCCTCGTGCGCCTTGTGGATATCGCCGGCAAAGGAGCCAATGACCTCGTGCTTGCCGTTGAGCACCACGTTGAGCACAAAGGCAAGGTGAGCCATCTCGGCAGCGGCAAACATGTCCTCGCTCACGTGGTTGTGGCACAGGTTGCCGGCACGCGAATGAGAATCGTTCACAAACTGACCGTTGTGGTTGTACATGATGGTCTTATAGCTGGCGATGCCGGGCAAGACGGACTTACGGCTGCCAGAGAAACCGGCAAAGAAGTGCGGCTCAATGAAGCCCTCGGCAAGCAGCAGGTCGCAATCGGCAGCGATCTTGTTGATGATGCACTCGCCACCAGAAGGCAGGGTGCCGATCTTTTTCATCATGCTGTCGTCGGTCGCGACATGCATAACGATTTCCTCGTTGGCAACGATGTCCTCGCCATACTTATTGACGAGCTCCTCGTGCGTCGACGGACGGTGCATACCCGTAGCAACCAAAATACGCACACGGGCCTCAGGCGCAGCGGCATGAATGTGATGCAGCAGAATAGGCATCGTCACACGCGAAGGAACGGGACGCGTATGGTCAGAGCTGATAATTACGATATCCTTTTTGCCAGCACAAAGCTCCTCGAGCGAAGGCGAGCCATAAGGGTTGGCAAGTGACTCCTCTACCAGCTCTTCCTGAGATTTTGTAGTCTTAAACTCGTTTTGATGACCTTCCATCACACCCGCGAAGTTCTTATCCTCGAGCTCCAGATGCAACGTCTTGTGGTCAAACGGCAGTTCACATTCAAACAATGACGAGCGCCCTCTTCCTTTCAACTGACACACTAGATAAACCGTTGGAAGGATACGCCGCTCACCGAAAAACACCACCGTCCACCGACTCATTAACACAACGTTCATATTTGACCCACAACAAAACAACCGCGATCCCAAACGGGACCGCGGCCGCTACAGTCGTAAATCGAGAAGCGCGCCTTTCTTCCCTTCAGCCCGTAATCCGCCGAAGACCGAGGACGAAGGGACCCGATGGGTTTCCCTCTGAATGCATTCCGCAGCACGAAGCCCCATCAAAGTGCGCGAAGCGCGCTATCTTTCCCCAGCAGTAATCCGCCGAAGACCGGACATCGTAGGGCCCGCCATTAGTTTACTTTTAGGCACACTCCGCAGGACGCAAGAAGCCCTCGCCGCACGAAGTGCGCAGCGAGGGCTTCTTGCATGTCCGAGGACGTGCCTAAAAGTAAACTAATGGCGGGCCCGGACGACTACAGGGCTATCGATTACCCCGTGTTCCGCAATCCTGCCGAGACGCCGGTCACAGTCGAAAGAATCAGGCTCATGTACTCAGCCTTCTTCTCCTCTGCCATCTCGTCCTGGTTCATACGCACCTCGCGAAGGGCGCGGACCTGGGCGATGGACAGGGCGTCGACGTAGGGGTTGCGCACGCGAACGGCGCAGCCGAGCACGCGGCGGCGCTGCAGCGGCCATTCGTCACCGACGATGGCAAGGACCCACTTACGGGTGAGTTGCATCTCGGTAAAGACCTTCTTGGACAGATCCTGGCGATCGCCCAGGTGCAGATACATCTTGGCGATGCGCTGGTCGGTCTTGGCGATCGACATCTCGATGTTGTCGATAAAGGTGCGGAAGAACGGCCACTCCTGGTAGGCAGCCTTAAGCTGGTCAAGATCGCCAAGCTGCTCGCAGGCGGTGCCCAGGCCGTACCAAGCGGCAAGGTTAATGCGCGCCTGGCTCCAGCTGAAGATCCACGGAATGGTACGCAGGTCGTCGAGCGACTTGGCGCCCAGACCGCGCTTGGCCGGACGCGAGCCAATCGGCAGCAGGCCAACCTCGGTCAACGGCGTCACGGTCGAGAACCACGGCGTAAAGTCATCGGTGTGCAGCAGGTCCAGATAGCGTTCGTGGCTTACGGCGTTGAGCTTCTCTGCCATATCCCAGAACTTCTGCGTGGTCTCGGTGTTAATCTTCTCGACGCTCGGGGCCGACTGCAAAAGCGTTGCGGCGGCAACGGACTCAACATGGCGCTGAGCCAGCGTGCGGTTGCCATAACGGGCAAAGATGACCTCGCCCTGCTCGGTAAGTTTAAAGAAGCAGTTGACCGAACCCTTGGGCTGAGCCAGCACGGCCTTGTTGGCCGGGCCGCCGCCACGGCCCACGGCGCCGCCACGACCGTGCATGAGCACCAGATCGATATCGTTTTTCTCTGCCCACTTGGCGATGCGCTCCTGCGCGGAGTGCAGCGCGAGCATGGCCGTGGTAGGACCGGCATCCTTGGAGGAGTCGGAGTAGCCCAGCATGACCTCCATGCGGCGATTGGTCTGGGCAAGGCGCTTCTGCACCACGGGCAGCGCGAGCATCTGATCGAGCACGTCGACGCAGCCCTCGAGGTCCTCGAGCTGCTCGAACAGCGGAATCACGTCAAGTTCGGGGACGTCTTCCTCGTGCGCGAAGGACAGGTGGGCCAGCTCAAAGACATCGGCCACATGCTGAGCGCTCTTGGTGAACGAGATGATGTAGCGGTGCGCCATCTTCTTGCCGTAACGCTTTTGGATGGAACCGATGGCACGGAAGGTGTCGATGACCTCGCGCGTCATGGGCTGCAGATCGCCATGGATACCGTTCTCGTGGATATCCTTGAGGGCGCGGGCGTGCACCACGGAGTGCTGACGGAACTCCATCTCGACCATATGGAAGCCGAAGGACTCGACCTGCCAGATGATGGTCTGGACCGGGCCGTAGGCGGCACGGACGGCACCGCAGGCGGCCAGGGAGCGCTGGACGACGCGCAGGTCATCCAGGAACTCGTCGGCGCTGTGGTACATGGTGTCGGTGATGCGGCGAACGGTGGCGTTCAGACGGTCGGCCATGACGAGCATGACGGCGCGATGCGGCTCGTGCTCGGAGATCAGTTCGGCACGCGCGGTGTACTGGGTGCTCATCTCGACCTGATGGTTCCACAGGTTGATGAGCTCTGCCGACGGCTTGCTGTAGGTGGCCTCGAGCGTGAGGTTGCGGCCAATGCGGCGGCACTTGTCCTCGAGCTTGAGCACCATGTGGGTGAAGTACTTGGCGGCGACCTCACGGCTCACCTTGGCGGTAACGTTGGGGTTGCCGTCACGGTCCGAACCGATCCAGCTGCCGGGATGGAAGAACGCCGGGCACAGCGGCGGCACGGTACCGGCCTTGTCGCCCAGCACCCAGTCGTCAAAGCGACGATAGATGACGGGGATGACGTCGAACAGCGTGTTATCGAAGATGTCGATGATGGTATCGGCTTCCTCGACCGGCGTGGGCTTCTTGAGCGCGATGGGGCTCGTACGCACCAGGGCGTCGATCTCCTGCAGCATATGGCGCTCGTTCTCCACCAGGTCGGAGCCGCCCAGACGCGGACGCTCCTCCAGCAGGTTGGAGATACGGCGAATCTTGCCCTCGACGGCCTTGCGACGGGCCTCGGTGGGATGCGCGGTAAAGACGGGATGGAACTCAAGCTTGCCGAGCAGCTCGTTGGCGCCCTCGACGCCCAGCTCATTCACCAGCTGGTGATAGGCGACGGTGAGCTCGTTGGCGGGATCGACCTCGGTATCGGTCGACGCACCGGCCTCGCGCTCGCGCAGCTGCGCCACACGGTAGTTCTCCTCCGACAGGTTTGCCAGGTGGAAGAAGCTCGTAAAGGCGCGAACGATGACCTGCTGCTTATCGAGCGGCAGACTGTCGATCAGATCGACGACCTCGCGAAACGCCACGGCGGTGGGCTCGTCGGCGGTGGGCACGCCCTGCTCGTCGACGGCCTCGTCGGCAGCGCGGGTACCGGGGTTGCCGGCATTGGCCACAATCTCGGCCGACAGGATTTTGTCGAACAGGTCCGCGATCTCAGGATCATACTCGCTAAGCACACGACGCTCCAGGCGCAGGAACAACGCCAGATTGTCGCGCAGCTCCTCGGGAATCTCGATCTCGGCGAGACGCTCCCTGGACTCGGCATTCGAGCCGATTCGGTTAACGAGGCGGTTGACCACGGCAGCGACGCGCGCCGCGGCTTCGGGTACAGACTGGTTGCTTAGGTTCTCAGCCACGTTTCCTCCCATTCCTCCTTCTATGCACGTAACATGCGGTATTCATTATAGGCGCTTGAGAAATACTTTCGACACTGATTGCGCTTTACCACACAAAAGTATTTTCTGCATTGCAAGGGTTTTTGCTCTAAATGGTCGTATTTCTCGGTAGACGGCATACACAAACGGGGGCATTCCGCATAAATGCGAAACACCCCCGTAACAATCGCTCGCCGCGAGTGGGACGTGTTAGCGGACCCGCAGCTCAAAAATCATGCGCTACAGGCGCTCGCGAACCGCCTCGACCACGTTGGCCAGATCGACGAGGGCCTCGTCATGGCTCTCCATGTCGCGCACCTTGACCTTGCCGGCGGCAAGCTCGTCGCCACCCAGGACCAAAATGAGCTTGGCGCCCACCTTGTCGGCCTGCTTAAACTGAGCTTTGAGCGAACGACCCTGGTAGTCGGCCTCGGTCACGATGCCAGCGGCGCGAAGCTCCTGCGTGATGGCAAAGACGTTCTGGCGCAGCTCCTTGCCGGCATTGGCGACGTAGACGCACGGGGCCTCCTCGGCGCCCAGGTCGCTGCCAAAGGCCTGCAGGGCCAGCAGGGCGCGCTCAAAACCGACGGCGAAGCCGACGCCGGCCGTGGGCTTGCCGCCCTCGAGCTCGACCAGGCCATCGTAGCGGCCGCCGCCACCGATGGAGCCGACGCCGGCGCCGGGGGCCTCGACCTCAAAGACGGTACGGGTGTAGTAGTCCAGGCCGCGCACCAGGGTGGGATCCTCGACGTACTCGATACCGGCGACGTCCAGATAGCGCTTGACCTGCTCGTAGTGCTCGCGGCACTCATCGCACAGGTTGTCGCCCATCAGCGGGGCGTCGGCCATGATCTCGCGGCAGTGGTCGTTCTTGCAGTCGAAGGCGCGCAGCGGGTTAAGCTCGGCGCGCTCGCGGCACTCGTCGCACATCTCATCGGCGTGGTCGAGAATGAACTGCTTAACCTGCTCGCGATAGGCCGGACGGCATTGGGCATCGCCCATCGAGTTAATGAGCAGACGGAGCTTGGACAGATCGAAGCCCAGGCGCTTGTAAAACTCCATGAGCATAATGATGCACTCGGCGTCTGCCGCCGGATCGGGAGCGCCGAGCCACTCGATGCCCACCTGATGGAACTGGCGCAAGCGGCCCTTCTGGGGACGCTCGCCACGGAACATGGCCTCGGCGTAGTAAGCCTTAAACGGCGTGGAGCCCTGGGGCACCAAGTTGTTCTCCACGACGGCGCGCACCACGCCAGCCGTGCCCTCGGGACGAAGCGCCAGGCGCTGCTTGGGCTTGAGCTTGGTATCGGTGCCCTCGGTAAAGACGCGCTCCAGGTTGGCGCCGCTAAACACGCGGAACATCTCCTTGCGCACGACGTCGGTCGACTGGCCGATGCCGTGGACAAACACGTCCACCTGCTCGATGGCGGGCGTCTCGATGGGCTTAAAGCCAAACGGCTCGAACACGCCGGCAGCAATCTGCTGCATCTTTTGCCAGGCGCGCATCTCAGCGCCGATAAGGTCGCGGGTTCCCTCCGCCTTCTGTGCCTGCATGGGCAAACACCTTTCTTTTGTATCGCGTCATAGGTAGTGGTCATTATACGGCACAAACACAAACAGCGGCGGTGCATCTGACCGAACGAGGGTATGGGGACTCGTTCGGCCAGATGCACCGCCGCGGTGTGCAATCTGCAATCCTTCCGCCTCTTCGGATCACAAAATCCGTTGGACGGAAAGACTTCGGGTCATCTCTTGAGCCCGTGGCTGCATGGGAAACCGAATGACGGTACGAGCATCCATTCGGCTTTCAAGGCAGCCACGGACAAAACGGGGCAAAGAGCTACGAGCGACGTCGTCCCTACTCCCCCGCCACGCTCGCGCGCAGCTTAGCCGCGATGGGCTCAGACGCCAGCAGGAACACCAGCATTGCCACCGAGCACGCCAGGCACACGATCCATGTGCTCGTAAAGGAGCCCGTGGCATCGAACAGTATTCCCGAGACGATGGCGCCCACCGTGCCGCCAACCATCTCGAACGAGGTAATGGTGCCCGTGACCTTACCCAAGTCGGCCATGCCAAACTGCTTAGACGCAGCGCTAGTGGGCGTTGGAGATGGTGTACTGCGCAAGGGAAATGCCCAGGTCGCTGACGATCAACGGCTGGAACAGGCTCATGCAGTTGACGAAAATGATGTAGCACGTGGCCATGATCACAAAGCCGGAGGCCACCACGAGCCAGCCGGGGAAGAACTTACGCTGCTGGGACATACTGCTCCTTATTTAACAAACGAATAGCCGGCGCCGGGCGCCGGTAGCACCCAAGATTGCCTTGAAAGACAAGGGCATAGGCCTTACGGCCATGCCCGCAGGCTTGAAAGGCAAGGTTGGGTGCTACCGGTGGTCGGCGATATAGCCCAAAGCGACGGCGGTATAGGCCGCGGCGCCAAGGGGAAGCTCGGCATCGCTAAAACGTGCCTTGGGATGATGCTGAGCAAAATGCTCGTCCGTATCAGTCACGGCAGCGCCCACGGTAAAGTACGCACTCGGGATCTCGCTCGAGATCAACGCGAAGTCCTCGCTCGCCATGGCGTGGAACAGCGGCAGGAAGGCGGACTTGGGCAGCACCGCGCCCACGTAGCCAAGCGACGCCTGCGTCATGCCGTCGTCGAGTACGAGCGGGGGAACATCCGAGAGCGTCTCAATAGTCGCCGGCGTACGATAGGTCGTGGCAACGCCTTTGACGACCTCCGCGATGCGGGCCTTGAGGTGCTCCATGAGCTCGACATCGAAGCCACGCAGCGTTCCCTCGAGCACACAAGTATCAGGGATGACATTTGCGGCCTGACCGCCGGCGAACTTGCCAACGGTAAGCGCGACCTCCTTGGCCGCCGGCACTTCGCGAGCGATAAGCTCCTGAAGTGCCAGATGCACGTGCACGCCCGCCGTAATGGGGTCGATGCAGATCTCGGGGCTCGAGCCATGACCGCCCTTGCCCTGCAGCGTGATGCGGAAACCGTACACGCCCGAGAGCGCCGGACTGCCGTAAAGCACCAGGCCAAGCGGCGACTGGCTATTGACATGCATGGCAAAGGCGACCTGAGGGCGCGGGTTCTGCAGCAGACCGTCGGCGATGGCGGCGCGGGCACCCTCAAAGGTTTCCTCGCCCGGCTGGAACAGCAGCTTAACCGTGGCGTTGGCATCAACAAGCTCAGTCTCGCGCGCTTTGAGCATACGAGCCGCGCCAAGCAGCGCCGTCGCGTGCATATCGTGACCGCAAGCGTGCATGCAGCCGTTGGTGGATGCAAAGGGCTCGCCGGATTCCTCGGCAACGGGCAGGGCGTCCATGTCGCCACGAAGCATGATGACCGTACCAGCCTGCTCATTCGTGCAGACGCCATTGCCTTGGGCCGCGGCGGCACCGGAGCCGACAAGGCCCACAACACAGGAGCCGTCGACGAGCGTGGCAAACGGGATGTCCATCTCGGTCAGACGTGCCTGGATATACGCAGAGGTCTGTGGGAGGCTATTACCCAGCTCGGGCATCTGGTGGAGATCGTGTCGCCACGCAGCGAGCTCGTCTGCAAAAGCCTGAGCTTCTGCAACAAGACCGTCACCGATAGCGGCCTGCGCCGCCGCGGTGGCCTTGGGCGCTGATTGCGGTTGAAGATCGGACTGAGCTGGTGCCATAAATGCCCTCCAGTAACGTTTTTGCAGTAAGCACTTTGATAGCGTAAAGCGCAAGGTACAACTTTAAGGGCGAGGCATAAAAAATGCCGCCCCAGGAGGGCGGCGCAACAAGTTGTTTACAATTGCGGGCGCGGCTTTCGACGCAAAAAATCGAAGTGAGTCTCGCTCAAGATAATCGACAGGAAGATAAGCACAAAGCCGGCGAGCAGGCGCGAGGTGAGCGCCTCCCCCATCAGCAGCACCGAAAACAACACGCCCGAAGGCGACTCCATCGAAAGGAGCAGCGAGCCCGTCGAAGCCGGGACATGCGCCAGGCCGACGTTTTGGATGAGCAGAGCCACGCATGTGCAGCCCACCGAGAGAAACGCCATCACACAGATAAAATTCGGCGTCCACACGGACAGAGGCGCCTGGGTCTCGAATAGCAGCGACGAGATCAGGCTCAGCACGCCATTGCCCACAAACATCCAAAACGTGATGACGTTGATGTCCATCTTGCGACCGTACTTGGCAGTCACCGCCATCTGGATGGCGAAGAAGATCGCGCCGCCCAAGGTAATAACATCGCCGGCATTGAACTCGACGCTATCGAGTGCCACCAGGCCAATGCCCGCCAGGCACAGCAGTGCCGCACCCAGGTTATAGCGGGTGAGCTTTTCGCCGCTCAGGACATAGCTGGCAAACGGCACAAGGATACAGTACGTGCCCGTCAAAAATGCACTCTTGCCTGCCGTGGTCTGCGCCAGGCCAATCGTTTGCAGTCCGTATGCTCCCCACATGAGCGCACCCATGCCCAGCCCGACGATCAGGTTGCGGGCATTGATATGAGCGATGATGCGCTTATGGAAAATAGCAAACATAACCAGTGACGCCGGGAGAAAGCGAACGTAGACCAGCTCGAACACCGGAATGGTATCGAGCGCATCTTTCATGGTGGTAAAGGAATAGCCCCAGATGACCGCCACCGAAAGCAGCAAGACCTTCCAGAAGAACGGAGAACGCGCGCCGGCGCCGCGGGAGGTGCCGCCGGCACCCAGGTCTTCGCGCGCTACAGGGCTATCGGGCATGTTTTCGATTTCATCAACGGCATTCTGAGCCATAGGGCATCCTCGCGCTCAGTCTGGGCGTGGTGTCCGCACGTGCATGGCCGCGTGCCGCCTCATGGTCAAATAAAACGGGGCGCACCGGACCCCCGGCACGCCCCGCTACTGTAGCAACAACCAGCGTTGCACCGCAATCCAGCCCACTAAAGCATTTTGTTCCGCCGTTCTACCGAACGGCGGACCGGCCGACGCTG
>OGZI01003653.1_pt1 | contig 10510 bp, 7 predicted proteins | sample 1576711 | NCBI WGS metagenome assembly OGZI01 (sample SAMEA3541482, study PRJEB24748) | human gut metagenome | biome: human gut; feature: human-associated habitat; material: faeces | place: China | collected 2012
GAATACCTCTGCTTATCAGGAGACTTTAGCTAACGCAATTGTGGCAGGGATTAAGCGTTACTATTCTATTTATAATTAATAGATTGAGAGAATCTTATGGTTCTCTCTTTTTTAATTTTTAAAGAGAGAAAACGCTTGCATAAATGAAAGCTAAATGGTATATTAAAAAACATGAAAACGTTAACAAAAGGAGTTTCTATGAAAAGAAATACTCAAGCTAATGATGGAAAAATCCTTCGTTATAGCCTTCGCAAGTACAAGTTAGGTTTGGCTTCTGTAACCATTGGAGCTATTTTTTTGAGCTTTTCTGCTGTTCAAGTCGTCAAGGCAGATGAAGCAGTATCAACGACCGAATCAAGCACACAGGTAGAACCAGCTGATTCGAGTCTTACTACCAGTGGTCTAGTAACTGAAACGCCAGCAGCTCCTGTAACAGCTGAGAGTACCTCTGTTTCCAAGGCAAATGAGCCAGTTTCTCTTCCAGAAGAAAATACTAGCCCTACTGAGACTACCAAGCTAACTGAAACTAGCGAAAACACGCCAAAAACAGTAAGTACTAATAATAGTCAAGCTCTTACGAATGCGTCTGAGGATCCTATTGCTGAGGGGACTATTCGCTTGCATTTCCAAGAGTTGCCAAGTCAAGACAAGTCGTCTCTTGGTCTTTGGACTTGGGATGATGTTGAGACACCATCATCTCAGAAAGGTGCCTGGCCGACAGGGGCCACCTCATTTGCAGAAGCCAAACAGGATGATTATGGTGTCTATTTAGATGTGAAGTTATCTTCAACACCTAAAAAACTTAGCTTCTTGATTAATAATGCCGCTGGAACGAACCTTTCAGGGGATAAAGCAGTCGAAATTCTTAGCCCTCAAATGAATGAGGCCTGGATTGACAAAGATTTCCAAGTTTACAGCTATCAACCTATCCCTCAAGACCACGTTCGTATCAATTATTTCCGTACGGATGGCGACTATAGCAATAAGTCTGTCTGGTATTGGGGTGATGTTAAGGACGCTCCAAGCAATTGGCCTGATGGTGTCAATTTCCAACCGAATGGTAAGTATGGTGCCTACTTAGATATTCCACTAACACAAGCGGCAAAATCGATAGGATTTTTACTCTTAGATGAGAGCAAAACTGGAGATGATGTGAAAATTCAACCAAATGATTATAAATTTAGTGACTTGAAAAAATCTCGTCAGCTTTTCGTACGAGATACTGATCCGACAGTCTACACCAACCCTTACTTTGTCAAGGATGTGCGTTTGACTGGGGCTCAGCAGCTTAGTCCAAGCAAAATCGAACTTAGCTTCACCAACTTAGACGAGGTCTCTTCTGAGGATATTCTCAAAGACCTTAAGGTGACGGATAAGGATGGTAACAGTGTCACTCTTAAACAGCTTGACTTGGATGCTAAACTTAAAAAAGCTACTTTAACAGGTGATTTTGCTGCAGAAAATCTGCCTTACAAGGTCACTTTGGGCAGTGATAGTTTTAAAACATCTGAGAGCTGGCAATTAAAGGATGCCCTCTACAGTTATGATGGTGAATTGGGTGCTCGACTAGAAGAAAATGGTACTAAGGCACATGTGACACTTTGGTCACCAAGTGCTGATCAAGTAGATATCATTGTCTATGATAAGAATAATCAAGACAAGGTGCTTGTTGAACACGCTCTAAGCAAAGGCCCTAGAGGTACTTGGCAAGCTGACCTCCTTGCGTCTGATTTTGGCCTTGAAAACTTAACAGGCTATTACTATCAATACCGCATTAAACGTGGAGATCAGTCAGTAATTGTTCTTGATCCTTATGCGAAATCTCTGGCAGCTTGGAATAGTGACGATGCCAACAAGGGACCTGAACACAAGATTGCCAAGGCTGCCTTTGTAGATCCTGCTAATTATGGACCAAAAGACCTTGACTACGCTAAGATTCCTAACTTTAAATCTCGAGAAGATGCCATTATTTATGAGGCCCATGTCCGAGATTTCACCTCTGACAAGGCTATCTCAGCTGAATTGAAGCACCAGTTTGGTACTTTTGCAGCCTTTGCGGAGCGTTTGGATTATCTTAAAGACCTTGGGGTTACTCATATTCAGCTTTTGCCAGTATTGAGCTACTATTTTGTTAATGAATTGCAAAATGGCAAACGTTTGGATGCCTATGCTTCAAGCGATAGTAACTACAACTGGGGCTATGATCCACAAAACTATTTCTCTTTGACGGGTATGTATTCTGAAAACCCTAGTGATCCAGCAAAACGTATTGAAGAATTCAAGAATTTAGTTGCAGCTATCCATGCCCATGGTATGGGTGTTATCTTGGATGTGGTTTACAATCATACAGCCAAGACAGCTATTTTTGAAGACCTTGAGCCAAATTACTATCACTTTATGGATGCTGATGGCACTCCTCGTTCGAGTTTTGGAGGCGGTCGTCTAGGTACGACTCACTATATGAGCCGTCGTGTCCTGGTGGATTCCATTGCTTATTTGACTAAGGAATATAAAGTAGATGGTTTCCGTTTTGATATGATGGGTGACCATGATGCTGAAAGTATCGAGCAAGCATACAATACTGCACGCGCCCTTAATCCAAATCTCATTATGCTTGGTGAGGGTTGGGTGACTTATGCTGGCGATGAAAATAGCCCTGTTCAGCCTGCCGATCAGTCTTGGATGAAAGACACAGATACCGTAGCTGTATTTTCAGATGATATTCGAAATACCCTCAAATCAGGTTATCCAAACGAGGGAACACCGGCCTTCATCACAGGTGGAAAACGTGATATTAATAAGGTTTTTGATAATATCAAGGCACAGCCAACTAACTTTGAGGCTGATTCACCAGTATATTGCTGCTCATGATAATTTGACCCTTTTTGATATCATCGCCCAATCAATCAAGAAGGATCCAAGCAAGCCTGAGAATAATGCTGAAATTCATCGTCGCTTGCGTTTAGGGAACCTCATGATCTTGACTGCTCAGGGAACACCATTTATTCACTCTGGTCAGGAATACGGTCGCACCAAACAGTTCTGTGATCCTGCCTACCGTTATCCTGTATCTGAGGACAAGGTGCCGAATAAGTCACACCTCTTAGTTGATGAAAAGGGTAATCCATTTGACTATCCTTACTTCATCCATGATTCTTATGATTCAAGTGACGCGGTTAACCATTTTGACTGGACTAAGGCGACTGATAGCCAGGCCTTCCCAGAAAATACGAAAACGCGTGCCTTTACCAAAGGGTTAATTGCCTTACGTAAGTCGACAGATGCCTTCAATTTCAAATCAAAAGCAGATGTGGATGCTCGTGTGACGCTATTGACAGTTCCTGGTCAGGATAATGTCGCTCAAGAGGATTTGGTATTAGGATACCAAACTGTTGCTACCAATGGAGACCGTTACCTTGTCTATGTCAATGCTGATAACAAGGCTCGTCAGTTTGATTTGAGCAAGCTTACAGATGGTCTATCCTATATGGTTTTAGCAGATGGCAATCAAGTTAATCTATCTGGAATTAGTGAGCTATCAGGTGTTGCGATCAACAATCACATCTTGACCTTGGACCCACTAACAGCGACGATTATTCGTTTAACCAATGCTCAGACACCAACTGAGGAAGTAGCTAAGCCTTCTGAGAAGACTGTGTCATTTGGTGGCAAAGATACTGAGGTAACTAAAACAAGAGTCAAGACCTCAAGTCCAGAGGACCTTGTCGGAGATGTAGAGCTTGTTGCTCATGGCAATAATCAGGCTAAGACTGAAGCTAGTCGTCAAACTGATAAGCAACTGCCATCCACTGGTGAAAAGACAAATCGTGGACTCTTTGTAACAGGTCTCTTAAGTATTCTTAGCCTAGGATTCCTTCGAAAACGTCGGACAAAATAATAAGTAACAACAGGTTATTTCCTGTTGTTTTTCTTTTATTTAGAATCATTCTTATCTGCTCTTTAGAATAGTTCTTAAATAGCCTAAAACCGTTGACAGTGCTGGTTTCTTCTGTTAGTTTAGAATATGTTCTCTTACATATGAGAGACCATTATTGACTTATCATCGTTCGTTTTTCATATCGAAATAACAAACGATTCACATATATAACGACAAATGTCGAACGCTATCTTGAAAATAGGAGACATTCATGAAAAAACTTAACAAACTTGGTGTTGTTCTTTTAGCATCAGGACTTTTATTGACGGCTTGTGCCAAATCTGGTAATTCAAGTAATTCTAGCTCAACTAGCTCAAAACTCACAGCCAGTGAGCAAAAACAATTGAAGCAGGCCACAAGTGATTACAAGACTTTCGTTGAAGGTGAAATCGATCAGCTTTTGAAAGATACTGAAGGATTCAGTGAAACCCTCAAGTCAGGAAATCTTGAAGAAGCCAAGAAACAATACCCATTGGTTCGTATGGCTTACGAACGTTCAGAACCAATTGCCGAAAGCTTTGGTGAGTCTGATGTGAAAATCGACTACCGTTTGGTTGATTACATGGACGAAAATAAATCAGAAGATGGCTGGTCAGGTTTCCACCGTATTGAGCGTATCATGTGGCAAGACAACACGACTGAAGGTACAGCTGCCTATGCAGATCAATTGGTCAATGATATCAAGGAACTCAAGGCTAAAATTGCAACTGTTAAAGTCACTCCAGATATCATGTTGACTGGAGCTGTAGACCTTCTTAACGAAGTGGCTACTCAAAAGATTACAGGTGAAGAAGAAGTCTTCTCACACACCGATCTTTACGACTTCCGTGCCAATATTGAAGGGGCAGAAAAAATCTTTGAACTCTTCAAGCCATTGATCCAAAAGAAAGATGCTAAGCTTGTTAAGACTCTGGAAACAGAATTCAAGAATGTCAATGGTCTTTTGGACAAACACATGACTGATGAGAAAAACTATAAGTCTTATACAGATTTGAGTGAGGCAGATACTAAGGAATTGGCCGAAGCTGTAACTAAACTTGGTGAACCATTGTCACAAATGGGTGTTATCCTAGATGGGAAATAAGAAAAATGACTGACGAAAAATTTTTAGATAAAAAAATGGACCGTCGTGAATTTCTTAAAAAAGCAGGTATTGGAGGGGCTGGGCTTGCGCTTGGTCTTTCTGGTGCATCTGCTTTTTTCGCTAATCAGGATAGTTCAACAAAAAAAGCCCTTGATGGGGATGAGGATATTAGCTTCTATGGTAAGCACCAGGCTGGGATTACAACTCCCATGCAGAAGGCTTGCTACTTGGTGGTTCTAGATCTTCATACAACTGATAAAAAAGAAGTGATCCAGCTCTTTAAAGACTGGACAGACTATAGTAGTAAATTGGTCGAAGGAGAGCTTGTCAAAAAAGATGGTTCCAATGCCCTCTTACCTCCAACAGATACAGGTGAAACAGTGGGACTCAACCCCTATCGCTTGAGCCTGACTTTTGGTGTCTCTGCTGATTTTCTTAAAAAACTTGGTTTGGAATCCAAGCGTCCTAAGCTCTTCCGTGATTTGCCTCCTTTTCCAAAGGAGCAGTTGCAGGACAAGTATACGGGTGGGGATATCGTCATTCAAGCCTGTGCAGATGATGAACAGGTAGCCTTTCATGCTGTTCGAAATCTGATCCGCAAAGGTCGTAATAAAATCACCATGAAGTGGAGCAAATCTGGTTTTGCAGCCATCGGAGATCGTAAGGAGACGCCGCGAAATCTCTTTGGTTTTAAGGACGGTACTGCCAATGTTACGACGGAAAAGGAATTCGACAAGGTTGTCTGGACGGATAGTAAAGATTGGATGAAGGGTGGTTCTTATATGGCTCTTCGTCTAGTACAGATGCACTTGGAGACTTGGGATCGTACCAATTTGCAGGAGCAGGAAAACACCTTTGGTCGCTATAAGGAATCAGGAGCACCCTTTGGTAAGAAAGATGAGTTTGACGAAGTAGATCTGTCAAAACTACCAGTCGATTCGCATGTGCGTTTGGCTAAAGAAGTAGACCTTCCTATCTTACGTCGTTCCTATTCTTATTCTGATGGCATTGATGAGAGAACTGGTCAGTTTGATGCAGGCTTGATATTCATTGCCTTCCAGAAGGATCCCGACCGTTTTGTCAAAATACAGACCAACCTTGGTGCTGTAGACAAGATGAATGAGTACATCACTCATATCGGAAGCGGGCTCTTTGCTTGCTTTGCTGGCGTGGAGAAAGGAGGCTACCTTGGTCAAGCACTCTTTGAATAAACTCCTCGTTTTGCTTGGACTTCTAGCTCTTTTCTTGACATATCCAGTTGCTGCTGAATCTTATAGTGATCTCTATATTAAAATCACAGATGCAACAACAGCTGTTCAAAACAAGGATCAAGCAAAAGCTAAGGAATTAGTCGGTGAGATTAAGAATGATTTCGAAACTAAAGAAAATCACGATTCCAAGGCTGGTAAAAAAGTTAGCAAGGCTCTTGATATTAAAGGTGACGTGACAGAAGAGGACCTAACCTCTATCTCGTCAGCCCTTCTTAAATTTGAGAAAGAGCAAAATCCTGTTGATTTGGATGCGGAAAAGGAAAAACTTGAGACCCGTCTCAATCCTTATTTCAAGAACTTACAGGATGCCATTACGGCTAAAGACCTAGCTGCGACCCGCAAAACTTACAGCGAATTGAATAATGCTTGGACGCGAAATGAAGCTGTTGTCCGTGACCACAGTACTGCCTACTACGGCAAGATTGAGACGGCTATTTCACTTTTGCGAAGCAGTATTGAGACGGAGCCTACTGATTTCACCAGCATCCAGTCATCTTATGATGATCTCAAGGGTGGGATTGATGACTTTATCAAGGGCGTTCCTCTTGATAATACAAGCTCAAGTTTAACCCTAAAAGATGGTATTAAACTTTTGGAAGAAGCTCTTGGTCAATTCCAATCAGGTGATGAAAAAACGGCTGCGGCAACTATGAAGAAGTTCATCACTATCTGGCCAACCATTGAAGGTGACGTGAGCACGACTAACCCAAGCCTCTATACGCGAGTGGAGAGTGAAACACCGGTTATCATGGTTAAGGGGAAAGAAAAAGCTTATCAGGACAAACTGCAAGCCTTAATTACAGACCTATCAGCTATCGATACCAGTGCTTCTTATAATGCATTTGATGCCATGTTGATTCTCTTGCGTGAAGGGGTTGAAGCCCTCCTCATCGTCATGGCTCTTGTGACAACTCTTAAGGCAGCTAAGATGCGTAAGGGACTCAAATGGGTTTATGGCGGAGCCATTGCTGGTGTTCTTGCCAGCGCAGTTATAGCTGTTATCTTACAAGTTGTTTTTCCAGCCGTAACTTCGGGCTCTAACCGAGAAATTATTGAAGGTGGCGTTGGTATCTTTGCAGTTGCGATGATGATTCTGATTGGAATCTGGCTCCACAGCAAGTCGTCAGTCAAACAGTGGAATGACTTTATGGACCGTCAGATGAAGACAGTGACGGCTACTGGAAGTTTTGTATCCATGTTTGCCCTCAGTTTCTTGGCTGTCTTCCGTGAAGGTGCCGAGACTATTCTTTTCTATGTTGGTATTATCCCACGTATCACGACAGCTAATTTCTTGATTGGTATTGCTTTAGCCATTGCAGTTCTTGTTATTATTGCCGTTGCTATGACTAAAGCTAGTCACTATATTAAACCACATCGTATCTTCTTTATTTTGACCTTGTTGATTTATGCCTTGGCCTTCAAGATGCTCGGTGTCAGCATTCATGCCCTTCAGTTGACTAATATGATGTCCAATCATTTGATTAGTGGTTTCCCAACCATTGATTGGGCTGGTATTTATCCAAGCTGGGAAGTCCTAATTCCACAACTTATTTTTATTGCTATTATTGCCTTTGTAACGGTGAAACAGCATGGCAAGAAGTAAGGACGAGATGACCATTGTTGAGCATCTGGTAGAATTTCGGAGACGCTTCATTGCAGTAGTGTTATGCTTTTTCCTAGTTTTTTGTATTCCCCTGTTGTTTGCTGGGGAGCTCTATGCTTATCTGACCAGAGGATTTGATAAGCCCTTATTGGTTCTAGGACCTAACGATATTCTCTGGATTTACATTAACTTAGCCAGTCTTATGGCTTTTACAGTCACTTTGCCTTTTACCACCTACCAGATTTGGCAGTTTGTGAAACCTGGTTTGAGGGACAATGAAGCGCGTGCCATTTTTGCCTATATTCCAGCAACTTTTGTCTGTTTTGTATTGGGGCTGGCCTTTGGTTATTATTTTGTTAGTCCAGCTATCTTGGAAGTGCTTTTAAAACTAGGTGAAGGACTCTTTGATACACAAATTACAGCACAAAACTACCTTAGTTTTTTACTGCATACGACAGTGCCTCTAGCTGTTCTCTTTGAACTTCCCGTAGTTGTGAGTTTTTTAACGTCCATTGGCATTTTGACACCAGTATTTTTGACACGCTATAGACGCTATGCTTACTTTATTCTCTTGGTTTTGGCAGTTGTTTTGACACCAGCCGACTTTATTAGTGACTTGGCTATGACTGCTCCCTTAATCTTACTCTATGAAGTTAGCGTAACTCTTAGTAAGCTCATTTATAAACGTAAACAAAGAAAATATAAAGATAAATAGAAAGGAGATCTCATGGGAATTCTACGTGATATCGGAGCTCCAGGACTTATCATTATTGTCCTAGGAGCCCTCCTCATCTTTGGTCCTAAACGCTTGCCAGAACTCGGTCAATCTATCGGTAAAATGCTAGCCGAATTTAAAGCAGCTGTAAATAAGACTGATGATGATAAAAAAGACGAAGAAGACAAGACTAAAGACTAAGATCTCTATCTAAAGGTTATCTTCAAGTTTCTTGACAATTCTAAGCTTTTATGACATAATACACTTGTATTGAATAGTAAGTCTATATCATAGGCAAGAAAAGACCCCAAGCTAACTTCCACATAAGCTCGGGGTCTTTTTTAGCACTATCTATCCTTGTTTAACCACTTGTCGATCAGACGAAGGATAACACCGACCACAATAGGTCCGATGATAGTTTTGAATAGTAAATCCATCATAGGCAAACTCACCTCCCTTCGTAGGCGGTGTCGAGGTGCCAAAGGATATTATATCATAGATTGAAAGAGATATGTTTAGTGAGTGATAGGAAGTATTAGTTAGAATGTAGGTTAATCATGCCAAACAAAAAATCAGCTCAAGAGGGCTGATTTTTTTATCTTACAAACTGATACGTTTTTCTGTTTCAGCGTCGAAGAAGTGACCTTTAGCAACGTTGAAAGTAAGGTTAACTTTTTCACCTGGATTATGGAAGTCACGCGCATCAACACGGGCAGCAAACTCAGTTTCTCCAAGTTTTAGGTAAAGCATTGTTTCTGCACCAAGAAGCTCTGAAACGACGACTTCAGCATCTACATTGGCATCTGGATAAACTTCTTGAACAATTGGACGGCTTGAAACATCCTCAGGACGGATACCAAAGATAACTTCCTTGCCTTGGTAACCTGTTTCTTTCAAGATTTTAGCTTGACCCTCAGAGATTGCAATATCCAAACCTTCAGAGTTAGTGATACGGTTACCATCAACCTTAACATTGAAGAAGTTCATAGCAGGACTTCCGATGAATCCAGCAACAAATTTATTAGCTGGCTCATTATAAAGTTCTTGAGGGGTACCAATTTGTTCGATACGACCGATAGTACCAGAACCATCAGGGTTTTTAGTAGAACTCATGATAACGATACGGTCAGCAAGAGTCATAGCTTCTGTTTGGTCGTGGGTAACGTAGATAGTAGTTGCACCAATATTACGAGTAATTTTAGCAATTTCAGCACGCATGGTCACACGAAGCTTAGCATCCAAGTTTGAGAGAGGCTCATCCATGAGGAAGACTTTAGCATCACGAACGATGGCACGTCCCATAGCTACACGTTGACGTTGACCACCAGAAAGGTCTGCAGGCTTACGATCTAAGAACTCAGTCAAACCAAGGCTAGCAGCAGCTTCACGCACACGTTTGTCGATATCGTCTTTTTTATATTTACGAAGTTTAAGACCAAAGGCCATATTTTCATAAACAGTCATGTGAGGGTAAAGTGCGTAGTTTTGGAATACCATGGCAATGTCACGGTCTTTTGGTGATTTGTCATTAACCACTTCACCATCGATATAGAGTTTACCTTCTGTGATTTCTTCGAGACCAGCAACCATACGGAGAGTTGTTGATTTACCACATCCTGAAGGACCTACGAAAACGATAAATTCTTTGTCTTTGATGTCCAAGTTGAAGTCTTCAACTGAATAGTGTTCGCTGTTTGGATATTTTTTGTAAATATTTTTAAGATTTAATTCTACCATCGAGGTGAACTCTTTTTGTATTTTGATAGTTTTTATCTCAACTTATGTAGTATACGTCTTTTTTTTTCAGTTCGCAACCGCTTCGTCTTCATTTTTTACGGACTTTTTCTCGATTCCCAGATAGGGAAGGACATTTTCAAAAATCTCTTTCATAACGGGAGCC
>OGZI01003654.1_pt1 | contig 10503 bp, 7 predicted proteins | sample 1576711 | NCBI WGS metagenome assembly OGZI01 (sample SAMEA3541482, study PRJEB24748) | human gut metagenome | biome: human gut; feature: human-associated habitat; material: faeces | place: China | collected 2012
ATGGACTGTATTTCTACAGGCGGCTTGCTGCGGAATGCGGCAGTTACTTAAATCCGGGAGGAACCGTTTATTTTGAAATCGGATACGACCAGGGGCAGGCGGTGAGCGGACTTCTTCGGGAGGCCGGTTTCCAGGGCGTTTGTGTGTATCAGGATGCGCCAGGGCTTGACCGCGTGGTCAGGGGTACCATGGTTTTATAAAGTTTCAATGAAAAGTTACCTGTAATGTAAGATTTTGGAGGTTAATTTCCCATGTTTGATAAATTAGACGATATATTGATTCACTATGAAGAGCTGATGCTGGAATTAGGCAATCCTTCTGTAACGGAAGATCAGAACCGTTTCCGCAGGCTGATGAAGGAGCAGGCAGATTTAGCGCCACTGGTAGAGACTTACACAGAGTATAAGAAGGCGAAGACGGCTGTGGAAGACAGTCTTGCCATTCTGGACGAAGAAAATGACGAAGAGATGCGTGAACTGGCAAAGGAAGAATTATCTGATGCGAAGAAGCAGATCGAAGCGCTGGAGCAGGAACTGAAGATCCTTCTTCTTCCCAAAGATCCGAATGATGACAAAAATATCATTCTGGAAATCCGTGCCGGTGCGGGAGGAGACGAGGCTGCCCTGTTTGCAGCTGAACTGTACCGCATGTACGTCAATTATTCTGAGAGCCAGCACTGGAAAGTGGAGCTGATCAGTGTCAATGAGAACGGAATCGGCGGCTTCAAGGAAGTGGTGGCCATGGTCACCGGAAAAGGCGCTTACTCCAAGTTAAAATACGAGAGCGGTGTTCACCGCGTCCAGCGTGTTCCGGAGACGGAGAGCGGCGGACGTATCCATACTTCCACTGCTACCGTGGCGGTTATGCCCGAGGCGGAGGACGTGGATGTGGTGATCGAGGATAAGGACTGCCGGATTGACGTCATGCGTGCTTCCGGAAACGGCGGCCAGTGTGTCAATACGACCGACTCAGCAGTCCGTCTGACCCACTTCCCGAGCGGCATCGTCATTTCCTGCCAGGATGAGAAATCACAGTTAAAGAATAAGGACAAGGCACTGAAGATTCTGCGTGCCCGTCTGTACGACTTAGAGCAGCAGAAACAGCACGATGAGATGGCCGAGCTTCGAAAGAGCCAGGTCGGAACGGGAGACCGCTCCGAGAAGATCCGTACGTACAACTTCCCGCAGGGACGTGTGACGGATCACAGAATCAAACTGACCTTATACAAACTGGACGCCATCATGAACGGCGATCTGGATGAAATCATCGACAGTCTGATTGCAGCCGATCAGGCCGCAAAGCTGAGCAGCATGCAGGAAGAAGCATAATAATAAACGCTGCGAATCACGATTGGTCTACAGGATCGATTGCTGATAGAATAAACAAGAGAAAAAAGGGGAAAAGAGAAAGGGAAAACGCTATGAAGAAAACAGCACTTGTGATCATGGCAGCCGGAATCGGCAGCAGATTTGGAAAGGGAATCAAACAGCTTGAGCCAGTAGGACCAAACGGGGAGATCATCATGGATTATTCCATCCACGATGCACTGGAAGCCGGCTTCAACAAAGTAGTCTTCATCATCCGCAAGGATCTGGAGAAAGATTTCAAGGAAGTCATCGGCAACCGCATCAGCAAAATCACAGAGGTGGAATATGCATTCCAGGAGCTCGATGATCTGCCGGCAGGCTTTGCAAAACCGGAAGGCCGTACCAAACCGTGGGGAACCGGCCAGGCCGTTCTTGCCTGCAAAGGTCTTGTAAAAGAGCCGTTTGCTGTTATCAATGCTGATGACTATTACGGAAAAGATCCGTTCGTAAAACTGCACGACTACCTCGTACAGGAGCATGATGTGGATGAAGTTATGCCGATCTCCATGGCAGGATTCGTGCTTGGAAACACCTTAAGTGACAACGGCGGTGTTACAAGAGGTGTCTGCGTCGTTGATGAAAACGGAAACCTGACCGGTGTCAACGAGACGAAAAACATCGTAAAGACCGCAGAGGGCGCAGGCGTTGAAAAAGAAGACGGAACGGTTGATCCGATCGACAAAAACTCCCTTGTTTCCATGAACATGTGGGGACTGCAGCCGGAGTTCATTGATCTTCTGGAGAAAGGCTTTGTTGAATTCCTTTCTGCACAGAAAGAGGGAGATGTAAAAGGCGAGTACCTCCTTCCGATCTACATCGACGAGCTGCTGCACGCAGGAAAAGCAGAAGTAAAAGTTCTTCCGACCGACGCAGAGTGGTTCGGCGTAACGTATCAGGAAGACAAAGCTTCCGTAACAGAAGCATTCCGCAAACTGATTGCGGACGGCGTATACAGCGAGAAGCTGTACGACTAATTACGATATTTTGTTATTTGAGTGAATAACCAGAAAAAGCGTGTTTGAATGATTGCAAAAAATTTCAGACACGCTTTCTGCCCGAAAGGGGAAAGGAGCATACCATGGGTAAATATTTTGGAACAGATGGATTTCGCGGAGAAGCAAACATTGATCTGACGGTTGAGCATGCATATAAAGTGGGAAGATTCCTCGGATGGTATTTCGGAAAAGACCGCAAAGCACAGATCGTCATTGGAAAAGACACCAGACGCTCCAGCTACATGTTCGAATATTCGCTGGTAGCAGGACTGACCGCATCGGGAGCAGACGCTTATCTGCTGCACGTAACGACCACCCCGAGCGTTTCCTATGTTGTCCGTACCGAAAACTTTGACTGCGGAATTATGATCTCCGCCAGTCACAACCCGTTCTATGACAACGGAATCAAAGTCATCAACGGCCTGGGACAGAAACTGGAAGCCGACATCGAAGCGCAGATCGAAGCCTACATCGACGACGGAACACCGAAGATCCCGTTCGCAACGAGAGAAGACATCGGACGCACCGTGGATTTTGCAGCCGGAAGGAACCGCTACATTGGACACCTGATCTCGATTCCGACAAAATCCTTTAAAAACATGAGAGTCGGACTCGACTGCTCCAACGGAAGTGCCTCTTCCGTAGCCAAGAGCGTGTTTGATGCCATCGGCGCCAAGACATATGTGATCCACAACGAGCCGGACGGAACAAACATCAACTGCGGCTGTGGTTCCACCCACATCGAAGAGCTTCAGAAATATGTAAGAGAGAAACACCTCGATGTCGGATTTGCCTACGACGGAGACGCAGACCGCTGCATCGCTGTCGATGAGCTGGGAAATGTGGTAGACGGAGACCTGATCATGTATGTCTGCGGTAAATACTTAAAAGAAAAAGGCCAGTTAAACGGAGATACGATCGTGACCACGATCATGTCAAACCTCGGTCTTTACAAAGCGTGTGACCGCGCCGGTATCCGGTATGAGAAGACGGCAGTCGGCGACAAATACGTGTGCGAGAACATGATGGCAAACGGCTATTCTCTCGGCGGAGAGCAGTCCGGCCACATCATTTTCAGCAAGCACGCGACGACCGGTGACGGAATCCTGACCTCCCTGATGGTGATGGAAGTGCTGATAGATAAGAAACTCCCGCTCAGCACCCTGACAGCCGAGGTAGTGATTTACCCGCAGCTCTTAAAGAATGTCCGCGTGGCAAACAAAGCAGCTGCAAAGGCCAACCCGGCAGTACAGAAAGCAGTAGAAGACGTAGCAGAGGCCCTGGGCGATGACGGACGCATCCTCGTAAGAGAGAGCGGCACCGAGCCGGTGATCCGTGTCATGGTGGAAGCACCGGACGACGCAACGTGTGCAAAATACGTAGACCAGGTTGTTTCTGTGATGCATAAAGAAGGACTTGTGACAGAATGAAAAAAAGACTGGTAATCTTTTTTCTGGCGGCGGCAATGGTGCTTGGCGGCTGTGAAAATAAAAATTCAAAGCTTTATAAAAAGGGCATCGAGGCGCTCGAACAGAAGGACTACGTAACGTCGATTGCGATGCTGGAGGGAGCCGTAAAGGCAGGCGACCGACTGGCGGAGAGCTACCGGTCGCTCGGCATCGCTTATCTGAAAAGCCAGGAGTATGACAAGGCAAAAGAGGCTTTCAAGAGCAGTCTTTCGAGCATGAAGCACAAAGACGCGGAGTTTTCGCGCGATGTCATGTATTACGAGGCGGAAACCTGCGTACAGGCCGGAGATCTGGATGGAGCCATTGAGATCTGCACCAATATTCAGGAAGAAAAGGCCGATGCCGATGCGCTGTTCCTTAGGGGACGCGCGTACTTCCTGCAGAAGAATTACGAGCAGGCGAAGGTGGATTTTGATGCGGCAGTGGAGACGAAGGAGAGCTATCAGCTCTGCCTTGACATTTACGAGCTGTATCAGGAGAGCAGCATGAAGGCGGACGGAGACCGTTACCTCGAAGCGGCAGTGAAGATTGAGCCGAAAACGACCGAGGATTATTATAACATCGGCTGCGCATACTACTATCTGGAGGAGCAGGACGAGGCGGTCAAAGCGTTCTCGAAGGCAATGAAGGACGGCAGCAGCGCGGCGATGGAAATGCTCGGCGAGGTTTACCTTTCCAATGGTCAGAACGACGAGGCGAAAGCACTGTTTTCTTCGTATCTTTCGACAGATGGCTTTGCGGCGGCAGCAAACAACGGGCTGGCGCTCTGCGCACTTGCGGAAAACGACACGGACAGTGCACTCTCGTATATCGAGGAAGGACTCAAAACGGCAGAGGATTCCGACCGGGAAAATCTGCTGTTCAACCAGATTGTATCCTATGAAAAACGGGCGGATTTTGATACCGCGAAGTCGCTGATGGCGGATTTTCTGGCAGCATACCCGGAAAACACCGCGGCGCAGCGGGAAAATACGTTTCTCCAGAACCGATAACAGACGGAGGAAGTTGGATTGTTTGATTTAAGAGAAGAACAGGAGCGCGTGATTCTGGTCGGCGTACAGGAAAACGGCGGCGCAAACGCAGAAGAATCGCTCGACGAGCTGGCGGAACTGGCCAGCACCGCCGGTGCGAAGGTGGAGGGCCGCCTGGTGCAGGTGCGGGAGGCCATTCATCCGGGAACGTACATCGGAAAAGGAAAATTAGAGGAATTGAAAATTCTGGTGCGCGCCTGCGATGCGACGGGCATCATCTGCGACGATGAGCTCTCCTCGATCCAGTTAAAAGGGCTGGAGGAAGCACTGGAATGCAAGATCATGGACCGTACGCTTTTGATCCTGGATATCTTTGCGGCGCGCGCCGTGAGCAGCGAGGGTAAAATCCAGGTTGAGCTGGCCCAGTTAAAGTACCGTGCGTCCCGACTTTCCGGCCTTGGCACATCGCTTTCCCGTCTCGGCGGCGGAATCGGTACGAGAGGACCGGGAGAGAAAAAGCTGGAAACCGACCGGCGCCTGATCCGCACGCGTATTACGCAGTTAAAACGTGAGCTTGAGGAAGTACGCCAGCACAGAGAGCTCCTTCGTGAAGGCAGAAAACGTTCCAAAATCCCGGTAGCGGCGCTCGTAGGCTATACGTCAGCGGGAAAGAGCAGTCTTTTAAATGCACTGACAGGATCGGAAATTCTGGCAGATGCAATGCTGTTTTCCACGCTGGATACGACGACGCGGTCACTGACCCTTCCGGATGGACAGGAAATCCTGCTGACCGATACGGTTGGATTTATCAATAAGCTGCCACATCATCTGATCGATGCATTCCGCAGTACGCTGGAGGAAGCACGGTATGCCGACTATATTCTCCACGTTGTGGATACGTCAAATCCGCAGATGGAGCTGCAGATGCAGGTTGTGTACGATACGCTGCGGGAACTGAAAGTTGAGGACAAAAAGATCGTCACCCTGCTGAACAAGCAGGATAAGCTTCTTGCCCCGATGGTTGTAAAAGATTTCCGGGCAGACGCGAGCCTTGCGGTCTCTGCCAAAACAGGACAGGGACTCGAAGACCTCAAAAATTTACTCTCCTCGTGGATGATGGAGGGAAAAATCTATATCGAGCGCCTCTATCCGTACGATAAGGCGGGAACGATTTCACTGATCCGCGGATACGGAATTCTGCTCGAAGAAGAATATCTGCCGGAAGGCATCCGCGTAAAAGCCTATGTACCGAAGGATATCTATCCGAGGGTATAGAGGTATGGCAAGCGGGCTTAAAAACGGCAGTACATCCCTTTAAGCGCCGTACAGCGCCGAAAAATGGAATGGACAGAACATAAGTAAAAGTACCATATCTAGTGATGTTAGAAAATTTCACACTAGATATGGTACTTTTTACTATTGACGGGAGGAACATGCTCTGCTATCATATGGTTCAGACACTGCAAAGAGTGGAACCTTAAAAAGGCCTTGCAGAAACGGTTGAATTAACAGGAGGGATTCCATGTTTCAGGTAGAAAAGAGAGACGGAACGATTGCAGAGTTCCAGATGAAAAAGATTACCGATGCGATTGGAAAAGCATTCGGCGCAAAAGATATGCAGTTCAGCGATGACATGCTTCAGATGCTGGCACTGCGCGTAACAGCGGACTTTCAGTCCAAGATCAAAGACGGAAAAATTTCAGTGGAGGCAATTCAGGACAGCGTGGAGAACGTGCTGATCCAGTGCGGCTACGCAGAAGTGGCAAAAGCTTACATTCTGTACCGCAAGCAGAGGGAAAAAATCCGCAACATGAAATCGACGATCGTAGACTACAAAGAGATCGTGGACAGCTACGTAAAAGTAGAGGACTGGCGTGTCAAAGAGAACTCGACCGTAACGTATTCTGTCGGCGGTCTGATCTTAAGCAATTCCGGCGCGATCACAGCCAACTACTGGTTATCAGAGATTTATGATGACGAGATCGCCGAGGCACACCGCAACGCGGATATTCACATCCACGACCTGTCGATGCTGACCGGCTACTGTGCAGGATGGTCGTTAAAACAGCTCATCAAAGAAGGACTTGGCGGCATCAACGGAAAGATTACTTCTTCTCCGGCAAGACATCTTTCGGTTCTGTGCAACCAGATGGTCAACTTCCTCGGCATTATGCAGAACGAGTGGGCAGGTGCGCAGGCATTTTCTTCATTTGATACGTATCTGGCGCCGTTCGTCAAAGTGGACAACTTAAGCTACGGCGAAGTGAAGAAGTGCATCGAGGCGTTTATCTACGGCGTCAACACACCGAGCCGCTGGGGAAGCCAGGCACCGTTCTCCAACATCACACTCGACTGGACCGTACCGGATGACCTCGCGGAGCTTCCGGCGATCGTCGGCGGCAAGGAGATGGACTTCAAGTACAAAGACTGTAAAAAAGAGATGGATATGGTCAACAAAGCGTTCATCGAGACGATGATCGAGGGAGATGCCAACGGAAGAGGCTTCCAGTACCCGATCCCGACCTACTCCATCACATCCGATTTTGACTGGTCCGATACGGAGAATAACCGTCTGCTGTTCGAAATGACTGCAAAATACGGTACCCCGTACTTCTCCAACTACATCAACAGCGATATGAAACCAAGCGACGTGCGCTCCATGTGCTGCCGTCTCCGCCTGGATCTGCGTGAGCTTCGAAAGAAAACCGGCGGATTCTTCGGTTCCGGCGAGAGCACCGGATCGGTCGGCGTTGTCACCATCAATATGCCGCGTATCGCATATCAGTCCAAAGATGAGAAAGAGTTCTACCGCCGTCTCGATCATATGATGGATATTGCCGCACGTTCGTTAAAGACGAAACGTGAGGTCATTACCCGCCTTCTGGACGAGGGACTGTATCCATATACGAAACGGTACCTTGGAACGTTTGAGAACCACTTCTCAACCATCGGTCTGATCGGTATGAACGAGGCCGGCTTAAATGCCGCATGGCTCGGAAAGGGTCTGGAGGATCCGAAGACACAGCAGTTTACGAAAGAAGTTCTGAACCATATGAGAGAGCGTCTTTCTGATTACCAGGAGGAGTACGGCGATCTGTACAACCTTGAGGCAACTCCGGCGGAGTCGACCGCATACCGTCTGGCAAAACACGACCGTGCAAAATGGCCGGATATCAAGACCGCAGGCCATGAGGGAGATACCCCGTACTACACCAACAGCTCCCATCTGCCGGTGGACTATACCGAGGATATTTTCTCTGCGCTTGATATTCAGGATGATCTGCAGACGCTGTACACCTCGGGAACTGTATTCCATGCGTTCCTTGGCGAAAAACTGCCGGACTGGAAAGCAGCAGCTTCCCTTGTGCGGAAGATTGCAGAGAACTACAAACTGCCGTATTACACGCTGTCCCCGACGTATTCTGTCTGTGCGAACGACGGCTATCTCGCCGGCGAGCATTTTACATGTCCGATCTGTGGAAAAGAGGCAGAGGTTTACAGCCGTATCACGGGATATTATCGTCCGGTCAAGAACTGGAACGACGGAAAACGCCAGGAGTACAAGAACAGAACTGTATATGATATCATCCACTCCAAATCGCCGGAGCAGAAAATGAAATCGTACGGCGCAGCAGAGAAACTGGCAGAGCAGGCCGCTGGAAAAGAAGAGCCGAAAGCCGCTGCAGCAGCAGATAAAATCGAGGAAGACGGCATGTACCTGTTCACGACAAGCACCTGCCCGAACTGCAAAATGGCAAAAGAAATGCTCGCCGAGGAGCAGTATGAGGTGATCGACGCAGAGCGTCACCCGGATCTTGCCGCACAGTACGGCATCATGCAGGCACAGACTCTTCTCGTTGTGGAGGACGGCCAGGCGCAGAAGATTGTGAATGCTTCCAATATCCAGAAATATGTGGATGAATATCTCTCCTAAATCTGTGCGCATATAGTTGCAGGAAAGAACAAACAGAGTTATAATAGGAAAAAGTGATACCCTCGCCCGGGCATCCCGGGTGGGGGTATTATTATGGCGCTGAGCACAGCAGAAATCGGCCCGGTGGACCGGTTTCACTTACAGAAGGGAGAAAAATTATGGGATACAGCCAGGACACAATCTGTGTACAGGGAGGATGGCAGCCGAAAAACGGTGAGCCGCGTGTACTTCCGATTTACCAGAGCACAACATTCAAATATGCAACCAGCGAGGAAATGGGAAAACTGTTCGATCTGGAGGAAGAGGGATATTTCTATTCCCGTCTGCAGAACCCGACGAACGACGTCGTAGCACAGAAAATCTGCGATCTGGAGGGCGGCGTGGCAGCCATGCTCACATCTTCCGGCCAGGCGGCAACGATGCTTGCTGTTACCAACATCTGTGAGGCAGGCGACCACGTTGTCTGCGCGGCAAAGGTTTATGGAGGAACCTCCAACCTGCTCGCTGTTACCTTAAAACGATTCGGCATCGAGACTACCCTCGTGGACCAGGATGCGCCGGCAGATGAGCTGGAAAAAGCATTCCAGCCGAACACCAAAGCTGTCTTTGCCGAGACGATTTCCAACCCGGCAGGTGTTGTACTTGACATTGACAAGTTTGTTAAACTTGCACATGAGCACGGCGTTCCGATGATCTGCGACAACACCTTTGCAACCCCGATCAACTGCCGTCCGTTCGAGTTCGGTGTAGATATTGTCACCCATTCCACCACAAAATACATGGACGGCCATGCAATGGCGCTCGGCGGAGCGATTGTCGATTCCGGAAACTTCGACTGGGATGCGCATGCAGACAAATTCCCGGGCCTTACTACACCGGACGAATCGTACCACGGCGTGATTTATACGCAGAAATTCGGTAAAAAAGCGTATATCACAAAAGCAACCGCGCAGCTGATGCGTGATATGGGAGCGTGCCAGTCCCCGCAGAATGCATTCCTGACGAATGTCGGTCTGGAGACCCTGCACCTGCGCGTGGAGCGCCACTGCAGAAATGCCGAGAAAGTGGCAGAGTTCCTGAAAAATCATCCGAAGGTAGCGTGGGTTGAGTACGCAGGCCTTGCAGACAGCAAATACCATGCACTGGCAGAAAAATATATGCCGAACGGAACGTGCGGCGTTCTCTGCTTCGGACCGAAGGGCGGAAGAGACGGTGCGATGCGTTTTACGAACGGCCTGAAAATGGTAGCAATTGTAACACACGTTGCCGATGCAAGAAGCTGCGTTCTGCACCCGGCAAGCCATACCCACCGCCAGCTGAACGATCAGCAGCTCATCGAAGCCGGTGTTCTGCCGGATCTGATCCGTCTGTCGGTCGGCATTGAGGATGTGAACGATATCATTGCAGACCTTGATCAGGCGCTTGCGAACGTATAAAGATACAAAAAACAGGATGTGAAAAGGAGCGTATTGGTAAAATGGAAGAAATGGCAAAGAAACGCGTAAAAGATTCTGAGACAGAGCAGTCGTATCTTCTGATGCACCGCCATATCAACGGCTATGGCCGTCTGTTCGGCGGCCAGCTGGTCGCGTGGATCGATGAGCTTGCCGGTCTGGTGGGACGCCGCCACTGCGGCCACGAAATCACCACCGCGTGCATCGACAATCTGAACTTCAAGCATCCTGCTTTTCTGAACGACACCGTCGTACTGGTCGGAAGAGTGACGTATGTCGGACGCACCTCAATGGAGGTGCGCGTCGACACGTA
>OGZI01003672.1_pt1 | contig 10469 bp, 12 predicted proteins | sample 1576711 | NCBI WGS metagenome assembly OGZI01 (sample SAMEA3541482, study PRJEB24748) | human gut metagenome | biome: human gut; feature: human-associated habitat; material: faeces | place: China | collected 2012
TAGGCACGCTGTCTTAAAAGGGATTATAGTACGGAGATTTCAAAGCATGAAATTTCCTTTTTTATGCTCGTAAGAGGCCTCCACCTGGAAGAGAAAAGGGAAGACCCCCAAAGGGCAGTAATTAAAAAAAGAGACAGGAAAGGGAGGGAGCGATACGGAAAATTTAGCAACAGAATTGATGGAAGAGCTGAACTGTAAAACAGTATTTGAACTTCCGGTTCTCGGCGGAATTTCGGAGTCCGTGGTTGTTACATGGATCATTATGGCGGTTCTGGTTGGATTATCATTGATTCTGGTGAGAAATCTGAAGGTAGAAAACCCGGGAAAAGTTCAGTTGGCATTGGAAGCTGCAATTGACTGGGCAACGGATTTCTTTGAAGGGATCCTCGGTAAAGGGAACAAAAGATATATACCGTATCTGATCACAGTTCTTCTTTATCTGGCGTGCGCCAACATGATTGGTCTGCTTGGCTTTAAGCCGCCGACAAAAGATCTGAATGTAACAGCAGCACTTGCCGTGATGAGTATGTGCCTGATCGAATATTCAGGAATACATAAAAACGGTATGAAACATTGGGTCAAGCATTTTGCCAAACCGGTGCCGGTGGTTGCACCGATTATGATTCTGGAAATTTTTATCCGCCCATTGTCGCTCTGTATGCGACTGTTTGGTAACATGCTGGCAGGATTTGTGGTAATGGAACTTTTAAAAGCATTTGTTCCGCTGATTATACCACTTCCGATGAATTTCTATTTCGATATTTTTGATGGTCTGATTCAGGCATATGTATTTGTATTTCTGACCGCACTGTTTATGACAGAAGAACAGGAATAGAAACGGAATTTTTGAACAAATAAAAGAATAAAAAGGAGATTAGAATTATGGGAGCACTTATTGCAATTGGAGCAGGAATCGCAGTATTAACAGGTATTGGAGCAGGAGTGGGAATTGGTATCGCAACAGGAAAAGCAGTGGATGCAATCGCAAGACAGCCAGAGGCTGAAAGCAAGATCAGCAAGAACCTGATCCTTGGTTGTGCACTTGCAGAGGCAACTGCAATTTATGGATTTATCATTGGTATTCTGATCGTATTCTTCTTAAAATAAGCAAATAGAATTAACAGGAAAGGCGGGTGTGGGAAGTGCTGAGATTTGATATGAACTTTCTATATACCATGATTAACCTGATCGTCCTGGCTTTCTTATTAAAGAAGTTTTTGATCAAGCCTGTGACCGACATTATGGAAAAGCGCCGTCAGCTGATCGAAGACGGATTGAAAAATGCCCAGAATGCACAGGAAGATGCGATGAAGATGAAGGAAGAATATGCGCAGGCACTTGGCGGGGCAAAAGAAGAATCTGTGCGGATCGTAGAGAAAGCACGTAAGGACGCCAAATCAGAGTATGAACGTATTGTAGAGGAGGCGGATGCCAGGGCAGGCAGTATCATCGAGTCTGCCAAGGCGGATATCCGTGTAGAACGAGAGCAGACAATGAGTGCACTCCAGTCTGAAATCGCAGGACTTGCAATGACAGCTGCAGCGAAGATCGTGGCAGAACAGACAGGCAATAATCAGGAAATATATGATAAGTTTCTGGAAGAAGTAGGTGAAGCTCATGAAGACACAGACAACAACTAGTCAGATGTACTGTTCATCTGCAGCAATGCGGTATGCACAGGTGTTGTATGAGCTGAATGTTCCGAAGGAAGCCATACAGAAAGCAAGAGAGATATTTGAGGAGGTACCGCAGCTTCATGATGTGTTTGTGAATCCGACAATTCCGGCACAGAAGAAAGAACGTGTGATCGACAAGGTATTTCCGCAGGAAATGAGAAATTTCCTGAAAGTGGCATGTAAATATGAGAGAATGGATCTGATTCCGGAGATATTTGCTGCATATGACAGATATTGTGACGAGCAGGATCGGATCTTAAGTGCCGTATTGACATGTGTAGAGCTGCCCAGTGACGAGCAGCTCAAAAATATGGAAGCGTTCCTTTGTAAAAAATATGAAGCGAGCAAGGCCAGGATTGAGATTCAGACAGACAGTACGCTGCTTGGCGGATTTGTTCTGCGCACAGGAAGCGATGAATATGACTGGAGTCTGAAAGGACGTCTGGACAGACTAGGACAAAAATTAACCTGGAGGTGAACAAGGTGAGTTCAATCAATTCAGATGAAATTATTTCTATTTTAAAAGAAGAGATAGAAAATTTTGACAGTGTGAGCAAAGACAGCGAAGTGGGAACAGTCGTTGCTGTAGGTGACGGAATTGCGACTATTTATGGGATTGATCACGCAATGTATGGAGAGATTGTTACCTTCGATACGGGTTTGAAAGGAATGGTACAGGATATTCAGAAAAATGAAATCGGAGTCATTCTTTTTGGACGGGACACAGATATCAAAGAAGGGACAAAAGTAACTCGTACAGGAAAAAAGGCCGGTGTACCGGTTGGAAATAAATATGTAGGAAGAGTTGTCAATGCACTGGGAGCTCCGATTGATGGAAAAGGCGAGATCGAAGCAGATGATTACCGTCCGATCGAGCAGGAGGCGCCGGGAATTATTGACAGAAAATCAGTTAGCGTACCGATGGAAACAGGAATCCTTTCCATCGATGCCATGTTCCCGATCGGACGTGGGCAAAGAGAGCTGATCATCGGAGACCGTCAGACAGGAAAAACATCCATTGCGATGGATACAATCCTGAATCAGAAGGGAAAAGATGTAATCTGTATTTATGTGGCGATCGGACAGAAGGCTTCTACTGTTGCAAAAGTTGTAAATACATTGAAGAATAATGATGCACTGGATTATACGATTGTGGTATCTTCTACAGCAAGTGACTGTGCGCCGCTTCAGTATATCGCACCATATGCCGGAACAGCAATGGCAGAGCATTTTATGTATCAGGGAAAAGATGTCCTGATCGTCTATGATGATCTGTCAAAACATGCGGTTGCCTATCGTGCATTGTCTCTGCTGCTCGGTCGTTCACCGGGACGTGAGGCATATCCGGGAGATGTATTCTATCTGCATTCCAGACTGTTGGAGCGTTCCAGCCGTCTGAGTGATGAATTGGGAGGCGGTTCTATTACAGCACTGCCAATCATTGAGACGCAGGCAGGAGATGTATCCGCATATATTCCGACTAATGTAATTTCCATTACAGACGGACAGATCTTCCTGGAGAGCGATCTGTTTGCAGCAGGTATGAGACCGGCCGTAAACGTAGGTCTTTCCGTATCTCGTGTTGGTGGTGCCGCACAGACAAAAGCGATGAAAAAAGCATCCGGAAGTATTCGTATTGATCTGGCACAGTACCGCGAGATGGAAGTGTTCACGCAGTTTAGTTCCGATCTGGATGCTGCGACAAAAGAACAGCTGGAGTATGGAAGTGGTTTGATGGAATTGTTGAAGCAGCCGCTTTATCATCCGCTCAGTCTGCATGAAAAGGTCATCACACTGTGTGCGGCGACACATAAAGTGATGCTTGGAATAGAAAAAGCAAAAATCAAACAGTTCCAGGCAGACCTGCTTCGTCATTTCGATTCAGATTATCCGGAAATCGGACAGGAAATCGAAGAGAAAAAGGTACTGACAGAAGAACTGATCGAAAAGATCGTGGAGACCGCAAAGGAATTCAAGAAGAGCAGGTGTTAATATGGCAAATATCAGAGAAATACAGAGCCGCATCAACAGCGTAAAAGATACGATGAAGATCACAAATGCGATGTATATGATTTCCTCTTCAAAAATGACGCAGGCCAGAAAAAAACTGGCGGATACAGAGCCGTATTTTTATGGACTTCAGGGTGAGATTTCCCGTATCCTGCGCCATGTGCCAGAGATCCGGCATTCTTATTTTGATGCCCGCCAGGATATCCCGGCAGAGCAGAAAAGGATCGGTTCGATCGTAATTACGGCAGACAAGGGACTTGCCGGAGCTTATAATCATAATATTATCAAGCTGGAAGAAGAGATCCGGGCGAGGGAAGACTTCGTGGGGGCCTTTGCCCATGAGCTTAAGACGCCGCTCACCGCGATCATCGGTTATGCGGATATGCTGCGGTCTCACCGGCTGGATGAGGAAAAAAGCTTTATGTGTGCCAATTACATTTACACGGAAGGGCGGAGACTGGAGACGATGTCACTGCGTCTGTTAGACATTATTGTGACAAAGCGCCAGGAGATCGATTTCCAGATGGTCTCGGCAGAATCACTGTTTTTCTACCTGTACGACATGTATGCGGCGAAGAAAAATATGGATTTTCATTTTACATACGATGAAGGGCTGATCCGGTGTGACGCCAGCCTGATCAAGTCCGTGCTCATCAATCTTTTAGATAACGCCTGCAAGGCGTCGGAGCCCGGCAGTCCTGTCGATGTGGACGGATATTCCCTTTCGGAGGGCTACCGTTTCTCCGTGAAGGACCACGGAGTCGGGATTCCGGAGGAAGAGCTTCACAAGATAACGAAAGCATTTTATATGGTAGATAAATCGCGCTCCAGAAGCAGAAATGGAGCCGGTCTGGGGCTGGCCCTCTGCGAGGAGATCCTGCTTCTGCATCACAGCAGGCTGGAAATTGAGAGCGAGCCGGGGAAAGGCTCCTGCTTCAGTTTTGTCATACCGTGGGAAGACGGCGGTTCTGCCGTCAGGCGCAGTAAGGAAGAGGGAGGCGGTGAGATGTGAAAAAGACAACTTTAAATTTCCTTCTTCTGCTGTTTGCTGTCACGGTTATGGTTCTGGCCATCTGGGGTCCGGAAGCCATATCCGGATACCGCGACAAATCGGTATTAAATGAGATCCACGTAAAAGATGCGGAGGGAGAAGGAGAGGGCTACCGTTACTCTTTAAGCCGCAGCGATAAGCTGTATATACTTGCGGAAGCCTTAAACAGCCAGACGCTTCCGGAGAGCGGGCAGTATACCGCAGAGAGGCAGGAGGCCCCCGGGGAAACCTACGGGGGAACCGCGGGGACATATGCGTTTATTGTCAATCACAGAGGTCCGTCCGACCGTGAGATAAAAGAGGAGGAGCTCTTTGAGGCTGTAAATGAGGGGCTGGATACGTTAAAGAAGCTGGGAATTCTGCCCGAATCCGTAAGAGATGCAAACGCTGCCGCCTATGACGCCGTCCTTTATTCCGCGATCGATGTGCTGGAGCCCAGGAATAATGTAGCCGTGTGGAAGGTCAGCCTTTCCAATATCCAGAAAAATAACGACAGGGGAAACCGCCTGATTGACGCTTATATCGACGCGGATGATGGTAAGCTTTATGAGTTTTACGTCAGGACGGAACTTACCTGGGAGGACATGGATCCGGACGGGATTGCGGAGAATTGGAGCGGTTACCTGGGGCTTTTGGCCCCTCTTCCCTATGAGGGAAACAATCCTCTGATGGAAATGACTCCGTATTTCAAAAAGTATAAGCTTACCGGAGCGGGAAAAGGAGATACGACCGCCACGGTCGGCTATTACGACGGTATTCAGGAATTATTTGTAAAAATATCGAGATGATGCAACTTTGATGCAAAAATGATGATCTTTTGATGCAGCTCCCGTGTAATCTGGAATCAAGGAACATTGAGACGGATGACACAGGAGCTTTTGTGCAGCAGCCGGGAAGGCAGCGGGCGAAATGGGAATACTGGTGCGAAGCGGTACTGGCTGCACAAAAATCCTCCGGACATGTTTTTTGAGTGAAGGAGGAACCGGGCGATGAGATACGAGCGAAAAAACCGTTATAAGAAGAACGGGAAGAAAACGGGAAGAAGATGGCTGGAGGATTTTGCAGCGGCAGCGGCAGGAGGAATTGCGGCTGTGTTTTTATTTACGGCCATGGAGACAATGGGGAGTTTTTCCGGCACTGATGCGGCGGAGAATCCGATCGTTGTGGAGAATCCGGCTGTTATGGAGAATTCGACTGCAGCGGAGAATCAGCTGCCATCCTTGATCCTGGTAATGGCAAAGAACCAGCTGGCGGCTGGAAACCAGACTGTATCCGGGAAAAAAACGGTTTCTGCCTCGCAGGACCTGTCATTTCAGACTGCCGAAACGGATCCGGATCATCCCCTGATTATGATAGACCCAGGCCACGGAGGGACGGATGAGGGCAGTTACGCGGGAGGGATCCTGGAGAAAGACATCAATATGGAAATCGCGAAGAAGCTGCGGGAATGTTTGGAGGAAGCGGGATACCGGGTTCTTATGACCCGCTGCTCCGATACGTATCTGACGAAGGAGCAGCGGGCGGAGGCGGCAAACGTAAGCGGGGCGGAGGCGTTTGTGAGCATCCATCAGAATACGTATGAAGATGGAGAACCGTCAGGAATCGAGACATGGTATGACGGGACAGATCAATCCCGTGACAGCAGGCGGCTGGCTCAGCTGATCCATGGGGAAGCCGTGAAGCGAACAGGCGCCAGAGAGAGGCAACTGCGGGGAGACGCCGGCTTTGTGGTGACGGGATGGACGAAAATGCCCGCGTGTCTGATCGAGACGGGATTCCTGTCCAGCCCGGAGGAAGCCGAAAAACTTTCCCAGCCGGAATACCAGGAGAAGCTGGCGGAAGGGATTGCCAGGGGAATCGACGCCTTTTTCCATCCAAAAACCATGTATCTAACCTTTGATGACGGCCCATCCGCTGAGAATACCGCCGCAGTCCTGGATGTGCTGAAGGACCGGAATATAAAGGCCACATTTTTTGTGGTAGGCGAAAATGTGAAGAAAAATCCGGAGGTGGCAAGACGGATTGTGGCGGAAGGCCATACCATCGGGATTCACTGCTACAGCCATGATTACAAACAGCTGTACGAGAGTACGGCAAGCTATCTGGAAGACTTTAACGAGGCCTATAAAACAGTGCTTGAAGTCACCGGGGTAAGAGTTAAGCTTTTCCGTTTCCCGGGCGGGAGCATTAACGCCTACAATAAAGCAGTCTGTCAGGATATTATAAAAGAAATGACGGACAGAGGCTTTATTTATTTCGACTGGAATGCCAGCCTGGAGGATGCGCTTAAGAGATCGGAGCCGGAAGAACTGATTGCAAATGCGCGGGAGACGGCGCTGGGAAGAAAGCATGTGGTCATGCTGGCCCATGACATTGTCCGCAGCACAGCCCTGTGCCTGGGAGATTTAATCGATCAGTTTCCGGAATATCAGATGGAGCCGCTGACTCCGGAGGTAAAGCCCATACAGTTTCAGCCCTGATCTCTCCTGGTGCAGTTTACTCCCGGACTCCTGCCGGTTCAGATTGCACTTTTTGCTTTGACAGGTTATAATCATTCTGGAAATATAAGGGATTGATCAAAGGAAAAAAGAGAATCGGGAGAAAAATGGAATGGCCAAAATTAGGACAATGACGGAGGGGCATCCGCTGAAGCTTATTTTCGCGTTTTCACTGCCTCTGATGTTTGGCAATGTATTTCAGCAGTTTTATACCGTGGTGGACACCATGGTGGTTGGTCAGGCGCTGGGCGTCGGCGCATTGGCTGCGCTCGGGGCCGCGGACTGGCTGAACTGGATGGTGTTGGGGATGATTCAGGGCATATCCCAGGGATTTGCCATACTGATGGCCTACGAATTCGGGGCTGGAGATTACAGAAAGCTTCGGCAGGTAATCGCAAATTCGGCGATTCTGGCCTGTCTTGGATCCGTGGTCATGTTAGCTCTCGTGCAGGCGGCCGCGCGGCCGGTCCTGCTGCTTTTGAATACGCCGGATGAAATCATCGGGCGGAGTCTTTTGTATTTAAGGATCATGTTCTGGGGAATTCCCATTGTGATGGCATATAATGTTCTGGCCTCCATCCTTCGGGCCATGGGAGACGGGAAAACACCGCTCCACGCTATGGTGGTGGCCTCCGCAGTCAACATCGGCCTGGACCTGCTGTTTGTACTCGTCTTTCACTGGGGGATCGGCGGTGCGGCCGCGGCCACGCTGATCGCGCAGGCCTGCTCCAGTTTATACTGTTTAAGGAGCCTGTTAAAGGTGTCGATTCTTTCATTTGAAAAGAAGGATTTTCACCTGGAACCGTATCTTTGCAGAAAGCTGATGACCCTGGGAATTCCCATGGCATTCCAGAATGGAATCATCGCTGTGGGCGGTATGATTGTGCAGTCGGTGGTCAATGGATTCGGAGTTCTCTTCATCGCAGGATTTACGGCGACCAACAAGCTGTACGGACTTCTGGAAATAGCCGCAACCTCCTACGGCTATGCCATGACGACCTATGTGGGCCAGAATCTGGGCGCCGGGAAGATTAAGAGAATCAGGCAGGGGATGAAATCAGGCCTTCTTTTAGCCATGCTCACCTCAGCGGTGATCGCGGCTGTCATGCTGGTCTTCGGGCAGGCGATTCTCGGGTGCTTCATCACGGGAACACCGGAAGAGGCGGCCAGGACTATGGAAATCGCCTACCATTATCTGGCGATCATGAGCGTCTGTCTCCCTATCCTTTACCTGCTTCACGTGGTTCGTTCCTCCATCCAGGGGATGGGAGATACAGTTCTGCCCATGCTGTCCGGAGTAGTGGAATTTCTGATGAGAACGGGAGCCGCACTGCTCCTTCCTGTTGCCATGGGCCAGGAAGGGATCTTTTATGCGGAAATTTTGGCCTGGCTCGGCGCGGATGTGGTGCTGATCGTCAGCTATTTTGTGAAAATAAAAGGATTGAAAGGCGGAGGAGAGTCTGGTGATGGAAGCGAAGAAAGAATATCATAAGGAACCATGCTGCTGTTTTGCACCAATGGAGGGGATCACAGGCTATGTCTACCGGAACGCCCATCACGCGCTGTTTCCTCATGTGGATCTGTATGTCACTCCATTTCTGCAGCCCAATCAGAATCACCGTTTCTCTTCCAGGGAGCGGAACGATATTCTTCCGGAACACAACAAGGGAATTACCCTGATTCCGCAGATTCTCACAAACCGTGCGGAGGATTTCATCTGGATGGCGGGCGAGCTCGAGGCGCTGGGGTATGACGAGGTGAATTTGAATCTGGGCTGTCCCTCCGGAACCGTCGTTTCCAAATACAAAGGAGCCGGTTTCCTGGCGAAAAAGGAAGAACTGGATGCGTTCCTCGACGAGGTATGTTCGGGAATCAGAATCCGCCTCTCCGTAAAAACGAGACTGGGAATGGCATCACCGGATGAATTTGAAGAACTGCTCGAGATCTATAATAAGTACCCTTTAAAAGAACTGATCATTCATCCCCGGGTGCGAAGCGATTTTTATAAGAATACGCCTGACCGCGCAGCGTTTTGCAGGGCTGTGAAAGCCAGCAAAAACGAAGTGTGGTACAATGGAGATATCTTTACTGCCGGGGACTGGAAGGAGTTCCGCGCCGGTGTTCCGGAAGTGGACTGCATCATGATGGGCCGGGGGCTGCTCGCCAATCCCGGTCTGGCCGGTGAGATAAAGGGGCTGGGGGTTCCGGACAAAGAACGGATCAGGGAATTTCACGACATGGTTTATCAGGGGTACCGGGAGACGATTTCCGGTGACAGGAATGTCCTGTTTAAAATGAAGGAATTCTGGTTTTACCTGCTGTTTCTGTTTCCGGATTCGGAAAAATACGGAAAGAAAATCCGCAAGGCGGAACGTGCGGCGGAGTATGAAGCGGCTGTCGCCGCGCTGTTTCGGGATCTGGATATCAAAGAGGGACGCGGATACGGAGGCGAACGCTAGCGTGTGTCTGAACGTGCTTTCGGGCAGCCTGTGAACACGGTGAATGGATTGGATAGAAAACGAAAGAAAAGGGAGGGCGGGAAACTCGTGAAGGCGAAAAAAGTGTTAAAGAGGCTGTACCTGGGAGTGATGATCGCGGCGGTATCGAATCTTCCTCTGCTGGTTTACGGCATGTTTACCGGACGTCTCCTGGAAGAAACGGTTCCGGCACAGCCTGCTGCGGCCGTAATGGGGGCCATCTTCTTAAGCATTTGCTGGTTATACTTTAATATCAGGCCGTACCGCGACAGAAACCACGCCGGCCTGCGTCTGGTCATCATGCGCGGCGGCTGTACTCTGGGCTTTGCTGCGATTTACGGCATCGCGGTTCAGTGTCTGGTTATTATGATCCTCTATCCGCGTCTGCTTCACGGCAATGCAGATGCGGCCGGGTGGCCGGCGGGAATTCTGATCGGCAATACGGTATTTGCCGCCGCGGCTCTTCTGGTTCTTCTCTGGAATGGAATTCTGAGGATGTATCTTACCTCGGCGCGTCTCCGTGTGAGGATGCGGGTTTTAATGCTGTTGGCCATGTGGATTCCGGTTGTCAATCTGGCGGTTCTTATCCACGCCATGCGCCTGGTGCGGGCGGAGTACGATTATGCCTGTTATAAAGAAGCGGTCAGATCGACCCGTGCGGAATCAGATCTGTGCCGGACGAAGTATCCGCTCATTATGGTACACGGTATCGGTTTCCGCGATCTTCATTACTTTAACTATTGGGGAAGAATTCCGC
>OGZI01003673.1_pt1 | contig 10468 bp, 8 predicted proteins | sample 1576711 | NCBI WGS metagenome assembly OGZI01 (sample SAMEA3541482, study PRJEB24748) | human gut metagenome | biome: human gut; feature: human-associated habitat; material: faeces | place: China | collected 2012
ATTACCCTACCGGTGGACCACAACAATGAATAATTCAGGGAAATACCTTATCTGGGCGCTGCTCTCCGTCATCGGAGCCTTCGCCCTCGGCTATATCGCTTTAAACCGGGGTGAGCAGATAAACGCGCTGTGGATTGTCGTCGCCGCGGTCTGCGTTTATTTGATCGCGTATCGTTTCTACGGCCTGTATATCGCTAAAACCGTGCTCGGCGTTGACCCGACGCGGATGACGCCCGCGGTGCGGCATAACGATGGCCTCGACTACGTTCCAACCGACAAAAAAGTGCTGTTCGGTCACCATTTTGCCGCCATTGCCGGCGCGGGGCCGCTGGTGGGCCCGGTGCTTGCCGCGCAGATGGGCTACCTGCCGGGGATGATCTGGATCCTCGCCGGCGTGGTGCTGGCTGGGGCGGTACAGGACTTTATGGTGCTGTTTGTTTCGACCCGCCGCGATGGCCGTTCGCTTGGCGAACTGGTTAAAGAGGAGATGGGACCGACCGCTGGCGTCCTGGCGCTGGTGGCCTGCTTTATGATCATGGTCATCATCCTCGCGGTCCTGGCGATGATCGTGGTGAAAGCGTTGACCCACAGTCCGTGGGGGACATACACCGTCGCCTTTACCATCCCGCTGGCGATCTTTATGGGTATCTATATTCGCTACCTGCGCCCGGGGCGCATCGGCGAGGTGTCGGTGATCGGCCTGGTGATGCTGGTGTTCGCCATCATCTCCGGCGGTTGGGTGGCGGAAAGCCCGACCTGGGCGCCGTGGTTTGATTACACCGGCGTACAGCTGACCTGGATCCTGGTGGGCTACGGCTTTGTCGCCGCGGTACTGCCGGTCTGGCTGCTGCTGGCCCCGCGCGACTACCTCTCCACCTTCCTGAAAATCGGCACCATCGTGGGGCTGGCGATTGGCATTCTGATTATGCGCCCGACCCTGACCATGCCGGCGCTGACCAAGTTCGTCGACGGTACCGGCCCGGTGTGGAGCGGCAACCTGTTCCCGTTCCTGTTTATCACCATCGCCTGCGGCGCGGTCTCCGGCTTCCACGCGCTGATCTCCTCCGGCACCACGCCGAAAATGTTGGCCAACGAAGGCCAGGCCTGCTTTATCGGCTACGGTGGTATGTTGATGGAATCCTTCGTCGCCATTATGGCGCTGGTGGCGGCCTGTATTATCGACCCGGGCGTCTACTTCGCGATGAACAGCCCGATGGCGGTGCTGGCGCCGGCGGGAACCACCGATGTGGTCGCCTCGGCGGCGCAGGTGGTGAGCGGCTGGGGCTTTAGCATTACCCCGGATACGCTGCATCAAATCGCCAGCGAGGTGGGTGAACAGTCGATTATCTCCCGCGCCGGCGGCGCGCCAACCCTGGCGGTGGGGATGGCCTACATCCTGCACGGCTCGCTGGGCGGGCTGATGGATGTCTCGTTCTGGTACCACTTCGCCATTCTGTTTGAGGCGCTGTTTATCCTGACGGCGGTTGATGCCGGCACCCGTGCGGCGCGCTTTATGCTGCAGGATCTGCTGGGCGTGATTAGCCCGGGGCTGAAAAAAACCAGCTCGCTACCGGCCAACCTGCTGGCGACCGCGCTGTGCGTCCTGGCGTGGGGCTACTTCCTGCATCAGGGGGTAGTGGATCCGCTGGGCGGGATTAACACCCTGTGGCCGCTGTTCGGTATCGCCAACCAGATGCTGGCGGGGATGGCGCTGATGCTCTGCGCGGTGGTCCTGTTCAAGATGAAACGCCAGCGCTACGCGTGGGTGGCGCTGCTGCCGACCAGCTGGCTGCTGATCTGTACGTTGACCGCCGGCTGGCAGAAGTCGTTTAGCCCGGACACCAAAGTCGGTTTCCTGGCGATCGCTAATAAATTCCAGGCGATGATCGACAGCGGCAACATTCCGCCGCAATATACCGAATCACAGCTGGCGCAGCTGGTGTTTAACAACCGTCTCGATGCCGGGCTGACCATCTTCTTTATGATTGTGGTGGTGGTGCTGGCGCTGTTCTCGATTAAAACCGCGCTGGCGGCGCTGAAAGAGGATAAACCGACGGCGAAAGAGACGCCGTATGAGCCAATGCCTGAAAACCTGGACGCGATTGAGACCCAGGCGAAAGGGGCGCATTAACCGGTGTGCCGGGTGGCGGCTTCGCCTTACCCGGCCTACATTTCCGATCCTCCCTCTCCCTTTGGGAGAGGCTCGGGGTGAGGGATACAAAAGAGAAATGACTTATGTTTGACACCCTCTCCAAAGCAGGAAAATATTTAGGCCAGGCCGCCAAAATGATGATCGGCGTGCCGGATTACGATAACTACGTCGAGCACATGCGAATAACCCACCCGGATCAGACGCCGATGACCTATGAAGAATTCTTTCGCGAGCGCCAGGACGCGCGCTACGGCGGCAAGGGCGGGGCGAAGTGCTGTTAACCCTCTTTCGGCAGATAGAGGCTGATCTGCTCCTGAGTACAGCCGTAAATCGCCGCCAGCTTCTCGCGGGTGCGCTTCTGCGGACGGGAGTCCAGCGCTTCCAGCTGTGACACCGCGGACTGGCTGATGCCAAGCTTTTCGGCTACCTCCTGCTGGGACATCCCGCGCAGGATGCGCCACGCGGCCTGCAGGCTGACGTTTTCTTTATGCATCACGTCGCATACTTCGCCCGGCAGCATGACGTCATCATAGATATCTGATTCATAAGGAATATCTTCCCAGTCGCTTTCATCCTCGTCGTCGTACTCCAGCAGAGCCAGGCGCATACGAAAGTAATCGCTGTAAGGAATGACGACATACTGGTCTTTTCCTTCTTCATCCTTGATGTACTGAATAGTCATATTCGGTATCTTCCTCATGAAGGTAGGTGGTGGTGGTTCGGCGTTTAACCGCCACGACGTAGCAGGTATCGCCCGGCGGATCCCCAAAGGTGTAGATGACTCTGTAATCACCTAATCGCAGCCGGTAGTGGTTTTCGGGAGAGGACAATTTTTTGATATCCGAGATAGGTGAAGCTTTATCATCCATCTTCTCCAGCCTGGATTTAATGCGGCTCTTATACCGAGTATCGATTTTAGAAAATTGCTTATCTGCCGTTTTTGACCAGACAATTTTCATCCGTACCTCCACTGTACGCCCACACAAAATATAAGGAAATAATAAGACTATTAGATAAATTCCGAATTTCTTATGGGGTACTGTAGAGCGGAGAAAAAACGCAGGTAAGAGGCAAAACGCAACCCGTCGAGGCGGCGCGGAAAGGCCTCTGCCGGGCGACAGAGGCTTGCAGAAAATGTGCGATCAGGCGTTCAATCCGCCATCCACGTCCAGCCCCGTACCGGAGATCTGCCCGGCGGCCGGGCTGGCGAGGAAGGTGACCGCCGCGGCGATGTCTTCCGGCTGGCCGTAGTGACCGACCGCAATCATCTGGCGCTGGGCTTCCGCCTGTTCTCCGTCTTCCGGGTTCATATCGCTGTTGGTCGGCCCTGGATGGACAAGGTTAACGGTGATCCCGCGAGGGCCTAAATCACGCGCCAGGCCACGGGTCAGGGCGTTGAGGGCGGACTTGGTCATGGCGTAAACCGCGATGCCCGGCATGGCCACGCGATTAGCCAGACAGCTGCCGATGTTGATGATCCGTCCGCCATCGGCCATATGCACCAGCGCTTCCTGGGTGGCGATGACCACCCCACGGATATTGACGTTGATAAGCGCGTCAATGTCCGCCAGCGTCATGGATTCCAGTGGACCGCCGCGGGCGATCCCGGCGTTGTTGACCAAAATATCCAGCCCGCCGAGGGACCGGGCCGCATGGGTTACCGCCTCCTGAATAGCCTGCGCGCTGGCGCTGTCGGCCTGCACCGCCTCGCCGTGCCGACCCAGGGCCTTTATTTCATCGGCGACTGCCTGGGCTTTATCGGCCGATTTTTCATACGTAATAACCACATCGGCACCGGCGCGTGCCAGCGACAGCGCGATTGCGCGACCCAACCCACGGCGGCGCCGGTAACCAGCGCCTTTTTACCTGTTAAATCGATCTGCATGATGACCTCGTTGCGAGAGTGGTGAGCATCATCATTAGGTATAGACGGTCGGGGTGATTAACGGCTGAAGTATTCCACCTTCTCAAACGCCGCGCGCAGAACCTCAGGGGTTAACGTCACTGGTAAATAGTGAATCGACTCGCCCGGGCGCAGGGTATGGGCAATGACCCGGTCCAGTTCTGTGCGGTTATTGATATCGACCTCCAGTGCCGCCAGGGTGGTCGGCAGGTTAAAGCGCTGATACGCCTGCACTAACTGCGCCAGCACATCGTCCTGACCAAGCAGGGCGCTCTGTACCAGAATGCCGTAGGCCACTTTGGTACCGTGGAGGAATTTATCCGTCTGCGGCAGCACCGTCAGTCCGTTGTGCACCGCATGGGCGGCGGCGACCCGGGTGTAACGTTCCCCCAGCCCGCCAACCATCCCGCCGCCGGCGATAATCGCCTCCACCACATCGCGAAACGCCTGGGTCAGATCGCCGCGGCGCTGGTCCGCCAGCGCCGTTTCGCTGCTGTCCAGCAGCACGTCGCGGATCGCCAGCGCGCCGTTAATCCCCAGCCGCACGGTGAGCGGCAGCGCCTCCGGCTGCGGCGCCAGCACCACGGCCTCATACCATTTGGCTAAGGTGTCGCCAATGCCCGCCAGCAGGTACTCCGCCGGGGCGTTGAGAATGATGCGCGGCTCGACCAGCACCAGGAAGTTGGCGTCATCGAAGATCTCAAAATTCAGGGCCTGTCCGGCGTCGCTGTACCACACCGACAGCGGCGTCCACGCCGCGCAGGTGGCGGCGATGGTCGGGATGGCCACCAGCGGTACCCCCAGGCGGCGGGCCAGCACTTTCGCGCTGTCGAGCAGCGCGCCGCCGCCGACGCCAATCACTACCGCCCGATCGTCACCGGAGGCCTGCACCAGCGCCGCCACGTCGCGTTCGCTGCAGTGGCCGGTAAAGCGGATCTTTTTTGCCTCCGGCAGGTGGAAGGCCGCCGGCAGAAAAGGTTCGGCGCCGGCCAGGGCGCGCTCGCCATAGACCCACACCGCCCGCGAGAGCTGGTCGGCGCTGAAAAAATCGCTCAGCCGCTCAAGGCTGCCAGGGTGGGAGAAATAGTTGGCCGGGCCGGGTACGACGCGGATATCGCTGTTGCTCATGGAAGCTGTCCTTATAGGTGTTGGGCTAAACTGATGTTATGTCTGGACATCCAGATGGCTAATATTATTTCGTTGTATCTTATGCTTTTTACGCAGTTGTCAGCCAGCGGCGGCTATGAAAAATTCGTTAAATCAGAAGATTAATTGCCGCACGGGAGCAGTGATGAGCGCGAATCGCCTTGAGATGCATAACATTAGCCTGGCCTTCTCCGGCTTTCAGGCGCTGAACAAGGTGGACTTTACCCTCCATGGCGGGTCGGTGCATGCCCTGACCGGGGCCAACGGCGCGGGTAAGTCGACGCTGATGGCCGTGCTGTGCGGCACCCACGCCCACTATGAGGGCGAAGTGACGATCAACAACCAGCCGGTCATCATTCGTTCGCCGCGGGATGCTAAACAGCTGGGGATCCACCTGGTGCAGCAGGAGGTGGACGTGGCGCTGGTGCCGGGCCTGAGCATTGCGGAAAACATCATGCTGGACAGGCTGGCAGAGCCGGGCATGGCGTTTCGCTGGTCGCGGGTTCGGCAGCTGGCGCGCGAGGCGCTGGCGCAGCTGGACGTGGCGCTGGACGTCCGGCGCTCCATTGACAGCTGCACGCTCGCCGAAAAACAGCAAATCCTGTTGGCCCGCGCCCTGTCGCACCATTGCCGCTTTTTGATCCTCGATGAACCCACCGCGCCGTTGGATCAGCATGAAAGTGAGCGTCTGTTTGCGGTAGTACGCCGTCTGCAGCATCAGGGGATCGGGGTGGTGTTTATTTCGCATCGTATCCATGAGCTGAAGGCGATCTGCGACACCCTGACGGTGCTGCGCGACGGGCGGCTGATTGAGAGCGGCCCGATGGGGCCGCTGAGCGGCGAACAGATCGTCGAAAAGATGCTGGGCCACGAGCTGAGCGATATCTTCCCGCCGCCGCGCCCGCCGCACGGCGAAGAGGTGCTGTTGCAGGTTGACGGTCTGCATGATGAGGCGTTGCTGCAGGATATTTCGCTGCGCCTGCGGAAGGGGGAAATTCTGGGTATCGCCGGGCTGGCCGGCGCGGGCAAAACCGAGCTGTGCAAAGCGCTGTTCGGCGCCAGCAAAAGCCGGGTGCAGCGTGGCGAGCTGAACGGCCAGCCGTGGCGACCGCGCGATCCGGCCGACTCGGTGGGGCGCGGCCTGGCGCTGGTCCCGGAGGAGCGACGCAAAGAGGGCATTTTCATTGAAGAGCCGATCGCGATGAACCTGGCGGTCAGCGCCGATAACAGCTTTTCGCGCTGGAGCCTGTTTGGCCATCGGCAGGCCTGGCGCTGGGCGGAGGAGGTGATTGCCCGCCTCGGCGTGCGCGCCACTGGCCCGGGGCAGATGCTGCGCCGTCTTTCCGGCGGCAACCAGCAGAAGGTGGCCATTGGCAAATGGCTGCGCGGTGATGCCAACGTTTTGATTTTTGACGAACCGACCAAAGGGGTCGATGTGAAAGCGAAAACCGATCTGTTCATGCTGATCGATGGTCTGGCGCGGGAAGGCAAAGGGGTGATTTATGCCTCGGGTGAATTCGCCGAGCTGGTCGGTTTATGCGACCGCATCTGCGTGCTATGGGACGGACGGATTGTGGCGGAGATCCCCGGCGCGGAAGCCCGGGAAGAGACGTTGCTTTATTATTCAACCGGAGGAGCGGCAGCGTGAGCAAGGCCCTGGCAGTAAACGCGACGGTATCGGGCCGTCAGCGATTTTTTGATTTTCTCTATAAGTGGGGCATGTTGCTGACCGTGGTGCTGCTGGTGGCGGTCTTTGGCCTCGCCTCGGACAACTTCCTTGACCCGTTCAACATCATCAACATTCTGCGCTCGATCGCGATTGTCACGGTGATTGCCATCGGGGTGTCGATTTCTCTCACCATTGGCGGCTTTGATCTGTCAGTGGGATCGACGGCATCGCTGGCTAACGCGCTGGTGATTTCCCTGTTTGTCTGGCATGGCCTGGGGACCACCGAAGCGATTCTGATAACCCTCGCGCTCTGCACCCTGGTGGGGCTGTTTAACGCCTTTCTGATCGTGGTGCTGCGCATTCCTGACATGCTCGCCACCCTGGCCAGCCTGTTTGTGATTCAGGGCGTGGCGATGACCTACAGCTACGGTGGGTCGATTACCGAAAACATGGTGCTGCCGAGCGGCGAGATGGCGGAGGGTACTATCCCGGCGGCCTTTGGCGCGCTGGGGCAGGTGCCGACCATCGTCATTATCATGCTGGTGGTGACGCTGGTCGCCCAGCTGGCGCTGTCGTTCACCACCCACGGACGGCGGATGTACGCCATCGGCGGCAACCCGGAGGCGGCGCGGCTCTCCGGCCTGCGGATCACGCGTTACAAAGTCGCAGCATACGTGATTGCCTCGCTGCTGGCCGGGCTGGGCGGCATTCTGCTGGCCTCGCGTATCGGATCCTCGCAGGTCAACGCCGGCGGCGGCTATCTGATGGACGCGGTGGCGGCGGCCTGGATCGGCTTTTCGCTGGCGGGCTCCGGTAAACCGAACGCCCTGGGGACGCTGGTGGGGGCGGTGATCCTCGGCGTGCTCTCCAACGGGCTGGTGATGCTCTCGGTGCCGTATTACGCGATGGACATTATTAAAGGGTTGGTCCTGGCTGGCGCGCTGGCACTGACCTATTTTCAGCGCCGTACTTAACATTTTACAGGGTAAACAGCATGAAAAAGATCGCACTCTCTCTGATGACGCTGGGTCTGCTGCAGTCGACGGCGGCGCTGGCCACCGCCCCGACGCCGGTGCCGGCGGCGATTGCCGAACACAACGGCCCGATCCGCATTGCCGTGATCCGCAACCTCGGGTCTGACGATAACACCACCCAGTTTGTCGCCGGGGCGCTGCAGGAAGGCAAAAAGCTCGGTTTCAAAATCAGCACCTTCCTGAGCAACGGCGATGACGCCAAATTCCAGGACTTCGTCAACCAGGCCATCAGCCAGAAATACGATGGCATTATTCTCTCCCAGGGGCGTGACCCGTATTCCACCGCCCTGGTGAAGAAGGCGGTGGACGCCGGGATCAAAGTGGCGGTGTTCGATACCGCGGTGAGCGGTGAGATCCCCGGGGTGACGGTCAGTCAGCAGGATGACGCGTCGCTGACCGAGCTCTCTTTTGGCCAGCTGGTGAAAGACTTCAACGGCAAGGCCAACATCGTCAAGTTGTGGGTGGCGGGCTTCCCGCCGATGGAGCGCCGTCAGGCGGCTTACCAGACGCTGCTGAAGCAAAATCCGGGGATTAAAGAGCTGGAGTCGATCGGCGCCGTGTCATCCGATGTGCAGGGCGACACTGCCAACAAGGTGGGGGCGATCCTCGCCAAGTATCCGAAAGGGAAAATCGACGCGATCTGGGGCACCTGGGATGCCTTTAGCCAGGGGGCCTATAAAGCGCTGAAAGAGAATGGCCGCACCGAGATCAAACTCTACAGCATTGATATTTCCAACCAGGATTTGCAGCTGATGCGCGAAGCCGGCAGCCCGTGGAAGGTGAGCGTGGCGGTGGATCCGAAGCTTATCGGCGCGACCAACGTGCGGCTGATCGCCAATAAGATCGCCGGCGAGCCGACGCCAGCCTCCTACGACTTCAAGGCGGCGGCGATCCCGCAGGCGCTGCTGGCGGCCCAGCCGGGGGCGGTGAACGTGGCGTCGCTGGGGAAAATTATCCCTGGCTGGGGCCAGACCGAAGACTTTATCGCGCCGTGGTTCGCGACGCTGGAAGCGAAGAACAAATAAAATCAAGCCGGGTGGCGGTGGGCGGCGGCCTGGTGCCCTCACCCCGGCCCTCTTCCGCAGGGAGAGGGGGAAAACCATGCCACCGGGCGAGAGGGATCCCCTATGTCAGCATTACCTTCCCCCGAATACAGCCGCAATATGCGGCTGATTGGCCATAGCGATCAGGGCGGTCGTCCGGACGGCGTGCAGCTGATGGTGCACCGCGGATTCGCCTATATCGGCCATATGGTGTCGCAGGGCTTTTCCGTGGTCGATGTTCGCGATCCGACCCGGCCCACCACCGTCAACTATATTGCCGCGCCGCCGGGCACCTGGAACGTGCATCTCCAGGCGCATGACGATCTGCTGCTGGTGATCAACGCCCGGGATCTGTTTGCCGACGCCCGTTTTGCTGATGAGAAGGTCTACTACACCCGCTCGGTGGGCGACACGGTCAGCGATGTGCAGGACAAGGGCTGGAGCGCCGGGCTGCGTATCTTTGATATTTCCACTCCCGCGCAGCCGCGGGAAATCAGTTTCCTGTCGCTTAACGGCATCGGTATTCACCGCATCTGGTACGTCGGCGGCCGCTGGGCGTATGTGTCCGCGCTGATCGACGGTTTTACTGACTACATCTTCCTGACCATCGATCTGGCCGATCCGCGTAAGCCCGAAGTGGCCGGGCGCTGGTGGCTGCCGGGGATGCACCAGGCGGGCGGTGAAACACCGGACTGGCCGCAGGGCAAACGCTATGCGCTGCATCACGCCATTATTGCCGGGGATACCGCCTACGGCAGCTGGCGCGACGGCGGCCTGACGCTGCTGGATGTCAAAGACCGTACCCAGCCGAGGCTGATTAGCCATCGCAACTGGAGCCCGCCGTTCGGCGGCGGAACGCATACCGCGCTGCCGCTGCCGGATCGCGATCTGCTGGTGGTGCTGGATGAAGCGGTGCTCGACAACCAGGAGGACGGCGAGAAGCTGATCTGGCTGTTTGATATCCGCGAGCCAACCAACCCGGTGAGCATCGCCACCTTCCCGCCGCCGGATGAAGCGGATTATGTGGCGAAAGGGGCGCATTTCGGTCCGCACAACCTGCATGAGAATCGTCCCGGCAGCTTTGTCAGCTCAACGCTGATTTTTGCCACGTATCAGAATGCCGGCGTGCGGGCTTACGATATTTCCAACCCGTATCGCCCGCTGGAGACCGGGGCGCTGGTGCCGGCTGCGCCTGAGAGAATGATGGATACCCGTCCCGGCCGCCCGCGGGTGATCCAGTCCTGTGACGTGTTTGTCGATGCGCAAGGCATTATCTACAGCACCGATTACAACGGCGGGCTATCGGTGATTGAGTATCTGGGGTGAGGGTAAGGTAAACGCAAAATTGTACTCGCATGTCTGCCGGGTGGCGGCTTTCGCCTTACCCGGCCTACGAAAGACTGCAAGATCAAACCGTTATGCGGCTATTTGTAGGCCCGCGCAAGCGCAGCGCCGCCGGGCAATCCCAGAAAATGGCACTTTTTTAGGGGGTGCTCCCTCTCCCTGTGGGAGAGGGTTGGG
>OGZI01003674.1_pt1 | contig 10464 bp, 10 predicted proteins | sample 1576711 | NCBI WGS metagenome assembly OGZI01 (sample SAMEA3541482, study PRJEB24748) | human gut metagenome | biome: human gut; feature: human-associated habitat; material: faeces | place: China | collected 2012
CTGATAGCTTCCCAATCCAGCGCAGGCACAACGGCATCAGGCAACTCTGATTTAATGGTGAAGCGGTCACCGATGGTCTGGATGCAGTCGATACCTCCGAAAGTTTTCATCAGATAAACGGCTACTGTGACAACGATGATAGCAATCAGTGAACCGGGAATTTTCTTTGAGAATTTCGGAGTGATGGCGATAATAATAATACTGACAATGCTTACAATGGTGTTCCACCAGTTGATCGTATCGAAGTGACGGAAATAGATCATCCACTTACCGACGAAGTCCCCCGGCACTTTCTCATCTCCGAAAGACAGGCCGAAAATATCGGCGATTTGGGTCGTGAAAATAGTGACAGCGATACCGCTGGTAAATCCGACGATGATAGGATAAGGGATGAACTTGATAACCGCTCCGAGCTTGAACACTCCTAATAAAATAAGGAGTACACCTGCCATGAGTGTGGCTACAATCAGTCCGGCTTCGCCGTATTGCTGTATGATGCCGTGGATAATGACGATAAATGCTCCTGTCGGACCACCGATCTGGACTTTGCTGCCGCCCAATAAAGAAATGATAAATCCGGCAATGATAGCGGTGATAATACCTTTTTCGGGTGAGACTCCCGAAGCGATACCGAAGGCGATGGCCAATGGGAGTGCCACGATACCTACGATGATACCGGCCATCAGGTCCGCCATAAACGTTTCTTTCGAATAATTCTTTAGACAAGAAACCAGTTTGGGTTTAAATTCAAATAGCTTCATTTTTATATGTTGTTATACGTGTACTCTGTTCTTTTTTTGCAAAGTAGAGGTTGCAAAATTATATAAAATAATCGAAATAAGTATGTTTTTGAACATACTATTTATCTGTTGATAGATTTCATCGATGAGCCGATAGTTTTTATTCATCAAGAAAAGGTGGCTTGTTATGAACAAATCTCTTATATTTGCGTTATAAATAGTACGACAAGTTACGTTTGGTAATCAACCAATTTAAAATATAAATAGAATTATGGCTAAGAGTATTAAAGGAACTCAAACAGAGAAAAATCTGTTGACTTCATTCGCAGGAGAATCACAAGCTAGAATGCGTTACACTTATTTTGCAAGTGTCGCTAAAAAAGAAGGTTACGAACAAATTGCAGCTATCTTTACAGAAACAGCCGATCAGGAAAAAGAACATGCAAAACGTATGTTTAAGTTCCTCGAAGGCGGTATGGTAGAAATTACTGCTAGTTATCCGGCTGGCGTAATCGGTACTACACTTGAAAATCTTCGCGCTGCAGCAGCAGGTGAACATGAAGAATGGTCACTGGATTATCCTCACTTTGCTGATGTGGCAGAACAGGAAGGTTTCCCGATGATTGCTGCTATGTACCGCAACATCTCTATCGCTGAAAAAGGTCACGAAGAAAGATACCTTGCTTTCGTGAACAACATCGAAAATATGACTGTATTCGCTAAAGAAGGCGAAGTGGTATGGCAATGCCGTAACTGCGGTTACATCACCGTAGGTAAGGAAGCTCCTGAAGTTTGTCCGGCTTGCCTGCATCCGCAAGCATATTTCGAAGTGAAGAAAGAAAACTATTAATCTGCGTCTACCGGGTTAATTGGATAAAGAAAAATGAGGCTGACTTGTTAATCAGCCTCATTTTCTATTTATTTCGGATACTGTCTTTGTAAATGGTAATCGTTCTCTTTCTCGTTGAATCATTTTTGATACTGGTTACATCTCCCCGGGTGGTGAAATATACATAGTTTCCCATATCAAGAAAGCGATACACTTTCACTCCGTCATGTTCAAACAGATAACTGACCTCATAAGTCTGGTTGTTTTCCGATTTTCCACTTTGTAGTGGAATGCCTGAATAGCAGGAAATGAGTCCTGTTATACAGAAGAAAAGAGCAAAGAACCGGATCAGTGTTTTCATAATCATTTCTTTACGTGCGGATAATCAATCGTATAATGCAACCCGCGACTCTCTTTACGCTCCATTGCCTGACGCATAATCAGATAACCCACGTTCACCATATTACGCAATTCGCAGATTTCTCTGGATGCAACGCTACGCTTGAACAGACTTTCAGTCTCCTCGTAGATAATATCCAGTCGGTCCCACGCACGTTTCAGACGGAGGTCGCTACGGACAATACCTACATAAGTACTCATAATCTGGTTCACTTCCTTCATGCTCTGTGTAATGAGCACCATTTCTTCCGGCGAGCGGGTTCCCTCATCATTCCATTCGGGAATATCTTCATTATAAGAATATTGATCGACCGCTTGCAGACTGTGTTTGGCAGCAGCGTCGGCATAGACCACTGCTTCTATCAATGAGTTTGAAGCCAGGCGGTTACCACCATGTAATCCGGTGCATGAACATTCTCCCACGGCATAAAGGCGCTCGATGGAAGATTGTCCGTCCAGGTCGACAAGGATACCTCCGCAGAGATAATGGGCGGCCGGGGCTACCGGGATATAATCTTTCGTGATGTCGATGCCTAGGCTAAGACATTTTTCGTAGATATTGGGGAAGTGTTTCTTTGTTTCTTCGGGATCTTTGTGGGTGACGTCCAGATATACATGGTCGTCTCCACGGTTCTTCATCTCGTTGTCGATGGCGCGTGCCACGATGTCACGGGGAGCGAGCGAAAGCCGGGGATCGTATTTCTGCATGAACTCTTTGCCGTCCATTGTGCGCAGTACGCCTCCGTAACCACGCATTGCTTCCGTTATCAGGAAAGAAGGACGATCTCCCGGGTGATACAGGGCGGTAGGGTGGAACTGTACAAACTCCATATCCTTCACCGTACCTTTGGCACGGTAAACCATGGCGATACCGTCTCCGGTAGCGACTAGCGGGTTAGTGGTTGTTTTATAAACAGCCCCTACTCCACCGGTAGCCATTAGCGTCACTTTAGCAAGATAGGTATCTACTTTTCCCGTTTTCGGATCGAGGATATAAGCGCCGTAGCATTTAATATCCGGTGTCTGGCGGGTTACGGTAACCCCCAAGTGATGCTGTGTCAGGATTTCAATGGCAAATTGGTTTTCGATGACCGTGATATTCGGATGCCGTTGTACGGCTTTAATCAGACTGTCCTGAATCTCTGCTCCTGTATTGTCTTTATGGTGAAGAATACGGAACTCCGAGTGTCCGCCTTCGCGGTGCAAGTCAAATTCGCCTTTCTCGTTTTTGTCAAAGTCCACTCCCCACTTAATCAGTTCTTCAATCTGTGCGGGAGCTTCGCGCACTACTTTTTCTACTGCGGCACGGTTGCTGATCCAGTCGCCTGCGATCATCGTATCTTCAATGTGCTTGTCGAAATTATCCACCAGAAGGTTGGTGACGGAGGCTACCCCTCCCTGGGCGAAGTACGTGTTGGCCTCTTCCAGCCCGCTTTTACAGATAAGAGCAACTTTACCTTTGTGCGCCACTTTCAGCGCAAAACTCATACCGGCAATTCCGGAACCGATAACGAGGAAATCGAATTTTCTTACCATAATCTTGTTATTTCTCACCGCAAAGCTACAAAATAAGTTACTTCGTTGTACTTTTCGTTGTCACTAATTCATAAAATTGCTACCTTGCAGGCAAAAATCTGACAAAATGAATCGAATTTTTCATGCCCGCATCGCCTGGTACCAGTATTTTCTGCTGGTGGTGCTTACTGTAAATGCCGTGGGCGCTTTGTGGTGTAAATATATCTTGCCGGCAGTGCTACTAATGCTCCTGCTTATTGTAGTCATCGAACAGATTATTCATACGGTTTACACTGTATCTACTGATGGAGTTCTGGAGATATCCACTGGACGTTTTATGCGTAAAAAAGTAATTCCTATTGCCGAAATCACAGCTATCCGGAAGTATCATTCCATGAAATTCGGAAAGTTTTCGGTGACGAATTATGTCTTGATAGAGTATGGAAACGGAAAGTTTGCTTCGGTGATGCCTGTCAAGGAACAGGAATTTGCAGAACTACTCGAAAAGAGAATGTTCGAAAAGAAGATAAAAGACCTGGAGGCAATAGACTCTGTAGATCCTCAAGGGGATGAACCATAGCATGTTTTGATAATAATGAAAAGATTAACTGATTATATACTATGAAATATCAAGTGATTATCATCGGTGGCGGTCCTGCGGGATATACGGCTGCCGAAGCTGCCGGTAAAGCCGGTTTGAGCGTATTGCTTATCGAAAAGAATAGTCTGGGTGGTGTCTGTCTGAATGAAGGCTGTATTCCTACGAAAACATTGTTGTATTCGGCAAAGACTTATGACAGTGCAAAACATGCGTCAAAGTATGCGGTCAATATCCCGGAAGTCTCTTTCGATTTGCCTAAGATAATAGCGCGTAAAAGTAAGGTAGTGCGCAAACTGGTGCTGGGAGTGAAAGCGAAGCTGACTGCCAACAATGTTACGATCGTATCAGGAGAAGCACAGATCATTGATAAAAATACGGTTCGCTGCGGGGAGGAAATTTACGAAGGGGAGAACCTGATACTTTGTACAGGCTCGGAAACCTTTATTCCCCCTATTCCGGGAGTGGATACAGTGAACTACTGGACGCACAGGGATGCTTTGGATAGTAAGGAACTGCCGGCTTCTCTGGTCATTGTTGGTGGCGGAGTGATCGGGATGGAGTTCGCATCGTTCTTCAACAGTTTGGGAGTACAGGTGACGGTAGTTGAGATGATGGACGAAATTCTGGGTGGAATGGATAAAGAGCTTTCCGCTTTGCTCCGTGCGGAATATGCAAAACGAGGTATTAAATTCCTGCTTAGTACGAAAGTGGTCGGCTTGTCGCAAACGGAAGAAGGAGCTGTTGTTTCTTATGAGAACGCAGAGGGAAACGGCAGTGTCATTGCAGAAAAGCTGTTGATGAGCGTCGGTCGCCGTCCTGTGACGAAAGGTTTCGGGCTCGAAAACCTGAATTTGGAGCAGACGGAGCGTGGTGCTATCAGAGTTAATGAAAAGATGCAGACTTCTGTGCCGGGCGTGTATGTTTGTGGTGACCTGACAGGATTCTCTTTGCTCGCCCATACGGCTGTTCGTGAAGCGGAAGTTGCCGTACATTCCATCTTGGGAAAGGAAGATGCCATGAGTTATCGGGCTATTCCGGGCGTAGTCTATACCAATCCGGAGATTGCCGGAGTGGGTGAAACGGAGGAGTCGGCCTCAACGAAAGGAATCAATTATCAGGTTATCAAACTTCCGATGGCTTACTCCGGCCGTTTTGTGGCGGAGAATGAAGGCGTGAACGGAGTTTGCAAAGTATTGCTGGATGAACAGCAGCGGGTGATTGGCGCTCACGTATTGGGAAATCCCGCTTCGGAGATTATCACTCTTGCGGGGACTGCCATTGAACTCGGACTGACGGCAGCGCAATGGAAAAAGATTGTTTTCCCGCATCCCACGGTAGGAGAAATCTTCCGGGAAGCTCTATAAACGGATTCCGATATCTGACATCGTTCATTGATGAAGATACCTATCTGATTCATTGATGAGGGGGTATCTCACTGATAAAATCGAATATATGATGAGAAAATATATAATCACTCCGGCCTTATTGGCAATAGTTTGTATGGTGATGTGTCATTGTACATTCAATCGTAAAGCGTCAGTTGCCGCAAATGAATATTTGATTCAGGGCGAATTGGCTAATCTTCCCGACAGCATTGTGATCGGCCTGTATGAGGAAGACGGAAGTATTCTCAACTGTGTATGGAGAGATACGCTTATGAATGGGCAGTTCTCTTTCCGCGACACGGTTTCTACCACACGGAAAATGCTGATTATGTCTGATAACCGGGGCTTTCCGGGTACATGGCTGGAAGTGTGGATCGCACCGGGAGAATACATCGAAATCAAGGGGCAGGACAAACTAGTGAAAACATGGGAAGTAGTAAGCGATGTGCCGGAACAGCAGGAAGAAAACCGCTTTACGGCTTGCGCGATGTCCCAACAGAAAGAATTGATGCAGCACATGGCAGCAGAATATGACTGGCAACGGATGATGTTCATAGACCATCCGGGCGACCGGGAGTTTGAAAGCCAGGCCTGGGCCAAGATAGATTCTATCCGGAAACTGTCAATGCCGTTGCAGCAGGAAATCTGGAAAAAGGAAATGGAATACATGGAAGAAGCACCCGTCTCCCCGGTGTGGATGGACAGATTATTGTTATTTGCTTCCATGATGAAATATGAAACCATCATGCCTTATAAAGAAGAGGTAAAAAAACTCTATGCCCGAATGTCCGAAGCCGATAAACAAACAGATGACGGACAGGAGATTACAACCTATGTTTATCCTCCCACTACCGTAGGGATTGGAGATATGATGGTTGATGGAGATCTATATGATGTGAATGATTCTCTCCATCATATTTCCGAATTCAAAGGAAAATTCATCTTACTTGATTTCTGGAGTAGCGGTTGTGGCCCTTGCGTGGAGTCGATACCTGAAATGGAGAAGGTGATGGATCTGTATAAGGATAAAATAACTGTGATTAGTATTAGTGAGGACCCGAAGGCACGTTGGAAAGAGTATATCAAGACGAAAGGAATGGGTGGTAACCAGTGGAACGAACTTCGTAAAGGACGCACCGGTCTTGCCCTAAACTATCAGGTACGGGGAATCCCTCATTATGTATTGATTGCCCCTGATGGAAAAATTCAGGATGTATGGTCCGGTTATGGCTCCGGTTCGCTTCTTGGACAGGTAGAGAAAAACTTGAAATAGATAGAGGTAAAATACTATCATTTGTTGATGTCATAAACAGTGTTATATGAAAAAAAGTCTTTTGTTAGTCGCCCTTTCAGTTTGTTTGTTGCCACTTTGGGGACAACAAAATTTCTCCCGGATAGATTCGCTTATCAAGAAGATGCTCCCCGAAGCATCCGAAGTCGGCATATCCGTCTACGACCTGACGGCTAAGAAATCGCTTTATAACTATCGTGCGGAGAAACTTTCCCGTCCTGCCTCTACCATGAAGCTGCTGACGGCCATTACTGCACTCTCCTGCCCCGAAGCCAACGAGCCTTTCCGCACGGAAGTATGGCACGATGGCGTGATAGAACATGATACTTTGCAAGGCAACCTGTATGTGGTAGGCGGATTCGATCCGGAATTTGACAGCCAGTCGATGGACTCATTGATAGAAGAGGTAATCACTTTCCCTTTTTCGGTCATTAACGGACAGGTATATGGTGACGTCTCAATGAAAGACTCCCTTTATTGGGGCAGCGGATGGGCTTGGGACGATACGCCTGCGGGCTATCAGCCTTATCTCTCTCCATTGATGTTCTGCAAAGGGACTGTCCAGGTTTCCGTAGTTCCCTCCACCGTGCAGGGTGATGCGGCAAGTGTTTCCTGCCAACCTGTATCTTCCTATTATACAGTAACGAATCAGACGAAAACACGCACCTCTTCTGCCGGGAAATTCTCTTTCACGAGAGACTGGCTGACGAATGGAAACAATCTCCTTGTTTCGGGCAATGTCACTTCGATCCGGAAAGATGATGTCAACATCTACGATTCCCCCCGTTTCTTTATGCACACTTTCCTGGAACGCCTCCGTGGGAAAGGAATCACGACTCCCCAGTCGTATGGCTTTGCCGAATTGCCTCGCGACAGTGTGATAGTAGAGCGTATGGCTTGCTGGAACACTTCCGTGCAGAAAGTGCTGAACCAACTGATGAAAGAGAGTGATAACCTCAATGCAGAAGCATTTCTCTGTCGCCTGGGAGCGCAGGCTACGGGAAAGAAGCAAGTAGCTGCCGAAGATGGCATTGTCGAAATAATGAAGCTGATCCGCCGCCTGGGGCATGATCCGAAAGACTATAAGATTGCCGACGGTTGCGGACTGTCCAATTATAATTACCTCTCTCCTGCCCTGCTGGTCGACTTTCTAAAATATGCGTACTCGCAAACAGAAGTGTTTCAGATGTTATATAAATCACTTCCTGTTGGCGGGGTGGACGGAACTTTAAAATTCCGGATGAAAGGTACTCCTGCTTTCCGGAATGTTCATGCCAAAACAGGCTCGTTTACGGCAATAAATGCGCTTGCAGGCTATCTGAAGATGAAGAACGGACATGAAGTGGCATTTGCCATTATGAACCAGAATGTGCTTTCGGCTGCTAAGGCAAGAGCGTTTCAGGATAAGGTGTGTGAGGTGATTATCGGGAGATAGGCTATGTTAATACATTAGCCCGAACAACCAAAGTGGAATCTCGTTGTTGAATCCGATTTCTATGTTGTCAAGGGCTAGGTATCCATTCTCCACTCCCGCTAATTGTTTTTGAGTTTTGTTTTTACCACCTATTTCGAAATTATATGTTTCATTCAATGTGAAATCTATTTGGGAAGAATAGGTAACCTTATGTTTTACAACTGTTTGATTAAAGAAGAATGTTTCCCGGACATTTCCTATATCTGTTTTTTCTCCTCCCAATGCGTATGCATAATTTGTGTTACCTAAATAAATTTTTTCCGGTTTTGCCAGTTGTTTGATGCCGGAAGCTTCTTTGTCAAGTAGTAGGATGGCTTGGGCTTTTTGGAGATAGGATAGATAATTCAACAGACTGATACGACTGACTTCTATCTCCTTACTAAGCATTGATATATTGGGAATATAGGGTACAAGTCCGGCGAGTATGGCAAATAGTTTTTTTATTTTGCCAATGGAGTAATAATCTATTTTTTCAGTAGAAGGTAGATCTACATCCAGAATTGTATTCAGGGTGGCTAATAGTTTCTCATGATACAATATTTTATCTTCTTTATAAAAAGGGAAATAGCCGTAAGTTAAGTATTCGTTGAACGCTACAAGCGGCTTCAACTGTTTGTTTACGTTCATGGCCATTTCGATATGTCGGTTCAGAATATCAGAAAGTGTAAGTGCTTCCATTTTATATCCATATTCGAATAGTAAGAATTCACGGAAAGAAAGGCCATGAAGATGATAGGTAACAGCCCTTCTTGAGAGGTCTGCTTCGCCTTTGTGTATTTCCAATAAAGAAGATCCTGTGAATACTATTTTTATGTCCGGATAACTGTCATAGATGTTCTTTATTTCTCTTGACCAGGTGGGGTATTTGTGTACTTCGTCCAAAAACAAAGCTTTTCCTCCCATTTTCTGAAACTCGTCAGCCAGTTCAAATAATGAATGAGTGGTGAACCATATATTGTCTAATGAAACGTAGAGTGCTTCATTGCCATAGCCGGGGTAATGCTCTTTTATGTATTGAAGCATCAGGGTGGTTTTTCCTGTTCCGCGTGCACCTGTTATAGCTATCAGTCGATTGTCCCAACGAATTTCATGATACAGGTATCTGATGAAATCCAGAGAGACCCGTTCTTTAAGTTGATAGAATGTGGTGAATAACTGTTTCATAGGAGTAACTTATTGATTCTTCTACAAAGATATAATTGTATTCTCTAATAAACAAAAATAGTTTGATTTTGTTTACCAGAGAATACAATTATGCTTGTTTTGAGTCGAATACTGTAAATCCTATATTCTATTTACTTGGCGTATTCAGCCCAATTGGTATTCTTCATGTCGCCACTCTTAGCCAACTCTGCGTGCATGCCCAGTGCAGCCTGAATAGCGTGCGGAGTCTGTGCTCTATTACCGGCCAGTTTGAGGTAATCCCAAAGAAGCTCTTTATAGTCAGGATGTGCACAGTTTTCGATGATGGCTTGTGCGCGTTCTTTCGGGCTCTTGCCACGAAGATCGGCAACACCTTGCTCGGTGATAACGATGTTGACATCGTGCTCTGTGTGGTCGTGGTGGGATACCATCGGTACGATCGCACTGATTTTACCTTCTTTGGCCACAGACGGACAAGTGAAGATGGAAATGTAAGCGTTGCGGGTAAAGTCTCCCGAACCACCGATGCCGTTCATCATTTTTGTTCCGCCGATATGGGTAGAGTTTACATTGCCGTACAGGTCAACTTCGATGGCTGTATTGATAGAAATGATACCGAGACGACGAACCACTTCCGGGCTGTTTGAGATTTCCGACGGACGGAGAACCAGTTTATCGCGGAAGAAATCCATATCGTTGTAAATGCCTTCCAGGCAGTCATTTGTAACAGTCAGTGAGCAGGCGCTACCAAATTTGATACGTCCTTCGCGAATCAAACCGATCACGGAATTCTGGATTACCTCTGTGTACATTTCAAATGCAGGAATCGTTTTGTCACGTCCCAATGCACCGAGTACAGCGTTGGCGATGTTTCCTACACCCGATTGCAAAGGCAAGAAACTAGACGGGATGATACCGCGTTTCATGTCGGCAGCAAGGAAGTCGGCAACATTCTGCCCGATTTTGTCGGTCAACGGATCAGCAGCAGCGAAAGAACGCGCTTCATCCGGCCAGTTGGTTTCCACTACGCCTATAATCTTTTTCGGGTCTACCTGAACGTAAGGCAGTCCCGAAAAAGATTATAAGA
>OGZI01003682.1_pt1 | contig 10449 bp, 9 predicted proteins | sample 1576711 | NCBI WGS metagenome assembly OGZI01 (sample SAMEA3541482, study PRJEB24748) | human gut metagenome | biome: human gut; feature: human-associated habitat; material: faeces | place: China | collected 2012
GCTGCTTGAACAATTTTTACTTCAGAATATTGTCTAACTTTTTGGGGTCACTTCAAGCCGCCAGAAGGCGGCTCTTTTTTTAGTTTTTGATCCTGTTTGGACTTTCTTTTTCCTTGTGTTCCCTTTAACCGCCGCTTCTCGGCAGCCGGGTACAGGAATCCCTTTGCACCTGGAACACCGGTGCAGCGGCTCCTTTGGCGGCGATACGCCGCTCCCACTGGATGAGCTGCAAAATCTCTGGAGCAATGGGCTGTGGCACTTCCTGAGGTTTTGCAATCAAATAGCCCTGGCCATACGAAATCCCCAGCCGGATCAGCTCCCGCAGTTTTTCCCGTCCCTCAATGCCTTCGGCGATGAGCTGAATGCCCAAAGGTTTGCAAAACTTCACCATTCTCCTCAGAGCCCTTGATTTCTCCGGAGACTTGTGGATATCCCGGATGAGATCCATATCGATTTTCACAAATTGGGGATGCAAATCAATGACCCTTTGAATCCCTGCACAGGCTTTTCCAAAATCATCAATGGCAATCTGATAGTTTTCCTTTTGATAATGGCTCACCAGCTCCTGAAACAGGCTCATATGCTCATTCTGAATATTGGTGCGCTCGGTGATTTCAAACACCAGATTGGCCGCAGAGATGCCGTATTCTTTCAGGTACTTTCGCGTCATTCCCTCCCGGAATCGGGGATCATACATCACATATGGGTCCACATTGAGAAAGAGCTTTTGGCTGGCCAGATCCTTCCCGATCCCGGCCATGGCCTTTTTCCGGCACAGATATTCCAGCTCCCACAGCTTTCCGCACTGCTCCGCCAGGACAAACATTTCCTCAATGGACACATCCGGTTCCGAGCGGGTGATCCGGGCCAGCGCTTCATATCCCAGGACCTTTCCATCGGTCAGCGAAATGATGGGCTGATACACGCTTTTGATCTGTTCATTCTGGATGATTTGGCATACAGCTGCCGTCTTGGATTCTTTCATAAACAAAGGGCCCTCCACTATACCAGCATCTAACGGCACCGATCCCAATACACGGATCGATCAAGCGTGGGCATTGTATCATACAACATCACTGCTTTTCCACCATGGCTGTGTGAAAACTCCTCTCTCACAGTAAAACTTCTGTAAAGCAACCGAATTCAAAAAGCGCCCCAGGTCATCTTTCCGATGGCCTGAGGCGCTTTTGCTTTCCAATAGACAGTTTTTTATTTTATTTATTGCAGCGGCTCCACTTGATTGGTCTGCCGGTTCAGGCGATAAATGCCCATTCCATCCACACGCACCAGATAGGTACCCACAATCTGGTGAGAGCCTACGCCATCCAGTGTGTATACATTGATGCAGAAACAACTGATGTCGTCCACCATGGCATAGCCTTCCTGGGCATATGCCTGGTAGGCCGCCATGGAATCCCCGGTCAGTCCCAACTGCTGAGGGGTCATACTCTCCAGCTGGCTCACCGCTTCATCCACCGTCAAATTGTTCTGAGCTCCATCCTGCACTGTGATCCCTTCCACCAAAGCGGGCGTCACTGTGCAGCTGTCTTTGCTCCATTCCACTTTCAGCTGGAGCATCCCCGTCTCATCCTGGGAATTTTTACCCAAAATCACACTGCCGCTTTCTTCGGTAAAGGCCGGTTCCTGCTGTTTCGTCCCCTGCTCATCCACCACAGCGCAGTCATACTCTTCCATCATCTGGTTGACATATTCCTTGGCCGCTTCGCCTCCCGACGCCAGACCGGTATAGACATAACTTTCGGTTTCTGTTTCCGGGTCGGTTTCCACGGTACACTCGGTGCCTTCTTTTTCTTCCACCGTGCCCAAGGCCGGCAATTTTTCCTCGTCGCTGAAAGAATATTCTGCCGGAAGGCCCTCGTCTTTCTCCTCCCCAGAGCATCCAGGGAGCACGGTGCACAGCATCGCCATCCCCAGACAAACAGGCCATTTCTTCCATTTGTTCATGCTATTGCCTCATTTCATTCATCGCAGCGGATCTCTACTTGATCGTCCATCTGCAAAATCTGCTGGAAGGTGCCGTCTCTCCCATTGACCCGCAGGGTCACCGGCCGATCCAGCTTTTCAAAATCAATTCCCGAGCGCTCCAGCAAATCCATCAAATAATAAGGATTCCCGTCGGCTTTTCCCGGCAGAAGGATGGATTGGCCATTGAATGTCAGCCGCAAAGGCCGGCCCGCCGGCGCAGCTGCCACCGGTGCGACAGGAACGGGAGGCGAAGGCTGAGACCTTGTTTCCACCGGTGAAGCAATATGCTCCATCGCCTGGGGCGCAAGCTGCTGAGAAGCCGGAGGATTGTTTTCCCCCTTCCCGGCCGTGCGCAAAGGGATTCCCTGGGGCGCCGGTTCATCGGGGGCCAGAGGGCGTCCCTGGGCCAAAAGCTGCCGGGCTCCCACTCGCTCCATCACTTCCCGAACCAATGCCACCCGGTCTTCTCCCGGCTGGGCCGGAGTGAAATCAATCCGATCTCCTGCCTGGACCCGTGTGGAGGGGCGCACTTCCTTGCCATTGACTTTCAGCTGAGCGGGAATAGCAGGCTGGCCAGGGAAAACCACCCGGCGCCCATCTACTTCCAGTATCACGCTCTTTCCATTGCGCCCCAGAAGTTCCCGATAGGTATAGCCGTTCATCATCAGAATTTCCAGTACACTCAGCTGGCCGCTCCGAAATAGTTTGGCCTGTTTGCCATTGAGGAATACCCGATAGCTGTCACCAATCAGACCCAATCCGGCGGAAATGGCGATCCCCAACGGAGTGGTGTACTCCGGGTCCTCCATTTCGCTGCTGTCCCACTGGGCACTTCTCTTGAAATGGGCTCCGGCCAGCGCCACACGGCGGGAATCCATCCCCAGAGTCTCCGCCAATTTTTCCCGCAGGGTAGACAGCTTGCTGCCGCCTCCGGCCAAAAACAGCGCCGACGGCGCTCCGCCGTTGAGCTTCTGAATTTTCTCCGCCACCTGGCTGGCCAGATTCTGGGCTGCGCCGTCGGCGGCGGCCATCACCTCTTCCGCCGAATAGGTCTGCTCCAATCCCAGCACATCAGTAAAAGTGATCTGGGACATTTCTCCCAGCTCCATCTTCATTCGTTCTGCGGTATCGTAGTCCACCAGATAGGCCCGCATCAGGGCCTCGGTGATTTCATCGCCGGCCACTGTGGCCATGGTATAGCCCACCACGGTGCCCTCCCGGCACACGGCAATATCCGAAGTACCGGCGCCAATGTCCACCAAGGCCAGATTCAGCAGCCGCAGATCCTGGGGGATGGCAGCATTGAGAGCGGCAATGGGTTCCAGCGTCAGGCTCATGGCCTCCAGCCCGGCCTGTTCCAGTACAGCATACAGGCTGTCGATCACTTCGCTGGGCAGGAAGGTGGCCACCACCCGGCTTTCCAGTTTTTGTCCTTTATGTCCCAGAAGATTGGTCAAAGGATAATCATCCAACAGATACCGGATGGCGGTATAGCCCACCAAAAACAGCCGCCGCTGCCCTTCTTCTCCTTCGCCCTGCAAGGCCCGTTCCGCGTCGGACACCGCCGCCGCTTCCAGACGGGCCACCTGCTCCTGGGTGATGGTTTCCATGCCGGACAGCTCCAGTTTACCGGTACCCTCTTCGGTGCGCAGCGCCCGGCCGGCCGCCGCCACGCAAGCTCTTTGCAATTTTCTTCCCGCCGTCTTTTCCAGACGCCGGGTCACTTCCACCACAGCCCGGGCCGCCTGGCCGATGTCCTCGATCTGGCCATCCTGCATGGCTCTTTGCTGGTGGGGCTGCTTTTCCATGGCAAAAATATGGACCTTGCCCTCTTTCACCTTCCCCAGCATCCCAATGACGCTGCGGGTGCCGATGTCCAGGGCATAGATCAGATCCTCTTCCTGGGGGATCTCCATTTCTCTTTGCTGCTCCATCGCCCGTTCTCCTTCCCAAACGCCTGTGGGGCGTTCCTGATTATATAATATCTCCATAGCGGCCTTTGGCCACATCCCCAAAGACTTTGCCGTCCACCAGGGTGATGACCCGTTTGCGCATCATATTGACAAACATCTTGGCATGGGTGGCCATGACAATGGTGGTGCCTCGCCGGTTCATCTCGTCCAACAGGTGAAACACATCCCAGATGGCATCTTCATCCAGATTGGCGGTAAGCTCATCCAGCAGCAGCACCGGCGGGCTGAGGATAATGGCCCGGGCCAGCTCCACCCGGCGGCACTCGCCCAAAGAAAGCTCCACCGGATACCGGTCTTCCACTCCATGAAGCCCTACCATACCCAGGGCTTTTTGTACCATTCCTTCCCGGCGGCGACGGCCGATCATCACCACTGTCTCCAGATTTTCCCTAATGGTTTTCTGCCGCATCAGCTGGGGAATCTGAGGAACATAGCCAAACTGCCGGCGATAACGCTCCCGGCCCCAACGGCGAAAATGCGTGGTGTCGGTGTCATTGAGATAAATGGAACCATGGGCCGGCCGCAGCTGTCCATGGATCAACTGAAGCAGGGTGCTTTTCCCCGCACCGCTGCTGCCGGTGACAAAGACAAACTCCCCCTGGCGTATTACCAGATTGATATCTTCTACCACAGCAATCCTTCGATTTTCCTGCTTATAATATTTGCTGACCTCTTCCAAGCGTATTTCCGGCATAAGGCGCTCCTTTTTTTCTGTATACAGAAAGATCTTATTGGGTTATCATCCCAATGTAAATGAAAATTTTCTACCTTGCGGCTTTGCTCTTCCCTTATTATAATATCAGTATAATCCCTTGGGATGGATTTTTCCAGTTGAGGTGTTGTATTTGTCTCGCAAATCCCGTTTTCACAAAAAAATAAACATCATAGGGCTTTTGCTTTTGGCGGTGCTTTGCATCGGCGGAGTGGAACTGCTGGTGTGCCGCTTTGCCTCGCCCCAGCTGTTTGACCGCATCACCCAGCCGGTGCTGTCTTTCGGCCGGCAGGTGCTGGACTCCGGAAAAGAGCTCATCGAAAAGATCCCGCCCATTCACCTTCCCTCCCTAAAAAAAGAGGAAGCTCCAGAGAAAACAACGCAAGAGGAGGCACCGGCCAGCCAGTTGGCCACCGATCCCACCCTCCAGACCGCCCAGCAGGAGGAAGCCCCTGGCGTCACTCGTTTCGCCCAACGAAAAGGCCGGGAGGTTCTCACTGGCGGCAATGTGGACATGGTCTATTTCAACCAGGCGGAAGAGCCCTGGGCCTCTCAGCCCTACGGCTCGGACGACATCGGCGGTTATGGCTGTGGTCCTACCTCCATGGCCATGATCATCGCCACCCTCACCGATGAAACGATGACCCCCACCACTATGGCCCAATGGGCTGTGGAACATGGCCACTGGGCCAAGGGCAGCGGCTCCTATCATTCCCTCATTCAAAATACGGGGGCCGCCTTTGGTCTCATCGTCTCGCCGCTGAAGAATCTGACAGCCGATTCTCTCACCCAGGCCCTGGCCTCCGGCCAGGTATGCGTGGCTCTGATGCGAGAAGGCCATTTTACCTCCGGCGGTCATTTTATCGTGCTGCGCGGGGTGACGCTGGAGGGAAAAATCCTGGTGGCCGACCCCAACAGCCGTCAACGAAGCCTGATCGCCTGGGACCCTCAGCTGATCATCGATGAGCTCTCCCATTCCCGCTCTTCCGGTGCGCCGCTATGGTGCATCTCCACTTTGCCCCAGCAGAACTGATACCTGCCCTATGAGAAACAAGAACAAATCCCCTGCCAAACGGGCAGGGGATTTTTCAGGCCGTCAGGGCTTGCCCGGCTGCTGGCGATAAAAGGAATGTTCACCGCCGATCCTCAAATTGAGCCGCCGGTCCACTTCCAGAATTCTATCCAGCAGCCGTTTGTTTTTTTGAACCAACTCTCCCAGGGCCTGAGCCTGGGGCGGCGGGGTCTGGCCTTGCAGGATACCCCGCAATATCTGCCGCTGTTCCGGGGGAAGCTGGAGACATTGCCGCTCCAGCATGGCCTTGCAGCTTTCCAGCCGATCAATGGGTTCCTGGCGCATTCCCAGAAACATCTGCACCGACACCTGATCCTGCCGCTGAAACGCATCGGCCAGTTCTCCAGTCAGTTCCATCACTTCGCTGAGGGCCGTATACATTTTCTGTTCCGCGCTCATGGCGACTTTCAGCGCTTGCTCATCCATGGTCTAATGCTCCCCGGAAGTCTTTTCGGCTTGGCGGAAGCTGTCCCGCAGTTCGCTGACCATGCGGGTCACCCGCATCAGCTCTTCCTGGTTCCGGCCTGCTTTCACGCGGCTGAGTTCATAGCAAAAATATTCATACAAACGAGACAGATTCCCGCTGATGGGATAGCGGTGATCCAAGGTGTCGGACAGATAGCGGATGATCTCCACCGCCCGATCCACTGCTTTTTCAAAATTTTCGTAATTTTGCTTCCCCATCTCCAAATCAGCCTGCCGCAGTCGCTTGACCAGCTCGTCATACAGCAAGAGCAGAAGCTCGCCTTGGGTCATGGTATTCAGCGATTCTTCCCGATACCGCTGATAGCCTCGCATATCCATATATTAGCTGTCCTTTCTCCTTTTCAGGATCAATAGCTGCCGCCCATCAAACCGGCCAACGCAGAGCTCTGGGAGTTCATCTGGTTGATCAGCTTTTCGAGCTGTGTAAATTTGTTGGTATAATAATCCACTTTGTCGGACATTTTGCTCTGCCAGGTGGAAATCCGCTTATCCAGCTCTTTCATCTGATCCAGAATGGTGTTATCCAGAGCCGCAGTAGGAGCATACTTGGAACCGGCCTTCTCGATGAGGATACCCTTGACTGCGCCGGTGGTAGCAGCATAACGGTCGGTGACTTTCTGGATCTTGGTCATCAGGCCATCGGTGGCCGCGCCATTTTCCTTGCTCTTGTTGAAGGCATTGGCCACGCCATCCAGATCGGTCTCCAGAGCCTCCCGCAAAGCCTTTTCATCCAGGCTGATGGTGGTCAGGCCATCCTCATAGCTGGTGTTGATGCCAATGGAACGGAGATAGGCACCGTCAGCACCGCTGGATACCACAGCATCCCGCAGAGCGCTATACAGGGAAGACAAATCCCGATCCATGAACAAAATGCCGGTCTTGGCCTTTTCTTCATAGGCCTTGATCTCGCTTTCGGTCATGCCCTTTTCGTCTTCCGAAGTCAACGGCTCATAGTTGGAGCCGTTGCTCTTCTGCAAAGGCATATCGGAATAGGCCTTTTTGATTTCAGTGACCATGGCGTTGTAATCGTCCACCATGGATTTGATGGCATTGAACACCGTGTCGGTGTCGCTCTTAGTGGTGAAGGTGACATCGGCCCCTTTTTCTGTGCTATCCACATTGAATGTGCCCTCAAAAGTGACGGTCATGCCGTCCAGATCCGCCGTATTGCTGCTGCGGGTATATTCCATCTGCTTGCCATTGACCGTGGCGGTAAAGACAGCATCGGTGCCTGCCGTATACTTATCCTTATTACTCGTATCCACCTTGCCGAACAGCGCCTGGCCCAATCCCTCGCCGATATCGATCTTTCCCGCAGAACCGGTGGCTTTGGAAGTGAACACAAACTCGTTGGTCAGTTTGGAATAGCTCACTGACACACCGGCCTCACTGTTGGCATTGATGTCATTGATGATGGTCTCCAGGGCGGTATCCTGGGTATAGGTGCCGATCTTGACCCCGTTGACGGTCATATCGAACTCATACAACCGCTCGCCGTCTTTATTGACCCGGTATCCCTTTTCGTCCAGCAGATTGCCGTCTTTGTCGTAGTATTTTCCGTCCTTTTCCACCCAGTCCTTCCGATCCACAGGTGTTGCTGTACCCTCAAGTTTGACGCCGCCGATGGTCAAAGTGCCTTTTGCTGCATCGAAAGTGCCCAGCTGCCCCAGACTTTTGGACACATCCACATAGGAGGTCAAGGAAGTATTGCCCTCGCCGAACAGGATCTCTCCAGCGGCAGAATCTTTGGCATAAATGGCAAAAGTATCGCTTTCTTGTGCAGTAAAGGAAATGGCGCCTCCGTTCATCCCCACCTGGACGCGATTCTCGCCAAAAGCCTTATCCAGCCCTTCCTGCACGGTACGCTTTACGGCATCACTCCATCCTTCACCGTCTTTGCGCTCCACTTTTCCCAAAGTGATCTTTTTCGTCTGGCCGTTGAGGGTGACGGAGAAAGTTTTGCCGCTGAGGTATTCGGCCTTGATCTGGCTCTTATCCACTACCTGCTTGCTCATGTCCATATGGAAGGTGGAGCTTTTGTCTTTGACGGCCGAGTCCAGATCGGTGACCATACCGGCAAACTTGCCATAGGCGCCGCCAATGGAGACGCTGTCGCCGCCTTTGTCCTTGTTGGTCAACGAAATAGTCCCGTTTGTCGCCACACTGATATCAATCAGATTACTTGCTGCCTCAATTTTTCCATCCGAATTTTTCAAAGTCTGTTCGGAAAGTTTTTTATTCAGGGCCTTCTGGAATGCATCTATATCCAGTGTGCCGTCTCCCTTAGAAAAATCCTCATTGGTGTCAAATGTCAGCTCGATGGACTGATTTGCACCATAATTGATGGTAAGAGAACCACTCATCTGGCTGACTACCACCGGCTGACTCCAGTCCACGGCGGAGCCTACAGCACCGCTGTCCAACTTGGAGGATGAATAACGGGCAGCAGAAGCCAATTGTTTCACACTATTGATGGTGATCTGGCTGCTGCTTTTGCCAGTGGCCGTGATCAGATCGGCATATTTGCCGCCGGTTGTGGTAATGACGGCGTTTTTGAAAAACGACTGGCTGTTCAAGTTGGTTGTAGAGCCGTAAGAGCTGTATTTTCTGGAAAATTCGACCAATTTATCCGAAATGCTCTGATAGGCATTCTGCTGCCACTGGAGCTTGGTTTTGCTCTGCTGCAAGCTGATGATTTTCTGCTGGTAGCTTTTCACCATACCTTCGATCATGGATTCGGTATCCATGCCGCTGGCCAGGCCGGAAATGATGTTGGTGTTGCGGCTTCCATAGATGCTGCTTGTGGAGGAAGAGCCACCCATGATGCTAGAGATCGATGCCATTGTATTCCACTCCTTTACATGGCCGCCGGAAGATGAATGATTCTCCCCATACCGGCGTCTGATTGACAAATGAACGGTGATTCAGTAAAATAAATGTGGAAAAACCACAAAAGCTTATTCTTTTTCACTTAATATATCGTCCTATTCCGGCGAAAAATTAAGGGCCCGCAGGGTATTTTCTTTTGGCGCGGGCCAATTCTTTATTGGCCGAAGGATGCGAAGGGAGCGAAAGGGCTATGCCCACCAAAATCACAGCCATTACCAATCAAAAAGGCGGTGTGGGAAAAACCACCGTCTGTGCCGCTTTGCTTTCCTGCCTCCACCAGCGGGGGGCCCGGGTTCTGGGCGTGGATTTAGATCCCCAGGGCAGTTTGGGGTTCAGCCTGGGGCTGGATATTGAGCACTGTGCTACAGTCTATGATATTTTCCGTGGGGCGGCCCAGCCGGAAGAGGTGATCCGCCAAACCGATACCTGTGATATTCTGCCTTCCAACATCCTGTTATCCGCTGCCGAACTGGAATTCAACAAGCCCGGCCGGGAATTTCTCCTCAAAGCTGCCCTTTCCAAGATCCAGGACCAATATGATTATATTGTCATCGATACCCCTCCTGCCTTGAATATCCTGACGGTCAATGCCTATGTGGCCTCGGACAGTCTGATCATTCCCATGGCCCCGGAGGTGCTCAGTCTACTGGGCGTGTCTCAGATTAAAGAAACCATTGAAAGCGTGCGCAATTATTACAACTCCCGGCTCCAGGTGCTGGGCATTCTACTCAACCGGTTTAATGCCCGGCTGAATCTCAGCCGAGAAATGCTGGAGCTGGCCCAACAGATCGCCGCCCAGCTCCAAACCAAAGTCTTCCAGGCGAAGATCCGCAGCAGCGTATCGGCCGCCGAAGCACCGGCCCACGGGGTGAGCATCATGGACTACGCTCCTCGCTCCAAGCCCGCCATGGATTTTGAAGCTCTGTGCCAGGAGATCCTGGGCGAATCTTCTGCTGAGGAGGTGCGCTGATGGCCCCCAAAAAAGGCAGCCGGAGCAGCAAAACCGACCATGTTCTCAACCTGCTCTCCCATCCATCCACTCCGGAACCTCAGCAGCCTGCAAAACAAGCTGCAAATGGAAAAGCGCCGGAGGAAACTCTTCCCACATCAGCTCCCGAGGGAAGCACTGTCCCCCATCACGATGCGCCCCCGCGGGAAGAACGCCGTCTCACCCCACCTGTACTGGAGGTGGCCCGGGCCAACAATGAAGCCTTGGAAGAAACCATCCGGGGGGCTTTGGAAAGCGCCTTGGCACTGGATGAATCCGAAGGTGCTCCTGCGGAAGAGCCCACTCCTGCGGAAGAGCCCACTCCTGTGGAAGAACCTGCCCC
>OGZI01003687.1_pt1 | contig 10431 bp, 9 predicted proteins | sample 1576711 | NCBI WGS metagenome assembly OGZI01 (sample SAMEA3541482, study PRJEB24748) | human gut metagenome | biome: human gut; feature: human-associated habitat; material: faeces | place: China | collected 2012
TAAAGCCAACATTTTTTCCAGTATCTCCTGATATTTCACTGCCAGTCCCAGAAATTTTTCTCCCTTATCTGTGAGCATTACACTGCGGCTTCCCTTTCCCCTTATAAAAAGAGAATAACCTAATTTCCGCTCCAAAATACGGATTTTGGTGCTTAAGGATGACTGACTGATGAATAATTTTTCCGCTGCTTTTGAAATGCTCTTACACCGGCAGATCTCTAAAAATGCCAGTATCTCCTGATCCATATCCTTTCTTTCCCCATTTCTCTTTTAACGATTTTCTATCAATAAAACAGACCTGATGTTTCATCCAATACCAGTACATCATTTTCGAAACGGTGTACTAGTACATCGTTTTCAAAGTAACTGTACCAGTCAAATATATTCAATCCATTCAATATAATATATGATTTTTCTGTATTTTACAAGATATACCTGCAATGATACACTCAGCTTGTATTAAAAATACGTTAACCAAATGTAAGACCCTGATAGGACATCAAAAACTTTTGGAGGTTTCCATGTTTACACCCGCTGATACTATTTCCATTCCAACATCCCGTCTGAAAGAAAACATCCCTGATATTGCTGCCATTACCGGCAACACTCTCTGGGGCTTCAGTCTTCTTCTGTCCAAGACAGCTTTAAACTATGCCCCCACCAGTATTCTGCTGTCTATGCGCTTTATCATCGCATTTTTACTAATGAATTTAATCCTTCTTTTTAAAATAGAACGCATCTCGCTAAAAGGCAAAAACATCCTTCCTGTACTCCTTCTGGCATTGAATGATGTAGCCTATTTTTACTGCGAAAGCTATGGCATCGCCCTTACCAACAGCATGGTCACAGGTGGAGTATTATCCCTGATCCCGATCCTGGCAATGGGACTTTCTGCTCTCTTCTTAAAAGAATTTCCAACTCTGCGCCAGATCCTTTTCAGCTTTCTCCCGGTAGCCGGTGTAGTCATCATCATATTGGCCGGCAGCTCCTCAGGCGCAATCCAGCCGGTGGGCATCCTTTTTGTTCTTTCTGCCTGCTTTTTATCTGCAACCCAGCGTGTGATCAACAGGAAAGCAGCTGTAAATTTTTCTGCATTTGAACGCACTTATTTCACTATTTGCAGCTCCTGTCTCTTTTTCACCACCAATGCAGTCCACCAACTGGGCGGTAATGCCATGAAACTGCTTCACTACGCCACCATCCCCGGCTTTATCATCCCGGTACTGATCCTTAGTATCTTCTGCTCTGTTACCTGCAATATCCTGGTAAATTATGCAGCTGGAAAAATGTCCGTCGGCAGGCTTGCTGCTTTCTCCAACCTGCAGACCATGTGGTCCATGTTCGCAGGAATATTATTTCTTCGGGAACCCTTTGGTCTGTCCTCCTTTATTGGTTCGGTTCTGATCATACACGGTATATGGCATGTTACAAAAAGAAACATACCTTAATTTTTTCCTATCTGTACGCCCCGGCTTTCCTGTGTTATACTCAATTTAAAAAATTTACAGTTAAAGGAGTGTATACAAAATGAAACTAATACGACCTGACCAGGTATCCGGCATGAACATCCATTATAAATTCTATTCTCTGGAATATTTTCTGGAATCCCAGATGCGGGCCGGTTTTAAGACCATCGAATTATGGGCTGGTTCTCCTCATTTTTTCTTAAGCAACCTGGAATATGATGACTGTAAAAAAGTAAGCAAAATGGCAAGAGAACGTGGTCTTACCATCCAGGTCATCACCCCGGAAAACTGTTCTGTCCCCTATCAGTTTGCAGCCGGAGACCCGGATCTGTATGCCAAAAGTTTTGAATATTTCAAAAAAGGCCTGGATGCCGGTGAAGAACTTGGCTGTACGGTTATGGCTGTACACTCCGGACGTGGATATTTAAACGAAGACCGGGAAGAAGGCTGGAAACGTGGCCGCGACATGTTGGCACGGCTGGCTGATTATGCCGGCACAAAGGGCATTACCCTTGCTATGGAATCCCTTCGCCCGGATGAGACCAATCTGGCAACCACTGTTGATGATGTAAAGCGGATGCTTACGGAAATAAACCATCCTAATTTTAAAGCCATGATCGACACCTGTCCAATGGGCGTGGCAGGCGAGACTTTACAGCAGTGGTTTGATACCTTAGGAGCCGAGAACATTGTACACATGCACTTCATAGACGGAACTCCCTACGGACATCTGATCTGGGGTGACGGAAATCACAACCTGAAAAACTGGCTTGAAACTGTAAATAAAAACGGCTACACCGGACTTTTAAGCCAGGAGATCACTGCTTCCGACTATTATCAGAAGCCATTTGAGGCTGACTGCCGAAACTTCAAAATGTTTGAACCTTATATGTAATGATACCAGGGTCAAAAAATCGTAAATCCGACGTAAGCTTGCAAGAAAAACCTCCGGTAATATACAAACTCATTGACAAGATGTTATATATTGTTATATATTGTATCTAACAGATTGTTGTTGTCCTGCGGACATCCGACAGGAAATATGAGCAAATAACCGGAGGTTTTTAATATGAGTGAAGCAAAAATCATTGCCATTGGTGATAATGTAGTGGATAAATACTTATCCAGAGGAAAAATGTATCCAGGGGGACAGTGTGTAAACACATGTGTCTATTCCATTATGAACGGCGGAAAACCAGCATATCTTGGCAAATTTGGTGATGATGGCGTTGCTGAATACAACTGCAAGATCTTAACCCAGCTAGGCGTAGACTTCAGCCATTCCAGACATTTCCACGGTGAAAACGGTGCAGCCCGCGTTACCTTAAAGGACGGGGATCGTGTATTCTTAGGCTCCAACCGCGGCGGTGTTGCCAAAGAACATCCATTTGACTTTACAAAAGAAGATCTGGACTATATCAAGTCCTTCCAGGTGATCTACTCCAATACAAACAGCTATATCTATAATGATCTGTCTTTATTAGAAGAGACAGGTGTACCTATTGCCTTTGATTTCTCTACTGTATGGGACGATGCCCTGCTTGAACAGGTGTGTCCTCATATCAAAGTAGCCCTTCTTTCCTGCGCACATTTAACTGCAGAGGAAAGAGAGCGTGAAATGAAAAAAGCGGCCTCCTACGGGGTAACCTTAGTAGTAGGTACCGTAGGAGAAGACGGCTCCTATGCACTTTATGACGGTGAGATCGTCTATGCACCTGCTTATAAAGCAGAAACCGTATTAGATACCATGGGCGCCGGAGACTCCTATTTCTCCACTCTGCTTACTACCCTGCTTCAGGAAAATGGGGCTCTTTTTGCCGGTGACCATGACCATATGATCGCCCAGCTGAAGCATGCCATGGACTGTGGGGCAAAGTTTGCAGCAAAGGTCTGCAGCTTAGAAGGGGCTTTCGGCTACGGAACTGCTATTATCGATTAACATTCTCCCAGTTTTGGAATTTTTCACGCACCCGCTTTTATAGCCGTGCCGTATTTAAGCAAAACAGTATAAATGTAATGTATTAGGAGTGAAATAAATATTCATGATAAAAAATTCTATGGTGCCTCTTTACCAGCAGCTGTCCGAAAAGATCAAACAGCAGATCACAGACGGCAAATTAAAAGCCGGGGACAAGCTGATGACAGAGGCAGAATTCAGCCAGCATTTTGAAGTAAGCCGCATTACTGTGCGCAAAGCCATTGAACTGCTGGCAGATGACGGTTTCGTAGTACGCAAACAGGGCATTGGGACCTTTGTGGCAGAAAAGAAACTGCACCGTGTTGTAGACAACCAGATCATAAGCTTTACGGAAATGAGCAAAATGGACGGGCATGTGCCATCTGCAGAACTGATCACTGTAGAATGGATAACCCCTGACGGCTCCATTGCCAGAAAGCTTCGTGTAGATGAAAACGAAAAAGTGCTGCGTATAGTCCGTCTGCGTAAAAATGACGATGTACCGGTGATGATCGAGGACAGTTACTATCCAAAGCGGATGGAATTTCTGTTAAAGGAAAATCTTTTAGGTTCTACCTATGAGTTTTTCCATAACCACGGACTGATTCCAACCCATTCTGTTAAAACAGTGGAGATCTGCTATGCCACACCGGAAGAAGCACAGCGTCTGGGGGTTCCGGAAAAACATGCCCTCCTGCTGCAAAAGGATGAGGTTTTCGATCAGGATAATGAAGTGCTGCATTACAGCAAGCTGCTTACCAACCCCCAAAGATACCGTCTTACGATTGTTACGTAGGTTCATAGTATAAATTACTGTACCTAATATTCTTCAGAGGCGACAATACAACTATAAAGAGGAATTTTAAAAACAACGGCGTTTTTTATGAAATAACTTTATTTTCTAAAGAAACGCCGTCATTTTTTCTCAAAAAAGTACCGGTTAGTTAAAACTTTATCAACAAAAGTTACAAAAACATTAAAAAAACAGTTGCAAGTCATATAACAATGTGGTATATTTTGTACTAAGATGTTATGTGTTGTATCAATACGACAGAGACAGCGAAAACTGAGGACCGAAAGGAGATCATTATGAAAAAACAACTGAAAAAGACCGTAAGCCTTGGACTTGCAGCAGTAATGGCACTGGGCCTTACCGCATGCGGAGGCGGCAGTTCCTCTTCTGACAGCACCACAGCCGCAGCAGGCAGTGGAGAAAGCAAAACAGAAGCAGCTGCTGATTCCGGAAACAGCGGTGACGTAAAAGTCATCAAACTGTTCCATCGTTTCCCTGATGATCCATGCAACAGCTTCATTGAAAGCAAACTTGCTGAGTACGAATCCCTTCATCCAGATATCAAGTTTGAAGTGACCAGCGCACAGAACCAGCCATACAAAGAGAAGATCAAAGTCGTAGTTGGTTCCGATGAGTGCCCAGATATCTTCTTCAGCTTCTGCGGTGAGTTCTCTGAGAGATTTATCCGTGAAGGCCTGTTATTAGACTTAACTCCATATATGGAAGCAGATCCTGACTGGAAAGCTTCTCTGATGGAAACACAGATGAATGAATACACGACGGCAGATGGCATGGTTTATGGTATCCCATTCCGTCTGGATGCAAAAGAATTCTTCTACAACAAAGATATCTTCAACGAGTTAGGACTGGAAGTTCCTGAGACATGGGATCAGTTCATCGATGTTCTTGACAAGATCAAAGCATCCGGTATGGATCCTATCGCAGAGGGAAATCAGGACAAGTGGCCATCTGCTCACTACATCGGTGCATTAAATGAGCAGTTAGTAGATGATGAGACCAGAGCAAAGGATTACAATCCTAAGACCGGTGAATTTACCGATCCAGGATATGCAGAAGCTCTTGAAAAATACCAGCAGTTAGTATCCTACATGAACACAGGTGTAAATGGTATGACCCATGATATGGCCCGTTTAGGCTTTACTCAGGGACAGAACGCTATCCTCTTTGCAGAGTTAGTTGAGATCACCAATGTTAAGCAGGAAAACCCAGATCTGAACTGGGGAATGTTCAAGTTCCCAACCATCGAAGGTGCTAAGGGTAATCCAAATCTGGTATCCGGCGCTCCTGAAGGATTTGCGATCTCCTCTAAGACCAAGTACCCAGATGAGTGCGTAGAGTTCTTAAAATGGTTCCTTGGTGCTGAAGTTGGTGCACAGCAGGCTGAGCAGGTTGGCTGGTTCAACGCTTCCCTTGGTCTGGACAAGACTTTAACCGATGAGTCCTTAAAGAGTGCTTACGATGTAATCTCCAACGCTAAGAAGATGGACATCTGGTTTGATAACGCTCTGTACTCCACAGTTTGCGACGAGTATCTGACCCAGATCTCCGACATCACAAATGGTGACGTAACCCCAACTGACGCAATGGCTAAGATCCAGAAGGTAGCTGCTGAAGCCCAGAAACTGGTTGAATAGTTTTCGTTAAAGTTTTATAAGAAATCCACGATAGGGAGCAGCATCTGCTCCCTATCTTTAAAGAAAAGGATGGTGTCAGGATGAAAAAGAAAACAAAACTCACACCGTATTTATATGTGATCCCCGGCCTTTTAATGGTCCTTGGCTTTGTTTATATCCCTATTATCGTTAACCTTGTATACAGCTTTTTCCGTCTTTCTTCCTACTCTTCTTCCATGAAGTTTGTAGGACTTGACAATTTCCGCAGATTATTTACAAATGATACATTCCCTATCATGATCCGGAACAATGTGTATTACTGCGTGATCTCCCTGATCGTGCAGGTTGGATTTGGAACATTCCTGGCTTTCCTGTTAGAGAGCAGACTTGCCAGTGACCGCTTTAAATCGATTTGCAGAAACATCTATTTCCTTCCGGCACTGGTTTCCCTGACTGCCGTTGGTATGATGTTTAACTTTATCTACAACCCGCAGCTTGGTCTTTTAAACACATTTTTAAAGCACATCGGACTTGCAAGCATGCAGCAGACCTGGTTAGGTGATAAAAACCTGGCTATCTTCTGTATCATCGCAATGAGCCAGTGGCAGTTCACCGGTTACATTACCCTGTTAATGGTAGTTGCTTTCCAGAACGTGTCCAGAGACTACATTGAAGCTGCTGTTATTGACGGCGCAGGTCCCATCCGCCGCGCAGTAAGCATTATCCTTCCCCTTGCAAAGGAACAGCTGATTGTCTGCTCCATTATCACTGTGATCGGTGCATTCAAGCTGTTTACCGAGGTTTACTCCACCACTGTCGGTGGTCCTGGAAATGCTTCCCAGGTACTTGGCTTATTCCTGTATCAGAACGCATTCTTACATGATGATATGGGTATGGCTGCTGCAACTGGTGTTCTTATTTTTGTCATTACCGTAACCGCCTCTATCTTCCAGCTGAAGGTGAGCCGTTCCGGAGAGATATAAGGAGGTTTTGGTATGAAAGACAAATATGTATTAAAAACCCGGATCTGTTCCGTACTGCTCCATGTATTTCTTCTGTTAATGGTAGCTATCATCCTGCTTCCTGTGTGCTGGCTGGTGTTAAACTCCTTAAAGACAAACCAGGAAATGTTCTTAAACTCCCTGGCTCTTCCAAAAAAATGGATGTTTGTCAACTACGCAACTGCATGGGGCAAAGGACTTCTCTTCTACTTTAAGAACTCCATTATCGTCAGTGCCATTTCCATTCTATGCATCCTGCTTTTAAGCTCCATGCTGGCATATGGACTGACCCGTTTTTCCCTTCCCGGAAGCGGTTTCGTATTCTTCCTTATTTTAGGCGGTATGGCCCTTTCCGAGCAGGTTGCTTTAGTACCTCTGTACAAGATCTTACAGGCATTAAAGCTTTACAATACCCGTGCAGCACTGATTCTTCCGTACATAGCATTCCGTATCCCATTTACCATGTTTTTAATGCGAGCTTACTTCATCTCCATTCCAAAGGAATTAGAAGAAGCAGCGATCGTAGACGGATGTAACAGCTTCCAGCGCTTTACACAGATCATCCTTCCTATCAGTAAGCCGGTTATGGCTTCCTGTGCCATTGTAAACTTAAACAATGTATGGAATGAATTCTTATTTGCAAACGTATTCCTTGAGAATAAAAAATTAATGACCATCCCGTTAGGTCTGATGACCTTCCAGGGTGACTTAAAATCCGACTACGTTGTAATGTTAGCCGGTATCCTGATCGCCTCTTTACCAATGGTACTCCTGTTCCTTTGCATGTCTAAACAGTTTGTACGCGGACTTACATCCGGAGCAGTAAAAGGCTGATTTCTTCAATTTTCATTATGATATCAAAAAGACTGCTTTTCCGGTCAGACTGTACCGAACCAAAAAAGCAGTCTTTTTAATATGTTAGATACCAAAGACAAAATACTTTTTGTCCCCAACATCATAACAACAGGAGGAATGATATATGCTTACCGCTGATTACCATATGCACAGTGTCTCACCTGACGCAAAAGTCCCCATGGAGAACATGTGTCAGGCAGCTATCGACAAAGGCCTTACAGAAATAGCTCTTACAGACCACTACGAATTCTATGCCCACGGCATCCACAGACAGTTTTTCCATGAAGAATACTTAAAGCTGTACTGGGACAACTTAGAACGCTGCATAAATCGCTTTGCAGGCCGCCTGACCATTAAAAGCGGTATGGAGTTCGGACAGCTCCATTTAACCCGTGAAGAGGCATTTAACATCATCAGGAACTATCCTTTCGATTATCTCATCGGCTCTGTCCATAAGATTGAAAATGTAGATGTCAGTAAGATGGACTACACAGACGTCACAGTTCCCCAGATCACAGAAAGCTACTACCGCCACCTTATTGAACTGTCTGCCTACGGCGAATATGACTGTCTGGGCCATATCGATCTGATCAAACGCCATCTGGTACGCTGCTGCTTCCCGGTAGAATATGAAAGATACGAAAGCTATATTGACCAGATCCTTAAAAATGTGATCTCCCGCGGAAAAGGCATCGAAGTCAATACATCCGGCATCCGCCAGGGCGCCGGTGAACCAATGCCGGGACTTCGTACATTAAAACGATATAAGGAGCTTGGAGGCGAGATCGTCACTGTAGGTTCTGACTCCCACAGGCCAGCCGATGTAGCTGCTGACTTTGAAGAAGCCGCAAAGCTTCTGATCCAGGCCGGATTCGACCATGTAACTGCCTACGAGCGCCGCAGACCGGTTTTAGGATGTGATCTGCTAAATGATCCTGTGTTTCCGTAAAATGTCTCCTAACGCATTAAATGCCCCGGAAGTGATACTTTCGGGGCATTTCTTATTTATCATATTCTTTGGAGAGTATACAGGAAATTAGTATTCCAGCTTCCACATATATCTTCTCATTGTCAGAGGATGATCACGCTTGATAGCCATTTCCTCACCTAACAGTCTGGTAACGCCACCGATCATCAGTGGGTTGAAGTATTCAACAACTGTGCTCTTGATATGGGAGCTTAAACCGAAGTCCTTAGCATCAACTACAGTGTACTTAGCGTTCATACGCTGTAAGAAGGTCAGTGCTCTTGCATCCAGATGACGGGTAGGACCATCGTTCATCATTAACAGGTAGTGAGCGTTCTCATCAGCCATCTCGAATGGACCATGGAAGAACTCGCCGGTATGGAAGGTGCTGGATGGCAGCCACTGCATTTCCATCATTAAGAACATGGAGAAGGAATAAGCGGTGTACTGGGTTGCACCGGAACTCATTACATACAGGATAGGTGCATTGTAATGATCCTCAGCGAACTTCTTAGCAGTAGAACGGAACAGCTTGCAGGAATCATTGATCAGATCAAAGATCTTGCTTAAACCATCCTGCATATCATCATAATGCTCATAGCCTTCGTACTCATTTAAAATCTCGCAAGCCAGTTCCAGAACTCTTGCAGGCTTTTCCATCTTTGCACCATAGCTCTCATGGAAGCCATGGATGATCTGGTACTGACCATTCTGAGCCAGAGCTGAATCTGCCTTATGAGTTACAGCTACTACATGAGCACCTTTTTCAACAGCCAGCTTGGTAGCTGCTACAGTCTCAGGTGTATTTCCGCTTAAGGAGCAGGTGATAACGATAGCTGTATCATCTACACCAGCTGGAGTAGAGTAATTAAAGTTATTTGCAGTATAGATACTTGTACGAAGCTTCTTAGCGTTGTTCTCCAGGAAATATTTTGCAGGGAACAGATCAGACTGTGAAGCGCCGCAGCCTACAAAGTATACGGTCTTGATTTCTGGCTGTTTTGCCTTGATGGAAGCAACGATCTCTTTGATTGTCATAATTGGTATCCTCCTGAATTTTGTTCTTTTATAATATCTGAATACATTATATAACAACATATGACAATAGTCAATACATAATCGAAATTCTTTAAAATCTTAAGTTGCAGTTGAACTGTAACTATCTCTACCTTAACTCTTAAAAGGAACCATGGGCTGTACAAATATCAGAACCAATCCTGAAAATACAAAAACAGATACTGACCATCATCCGATCAGTACCTGCTTTCCATCAAATGCAAATCCATAATGCCGGATCCGCTCTTTTTCTATTCCTCTTGCAAGTAATTCCGCATCATACTGCTTTGTTTCTATTTGCTCTAATGCCGTCTGTACAGTTTCCTCCAAAGATTTTTCTTTTCCCGGGTTTCTCACTTTAAACTCCAGAATAAAAGCCAAACTATCTGTATTCTTCTGATTCTTTGGGATCATCATCACATCATATCGTCCAAACCCGCTTTCCCGGTTGGACCGGATTTCATACTGTTCTGCCTGGTCTGCAAGAAGTCCCAGAACAAAACCATGATAAAAACGTTCTGGCTCGCTATGCTTACCTCCTTCTTTTCCTGTATCAAAAAAGCTGAATGTTGCAACGGACACATCATTCATATAGTAATTCATAGCATCCACATCGCCCTGGAACAACGCTTTTACAAATCGATTATAGCTGGTCTGTGTCATGCCAAACCAGCCCTTAAACATGCCTGAAAACATACTGGC
>OGZI01003690.1_pt1 | contig 10422 bp, 8 predicted proteins | sample 1576711 | NCBI WGS metagenome assembly OGZI01 (sample SAMEA3541482, study PRJEB24748) | human gut metagenome | biome: human gut; feature: human-associated habitat; material: faeces | place: China | collected 2012
TGGTCCGCCTGTCTATGTGGTGCTGCGCTGCGGATTTGAGCCCTGTCGGCTTTCTGGTGGACAATGTAGGAACGCTGGATTTTAAAGACGATGACTGGGTGGTGGTAAAAGGAACCTTAGGGATCAGCGAGGACGGCCAGTCCCTGCTGCTAAAGGCCCAGAGTATTGAGGCAGCCGAAAAGCCGGAGGAGGAATACGTTTATCCGTATTTTTAAATGAACCTCAGGCAGACTGCCAGGGGACTCCTCCTGGACCTGCCCTTTACAGGCCGATTGCATTGTTCTGCGGATTACAGCGGCAGCAGCAGGGATCACAGCCGCAGCAAGGGCAGCAGCATTGCCAGCATGGCGGAACAGGAGTCCCGCAGGAAGGAGTCATTGCACTGACGGGAACGCTTTACAAGCTGAACTGACTGCCCGTGTAAGCCTGTACGAGGTAGTGATACATGGTATAAGGCGAAAGTCCGGCATCGCTGTAAGATGCTGCGGCTGTTACATGAATGAGCTGGTACGGGCCGTCGGCGGATTCGCTGCCGTACCGTCTGTTGATCCATTTATTGCATGCACAGATCCATTTGCAGGTGCAGCCATAATGGATGCAATGCTGATTATCGGGTTCACTTGCTTCTTCATAGTAGTCCTCCTGATCTAACAGTGATGCAGTCAATGAAGACTGCAGGTCAATCGTGATAAAAATTTTCCTTCTGTCATTGGTGCGTTATATTGTCAGTCAGATGTTAACATGGCTGCGGTTGTCCAAAAACTGCACAGCTTTTGTCTTCCAAAGGCTGATAGAGCCGTTCTGCCTGGACTTTTGTACTGATGAGACATAGTCTCAATTACAGTATATGCGTCCAAAGTACCAATGGTTTTCTGCATAAAGTACGTTTAAAAAATAACAAAAATATATATTTTTCACGGTTCCGTAACGCTTACGTCTAAAAGCTGTAGCTTGCATTATGGTATGCTGTTTAACAATGGCAACGAGAAATATGTTGAAAAAACCTGTGTAATAGCATAGAATATCGTTAATACAAAGAAACAGATGAGAAGGTGCAGGAGAGGGGTAAGGATGGCAGAACTCAGAAACGGCGGGCATTATGGATAAAAAATTGCTGGAATTTTTTTATGATATGCGGATCGTGCGAAGAAAACTGAAACAGTTGAAGGAACAGTACGGCTTCTGCGGAATAGTATTTCTGGATGTGAAGTCAGAAACCTTTTTATTCACCGAACAGAAGCTTCGGGAAGTGTTTGAAGATCCAAATTCCCGGATTCTTCAGAGCAGCAGTTTTGAGAGCCTGAATGAATTCGTCCGAAACCTCTATCAGACAGAGGAAACAGACAGACATGCCTGTCCATATGATTTTACCAATATAAAAGTGGAAGATGAGCAGGGAAGCTACTGGGTCCAGCTGTATGCATGTAAGTGGACGATCAGCCGCAGACGCAAAATAGCCGGGATTATCTGGATCAAGCTGGAGGAAAAGGAACGGGGGCAGAAGGAACAGGAGAAAAAGAAGCCGGGGCGGGAGAATGGCATTGCCGGTAATTACTGGATACAAAAGAGTTCCATTACCGATAAATACTTAAAGGACACATCGGATAACTACTTATTCGAGTGGAATATTGCCGATGACAGACTGCTTTTGTCAGAAAACTGGAACAGTAAATTCAGCGCCAGGGGTTCCGGGAAAAGACTGAACGGGCAGATGATAGAATGGTATATCGTGAAGGAGGATATTCCCAGATTCCACAAGCTTCAGAATGATATTATGAATGGTGAAAGCCCGGAGGATATTCTTCTGAGATTCTATATAAAAGACGATAAGCACGATTATGCATGGTGCAATGTCAGCTTTCTGAGTATACTCTGCGATGACCGGACGCCCATGTATGTCGTGGGGCGGGTGCGGGATATTGATAAAAAGCTTCGCGGCCTGCGCCATGGAAATGATTCCTTCTACACATCAAACAGAAGGGAGGCAAGACAAAAGATTGATAAGCTTTTAGCTGTGAAGGAGTCAGAGAAAATCCATGCGCTTCTCGTTATCCGACTGAATATGAATGAGGCGGCCAAAAACGAAGAGACCTTCTGGGGAGAATCAGCGATTTCCTATTCCCTCGTTAAAAACCTGACCTATATGATTTATCCAACCGATATCCTGCTGGTCCATGACAATTATATGGTTGTATTTCTGGGGGACATGGGGAATGAAGAAAATGTGCTGAGAAAAGCGGCCCGAATCCATAAGGTATTTGAAAGCATGATACCGGAGAATGTATTCGCGGAAATTGGCATTGCCCTTTGGCCGCGTGACGGGAAAACGTATGAAGAACTGTTGATGTATGCGGAAAAACCGATGATTATCAAAGCAAAGTGGTTTGAAACAGAGTTTGCCGGAGAAGAAACGGACGGTCCCGGAGAAGCGGCCCATGAAAAAGAGACGTTCAAAAACCAGGAGCAGTGGCCGATCAGCGTCGTCTCAGATATCATGGATGACTGGTACCATATGCTGTATATGAATTCACGGTTAAAAAGGCAGATGGAGCTTGCGGAATCGCAGATCATGCTGGGGCAGATCAAACCACACTTTATTTTTAATGCGCTTGCCAATATTAAAGCGCTGATTTATACAGACCCTGATCTGGCGGAGAAGCTTATTATCGCGTTTACGAAGTATTTAAGGACGCATTTAAACGCGCTGGGGAAGGAGGAGATGGCCCGGTTTCCGGATATACTGGATTTTGTGGATAATTATATCCAGGTGGAACAGAGCCGCTTTCCCGGAAAGATCAAAGTGGTTTATGACATTCAATACGATGAGTTTCAAATGCCTCATTTTATTATACAGCCGTTGGTTGAAAATGCAATTAAGCATGGACTCTGCAAGAAAAACGGAACCGGAAGACTTCGCATCGCATCGTATCAGGCCGGTGATGAAATCTGTATTGAGATAGAGGACGACGGGATCGGATTTGACCGGATGCCTGAAAGAACAGTGGACAGCGGAATCGGACTTGAAAATGTGAGAAAAAGGCTTTCCTATCTGCTGGATGGAAGTCTGGCGCTCCACAGTGAGCCGGGAAAAGGGACGAGAGCTGTGATTCGGTTTAAGGAGAGACAGACATGAAGATGAAGACGATTATCGTGGAGGATGAGGCTAATATATTGTCAGAGACGAAGCGTAATCTGGAACGGATGGCTGATATAGAAGTGCTGGGAGGATTCCTGTCTCCTCTCGAAGCGCTGAAATTTGCTCATGGCCATGACATCGATTTAGCCATTTTAGATATTGAAATGGCTGGAATCAACGGGATGGACTTAGCCGAGCTGCTGAAGAAAATCTATCCGGCTGTTCAGATCCTGTTTTCTACCGGATACAGCCAGTATGCCATGAAGGCATACCAGCTTCAGGCAATGGCGTATCTGATGAAACCGTACTCTTTTTCGGAACTGGAAAATGCGGTCCACCGCTGCAAGGCTTTGATAGAGGGACTTCGTTTTGACAAAAAAGAGCGGAAGATATATGTGAGAACCTTTGGTAATTTTAATGTGTATGTGGACGGAGAAGCGCTGTTCTTTCCGTACGGAAAAGCGAAAGAGCTGTTTGCCTTTCTGGTCAATGCAAGGGGAGGAGCCGTAACCATGGAGCAGATAGTTACTTCGCTCTGGGAAAACCGGCCGTATGATAACCGCGCCAAGCAGCTTTACCGAAAGGCAGTTTCTCTTATGCGATCGACATTCCGCAATGCGGGAATTGAAAATATCTGCTTTTATTACAGGAGCTGTCTTGCAGGCAATACGAAGATGTATTCCTGTGACTATGAGGAATTTCTGGATGGATCAATCGAGCAGAGAAGGACGTATAACGGCAACTATATGGCCGAGTACAGCTGGGCCGAAGATACAAACGCAGTGTTGAGCAATATGGTGGACTATTAATGCCCGTGAGCAGCAGGTATCTATGGAGTGGATTACAGCAGGGAGATTTCCGTTCCATAGTACCTCCGGCGGAAAAATATAAAAAGGAAAACGGTATTTAAATATCCGCATCGAGCGGGTGTTTGAATGCTTTTTTTTATATTTGGATAAAATATGAGAATGATAATTTACTAATCGGAGGGCACCATGAAAAAAACAGAGAATCAAAATAAAAGAATAATTACGGAAGAGACCATAGACAATTACTGTGAATGGCTGGCGGGCCGCGAAAAGAGCGAAGGGACGATACGGAAGTACCGGTATTATCTGCAGAAGTTTATGGAACACATGAACGGGCGAAGCGTGGATAAGGGAAGCCTTCTGATCTGGAAACAGTATCTGCGGAACCATCTCGCGCCGATAACGGTGAATGGCGCATTGACGGCGTTGAATGGATTCTTCAGATTTTACCGCTGGGAGGACTGTGAAGTCCGGTTTTTGAAGATCACTACGAGCCCATTCAGCCAGGAAAGCCGGGAATTGTCAAAAGAGGAGTATTTAAGACTGGTAGATGCGGCATTCAGGAAGGGAAATGAGAGACTGTCTCTGCTTCTTCAGACGGTATGTTCCAGCGGAATCCGAATATCCGAGCTGAAATATGTGACAGTGGAGGCGGTGCAGAAAGGGAAAGCAGAGATCGAGTGTAAGGGAAGAATCCGAACCGTTCTTTTGACGAGGCAGCTCTGCAATATGCTGGCGGAATATGCGAAGCGTAAAGGGATTATGCAGGGAATGATCTTTATCACACGAAGAGGAAATGCATTGGACCGCAGTAATATCTGGAGAGAGATGAAAGCCTTAAGCATGGCGGCGGGAGTGGAGAGTGACAAGATATTTCCTCATAATCTGCGGCATTTATTCGCAAGGACATATTATGAGATTGAAAAGGACTTATCAAAACTTGCGGATATTCTGGGACACAGCGACGTGAATACGACAAGAATTTACACAAAAGAAAGTGGGACGAGACACAGACAGCAGCTGGAAAAACTGGGATTACTGGTCACATCCTACAACCGAATATCTCTTTTGTTGTAAAAGCAGGGGAAAATAAGCCGTTTGAAAGAAAAATAATGCATTTAAAAGTGAATTGACGGCAGAAACTGCCAAATATGCACAAAAAAAAACGCATGGCGATTAAGCAGACCGACCACTCCTCCGTTCGGTCTGCTTTTCGCGTCGAAAAATAGAAAAAAAGGAAAAAACATGTAGATTTAAAAACTTTTATGTAGTATAATAAAAATAATCTGTATTTAATTCAATTTCTGCTTACAACAAAAGAGATATTCGGTTGTAAACGAATGTGAGGGTAAATCATGAAAGAAATCTATGAATCGTGTCTGACAGTACTTCTTTCCATATGCCTGGCATTTACGTGGAATTTACCGGCCTTTGGCGCGGGGGCTGACACACAGATCAGAGAGCCCTGCATGGATCGGGATGAGATAGGAAAGTATGCGGAGGAAATGACCGGCAGAATTCCTGAATATGAGATCTGTGGCGAAGAACTGATCAGGCTTCTGGCTGACGATGTAAGGCCGGGTGAAATGAGAAATACAGGTATTATCTTTGATACCGCGGATGAAGCGGTATCCTTTGGCCGCTATTTTTACCGCTATGTTTATCTCGGAAAAGAAAGAATCCAGCTGGCAGCGGGAAAGACCGGGGAGAGTTCCTGCGTCTATGTACAATGTGATAATCCCGTTAAAGCCGCTAAGCAGCACAGGCAGGTGGAAGCCAGGCTTTGGGAGACTGCGGCAGCCGCCGCTGAGATGGAAGAGCAGGAGAAGGCCCTGTTCTTTTATGAGTGGGTCTACGACCATGTGGAATATGACACGGAGCTCCGGAACAAAACGGTTTACGATGCCGTGATGGAAGGCAGTTCCGTATGCTGGGGTTACGTCTCTGCTTATCTGACCTTGTGCAGGATGTCAGGCTTAAACTGCGAACCGGTCTACAGCGGAGATCATGCGTGGAACCGGGTATGGATTGAGGGGAGGTGGAACTATTGCGATATTACATGGGACAAAGGCCAGGGGGAGCGCCGGCGGAAGCTGATGTCAGAGGAAGAGATGGAGGCAGATCCGGCACACAGAAGAACCGGGTGAGAAGGCGGAAAAATGGAAGAAAGGAATCTGTCATGTCACCCAGGCTGCCATCGGATGACGGAATTCCGGAGGGCCGAAAAAAGAAGACGGATTCGGAGAAAATGGATCCGGTTTTTGACGGCTGCCTGCTTCGCAACGGTTGTGGTGACAGGCGTTTATTCCTTCGTCTCGGAGGGAGCCTCCGGCCAGGATTACATTCAGACGCCGCCGCTTACAGGGATACTGGAGAGCGCAGAGGCACCGGGAGAAAGAAATGAGACGGAGAGAGGACCTGGGGTGTCTGTGAAGGAAGAACCGGAAGAAAGCGCAGCGGGGGGAAACACCGGGCCGGCAGCCGGCCGGGAAGAGAACGGTGAAGAAAAAAATGATGCAGAAGCAGCTGAACCGGAAGAAAGCGAATATCTCGGAGAGTTTGAGGTGACCGGATATTGCGGATGTGATATTTGCTGTGGAACAAAAGAGGTAAAGCTGACGAAGATGGAGACGGTTCCAAAACCGGATTATACCGTTGCGGCTGATCCGGAAGTGATTCCGCTGGGAAGCAGTATTGTGATTGAGGGTACCGTCTACCACGTGGAGGATGTCGGACAGGCGATCAAAGGAAAGAGTGTAGATATCTTTTTCGCTTCCCACGAGGAAGCAAAGAACTTTGGACGGCAGAAGTTGTCCGTATACCTAAAATAATCCCTGCAAAGGGTTTCTATAGATAATTAAATGAAATTGGAAGGATAACGGGATGAGAAAAAGGAAATTTACGGTTACAGCCGCCATGTTTGCATTATCGGCCATACTCCTGTCGGAAATCCAGATGCAACCCGCTTATGCAGTTGAGGGCTGGACCAATGACAGCGGAGAATGGATGTATCTGGATAAGAGCGATCAGCCGGTGACTGACGGCTGGAAACAATCAAAGGATTCGTGGTTTTATCTGGATTCAAATGGAAAGATGGTAAGAGACAGTTTCATTGAGTTGGGAAATGGGCTGTACTATGCAGATAAGGATGGCAGACGTGCAGAATCTGCCTGGATCTGGTCGGATGGAAGAGAAGAAGACGGCTATGAAGATGGCTGGTATTACTTTGGAGCGAACGGAAAAGCATATCGAAGAACCGGTGGCTTTAAGAAAGTGATTCATGGAAATACATATGTTTTTGACGAAAAAGGGAAAATGCTGACCGGCTGGATTGATGAAGAAGGCCGGGCGCTGACGGAAGATGATAATCCGCTGGTGGATGGTCTCTATTATGCCGGTGAGAATGGCGCGCTGTTAAGCGGCGTCTGGATGGACTATGGATCCGTAACGCTGGGCGGAGCGGATGATCTCGAGAGCAGTCTTACGGGAAAAAATTACAGTGAATATAAGGAATTGTGGCTTTATTTCGATGATAACTTTAAAAAACTGAAAAGCAGCGGAGACAAGATTAAGGAGAAGACGATCGGTGACAATACCTACGGGTTTGACGAGTATGGAATTATGCTGCCGTGGTGGAGCACAGTGGCCAGTGTCAGTAACGCGGACCGAAGCAATCCTACGAGCTCAGAGTCTGCAAAATATTTTGCGGGCTACAACGGCGGGAAGCTTTTGAAAAACACATGGTTCTGGATGTGTCCGTCTGAAAATCTGGACGAACAGGATTACAACGACGGCGAATACAGCTGGTGGTATTCGGATCAGAATGGAGAGGTATACAGGAACCGGATCAGAAAGGTCCATGATAAGTATTATGCATTTGACGGATTGGGAAGAATGCGTACCGGTTTTGTGTTGTTTGACGGGAAGGACACCTTTGTGGCTCAGTACGATATAGACGACTGGTCATCAGATGACTTTAAGAATGGTGATCTGTACGGCCTGGAAAAAGCGGACTTATATCTGTTTGATCCGGATGAACTCAATGACGGCTCTATGCAGACCGGCGGAGAGATAAAGGTGGAACTGGAAGACGGAGTTCATACCTTTGGTTTCGGAAGCAACGGAATTGCCTACGGCAACCGGAACAAACTCAGGAAGACAAAGAATTCCTTCTATATTAATGGACTTAAACTGGAAGCGGATCAGGAATACGGTTACGGCGTTGTGAAAGAGGATGAGGATACCTACCGTGTGGTTGATACAAGAGGAAAAATCCTGACAGGAGACAGGAAAGTCATAAAGGATAAAGAGGGCGGCTGGCTGATCTTCTTAAACAGCCGGTTTGCGGCAAGAGTAGAGGATGCGGATAAGCCCAGATGGTATAACGGGGAGGAAGGACCAGGATTTTACCACTACGACAGGAGCGGCGGAGAAGACAAATACTCCGGCGGATTGATCGTTAATTACGATTCAGAACCGCTTCTGGATTATCTGGCGGATGAGCAGAGATTAAATTTTGAATAGAAAGAGGTTGGAACATGGATGGATCACGAAATGGCGTTTCTTTCATGGAAAGCATGAGAGTGGGCCGGATAATAAAGAAAGGCATCGCGTGCCTGCTGGCCTTCGTACTGGCCTTTTTGCCGCCGGTGCCGGGGCTGACCATGTCTGCCATGGCCGCAGGAACCGAGCTTCAGCCGGCACAGGGAATGAAGGATAATGGAGGCGGACTGACAACTGCCTATAAATGGAATAAAGGTACGACAGGAAAATTTGACATCGAGGGTATCGAGGACGCTTCGCTCATTGGAGCAGAGAACCCCTATACGGGAGATCGTTTAAAAGCAGTTATAACGACATACGCCCATCAGGGATATGAGACGGTAGTGCAGAAGCAGGGCGGTGCCGGAGGAAGAAAAAATGTTGCAATTTCGGTCAACGGCGGTATACAGACATTTGACGATCTTGGAATCGAAGTGCAGATGAAGGTATATCCCAGCCTGGACCAGAAATGGATTCTGGTTGATTATATTGTGTATAACAAAAAAAATGAGAATAACCCGATTCAGATTGCCAGCGGAACTGATGTGCAGGTCGGAGGAAGAAGCGGAGCCGGAGCCGGCGATCCGGCCGATGCGTCGACACTGACGGCAAATGCCCGTGGGTTTCATATGGTGAATGAACAGACGCAGCAAACCTTTGACTGCATCTATAACGATGACAGCCTGGGACTGACGGAACCTACCACAAAATGGGTTGGAAGATATAACGAGAGGCAGAATTACTATTTTACGGATAATCCTCACAGCGTTGCCAATGTGGATTCCGGTCTTACCTATTCCTGGACGATTCCGCTGCGGCCATATGAGACGGCGGTCAGAAGGGTGGCTTTCGGAGCAAAGGGACCCTCCTATTACGTTTCCTCTGCCTATGGAAACGACGGGAATGTCGGCGCCTACGATACGCCTCTCAAGACGCTCGGCGCGGCAATCACAAAAATTGGAAACAATGTCGGCTATATCTATATACAGGATTACAATGAACTGACGTCGACCATTACCGTTCCATCCGGAGCGAATATTACATTTATGAGCTCGGATTACAGCCGGGAGGGAACTCCGATTGACGATATTATTACAATCCGCAGAAACTCAGGACTGGTATCAGGTCCCATGTTCAGCACCAACGGAGGAACCATGCGTTTCAGCAATCTCGTGCTGGATGGAAACCGGACAGGCGCTGCGGGAAATACGTCCCCCATTCTTTCGGCGGACAGGGGAACGGTCGGTATCATGAGCGGAGCCACTCTGCAGAATAATCAGGTGAATGCGGCCGGTATGGGAAGTGCCATCCAGATTTCGGGAAGCGCGGACCTGGAGATGAACTACGGGACAATTACGGGTAATACGGCAGTTGACAGAGGTGCGGTCAATTTCGACAGCACGGGTAAATTTATGATACAAAACCGTATCTCAATAGAAGGAAATACATTAAGCAGCGGTGAAAAGGCAAATGTATATTTGTCCGAAGGAAAGTATATGACGGTGGTGGGGGACTTAGATACCTCGGCGATCGGCGTCACGACTGCCCGGTTACCGGAGGCATCGGCCGGGGGCGCCTCTACGCAGGCCGCACAGGAAGTAAACGTAGCGGTACCGCTTGGCAGGAGTGCGGTCGATATATCGCCGAGCCCATTTGTAGATAATTTCTTTGCTGACCGTGCAGGAAGCGAAGGGACCGGATTATCTGTCACTTCGGGTACGGCTTTCAGAAGCCGGTGAAAACCATGACAGGAATACGGTTTTAAAGAAAAATGGATATCAGATCACATTTTTCATCAAGGATGCAGACACCGGAGGAAGCATTACGGGAGCGCCGGCGATTCAGGCGAAAACCTACGGCTCCGGGGAAGCTGTCAGTCTGGCTGCTCCGCCTGAAGTGACAGGCTATGAGGCGGCAGGCGTAACGATTGAACAG
>OGZI01003691.1_pt1 | contig 10421 bp, 7 predicted proteins | sample 1576711 | NCBI WGS metagenome assembly OGZI01 (sample SAMEA3541482, study PRJEB24748) | human gut metagenome | biome: human gut; feature: human-associated habitat; material: faeces | place: China | collected 2012
GTTTTTGCCCAAAAAACGCCCCTTCCCCCACCACAAAGCTGCTTCCAATCCCCCGGCCGGCAATGCTATCCTGCGGCAGGAGAAAATTATGCGAAATACGCCTTTGAGCCCGCTGTGCGCGGTTTGTCTGCTGGTGATGCTGCTGTGCCCCCTTGCTGCAGGTGCGGCACAGCCTCAAAAAAACATATCGTCCCCCCTGACCATCACGGTACAGGAGGCGGAGCCCGGCCAGATGCTGATCTTGGGCAGCAGCCCCGAAGACAGCGACCTGCGCGTGGGAGCCCTGATCTGCCGGCCGCTGGCCGAACAGGCGGTGGACAGAAAAAAAACAGGGGGCGGCCTGCGCCTGGACGTGCCGCTGGAATGGCTGGACGGCTATGTGGCGGCCCGCAGCGGCAAGGAGGATCTTCCCTTCCGGCTCTGGCAACAGGGCGAGCAGTGGACCTCCAGCCTGCCCATACGCCTGCATGATGCCTGCGCCGCGGCCCCCATGTCCCGTTTGACGGAACGCTGGCAAATGGTGCGGGAAAAGCTGTCGCGCCAAAAGCTTTCCCAGCCCTGCCGCAGCTTCCGCCAGCAGGGCGACAACTGGCTGCCCCTGGTCCTCTGGTGGGACGGCTATCAGGCCTTCAAGGAAGACCGGCCCTATCGCCCCCTGGAGCTGGGGAGCATGGCGTCCCAAAGCGATGCCCTGCTGGACTGGTGCGCCAAGCACCCCGGCAAGCCGTTGAAAAAGGCCCTGGAGCAGCTTGCGGCCCCCAAGGCGGCCCCTGCGACACGCTGACCCGGCATGACGGCCGGCCCTGCCTCTTCTCGCGGCCGGACGGCTCTTGATATCCGTACAGACAACGCCCCACAGGAGTCACATGCACAAGCTCTATCTCGTCATGGTGGGCCTGCCCGCACGCGGCAAGTCCCGTCTGGCCCGGCGCATCTGCGGCGGCCTGGCGGCTGACGGCTTCCGTTCAGCCATCTTCAACAATGGCGACGTCCGCCGCGAACTGCTGGGGGCGGAATCCACCCTGCCGGAGTTCTATTCCCCGGACAATGCCGAGGGCCGCAGGATACGTGAGGAAATCTGCAGGCAAAACCTGATCCGAGCCAGGGAATGGCTGAACCGAGAAGGGGACGTGGCCATCCTGGATGCCACCAATGTCAGCCGCGCCCGGCGAGCCTTCATCGAGCGTACCCTCACGGACCATCCCGTACTCTTTCTGGAATGCGTCAATGAAGACCCCGTCCTGCTCAATGCCTGCATCCGCAACAAAACCAAATTGCCGGAATATGCGGGCTATACCGAGGACGAGGCCCTGGCGAGCTTCGTGGGCCGCATCGGCTATTACGAAGCCATCTACGAGCCTGTGGGCAAGGAACAGTACTGGTTGTGCGTGGACACCATGTCCAGCCGCATCCTGGCGGAACAGCCCTGCGAAGGTTCCCCCTACTATCCCGCCATCCGCGAGATCGTGGTCAGCTGGTGGGTGCAGAGCCTGTATCTGGCGCGGCATGGCCAGACGGAATACAACGTGCAGGGGCGCATCGGCGGCGACCCGCCCCTGACGGCCAAGGGACGGATGCAGGCCGCGACGTGCTGGCGCGGATTGCCGAGAACGCCGGCCTGACCCCCCGCGAGGCCGAGGCCCTGGCCCTGCACCTGCGCGAGCAGAAGCTGGACTGGGTGTTCACCTCCACGCGCATGCGCTCGCACGAGACCGCGGCGCCCCTGCTGCGCGGGCGGCACGAGACCCGCGTGATGGCCTTCAAGGAATTCGACGAGATCTGGGCCGGGGATTGCGAAGGCATGTGCTACAGCGAGATCCGCGAGACCATGCCAGAGGTCACGGCAGGCCGTAACGCGGACAAGTACCACTACGCCTACCCGCACGGCGAAAGCTACGCCATGCTGCGCGAGCGTGTGCGGCGCGGCCTGCAGCGGGCCCTGTTCCTGGCCGGTGAGCTGCCCGTGATGCTGGTGGGGCATCAGGCCATCAACCGGGTCATCCTCTCGTTGTTCCTGCGCCAGCGCGAGGAGGACATCCCCTATATCAACGTGCCCCAGAACCAGTACTACCACATCTCGCTCACGCCCCGCCGCAAGCTCATCGAACGCATCAGCTACTAAAACAGAAAAGACATGGCTTATATCAGACCCCAGCCCAAACAACGCATGAGCAAGGAAGAACGCAACCAACTTCTTCAGGAATATTATCTGTATTATAAAGGGCTCATCCATGAGCAGGGAATTGAAGCACTTAACCTCAAAATTCCACGTGAAGTCTTTGATTCTGTCCTTGACGAAGTGGGATCATTGCTTCAAGAGAGAGCCGCTCAGCTCTTATCTGAAAACGAAGCTGTTCGCCAATTTCTGGAGAAAACGCCTGTTCCTTCATCTATGGTCTCACAGCTTCCTGAAGATTTCCGAGTATTTGCACTTCTCCTAAATGCACTTAAACAATGGGTATCCGCTGAATCAGCTGCAACAGACAGATTCCTTCTTGGGGGAAATGCCCGAAAGGAGTGCAGAGAAGTTACAAATATTTGCTTGGTGACGGGAAAAGAAATCGGGGATGATGGAGAATTGCACCACCCTGTTAGGGATGGGCGACCTCCTGTCCTTCTCTCCCGAGAAGGGCACAATATAATTGAATACGGACAGAAAAAACGGGGGGAATCACAACAGGCGGATGATCCTGTATGGCAAATCATCTGCCAGCGCAGATCAAAAAGTCATCAATCATGGCAACAGCTCAAGGAAGGATGCCGCCATCTTATCATCCCTGAATCCCTTTGCCGTCCAAATGCTAAATCATTTGCCAACAAGGTAGTGGAAGAAACTGGCCTTTCTCCCAAAGAAGTTCTTGCGCTGATAGAAAGTAAAGTCGGTTAACTGAAAAGCGGCGCGGACATCTGTCTGCGCCGCTTTTCAGTCTCTGCTGGTGATCCTTCTCAAAATCCCTCAGCCATCTGAGCGGGTCATCGTGATCCAGATCATGCCGAACGAAGGTGCATAATCCCTACGCATATATCCTGATAAAGTGTGAGCATGAAGGCCTTTCTAGCCTTCGGTGCTGCGGTACTCGTGGGCCGAGGCCACCACGCGCTTGAGCAGGGCCTGCAGGGTGTGCTTCTCATCCTCCGTCAGCGGGCTGGTCACCGAGGCGTCCCAGCCCCGGATGATCTCCAGCACGTGCGGGTACACGTCCAGGGCCTTCTGCGTCGGGAAGACGGCGGCCGTGCGCTTGTCCTGCGGATTGACCTCGCGCCGGATGAAGCCGCGCTTCTCCAGGTGGGCCAGGGCACGGGTGACGTTGCTCTTGTTGATGTGGATGATGTCCGGCAGCTTGTCCTGGGTCAGGCCGGGCTGACGGCAGATGTTCAGGATGAAAAGATACTGGCTGCCGCTGAGACCGTACGAAGCAAGACGCTTGTTCAGGTACATAAGGTAATGCCGGTTGGCCAGCGCGATCCACTTATAGGTCAGTTCCACAACAGCTCCAGAAAAATGATGTAGGTCACATACGTCGTTTTGTCATAGTCAGCCTTGCAACGCCTTGCAAGGGCAAAAGCGCTTCCTGCTCCGGACGGGTTTTCTGCTTGACAAGGGAAAGCCGCCGGACGTATATCGTTGCACACGCAACGGTATGGCGATATTTCGCCCAGGAATCCCTATGCCCACCCAACACAGATCCCGGCCCCGGACACAGGACCGCAGCACCGCCAGCACCGGCGAAGCCCTGCGCTCCATCTTCAATCGCAACTTCAATGTGGTCGCCTGCATCAACCTGCTGGTCATGACGGCCTATTACCTGATGTTCGTCACCAGCACGGCCTATGCACGGGCCACCTACGGCGCCAGCCTCAGCAGCGCCGGGCTCACCGCGGGCATCATGGTCATCGGCTGCCTCATCGGCCGTTTCCTGACGGGCAACCTGCTTTCCCTGTGCGGCTGCCGGGCCATCCTGTTTGCCGGTCTGCTGCTCTATTCGGCCAGCATCGCGGCCTTCTTCTGGGTCCCCAATCTGGCCCTGCTCTTCGTGCAGCGTTTGTGCATGGGCATGGGCGTGGGCATCATGGGCACGGCCACCGGTACCATCGTGGCCTATGTGGTGCCCCACCAGCATCACGGCCTGGGCATCAGCCTGTTCAGCATGAGCACGGCCTTTGCGCTGGCCCTGGGGCCCTTCCTGGGCATCCTCATCTCGCAGTATTTCAGCTACACCGTCCTGGCCCAGACCTGCCTGGGCATCGGTCTGGCCTGCATCGTCATCTTCTTCGGCCTGCACGACCTGCCGGAGATGCGCCATCGTCATCGCCCCTTCCTTGAGCTCAACAGCTACATCGATCCGCGCGTGGTGCGTTTTTCACTGGTGGCGCTCATCACCTGCCTGAGCTACGGCTGCATCCAGGCCTTCATGACCTCCTATGCGGCGGAACGCGGTCTGACCGGTGCGGCCAGCCTTTTCTTCCTGCTCTATGCCCTGGCAGCCCTGGTGACCCGCCCCCTGACCGGCCGCCTGTTCGACCTGCGCGGCGAAAACATCATCTTCTACCCGGCCCTGTTGCTGACGGCCCTTTCCCTGACCATGATGGCCCATGCCAACAGCAGCTGGGTCCTGCTGGCCGCGGGGCTGATCCTGGGCATGGGCTTCGGCAATTTCCAGTCCGCCGGACAGGCGGTCTCGCTCTCGCTGGTGTCCAAGTCCCGCTTTGCCCAGGCCACCACGACCTTCTTCATCTTTTTCGATCTGGGTATCGGTCTGGGGCCCTACCTGTTCGGTTTCATGATCCCCGCCGCAGGCTATGACGGCATGTACCAGACCCTGGCCTTTGTGGTCCTTGGTGCGGTGGCGCTGTACTACGTCCTCCACGGCCGCCGCGTGGCCGCCGCATAGATATCTCCTTCCCCAGAGAGACGGCATCGTCATTCTCCCGGACGATGCCAAAACGCCGGGTCCCCCCGGCGTTTCTATTTTCTGCGGCCGCGCTGCCGCCGGGCCCTTGCGCGGGCCGCAGTAAAAGCAGAGTGCCGCCCTGCCGTGCACGGCAAGGAAAGCCCCGGGAGATTTGTTCCGTCAGGATACGTGCCCTGTTCCGGCGTTCCCGGCCCGTACCCGACGCAGATGCAGGAGCGGATACGGCTGCCCCGCCCCGTCCAGCGGGGAACGGCCCACCACCTCGAAACCCCGGCGGGCATAAAAAGCCCGGGCCGCCGTGTTCTGTTCATTGACGTCCAGCCATATCCCGGGATGGCGGCTGGCAAAATCCTCCAGCAGGGCCGTACCGATGCCCCAGCCCCTCAGGCCCGGCTCCACGAAGAGCATCTCCACCCGCTGCCCCACGCTTCCCAGAAAACCCGCCAGCCAGCGACCGCCAGTGGGATTGGGCACCGCCGCCGTACCGGACGGGAGCCCTTCGTGCCCCGCTTCCGGCGCGCGATCATCCCCAGCACCTACATGGGGAGCGGCCGCTAGCCAGGCCAGACGCACGCGCTCCATGGCCGGAAGATAGACGCCCGGCAAGGCGGCCCCGATGGCCCGCAGATAGTCCTCCGCCACGAAGCCGTGCGTGGCCCGCACGTTGCGCCACCACAGGCACAGCAGATAGGGCCAGTCCGCAGGCCCGGCATCGCTGAAAGTCAGTCGTTGCATCTTTTTTCCTTGCAGGGGTCCTTGCCTCTTCACCATGCGTGCATGTCGAAGACGGACAAAAGCCCGGACGGCCCCACCAACAATTTCCAGCGACGGGACAGGGAACATCCGCCCGCCCTTCCGACGGGCAGAGCAGCCCCCCTCAGGCCTGAACTCCGGTACGACCGCCACCGCAAGGGATGCGGTTACAAGTTCCCCACACTTGGCCCCGGCAGCGCATCAGTAGTTCATCTTCCACTGGATACCGGCGCTGGTATTGTCCTGTTCCGTACGGATGCCCGCCTTGCTGTGCGGGGTCAGTTCCAGTTCCATGATGACGGCGGTGCTGTCCGGCTCCAGGCCCTGTTCCACGCCAAGATAGATCTTCTCGCCGATGAACTTGCCCACTTCCAGACTGCTTTCCTCATCACCGCTTTCCTTGTCCGTGGCGGAATTGATGCGCAGCACATCCACGCCCAGCACCGCACGGCCCAGGTCCATGACGCCCAGACCGCCGGAACCGAATCCGGCCAGACGGGCCACGGCGGCGGCCAGGCGCAGGCTTTCGAAACGGCCCAGCTCACTGGAGCCGCGTCCGAACATGACCCGCGAGATGATCTCTTCCTGCGGCAGGGACGGCGTGCTGCTCAGGTCCAGCTTCATGCGCCGCACGGAACCGCTGACGCGCACGTCGGCCGTGATCTCCGGGACCTCGTAACGCAGGGTCACGTCCAGCAGCGGGTTGGAGACCGCCCCGCCGTTGAAGGAGATGGTGCTGGGCCGCAGGGTGAACAGCTTGGAGAGCAGATCGAACTGCCCCCGCACCGAGCGCACGCTGCCGATGACCAGAGGATCGTTGAGGGCGCCGCGCACGCGCAGACCGGCCTGCCATTCGCTCTCCAGCCCGTGGCCGTTGACGGCGATATGTCCCGGCGCCCGGACGGTCACGTCCAGGGAACCGAGCCCCTCCTTCTTTTCCGCGACCGGCTCCGGGGCCTCGCTGGTGCCCTCCACGGGCAGGGTGGTCACGCTGCTGCCAGTGAGCCGGTTGAGGTTGACCCGGGCCTCGTCGATGGTGATATCCGCGGCCACCTGAGGCGCCATGAGCGTGCCCTTGACCGAGGCCGTGCCCGACAGGGTCGCCTGGATATCCGCGCGCCGCAGGGGACGCAGACGCTTCATGGCGGCGTCCAGATCGAGCCTGCCGCCTTCGGGATGCAGACTGCCCGCGGCCGTCACCAGACCGCCGCGGCCATCGCTCATGGAGGCCTCCACACGCACGGGCTCCAGTTTCAGGCCCTTGCCGCTGCCCGCCGTCACCGAGGCCTTGATGTCCGTCAGCAGGATGCCCAGGGCCAGATCCTCATAGCGTCCGCCCGCCACCTCCAGCCGACCCTTGGCCGTGGGCACGGCAAGGCTGCCGGCCAGGGCCAGATGCATGTCCAGCCGTCCGGTCACGCGGCGGTCGGCCACCGGTACCAGACGCCAGAGCGGGGCCAGCTCGCCCTGCCAGTCCAAACGTCCGGAAAGCGGGGCCGTCATGTCCGGCAGGGGCAGACCGTTGACGGAAAATCGCAGGGGCAGGCGCGCTTCCAGGCCGGCCTGCTCCGCTCCCAGGGCCTGCCGTGTGGACGGCGGCAGTTCCAGCCGTGTGTCCAGACGGCCCTTGCCGTTGCTGCCGCCCAGCTTGCCCGTCAGGGCCAGATCCAGCGGCGGCAGGGAACTTTGCGGGATCTCCAGTCGGCGCACGTCCAGCCGGAAGGTCCCGGCAGGGGCCGCGGGGCTGCCGTACAAACGGCTCTGGAAGGCCAGCGCGGCCGAGGGCAGGCCCGGCACCACCGCCCGCCACGGGGCCAGATCCATGCTGTCCAAAGACAGGCGCATGTCCATGGCCGCGGGCTTCAGGGATGCCGTGGCCCGTATCCGCCCCGCAGGAGCGATGCGGGCATCCAGACCGCGCAGGGAAAGGCCGTCCTTGTCCAGCACCAGGGCCGTCCCTGCCTGCAGGCGCAGGCCCACGCCCTGTTTGAGATGCAGATCGCACACGGGGATGTCCAGCCTGTCGCCCTGCCAGCGGAGGCGCACCTTGGCCCGTACGTCACCGGCGCAGGCCAGTTCCGCTTCCAGCGGGGTCGCCAGTTCGCCGTTCAGGCCCACGAGCACCCGCTCCAGCCGCATACCGGCCACATGGAGCTGGCGCACGTCCAGGCGCTGTTCCAGCTTTCCCTGACCGAAAATATCGTCGATACGCAGATGCTGGTGCAGCTCACGCAGCAGCAGCCGCTCTCCTCCCCTGCCATGCAGGCGGAGGAAGCCCACGTCGGCATCCAGGCTGAACCATTGCCGCCAGTCCGCGCTGTTCAGGAAAGCCGGATCGGCCAGACCGGCCACAGCAGCCAGCGGCAGTTCTTCCGGGCTGTCCGGCGCACACGGCAGACCGCCGGCACGCAGCATGAGGCGGACAGGCTGACCATCCTTTTTTTCCAGACGCAGGCCCGGCGACCAGTAATCCAGCACCCGGCCCAGCGCGGCCCAGTCTTCTATCTCGCCATACAGCGAGGTCCACAAACGCGGCCTGCTCCCGGGATCGGGGAACAGCCGGGCCAGCAGTCGCGCCGGGACGAAATCGCTGCCCACGATGGCCGGAGCCGGGGGGACGGCAGCTGCGGCAGCCTCCGCAGCGGATGCAGGGGAAGAATCGGGGGCCGCCGGAGGTATCACGGCGGGCTGTCCGGCAGCGGCCACAGGGGCCGGGACAGCCCCGGCATCTCCTGCTGCGATGACCGGAGCCTGCGCCTCTGCCGGGGCCGGAGGGGCGACAGGCGCTTCCTGCGGGGCATCAGGCAGCAGGGCCAGCAGACTACCGGCCAGCCGGGCACCGGCACCGTGCAGCTCCAGCTGCGGCAGCCCCAGCTGCCAGGCCGTGCCGTCACGCCCGGCCAGCAGACGCAGACTTGCGGAGATATGATCCTGCCCGGTGCGCACCTGCAGGGAAAGCGGCAGTCCCACCTTGCCCCCGGCAGTCAGCTGCGGCCACGGCAGGGGCTCGCCGCCTGCCAGCAGAGAGATATCGTTGACGGCATGACCGCCCAGATCCAGCGTGGCGCAGGCCAGCTCAAGCCGGGGCTCGGGCGCACCGGGGCTCCCCTGCACGCCGATGTCCAGGCGCAGGGCATCGCCCAGGGGCGCCAGCAAGGCACGCGCCTGGGGCAGCAGGGCCGCCGCATCGGCGGCGGAAGCCAAGGCAAGCGAACAGTCCAGTGCCAGCGGCGAGGCCAGCACATCCGCGGCGGTCGTGAGCTCCAGCGTCCCCTTGCCACGCAGCCGCACGGCTCCGGCATCCGCCTGCAGGGTCTCCAGAGCCAGCGCGGGCCGCTCACCGGGCCGCAGGGCCAGCTCCACCCGCAGGGACGAAGCCTGTCCGGGCGTCAGGAGCAGGGCCAGCGGCGCGGGCAGCCACCGGCCTGCCGCTTCCGTCAGGAGCGGGAGCGCATCCGTATCTTTTTTCTCTGAAGGAGCCGCCCCGCTTTCTTGTGCCTGGGGCGCGGCCGGAGCCGTCCCGCTTTCTTGGGCCTGGGGCGCGGCCGGAGCCGTCCCGGTCGCGGCCACGTCGAGCTCAGGCGCGGACGCCAGCTGCCACGAGGCCTGGAGACCGGCCTGGGCCGTGGTCCCGCTCAAGGAAAAATCGGCTTCGGCTGTCAGGTACAGCGAGACTTCCAGCCCTTCACCGACGCGGAGGGCGCTCTCCGCAGCAGCCACAGCCACGGACAGGGGCGGCGCCGGGGTGGCCCCGGGCGTCGTCGCCTCTTGTGCGGGAGCAGGCGCAGCAGCAGGGGCCGGGAGCGTCTGCCCGTCCGCGGGTGCGCTGCCCATCCCGGCCGGAGCCGCGGCATCCTGCGCCGCCTGCCCGGAGGCATCCGCCATCGTGCCGGACGAACTGCCGTCCAGCACGGCCGATCCCAGCCACAGGCCCTCCAGCGCCACGTCACGCACATGCAGGGAAGGCAGCCAGCCCGGCAGGTCGGCCATGGTTTCCAGCGCGCTCCGCAGACCTGCCTCCACTCCGGCCAGCGTCTCGGCCAGCGGCGGCGAGGGCTCGTCGGGCGAAGGAGGCAGCTGGGGCAGACGGTACAGGGAGGGGCGCTCCAGACGCAGATCGAGAGAGATGCTGGGCGGGAACACGGACAGGCCCACATCCACGCGCGCCCGGGGCACGTCCAGCCAGAGGCCGTCGGCATCATGCAGGCGCAGGGCGCCTTCCACTTCCAGCGGCAGGGCGCCCTCCAGACGGATCAGCTCCAGGGAAAGGCCCTGTTCGGCCAGAGGCGGGGCCAGCAGGGTGCCGACCTCCTGCCGCAGCCAGTCCTGCCCCCCCGGCGTACGCAGCCAAAAGACCGCCCCGGCCCCGGCCAGCAGCGGCAGGAGCACGAGCACCAGCAGGCACGGCAGGACACGGCGCCGGAAAACGCTCCTGCGCACGGGCGCTGCGCCTTCCGAAGGGGAAGGGCCCGACGGCCGGCCGTCAGGGACAACAGGGGGAGTTCCGGGTACGCTGGCCATCAGAAGCTCTGTCCTATGCTGATATAGAGTTGCAGGGGGGGATCACCGTCCACGGGATTGAGGGGGGTGGCCACGTCCAGGCGCACCGGACCGATGGGCGTGTAGTAGCGCAGGCCCAGGCCCGCGCCCCAGCGCATGTCGCCGAAAATCTGCGGCAGGGCGTCCTCGTAGACCATGCCGCCGTCCAGGAAGGGCACGATGCCTATCTCGTCGGTGATTTTGTAGCGGGCCTCC
>OGZI01003694.1_pt1 | contig 10416 bp, 10 predicted proteins | sample 1576711 | NCBI WGS metagenome assembly OGZI01 (sample SAMEA3541482, study PRJEB24748) | human gut metagenome | biome: human gut; feature: human-associated habitat; material: faeces | place: China | collected 2012
CCCGGATGGAACGCCTTACCAGTCGGAGTGGATTTACAAAGGAAAGCAGTGGTACTGGATCGGTGAAAATGGAATGATGGCGGAAGACTGGAAGTATATCGGCGGCTCATGGTACTATTTCATGCCCCAGTCCGGGGCCCTGGCAACCGGCTGGATCAAGGCTGGAGAGCAATGGTACTATCTGGATGAAGACGGCCGCATGCTGGCAGACACGGTAACACCGGATGGATACCGTTTGGACAATACAGGAGCCTGGATCACAGAAAGCAGGTAACAGAATAGCAAAACCAGAATAGCAAAACCAAAATAGCAAAATCAATCCCCAATCCCCGCGTAACGTTACCCGTCCCGCGGGGATTCCTGACAGATTTTATACTGCTTTCTTAAGAATGCTTAAGGATACGTCCGGGTGATGGAAAATAAAAGACAGCCGGGTTATAATTACCTCGGAGGTGCCGTGATGAAGAAAATACTATTTGCAGACGACGATCCCGAGATAAGAGAGGTTGTAAGAATATTACTGGCGAGAGACGGCTATGAGGTGGTGGAGGCCGTCAATGGAATCGAGGCGGTTGAAAAGGCGGATCACACGATTGATTTAATCATTCTGGACGTGATGATGCCGGGATGCTCCGGTGTGGAGGCGTGCGGGGAGATCAGAAAGAAATCATCGGCCCCCATCCTGTTTCTGACGGCCAAATCCAAGGACCGGGACAAGGAAGAGGGATTTGCGGCGGGAGGAGACGACTACTTGGTAAAACCATTTTCCAGTGTGGAGTTAAAGGCCAGAGTCAATGCCATGCTTCGCCGCTACTGTGTATATAAAGGAAAGAAGGGAACGGAGAGAGAGGTGATCAGCCTGCCGGGGCTGGAAATCTTCGCGGATACGGAGGAGGTCAACAAGAACGGGGAACGGGTTCTGCTGACCGATATCGAGTACCGAATCCTGCTCCTTCTGGCAGAGAACCGTAAGAAGACGTATACCACACAGGACATTTATGAGGCGGTCTGGAATGAGCCGTTTCTATTTTCGTCGAACAACACCGTGATGGTCCATATACGGAATCTGAGAAAAAAGCTGGAGGATGATCCCCAGAATCCGCGCTGCATCCGGAATGTGTGGGGAAAGGGGTACCGAATTGATTAAGCTGCCTTTCGGAAAACAGAAATTATCATGGAGAAACAGACTTTGGGCAGAGTTAATGGCCTCGGTGGCAATCGCCATGGCGGCGGCATTTTGTCTCTATATAGGAATTCATACGGCTGCCTATGACTGGATAGACAGGACACAGAGTACCCAGGAAGCCTATGCGCGGCAGCTGACGCGGTCGGAAGAATCGCTGCGGCAGTATATCAGGGATAAGGACATCGCACTCTCTGATTTGAGCCCTTTGGACGAGTGGGTCGACAGGGAAGCATATGTGGCAATGGTCATTTACCGCTCCGGGCGTGTAATCTATTCCTCATATCCCTATGATGTGGAAAATGTAACCATTTCAGAAGAGGAAGCAGCTGAGACTGAGGTCATGCCGGTGTCAGACGACAGCACGTATACATTTACCTTTGCAGACGGAACTGCGTCAGTACTTTTGATGCCGTTCTATGAATACCGCTATTACCAGTGGGCAGACCGTATTTCTGTGATCTGTGGATTTTTGCTCTTTATTACTGTATTTCTGCACTTAATACAGAAAAAGACTTCTTATATTGAACTCTTAAAAAAGGAGCTTCAGATCTTGGAGGGCGGTCAGATGGAGTACGCTGTTTCCGTTAAGGGAAGCGATGAACTGGGGGAACTGGCAGAGGGGATCAACCGGATGCGGATTTCTATCCTGGAGCGGGAACAGAAGGAGGCAGAGGCCAGACAGGCCAATCAGGAACTGGTAACTGCCATGTCTCACGACCTGCGTTCCCCTCTCACGTCTTTGCTGGGATATCTGGAATTCCTGGACGAGGAGGAGACGGAGGATGCTGCCCAGCAGAAGCATTTTATCGCCACCAGCAGGAAGAAGGCCATGCAGATCAAGGAGATGTCAGACCGTCTGTTTGAATATTTTCTTGTGTACGGCAGAGAGGAAAAACCGGCCATGGAGCCGGTGAACGGGGCAGCTCTGTTCCAGCAGACGGTGGGAGAGAGCGCATTTGCACTGGAGGGCCGGGGATTCACGGTGGATTTTCAAATGGAGGAGATGGATGGGGTCTACTACGTTTCCGTGGATTTATTCCGCAGGGTAGTGGATAACCTTTTTTCCAACTTGGCGAAGTACGCCGCCAGAGAATTTCCTGTTGTAATTACCTGTGTACAGACGAAGGAAGGAGCCCGGATAACGATCCGCAACCGGAAAAGGACGGATGGGGCCCTGGTGGAGAGCTCCGGAATCGGTCTTAAGACGTGCAGGAAGATCATGGAGGAACACGAAGGCTCTTTTGAGACGACAGAAGATGAAGACAGATTTACCGCGACGCTGTTCCTGCCGGGAACGGTGCGCTAAAGGAAGAGAAACGCCGGCTGAAATGGCTGAAAAGTCATTTCAGCCGGCGTATTTTAAATTCTGAAGAAAACTGAATAAGAGGCCGGATTTATGGAAAAACGCTGCCTTACACGTTATAATGCGGATGAATTTATGATGAGAAATGAGGGATTTTAATTGATGAACAGACGATTATTTGCAGCTTCGACAGCGGCCTGCATCATGGTTGCAGCGGTATATCCGACGACCTCCCTGGCTGCCGTTAATATGGATTTGAAAAAGAAAGTAGTCGGCATGGCCGGGATCATGAACGTGACCAACACGGAAAAAAATGTTACCAGGGCAGAATATGCCAGGATGGTGGTGCTGGCCTCCCACTATGGCAGTTCGGTGCCGCCGGAAGGCAGCAGTTCCGTCTTCGCGGATGTCGGAAAGGATCACGCCTGCGCATCCTACATAAAAACGGCAGTGGAAAAGGGATATATGACGGGTTATCTGGGCGGCGTGTTTAAACCGGACCAGAACGTCACACTCCAGGAGGCAGTCAGAGGCATTCTGGCACTGCTGGGATATAAGGATGAAGATTTTGCAGGCAGCCAGGCGGGAGGAAGGATATCCCAGTACCGTTTTTTGAAGCTTGACAGGAATGTGAACCGGGAAGCGGCGGAGCTCCTGTCGAGAGGGGATTGTATCAATCTGTTTTATAATCTGTTAAAGACGAAGCAGAAAGACGGCGGTGATATCTACGGCAAACTGTTTGGCTGTGAGCTGACCTCTGACGGAGAGATCAATCCCCTGAAAATGGCGGACAACGGTTTGAAGGGTCCCAGGCTGGTTCGAAGCAAGAGAAGTTTATCCAGCTATATTCCGTTTAAGCTGGATAAGGCCAATGTGTTTATCAACGGGGAGTCCTCCACGGTTTCGACATTGAAAGACGCGGTGGAGAGCGGCGGTGCGGTGCTGCTCTATTATCATCCCGGATCAAAGAGTATCTGGGCTTACACGGAGGATTCATCGGACAGCAGGCGCGGAATCGTCCGGGGAACGGTCTCCAACATCTATTATACCTCCGTGGACGTGATGTCACCCAGCGCCGTAACGCTGGAGGAAAGCGGAGATCAGTATCAGCTTGCCAGTTCGGAGATGCAGTTTGCGTTCTCCATGTACGGGAATGTCAGAGTCGGGGACACGGTCACGCTGGTCTATGAAAAGACCGTGAAAGAGGACGGAACAGAAACGTATACGGTATTGGATTATTTAGAAGACTGACAGGAGAACGGCCATGAAAAACAGGAAAAAGAAGAAAACGGTAATCATCGCGGCAGCGGCATTTGTGCTTTTGGCGGCCGCAGGAACCGCGGCCTTAAGGAGCAGCGGGCGAAGTGCAGGAACGGGCAGGGGGACAGCGGTGATGACTGCGCCGGTGACGCGGCAGGATATCAGTTCCAGACTCTCCTCCTCGGGAGTGCTGAAGCCAAGGAACTCCTATCAGGTATCCTCTCTGGCAGAGGGCGAGATCACCAGTGCCGATTTCGAGGTGGGGGATCAGGTGGAAAAGGGACAGGTGCTTTACCGGATCGATGTGAGCAGCATGGAAGAGGAGATGAAGGCTGCGCAGAATTCCGCGGAACGGGCGGCGAGAAACTTAGAAGAGGCCCAGAAGGACTATTCCAGAGCCCAGGGCCGGTTTAACGACGGTATTTTCCGCTCCGGTGACAGCGGATATATCAAAAAGATCTACATAAAAGCAGGCGAGACGGTGTCCAGCGGAACGAAGATCGCTGATATCGAGGATGATTCCATCATGCGGCTGAAGGTTCCTTTCCTTTCTGCGGAAGCGGCAGCCATCGGAACGGGAAGTACGGCCCTTGTTACCCTTTCATCCACGGGAGAACAGATACCGGGTACCGTGACAGCGGTCAGTTCAAAGGACGAGACGCTGACAGGAGGCCGGATTGTGCGCTATGTGACCATAGAGGCGGCCAATCCGGGTGGTCTGACCACGGAACAGTCAGCGGCCGCGTCGGTTGGCGATTACAGCAGCAGCCTGGAAGGAACCTTCAGTCCGGTAGTCGAGACGATATTAAGTGCAGATTTACCGGATAGTGTGACTGTAGAACAGCTTCTTGTCTCAGAAGGTGACTACGCTGCAAAAGGAGCGCCCATTTTCCGGTTCGACCGGGAATCGGCAGATAAGCTGATGAGAAGCTTCCGGGAGAAGCTGGACAGCGCGAAGGAGGCCATGGATTCCGCCAATAATAAGATCCAGAGCACGAAGAACAGCATGAATAATTACACCATCACGGCGCCCATATCGGGAACCGTCATCCGCAAGAACATGAAGGCCGGTGACAAGATCACCAGCAAGACAAGCGGCGACGGGGCGATGGCGGTGATTTACGACCTCTCCTCCATCACATTTTCCATGTCCATCGACGAGCTGGATGTATCGAAGGTGAAGGCGGGACAGACGGTGGAAATCACGGCGGAGGCGGCCGGCGATGCGGCCTTCCAGGGGATTGTGGAAAATGTGAGCCTGGAAAGCACCAATAACAACGGAATTACCACGTACCCCGTCTCCGTAACGGTGAAGGACCCGAAGGGACTTCTGCCGGGAATGAACGTCAACGGAAAGATCCTTCTGGAGGAATCGAAGAATGCGCTGGTCATCCCGGCCGCCAGCCTGATGAGGGGAAATGTGGTCTATGTAAAGGACCCCTCGGTGAAGGAGGCGAAGGGGGAGGTGCCCGCCGGATTCAGAGAGGTGACGGTGGAAACGGGAATCATGAACGACGAGCAGGTGGAGGTCACATCGGGCCTTTCAGAGGGGGATGAGGTCTACCTGGTTCAGGGCTTCGACAGTGCTCCAGGCAGCGAGAGTATGGGAGAAGAAATGGCGATTGATCTATAACACAACACTCAATAACAGGAAAGGAGGAGCGGCTATGGGCCCTTTGATTGATTTGCAGGATATCTATAAAATATACGAAATGGGGGATGAGGAGGTACGGGCCAACGATGGCATATCCCTCTCGATTGAAAGGGGCGAGATGACAGCCATTGTGGGAAAGTCGGGAAGCGGAAAATCCACGCTGATGAACATTATCGGAGCGCTGGATGTGCCTACCAGCGGGACGTACCATCTGGAAGGCGAGAACGTGGGGGAGATGACAGACAACCAGCTGGCGGATATCCGCAACCGGCTGATCGGATTCATCTTTCAGCAGTACAATCTGCTGACGCGCAGTACGCTTCTGGAAAATGTGGAGCTGCCGCTTATTTACGCCGGAATTGACGGGGAAGAACGGAGGGAACGCGCAATGGCGTCACTGAAACGGGTGGGTCTGGCGGATAAGTATAAAAATCTGCCGGGCCAGCTGTCCGGAGGCCAGCAGCAGCGTGTCTCTATCGCCAGGGCTCTGGCAGGCAGCCCTTCCCTGATCCTGGCCGATGAGCCGACAGGAGCCCTGGATTCCAGAACGAGCCGGGAGGTCCTGGATTTTTTAAAGCAGCTGAACGAAGAAGGAAACACCATCGTGATGATCACCCACGATAACTCCATTGCCCTGGAGGCAAAGCGGGTAATCCGGATCCACGATGGCAAGATTAATTTTGACGGGGATGTGAGCGACTATGCGGCAGTCATTTAAGATGGCAATCAAAAATATTATGAGCAACAAGATGCGTTCTTTCCTGACCATGCTGGGAATCATCATCGGGGTTGCTTCGGTCATTATTCTGGTGGGACTGGTGGAAGGGCAGATGAACTACATAAGAGCCAGCTTCTCAGACATGGGAACCAACCAGCTGCAGGTGCAGCTGACCAATACTCCAACCAGGTCGGTCTCCCCTCAGGATTTATATGCGTTTTACGATAAGAACAGAGCATACTTTAAGGAAATGTCTCCGCAGGTTTCTGTGAAGGCGACGATCAAGCATAAGACCGATAAGCTGACCAGAACCAGAATTTCCGGCGTCAGTGAGCAGTTTTACGGCATCGATGCGAAAAAGCTGGAAGCAGGCCGGTATATCCAGTATTCGGATATCGCATCCAGACAGTCAGTCTGTGTGCTTGGGTACTTTACCGCCACGCGCCTGTTTGGGAGAGCGGAAGCGGCGGTGGGGGAGAGCGTGCGGTTTGACGGAAATGTGGTCAAGGTGGTTGGAGTGCTTAAGCGCCGGGATAAAGATGAGTTAAAGCAGGGAGGACCGGATGACCGCGCCCTGCTGCCGTATACCACGGCACTCTTAATGAATCAGAACGCCGATGTTTCCGATTATATCATAACGGTGGATAAGGTGGAGGAGATTGCCGCGGCCAGAATCCTTCTGACCGTGTTTCTCCAGGGCCGCTATAAGTCGCCGGACTATTTCTATATCAGTTCCATGAGCGAGATGTTAAAGTCCATGGAGTCCACCATGTCCATGATGTCCGCCGCACTCGGAGGAATCGCGGGGATTTCCCTTCTGGTGGCCGGCGTCGGTGTGATGAACATCATGCTGGTATCGGTGACGGAGCGGACACGGGAAATCGGGATCAGAAAGTCCCTGGGAGCGAAAAAATCCGTCATTCTTCAGCAGTTTGTCATTGAGGCGGCGGTTACCAGCTCCATCGGAGGACTGGTGGGCATCGTACTGGGCTGTGTGATCACTCCGGCTGCGGGGAGCCTGATGCAGATGAAGGCTGCGGCCACGCTGCCTGCAATTCTTGTGTCGTTTGGCGTTTCTGCGGCAATCGGTCTGGTCTTTGGATATATGCCGGCGAGACGGGCGGCGAGCTTAAATCCCATTGATGCGCTTCGGAGTGAGTAGAAATCCAGGAAAAGTTGCACACAGTGAAGGGGATATGAGACGGAAATGGCGTAAATACGACGGTTTTATGGGGAAAAGTTAAAAATACCTTGCATTGACTGGAAAACAGTGCTATAATCGTAGCGATAACATGATAGAAGACTGATAAAGAGTGGGCGAGAGTCCACTCTTTCAATTTTGTGCAGAAAGGTGGGAAGAACATGACAAAAAGAGAGACCTACGAAAAGAAAACGGAAGACTACCTGCTTCCATTGATGGAAGAATATCATTTTGAACTGGTTGATGTGGAATATGTAAAAGAAGCGGGAAACTGGTATCTGCGTGCTTATATAGATAAAGAAGGCGGAATTACGGTTGATGACTGTGAGGTTGTCAGCAGAAGGCTGGGAGAATGGCTGGACGAGAAGGATTTTATCGAGGACAGCTATATTCTGGAAGTGAGTTCACCGGGGCTGGGAAGGCCGCTTAAGAAAGATAAGGACTTCGACAGAAGCATTGGAAAAGATGTGGATATTAAATTGTACAAACCGATGAATAAACAGAAGGATTATACGGGTACTTTAAAAGCATATGATAAAGATACCGTGACAGTCACGGTGGAAGACGGGACCGAGCTTGTGTTGAACCGCCCGGAGATCGCATTAATCCGGCTGGCATTTGATTTCTAAACAGTATGATGGATGAGAGTAGGAGGATAAAAAAATGAATAAGGAACTGTTAGAAGCACTGAATATTCTGGAAAAAGAGAATAATATCAGCAAAGATACCCTGCTGGAGGCGATCGAGAATTCTCTTCTTACAGCGTGCAAGAATCATTTTGGCAAGGCAGACAACGTCAAGGTGAGTATGAACCACGAGACCTGCGATTTTTCCGTTTACGCAGAGAAGGAAGTGGTGGAGGAAGTGGAAGACCCGCTGCTTCAGATCAGCCTGGCGGAAGCCAAGATGACGGATCCCAAATATGATATTGGAGATATTGTACAGTGTCCGATCGATTCCAAGAAGTTTGGACGTATTGCCACACAGAATGCGAAAAATGTAATCCTTCAGAAGATTCGGGAAGAGGGAAGAAAAGCCCTGTATAATGACTGGTACTGCCAGGAGAAGGAAGTGGTTACCGGTATTGTACAGAGATATTTAGGGAAGAATGTCAGCATTAACTTAGGTAAGGTCGATGCCATTTTAAATGAGGCGGAGATGGTGAAGGGCGAGGTATTCAAGGCCACGGAGAGAATCAAGGTGTACGTTCTGGAGGTAAAGGATACTCCGAAGGGACCGAGGATTTCCGTATCGAGAACCCATCCGGATCTGGTAAAACGCTTATTTGAATCAGAAGTGGCAGAGGTAAAGGACGGAACGGTAGAGATGAAAGCCATTGCCAGAGAGGCAGGCTCCAGAACAAAGATCGCCGTTAAATCCAACGACCAGAATGTGGATCCGGTAGGCGCATGTGTCGGCTTAAACGGCGCGAGGGTGAATGCCATCGTGAATGAGCTTCGCGGCGAAAAGATCGACATCATCAACTGGGACGACAACCCGGCATACTTAATTGAGAATGCATTAAGCCCGGCAAAGGTTATCTGCGTGGTGGCTGACGAGGATTCAAAGGAAGCTCAGGTTATCGTACCGGATTACCAGCTTTCCTTGGCAATCGGTAAAGAAGGCCAGAATGCGAGACTGGCAGCAAGGCTGACAGGTTATAAGATTGATATCAAGAGTGAGACACAGGCCAGAGAGATGGGATTATTTGAAGAACTGGGTCTCGATTATCAGGAAGACGGAGGTTATGACGATTACGAAAGCGATTATCAGGAAGACGGCGAGGCAGAGTACCAGGAGGACTACCAGGACGACTACCAGGAGGATTACCAGGACGACGGCTTAGAGGCTGACAGCCAGGAAAAATAGAACGGGAAGTGATTGAAACGTGAGTACAAAGAAGATACCGCTCAGACAGTGTATCGGCTGTGGTGAGATGAAAAGTAAAAAAGAGATGATTCGTGTGCTTAAGACGTCGGAGGACGAGATTGTACTGGACGCAACCGGACGAAAGAACGGGCGCGGAGCATATTTATGTCCCTCCATGGACTGTTTTAAGAAGGCAGTTAAGAACAAGGGTCTGGAACGCTCCTTTAAGACGGCGATTCCAAAGGAAGTATACGAAACGTTGGAAAAGGAGATGGAACAGCTTGGATGACAGACAGAAAGTTCTTAATCTGATTGGTCTGGCTACAAAGGCCGGGAAGACTGCAAGCGGAGAATTCATGACGGAGAAATCCGTGAAGAGTGGAAAGGCATTTCTGGTGATCGTGTCGGAGGAGGCTTCTGACAATACCAGAAAGATGTTCACCAATATGTGTACTTACTATAAAGTTCCAATCTACTTTTTCGGAAAAAAGAGCGAGCTTGGCCATGCGATGGGAAAGGAAATGAGAGCTTCCCTTGTCATGATGGACGCGGGGTTCGCAAAAGCAGTCGTGAAACTATTGAATACAAATGGAGGTAGTAAGTATGAGAGTATATGATCTGGCAAAAGAACTGGGAAAAGACAGCAGTAAAGAGATACTGGATATCCTGGAAAAGCACGATATAAATTTAAAGAGTTCATCCAATATAACGGATGACCAGGCGTCTATCGTCAGAAAAGCGATGGGCGGCGCTGCAAAAAGCAGCGAGGGAAGGCAGAACGCACCGGCCCCGGCAAAACCGGCAGGTGAAGATTCAGCTAAAACAGAAGGTTCGGGAGAGCCGCACAAGAAGAAAATAGCAGCAGTTTTCCGTCCCCAGAACGCGCAGATGAAGCCGCAGCGTCCACAGGGTCAGGGAAACCGCGATGGAAGACCGCAGGGCCAGGGAAGCCGCGACGGAAGACCGCAGAGTCAGGGAAACCGTGACGGAAGACCGCAGAATCAGAGCGGCATCAATGAGCAGAGAACCGCGGGAAACACCACCGTATCCGGTCAGAGTGTCCAGCCGCGTGAGGCAGCAGACAACGCGGTAAAACCGCAGCAGACACAGGCAGCGCAGAGCCAGACGACACCGGTTTTACCGGGCCAGGGCCAGACTCCTCAGGCGCCGGCTTCTGCTAGTCCGTCACCGCAGGCTCAGCCTCCGCAGACAGACGCACGTACCG
>OGZI01003696.1_pt1 | contig 10413 bp, 10 predicted proteins | sample 1576711 | NCBI WGS metagenome assembly OGZI01 (sample SAMEA3541482, study PRJEB24748) | human gut metagenome | biome: human gut; feature: human-associated habitat; material: faeces | place: China | collected 2012
TCTGGTTCATCGGGATGATGCTGTACAGATCCTCAGCCGGAAGCTGCGGAGCCTTCGGGCTGTCAACACGGAAGAACTCCAGGTTGAAGCACGGAAGGTAGTTGATGTACTTCTTGATTCCCTCGATAACGCCTAAATCATCCTCGTAAACCTCACGGAAGAATCCGGTCTCATCATAGTGGATCGGCACGGAACCCGGAGCCGGAACGTGATGTTTGCTGTTCTCGATCTGAGCGTTAACGATCTGCTCTGCTGCTTCCTCATCGATGTAACCCTTCGGGTTCATACCGGAAAGGATACCAGCTCCACCAACTGCCATGTTCGCATCTTTATGAGCGATCAGGATAGTCGGGGAAATGCTGTGGTAACCACCACCTGCCGGGTTGGTTCCGTAGATACCTACGATAACCGGAACACCAAGCTGGTTTAACTCAGCGTTGCGGAAGAACGGTGTACCACCACCACGACGGTTCGGGTATACTTTGTCCTGGTTCGGGAACTCAACACCTGAGCAGTTTAACAGGTATACTAACGGCAGATGCAGCATCTTAGCGGTATCTGCAGCGCGGAGCAGGTTATCTGCCTGTCCCGGAACCCAAGCACCAGCCATCTTCTTGTTATCAGAAGCGATGATGTAAACCCATTTGCCATTTACACGGCCAAGACCATTCAGAACGTTAGTTGTCTGGAAACGGTTGTCTTCCGGATTGTAAAGGCTGTTTAACGGGCACCATGTACCTGGATCGATCAGGGCGTTGATACGCTGTGTAGCAGAAAGCTGTCCACGTGCGTTTAACTTCTCTTCGGTTGTGATACCAGCATCAAGAGCCTGCTTAATGGACTCATGGATGTCGTTCTCAACAGCCTTCAGTTCCTGCTCGTTTTCCGGATTCGGATTAACCAGAGCTTTACCAACGGTAGGCATATTCTGGAAATATCCTGGCATTGAATACATATTCATGTCTTCTTTTCTCCTTATAAAATAAAAAATAAAAATGGTTATAAATGAATTGCTTGCGGGACAGTTCGTCTCCTGTCCCGCCTGCAATCAGTAACTAATTAATCGACAGAAATGATATCTGTCTTGATTCCCTATGGAAGGCTAATTACTTAGTCTCCTTCGGAACTTTGATGAATGCCTGACCTGGGTCGATCTCTTCACGAATAACGCGGATGATCTCCGGATCCGGACCTTCCATCAGCTGAGCTCTGGAGGTATCGATCTCGAAACCAGTGTTCTCCTGAACCATTTCCGGAGAGGAGAATGGATAGTAGTAAGCCAGATACATTCTCTTGGTCTCTTCATCGAATTTCATGATACCAAGATCGGTAACTACCATCTGCGGTCCACGGTTGCCCGGAAGACCTGCTCTCTCACGTCCGCCAGGGCCGTCCATCCAGCCACAGCTTGTGATGTAGTCAACATGATCCATGAATCTTCTCTTCTGATGCTGCATCATGATGATGGTGTTGCAGAAGGTAGCGATTCCGTTTGCACCGCCAGAACCGGTGAAACGTGTGGTAGGTTTAACATAATCACCCTTACCAAAGATACAGGTAGAGTTAACGTTTCCGTACGGGTCGATCTGAGCGCCACCGATGAATGCGATCATACGATCAGCATCATGTAACCACTCATTAGCCTCGAAACCTACGAAACGAATGTTCGGCCACTGTACTGCACAGTGAGCCATGAAACGGTTGTCACCTACAGAACGCGGAACCTCGATCGGAGAACAATCCATAAGACCACTCTCTACGATCGGATGGCAGCTCGGGCAAACAACACGTTTTGCCAGGGATGCACCGATTAACGGAAGACCGGTACCAACGATAACGATCTGATTTTCTTTAATATTTTTTGCGATGGCGTAAGCCTGCATTTCCTGCTTTGTATACTTTGTATAATCAGCCATTTTAGATTTTCCCTCCCTCAATTAATGTCTGGTAGAATAGCCAAGATGCGGCTCATTCTTAAGGTTCATGAGGCGAGCGCCGCCCAGTACGTTGAGCAGATCATCCTGATCCTTGCATCCATATACATACTTCTGAAGGTAATCCTTGAAGGTCTCCGGAATCTTGGTGCCGTCAGCAGCATCTTTTGCAGCCTGTGCAGCAACTTCTGCAGCTTTTGCAAGCTTCTCATCTTCCGGCTTAGCAGCAGCAGCCTTAGCAGCTTTGTCTGCAGCCTTCTGAAGCTGTGCCTTAGCATCCTCAGCGTCAAGGTACTTGGAAGCCTTGTCGTACTCTTTCAAGCCCTTATCATCATCATCATAATAGCCGTAGCACTGTGCCGGCCAAGCACCGTACGGTGCACGAACAACGGCGTCTACACACTCACCAAAGATTCTTGTCTTGGTTGGGTCACGACGGATATACTCATCACTTACGATCTCCTCGCAGGTAACGATACAACGTTTTGCAGCTACAGCGATATCTACGTCATGGAACTCATCACCATCGATGATACAGGTTCCATCCGGAGATGCCTGCTGAACATGGATGATAGCGCAGTCAAGCTTCGGAACCGGAACAGCCAGCAGCTTCTCGCCTGGCTCAAGCGGGTTCTCGATCTCTACGCATTTCAGGTTGTCAACACCTTCCATGGTTCTTCTCTTCTCTTCGCTGATACCCCAGAACTTAACAAGTCCGGAGCCCTGCATCATACGTACCGGCAGGTACGGAAGACCCAGAGATGCAGCATGAAGCTGAAGCATCAGAACGTCCTGAGAATAATCCTCATATGTAAGCTCACCCTTCTCGATAGCTGCACGGAAACGACGAGCTACGTTGGTGTAACCAGAGTTTGCAGTATAGCAGTTGATGTAGGCTCTCACACGGCCCTCACCGATTAACGCATCCCAGTCACCACCTGCCGGGCCAGACCAGCCTACAAAACCAGTTTTACCCTGACGAAGGATCTCGTAAACTGCTGCATACGGTTTACGGTTTGTTGTAAATCCGCCGAGACAAAGTACATCGTTGTCACATACATACTTTTCTACGGCATCGTGTAAAGACATTACTTTATTAGCCACAATAAAGCCTCCTTTAAAAAAATTTTCTATAACTACCTATATAAATAAGTAAAAACGGGATCCGGTACTTCCGGCGCTGCGGTCTTTCGCAGGCCAGATGCAGCCAGATCCCGGCTGCAACAGCCAAAAATCAATATTCGATTAACCGAAAATCAGCATGAAGAAACCTGCTGCTACGGCAGAACCGATAACACCTGCTACGTTTGGTCCCATAGCGTGCATCAGAAGGAAGTTGGTCGGATTCTCTTTTGCACCAACTGTCTGAGAAACGCGGGCAGCCATCGGTACAGCAGATACACCAGCGGAACCGATTAACGGGTTGATCTTGCCGCCGGTTACAGCGCACAGCACCTTACCAAGGAGAACACCTCCGATGGTAGCGAATGCGAATGCAAGAAGACCCATGCAAACGATAGCGATGGTCTGAACACGCAGGAAGATCTCGCCGTTTGCGGTCGCACCTACGGTAGTACCAAGCATGATAGTTACGATGTTGCACAGTGCGTTCTGAGCTGTATCAGAAAGACGCTCTGTAACACCAGATTCACGAAGCAGGTTACCAAGCATCAGCATACCAAGCAGCGGAGCTACGGACGGAAGAAGCAGGGAGCAGAACAGTACTACGAATACCGGGAATACAATCTTCTCAACCTTGCTTACCTTACGGAGCTGCTTCATAACGATGGAACGCTCTTTCTTAGTGGTAAGAAGCTTCATGATCGGCGGCTGAATCAGCGGAATCAGCGCCATGTAGGAGTAAGCGGCAACGGCGATCGGAGCAACCAGATCCGGTGCCAGGTTGTTAGCTACATAGATAGCGGTCGGACCGTCTGCACCACCGATGATACCGATAGCAGCTGCCTCACCTACTGTAAACAGACCAGTTGCGTTAGCCAGCATGAATGCAATGTAGATACCGAACTGAGCAGCTGCACCAAGCAGAAGGCTCACCGGGTTTGCAATCAGCGGACCAAAGTCTGTCATGGCACCTACTGCCATGAAGATCAGACACGGGAACAAACTGGACTTAACACCGCCGTAGATGATACGCAGAACACCTGCGGTATACCACGGCTCGCTTTCCTTCATCAGGTCAGCCAACGGCAGGTTTGCCAGGAACATACCAAATGCAATCGGAAGCAGAAGAAGCGGCTCGAACTGCTTTTTAATTGCCAGGTATAATAATACAAAAGCAATGAGAATCATTACACAGCTTCTCCAGGTCAATGCTGCGAAACCCGACTGTGCAAGAAGCTCTTTTAATATTTCAAAAAAGTTCATTACCTAACCTCCTAGTTCAGAGCAACCAGAGCAGCTCCTGTATCAACAGAATCGCCAGCCTTAACAAGGATCTTGCTGACTGTACCGTCTGCCGGAGCAACGATCTCAGTCTCCATTTTCATGGCTTCCATAATAACTACTACTTCGCCAAATTTAACTGCCTGTCCTTCAGATACCTTGATGTTCAGGATTTTACCTGGCATTGGAGCTTCTACGGTAGTTGCGCCCGCCGGAGCTGCTGCCTTCGGAGCCGGAGCTGCTGCCGGTGCCGGAGCTGGAGCCGGTGCTGCTGCAACTGGAGCCGGAGCCGGTGCTGCCGGTCTCTGTACCGGTGCGGATGCCGGAAGAACCGGAGCTGCCGGAGCTGCTACACCATTACGATCCAGAGATTTGTAAGCTTCTAATTTTTCTACTTCAACTTCGTATTTCTTTCCATTGATCGTAGCAACATATTTCATAATTCTTTACGTCCTTTCGAATGTTTATCATTACTGTTCACACATGTGTGCCCAGTAATGGGATTTTGCCGATGCTTTGTATTCCAAATCGGCAAAATCTGTTGCCTGAACTGTATCATACAGAATTTTCAGTTCCGAAAATTCCTTTTTGTAAACAGTTGCTATTTATCATAGTATCGTCTATTAGTTCAGGGTAACCAGTGCTGCACCTGTGTCAACGGCGTCGCCTGCTTTGACAAGAATCTGTGCTACTGTACCGTCTGCCGGAGCAACGATTTCAGTTTCCATCTTCATAGCTTCCATCACGATGACGGTCTCACCAAACTTAACTGCCTGTCCTGCAGATACTTTGATGTTCAGGATCTTACCTGGCATCGGAGCCTCTACGGTAGTTGCGCCTGCTGCCGGTGCTGCTACTGGAGCCGGGGCCGGTGCTGCCGGTGCTGCTACTGGAGCCGGTGTTGCTGCCGGAGCCTCGCCGTAACGCGGCATTGGCTCGTATGCATCGATTCTTTCAAGTTCTACTTCGTACTGTTTTCCATTGAGGGTAGCCGTATACTTCATAACTGCTCTAACCTTCCTTTCGATTTCCTTTCATTCCTGTTTCTCATTACTTAACTTCTGTCACGCTCAAGATCTTAAACTTGTCTGTCGGCAATCCGAGGTCATCCCCGATCGTTGCCATCAGCACGGCAAGTAATTCCTTATCAGCTTCGTCCGACACAGCCGGTGCTGCTTTCTGTGCTGCGGCCGGGGCCTTAGCACCATCAGAAACAACGGAGCGGAGAATCTTGGAAATTACCATAATTGCCAGAGCCAGACAGATCAGAGCCAGGAAAACTACCGAAAGACCCAGCAGAGAAACGATAACTGACTGCCCGAAAGGCATAGTTGGTTCAGTCCACATTGTGCATTGCACCTCCTTATTTATTTTAGGTTCTGCTTTCTTTGTGAAAAATTATACTTATAAAATTCCACCAGTAAGATTCCGTATTGTGGAATGCATTCCATTTTTGAAAGCAATTTATAAGGGGCTTTTCCCCTTAACTGTAACAAGTGAAGCCACAGATTGACATGATCAGCTCACTTTACTTAAATTATAACAGTAACCCCCCTGATTGTCAACCAAGCCTTTCATAAATTATGCACAAAAAGCAGGGTGTTTTATTAGCAAAAACAACCTGCTTTTTATAGGTTATTACTACATTTTTCTACATTTTTCTTAACAACCCCCGGAAGAATCGCCAAGACCTCTCAAGCATTTTGCTCATATTCTAAAATGTATTCTGAAAGTCCCGTTCTCTCCTTTTTTCATCAGAACAAAGCCGCTTTTTTCTGTATTTTTTTATACATTTTCAAGATTTGTCCTTGATTTATTTCGGAAGCTTGAAAGAGCTCTTCAGCGAAACAATCCGGTTGAAAACCGGTTTGCCCGGCTCGCTGTCGCGGCAGTCCACGCAGAAGTATCCATTGCGGACGAACTGAAAGCTCTCAAATGCTTTTGCCTCTTTCAGACCCGGCTCTAAGTAACACTCTTTCAGAACACGCAGGGAATTCGGATTTAAGTTCAGCGTTCCATCTGCATTGAGTTTGCCCTTTTCCTCGTCTACCAGATTCTCATAGAGACGTACTTCTGCTTTCAGTGCAGTCTGTGCTGCTACCCAGTGAATCGTACCTTTTACCTTTCTTGCATTGAAGCCGGAACCACTCTTCGTCTCCGGATCGTAGGTACAGTGAACAACCGTTACATTGCCGTCTGCATCTTTCTCGCATCCGGTGCAGGTAACAAAGTACGCGTTCATCAGGCGGACCTCATTGCCCGGGAAGAGACGGAAGTATTTCTTCGGTGGTTCTTCCATAAAGTCCTCGCGTTCGATGTAAAGTTCTCTGCCGAATGGAATCTTTCTGGAACCAAGTTCCTCGTTCTCCATATTGTTTGGTGCATCCAGCTCCTCGATCTGTCCTTCCGGATAGTTGTCGATAACAAGCTTGACCGGGTCAAGAATTGCCATCACACGGGACTTCTTTAATTTCAGATCCTCGCGCAGGCAGTACTCTAACATTGCACTGTCGATGGAATTATCTGCTTTGGAGACACCTGCCAGCTCTACAAAGCGGCGGATGGATTCCGGCGTGTAACCTCTGCGACGCAGCGCTGCGATGGTTACCAGACGCGGATCATCCCAGCCATCTACAATCTTATCTTCTACCAGTTTCTTGATATAACGTTTTCCGGTAATGACGTTGGTCAGATACATCTTCGCAAACTCAATCTGGCGCGGCGGGTTCTCAAACTCGCACTCTCTTACGACCCAGTCATAGAGCGGTCTGTGATCCTCAAATTCCAGCGTACAAATCGAATGCGTGATGTGCTCAATCGCATCCTCAATCGGATGAGCGAAATCGTACATCGGGTAAATGCACCATTTGTCCCCGGTGTTGTGATGATGCATATGGGCTACACGATAAATAACCGGATCACGCATATTGATGTTCGGGGATGCCATATCAATTTTCGCACGCAGTACCTTTTCGCCATCCGCATATTTGCCTTCTTTCATCTCCTCAAAGAGCTGTAAGTTCTCCTCGATGCTGCGGTTGCGGTACGGGCTTTCCTTACCAGGATTGTTAAAATCACCGCGGTACTCACGGATCTGATCAGCTGTCAGATCGCAGACGAATGCTTTTCCCTTTTTAATAAGAAGAACTGCACACTCATACATCTGCTGGAAATAGTTGGATGCAAAAAACAGGCGATCCTCAAAATCAGCGCCCAGCCATTTTACATCCTCGATGATCGACTCAACAAACTCTGTCTTCTCCTTCGTCGGGTTGGTGTCATCAAAACGGAGATTGAATTTTCCGTTGTATTCTTTTGCCAGTCCAGAGTTCAGAATAATCGATTTAGCGTGTCCAATATGAAGATATCCGTTCGGTTCCGGAGGAAATCTCGTCTGGACATGATCGTAAACGCCTTCTGCCAGATCTTTGTCAATCTCGCGCTCGATAAAGTTCTTGGAGACAGCCTCTTCCTTCTCCTCTCCCTCTGCCAATGGTTTTTTATTTTCTTCCATATACATTCCCTCCGTTGTTTCTTTTCGTAAATTGATACTGTTGTTTGAGTCAAATCAAATAGTTTTATTTTTTATCATATCACATTTTGGAGTTTTCGAAAAGGGGATATTTGCCCACAAAAAAGGAAGCGCCGCGGGAGGACACTTCCTTTTCTGATTTTCAATTTTTAAGCATCTTTATTATGGCAATTTAAGATGTCCTGCGTTCGCAGGTAATTGTACTTCTTCTTATTATATATGTGTTTTTATGCGATTTTACTTATGCGTTTGCAAGAGCCTCGCCCAGTGCCTCGCACTCAGCACCTGCTGCCTCGTCCGGCGTTGCGTTGCAGATTACCGGCTCGCAAGCCATGGTTACGCCCAGAGTCATGCAGTCGCTCTCCCAGGTACGCATCCACTCGCCGTCGCCCCATCCGTAAGAACCGAATAATGCAATCTTTTTGCCAGAGAGAACCGGGCTAACCTCGTCGAACATCGGCTGGAACTCAGACTCCTCTAACTGTTCAGCTCCCATGGACGGGCAGCCAAATGCGATTCTGTCATACTCGCCAGCTTTGTCAGCGCCAAACTCTGCGGAAGTAAATAAATCAGCCTCGCCGCCCGCTTTCTTAACGCCCTCTGCTACGTAATTTGCCATAGCCTCTGTGTTTCCTGTTCCGCTCCAGTATACAATTGCTACCTTGCTCATTTTTATTTCCTCCTTGTGAATAATTTACTTACTTAGATTTATTATGCGGCTTTTACAAGCTGAATAATCGGTGTCCCCTGACGGTATTTCTCCCGGCACACTTCCGTGCATTCCCGGTATGAATCAAACCGCCTTTTTGCTTCCTGCGGGTCTCCATACGTCTTCCAGTAACCGCTGCAGGTATAATTTTTTCCCTGATTTTCAATGAATCCAACAACATCCTCAAGCGGATACCCCAGGAAAATGCCAATTTCATGTGGAAAATCATGTTCCAGACAAAGCCGGTTGGAAAGCTGCCTCAAAAAGCCATCGACCGTCTTCTTCATCTGGTAACCAGACTTTTTTAAAAAGTGCTGTACAGATATTTTATCCAGAATGAAGTGAAGCCATTCCTCGCGGTACACCAGAATCAGAAACGCGCCCGTCCGGCTGCACTCTTTAAGCGCCCGCACCTGAAGCCCCGACGGTTCCAGTTCCCGGTTCCAGAAATCAAGCGCTTCCAGGAGTTTATCACGGTTCTGCGGCTGATAGCGAAACAAGTTCGACGGTTTGATGCCACGAAGAGTCGGCGCACACACCTCTACGAATACTTCTTCAAACAACCGTTCCATCTTTCTGCCTCCTGACTGCTTCTCTTAGTTAGCTATATCTACCTTTAGTTAGATGTGGCTAACTATCTTTTAAAAAATAAAAGGCTTTTTCCGCCTTCTATTTTCCTTTTCATAGGTTAGTCTTATCTAACTTCAATGAGACTATATCATGAATCACTTACCACGTCAAGCAAATTTTGTTCATTTTTGCTTACTGAGTTTTTTTATCAGTAACATCATTTTCTATCTTTTGGGACGATAAATAATCTCATTCACCGCATACACCGTCACAAATGCCTTCGGATCTGTTTTTAATATATACGGCATGAGCTGTGCATATTCGTTTTTATCTACGATCGTGATAATTTCCGTCTTCGGCTCATTGTCAAACGCGCCGAATCCCTGATAGATCGTCGCGCCGCTGTGAAGCGTATGCAGGATAAACTGGCGTATCTCTTCTTCTTTTTCCGAGATAATGCAAACTCTCTTTTTCAGATTCAGACCGAAAATAAAATGATCCAGCACGATTCCGTTTAAGTATGTGCCCAGAATGCCCAGCACCACCAGTTTTTTATCGCTGAAAAACACGGATGAGAGCGCCACACACATGCCTGGAAGCGCCATCGCTTTTCCCAGCTCCATATGGAAATATTTGTTTAAGAGCTTTGCCACAATGTCCAGACCGCCCGACGAGGCATTCATCCGGAACAAAAGAGCCAGACCAACGCTGACAACAAAGATATAGCAGACCGTATCCATCATCGCATCCTGGTTGATCGACACAAAATCCGGGAAAACCTGCTCAAACACCCACAGAAAAACCGGCAGAATCAGTGACGTATACACCGTCTTGACGCCAAACTCGCGTCCGATAAAAAGAAAGCCCACCACCAGAAGCGCCGCATTTAAAATAAAAGTCAGCACTGAAATCGGCAGCGGTATCACATTTCCCAAAAGCATCGCCAGACCGGAAATACTTCCCACCGATACACCGCTCGGAATCAGAAAGAAATAGACGGCTGCCGCCACGACAAAGGTCGCCGCTGTGATCATTGTGTACTCCCCGATTACGCGCATGGACTTTTTGGCCATAACTTAAAACCTCCTCATATTACAATTTCGCGCGAGCGCGCATCTTTGGCACGTTAGCGCCTTTTTGTGTAATAGAGAATTTCAAGGAATTTCCTATTACACAAAAAGACACATCGCGTCTGCAATGTGTCTTCGTAATGAGGCATCGGGGATTCGAACCCCGGACAACTTGATTAAAAGTCAAGTGCTCTA
>OGZI01003700.1_pt1 | contig 10403 bp, 10 predicted proteins | sample 1576711 | NCBI WGS metagenome assembly OGZI01 (sample SAMEA3541482, study PRJEB24748) | human gut metagenome | biome: human gut; feature: human-associated habitat; material: faeces | place: China | collected 2012
AAGAGTGACTGGCTGCATATGATATGCCAAATCAAGCACAAATTATTGCCTATTACGGTGATAACACCGAACCTTATATATCCGATGTGGTTTCTACATCTACAGATTTTTTAAATGCAATCAATAACATGCCGCAGCAGAGCGGTGAAGATACTGCAAGTAATATAGAACAGGTTGGACTGCAAAAAGCAGCTCAAGCAGTTCAAACATTATAGGCCAATGCAAATCCCACAGCGGTAATATGGCTGACAGGAAATAAAGATTATGATAATGTAGATGGTTTACAGGATTCGATAACATCATTGAAAAATGTTTTGGGGGAGAATAATAAACTGATTACCTTTGAGACAAAGGATGAGCCGTCTACTATTTTTAAAAACAATGCATCCACGTACCAAAATACAGACCGCTCTGGTTTGTCAATAGCAGCTTTTGGTGGAAATGCTAACTTTTATCCCACGGATTATAATCGCAAATTATTCGATGTGGTAAGTGCCTTCCTTCTGGATACTTATACCGATGAGCCGCTGGAAGGTAAAATTTCCGGATTGACATATAACATTTCATTTACCTCCGCTGTAACCCATATAGATGAAACTCTTACCCAAGGAAGTATTCCGGTTATGGAACACATTATGGGTTCACTTGTTGATATAACGGTAGATAATGAGAGTTCCAATAAAAATATTAAATTGTCCACTATAGATCAATTTACGCAACAAGACAGCTATGTGATTCGGATGGTTGTTGACCTGCAAGAAGGTTTAGACGGAAAACAGACGATTATTGAACCGTTTGCAGTCCAGTTTCCGTTGCGTACAGGACTTTTTGACGAGAATGCGCAAACGGTAACGGTCAACTTTCCTAAAGTTGAATTGAATTTTGGCAACAATACAATTGCTTATGATTTAGGCGAAGGTGTAACGGGAAGTGTTGAGGAACAAACAGCAAAAGTAAATACGCAGGTTACGTTAAATGACGGAGCCGGAATTACAAAAGAAGGGGAAACCTTTGGCGGCTGGTATGTGAAACAAGCTGATGATACAAGTTTGGTAGGAACCCGTTACAATGGCGGAGCCACGATTACTATGCCAAACGGCAACATAACCTTAGCGCCGCTGTGGGGTCATGTTGGTGTGAAGCTGGAGGTTGGAAAGGCAACTCCTGCTGAGCCATCTCCGGAGCAACACAGTATCTTGAACAATGCAGGAAGTCAAGGTCTGCTGGATTTTAGCGAGAGTTACATTCACGATGAAAAAGTGGGACAGCGTGTTACATCTATTGTGACAGAAACACAGGGACTGGATTATGAGTATGCAAAGGACCCTCAAGACCAATATCGTGTATTTCTGCCCCAGGTTCCGGAAGCATTGTATGCCCGCCAGATTGGTGAGGAAGGAAGTAATGTCATTGCCTATCTGAAAGATGATAATAACAATGGTTTTACCCTTGTATTGACAGCAAATGGCGGTATTGACGCACCTTCCGAAAGTAATGTGTTATTTGGAGCAAAAGATGCGACCAACGCATGGAATGCCAATGTAAAAAGCGTCGATTTAACAAACTTCCGTACCGATGATGCAACAACGCTTGCGTTTTTATTCAATGGAAGCAAAAGTCTTGAAACAATTATAGGCATTGAGAAACTGAATACTGAGCATGTGCAGGATCTTACAGCGGCATTTCAGTACTGTGAAGCATTAACAAATCTTGATTTATCAAGTTGGAAAACAGACAATGTAACTTCGGTTTCAAATATGTTTTTCAAAACCACTCAACTGCAAACAGTTACAGGTATAGATACATGGAATATGCCTACGTTAACAGATGCAAGTACTTTATTTGCCTATTCCGGAATTACTAAAGCAGATTTAAGCAGTTGGAATCCAACAGAATTGCAAGACTTTACAAATGCATTCTACAGTTGTTCAAAATTATCAGAAGTCAAAATCGAAGGTTGGGTGGTACCTCATTTAGAGTCAATCGCTTATGCTTTTTACGGTTGTACTTCTGTACAGAACCTAGATTTGTCTACATGGAAAAACACATTCTTATTGACTAATTTTAACGCTACTTTTTATGGATGCAGTAGTCTAAAATCGTTGAACTTATCAGGACTTGTCCAGAATTATAAAGATTGTGTATTCAGTTTAACCTTTGAAGGTTTGAGTCAACTGGAAACTTTAAATATTTCCAATTGGATTATCAACGGTTCTCCGTATACAGAATGGGAGAACGGTGTTTTCGTTATGCGGGGTCAGATAGATAGTATGAAGACACTGATTGCAGATCATTGGGATATTCAAATGGATTTAAAAAACGGATTCAGCCTTTTCGGAGGAGAATTTGTGACACCGATTAACTATTTTTCACAAAGAACTCTGGAAATTTCCGTCAATGACTGGAACCTAAACGACCATAAGGTTGATTTATCTACCATATCGAGTATCACAACAAAAAGAACCAAGAGTTTTACCGGATGGACCGGTCTCAGTGGTGTTACCAACATGGATGGAATGTTTGAATATATGGATGATGTTGAAACAATCTCTATTACAAATGAAAATCTTGCGAATGTGAGCAATTTTGACATGTTCTCCGGTTATAAAGGGACAGCGTTACAGAAGATTGATTTCAGCGGCTGGACAGGTGCAAATACTGAAAGTGTATCTCAGGTATTCGCTTCACTGCCATCAAATGCAGCAAATTCTGTACAGTTAACAGTCAGCGATGACGAAATAGGAACGGCGCTGACACAGTCACTGGAAACAGCCAAACAGAGTGTATATCAGGCGAAATACATAAGCCAAACGGCGTCTGTGGAAGAACGTGCAGACAATACAGAAAATGTGGCAAGTGCAGTTATTTCCATGTTGCCGGTGTTCTATCAGGCATCTGCTTTGTCTGTGGACAATCAGACTATAGGAGAAGCAAATTCTGCTGTTTGGCACAGCACTCCTTCCAATACAGGTGAAACATATGATTTAAAGGCAACGATTCAATTTGCAGGTAATGAAGGCGCTTTATCTGGTAAAGACGTGCAGCTGCGTATAGAATTACCGGAAGGAATGGAACCGACTGATACTTCAGCAATCATTACAGGGGACTTTGCGTATTTTGGAAATGAAGGTCAGTATCCTGAGAGTGGTTCTGTCATAACAGAGGCAGAGTTAAAACAAGAGAACGGTAAGTGGATTATGACTGCTACCGTTGGAGATATGTTTGCGGGAACCCAAATTGAAATGAGTTTTCCGGTAAAACTAACCTCAAATGGAGTCACAGAGGGTGCATATCAGGTATGGGATGCACAAGCCAAAGTCAATGACAATCATTCTTCCGCACAGGCGACATACCGTTTTTGGAAGCAGAATGAAATGCCGCAGCCCGGAAATGAACAGCCTGTTATCAATGCAGCGGATATCGAATTAACGGTTGGAGATTCATTTGATCCTCTGGCAAATGTAAGTGCATATGATAAAAACGGGGTTGACCTAACCTCTGGTATCAAAGTAATAGAAAATACGGTTGACACAACCAAAGCAGGAGAATACAAAGTTACTTATACTGTAACCGATGGTTACGGAGTAACAGCGACAAAAAGTATTAAAGTAACCGTAAGAGAAAAAACGGCTTCGGGACATATGAATGATAACTTAAATTCGGCCCAAACAGGAGATACAACACCGTTGGTACTGCTTGCAGTGATTGGCGTAACAGCAGCAGTGCTGTGTACGGCAGTTGTACTTGTGGGAAAAAACAAAATAAAAGATATCATATCGTGTGTTATATCCCATAAGAACAGAATAAAATATTAGAAATCACCGAGTATATGTACGTTATACTCGGTGATTGTTGTTTTATATATCCTTGCTTTAAGGAGTAAGTTGTACATTTGATAAAAAGAACCTCTATAGTATGCGTGTATTTGTTTTTTGTTGGGTAGATATTCCATGTCGAAATGCTGCTATGCAACAGATAAAATTTGATATCAAAGAAATATGATATCATAGAAATCTTACTTTGTTTTGAAAAAAGATTGTGCTTTGACCATAGAAAGTGATATAATAATCTGTACTGAAAAAATAAGCGGACGGAGGTGCTGATTATGGATGTTCGTCCCGGGGATAAATTAATGATGAAAAAACAACATCCCTGCGGCAGCAAAGAATTTCTGGTGTTGAGAGCCGGTATGGATTTTAAAATTCGCTGTATGGGCTGTGGACACGAAATTATGGTTCCGCGCCTAAAATGTGAAAAGAATATAAAAAAAATCATGCGGGAAACTACAGAGTCGGAGCAATAGCGCAGTAGCGGTGTTTTGGGATTTCAATAAAAATGAAAAATTTGGAGTGCAGCTATGTTTGATAATTTAGTGGTGTTTGAAAACAGATATAATGAAATCAATGAAAAATTGTATGACCCTGATATTGTTTCCGACCAGAAACTATATGCGGATTTAATGAAAGAACTGAAAAATATTACTCCGATAGTAGAAAAATACAAGGAGTATCAAAAAGCGTCCACGGCAGAAGCAGAGGCAAAAGAAATGCTGGATGCGGGCGGTCTGGATAAAGACTTTCGTGAGATGGTAGAGCAGGAACTGAATGATTCCAGAAAACAGCTGGAAGTCATTGCAGATGAACTGAAAATATTATTGCTTCCCAAAGACCCAAATGACGACCGCAATGTGATTGTGGAAATCCGTGGCGGTGCAGGCGGTGAAGAGGCTGCTTTGTTCTCAGGCGTATTGTTTCGTATGTACAGCATGTATGCCGAATCCAAAGGCTGGAAAGTGGAAGTGCTCAACTCCAATGAAACAGAGCTTGGCGGCTATAAAGAAATCAGCTTTATGATTACAGGTGAAGGCGCTTATTCCCGTTTAAAATATGAAAGCGGCGTTCATCGTGTACAGCGTGTTCCGGAAACGGAAACACAGGGCCGTGTGCATACCTCTACCGCAACGGTTGCTGTTTTGGCAGAAGTAGATGACGTTGAGATTGAAATCAATCCGTCAGACTTGCAAATTGATACGTACCGCGCCAGCGGTGCAGGCGGACAGCATGTTAACAAAACAGAGTCCGCTATCCGTATTACACACTTGCCCACAGGTGTGATTGTAGAATGCCAGGATGAACGCAGTCAGCTGAAAAATAAAGACAAAGCCATGAAGATTCTGCGTTCCCGTTTGTATGAAGCAAAACAGAAGGAACAAGACGCTCAGTTGGCAGAAGAAAGACGTTCCCAGGTAGGAACGGGCGACCGTTCGGAGCGTATCCGTACTTACAACTATCCACAGGGCAGAATTACCGACCACAGAATCGGTATGACCGTATATAAATTTGACGATATGTTAAACGGAAACATAGACGAAATGGTAGATGCTTTGATTACCGCAGACAGAGCGGCAAAAATCGAAAATTCCATTGAGTCTCAGGAATAACGGCAAACAGAAAGAGGGGATTACAATAGAAACAAAACGATTAAACGGTAACTGTGCCGAAGATATTGTAATTGCCGCAGAACTGTTAAAAAACGGCGGTTTGGTTGCCATTCCAACAGAAACTGTGTACGGTCTTGCAGCAGATGCAACCAACGGGGCAGCTGTGGAACGGATTTTTAAAGCCAAGGGCAGACCACAGGATAATCCGCTGATTGTTCATATTTCCTCTTATGAACAGCTGGCGCAATTGGTTTCTCACATTCCCGAACATGCAAAACGTCTTATGGAGACGTTTTGGCCCGGACCGCTTACGGTAATATTGCCAAAATCAAATCTGGTGCCCGACCAAGTCAGTGCGGGTCTTCCCACCGTTGCGGTCAGATTTCCGTCTCATCCTACGGCGCGTGCAGTCATTCAACAAGCGGGAGTGCCGTTGGCAGCGCCTTCTGCAAATGTTTCAGGCAGTCCCAGTCCGACTGCCGCAGCGCATGTGCTGCACGATTTAGATGGGAAAATCGACGCGGTCATTGACGGCGGTCCATGTACGATAGGGTTGGAATCCACAGTCATAACGTTGGCGGAAGAAACACCTGTACTGCTGCGTCCCGGCGCTGTTACATTAGAGCAGCTGCAACAGGTATTGGGTACGGTCAAAATGGCCGATGCTGTGTTGCATCAGTTGAAACAGGGCTCCGTTGCCGCCTCACCGGGCATGAAATATAAGCACTACGCACCAAAAGCAAAGTTGATATTGCTGGAAGGTTCTGATGAGGCATTTTTTCATTATGTGAATGCGCACGCAGCGGAAGGGGTTGCAGCCTTGTGTTACGTTGGACAGGAAAACTGTTTGTGTGTTCCTGCTATTACATACGGAAAAAAAGATTGTCCTCAGGAGCAGCCACAGCAATTATTCCATGCGTTGCGTAAACTGGATGACTTGAATTATAAACTGGTTTATGCCGCATGCCCTCAATCGGAAGGGCTGAGTTTGGCTGTTTATAACCGTATGATTCGTGCGGCGGGATTTGAGGTGCAAACACTTGACTAAGATATTGGGATTGACAGGACCTACGGGGGCTGGAAAAACAACCGTATCCCGACTGTTTGCGAAACAAGGCTGCATCATTCTGGATTGTGACAAAATTGCAAGAGAAGTCACTACGTATCATGTAGACTGTTTAAGAGATTTATGTTATGCTTTTGGCAGTGACATTGTCAATGAAAAAGGAATCCTCAACCGTACGCTTTTGGCACAACGTGCGTTTGCCAACAAAGAGCAGACACAAAAGCTGAACCGAACCACACATCCGTGGATTGTAAAGGAAATCCGTACGCTCATTCAGCAGTATGAAAAGCAGGGAGCAAATGTGATTGTGCTGGACGCACCGACTTTGATTGAAAGCGGATTATCACAGGATTGTCATAAAACCATTGGGGTTCTGGCTCCTGTGCAGGTAAGGCTCAAACGAATTATACAGCGCGACGGACTAACGGAGGAACAAGCGCTTTTGCGTATTCATGCACAACCGGAGGATTCCTTTTATCTGTCACAATGCGATGTCATTTTAGACGGTTGTTCGGCAAGTGCGGAATTATACGAGCAGATAGCAGATATAGTAAGGAAGGCAGGATGAGTACAAATGGCAAACACACATGCAAAGTCTTCCGGGAAGAAGCGTTCCAAACATAAAAAAACACCTTCCTCAAAAAAGTTTGTATATTCTCTGGTAGGAATCCTAATGATGATTTGTATTGTGCTGGGCATTTATTTTGTCAGCGGTGGAGAAGAGCAAATTCAAAAAAGTATTCATCCTTTGGGATACAGTGAAATTGTAGAACGTGAAGCGCAAAATTATCATATAGACCCGCTGTTGGTTTATTCTGTGATAAAAGCGGAGAGCAATTTTGACGCCGATGCAGTTTCCAATGCGGGCGCTATGGGATTGATGCAGATTATGCCTGAAACGTATGAGTGGCTGGCTTCCAAAGAGGGAATTACTGACGTTTCTCAGGAAGATTTACTCAATCCTGAAATAAATATTAAATATGGATGCATGTTTTTGTCCATACTATTGGAGAGATATCCGCAGTTATCTTCTGCTGTAGCTGCTTACAACGCAGGATTTGGCAATGTGGACAACTGGCTTGAGGATATTACCATTGCACCTGACGGAGAACATTTGGAACATATTCCGTTTCCCGAAACAGAACAGTATACGGAAAAGGTATTGAAAAACTACCGGCAGTATCAAAGATTATATGAAGAATTTAATTCGCAGTCAGCGAATGTTTAGGAGGTAAGCATCAATGAGTAAAAAAGCAGAAAAAACATCTGTAGAAAAATTAACCGAAGAACTGTTGATTAACCGTAAAAACGGTTTTATGGACGTAACAGATGAGCAAGTCAAAAAAGCAGATAAATTCTGTGAAGGCTATAAAACATTTTTAAATAAAGCGAAAACAGAGCGTGAAGCAGTATTTGAGACCATTGCGTATGCAGAAAAAAACGGCTTTGTTCCATTTGACAGAGAGGCTTCTTATAAAGCGGGAGACAAAGTATATTATAACAATCGAGATAAATCTTTAATCTTGGCAGTCATTGGTAAAGAAGGCTGCAAAAACGGTGTTCGTATGGCTGCGGCTCATATTGATTCTCCGCGTCTTGATTTAAAACCATATCCTATGTACGAAGCCAACGATTTGGTATTGTTTAAATCTCACTACTACGGCGGTATTAAAAAGTACCAATGGACCACCATTCCGCTGGCCATGCACGGACGTGTTGTACGTCGCGACGGAACGTTTGTAGACATTCGTTTGGGTGAAGAACCGGACGAACCGCAATTCTGCGTAACAGATTTATTACCTCATCTTGGCGCGGAACAAATGAACAAAACATTGTCCAAAGCCATTGAAGGTGAAAATCTGAATATTTTAATCGGCAGCCGTCCCATTCGCGCGGATAAAGGTTCCAATTTATTCAAATTGAATATTATGAAGCTGATTCACGAAAAATATGATATTGTGGAAGAAGATTTTGTATCAGCCGAAATTGAATTTGTTCCTGCGTTTCCTGCACGCGATGTAGGATTTGACAAGAGTATGATTGGCGGATACGGTCATGACGACCGCGTTTGCGCATATCCTGCCATTGAAGCTGCCATTCACTGTAAAACACCAAAACAAACAATACTGACTGTTTTGGCAGACAAAGAAGAGGTAGGAAGTGACGGCAATACCGGCTTGAATTCTTCCTTCCTGCGTTACTTTGTGGCAGACCTTGCAAGACAGGAAGGTTTGGACGGTTATGATGTACTGCGCAAATCAAAATGCCTCTCAGCAGACGTTACAGCAGCTTACGACCCAACTTACGGCAGTGCTTACGAACCGCTGAACTCTTGCTATTTGAACAATGGCGTAGGTGTGATGAAATATACAGGAGCACGAGGCAAAGCAGGTACATCCGATGCTTCTGCGGAATTTATGGCAGAAATTCGTAAAACCTTTGACAGCAAAAATATTCTGTGGCAAACAGGAGAGCTAGGTAAAGTTGACGGCGGCGGCGGCGGAACCGTTGCTATGTTCATTGCTAATTTGGATGTGGATGTTATTGATGTTGGTGTTCCTGTGATTTCCATGCATTCTCCGTTTGAAATTGTTTCTAAACTAGACGTTTACATGACTTATCTTGGTATTGAGGCGTTTTTTGAAGCAAAATAAAACAATGTAATTTGCAGGTATGCAGGTGCATACCTGTTTTTGTTATCAGTAACAAACAGAAGAAAGGATGAAACCATGCGGCCCAAAAAGATTCGAGCACAAAAAGTGATGCATACCCGTAAAGGCTGGAAACATGCGGATGGTGTTAAACGTCTGCGTATCATTATGGCAAGCGTTGCGGCGGCCGCTATTGTTTTCATTGCAGCGGCAGGTGTAGTCATATGGATGATGTTACAAGGGCCGCTGCAGAGCAGTCAGGACACAACACAATCGGATTCTGCACAGACTTCGGCTATTATACTGCCTGTTTATGATGATTCCTTTAATTTAGTACTGGTAAATAAAAATAGACAACTAAAGTCCGATTTTTCCGCTCAATTGACTGAATTCAAAGGAGTTCAAATAGAAGAACGGATTCTTCCCGCACTGGAAAAAATGCTGGAAGATGCTAAGCGTGACGGGTGCCACTTAAATGTAACGGGTGGATATGTTGATAAAGAAACACAGCAAACGCAATATGAGCAAGAGGTACAGCGGCTGATGGACAGCGGAGGGTACACAAGAGTCCGTGCGCAGGAAGATGCCAAAACAACTGTACAGCCGGGGAACTACAGTGAACTGCAAACTGGTATGGCGGTACAGTTTGCCTCTGCGGAAAGTTCTGATGTGGATTTTGGTACAACAAAAGAGTTCCGATGGCTTGAGAAAAATTCCATTCGTTACGGTTTTATTCAGCGCTATCCGTACGGTAAAACCACAGCTACAGGTCATATTGCCTCTGCCACCCAGTTTCGCTATGTGGGTACGGAACATGCCACAAAAATGAGAAGTCTTGGCATGTGTTTGGAAGAATATGATACCTATGTGCGCAATCGTTAAAGGGAATTTGCGTTCTAATATATTTAAAAAATAATACTTGCATTTTTATACTATTTGTGATAAAATTCATTTGTTACGTTGAATTATCGCTGAAAGAGGTGACAAGAATGAAAGAAAATACACACCCAAAGTTCGAAAAAACTACCATTAAATGTGCATGCGGAAATGAAATCGAAACAAGATCTACAAAAGATAACATCCGCGTAGAAATTTGTTCCAAATGCCATCCTTTCTTTACAGGTAAACAAAAACTTGTAGACACAAGCGGCCGTGTTGACATGTTTAAGAAACGTTATGGTATGCAAAGCAAGTAAATTGCTTCGGTAAGTAAATTACCTTAGGCAAATAAATTTGTTTCGATAGG
>OGZI01003702.1_pt1 | contig 10400 bp, 7 predicted proteins | sample 1576711 | NCBI WGS metagenome assembly OGZI01 (sample SAMEA3541482, study PRJEB24748) | human gut metagenome | biome: human gut; feature: human-associated habitat; material: faeces | place: China | collected 2012
AGTGGAGGAGACAAGACCGGGAGAATATATGCCGGTTTATGAAAATGAGCGTGGAACTTATATTTTCAATTCAAAAGATCTGTGCATGATCGAACATATACCGGAGTTGATTGATGCGGGAATCGACAGCCTGAAGATCGAGGGACGTATGAAGACGGCTCTGTATGTTGCAACGGTTGCAAGAACTTACCGCAAGGCACTGGATGATTATCAGAAAGACCCGGAATTATACAGAAAAAATATGCCGTGGTATCTGGATCAGATATCAAACTGTACTTATCGTCAGTTTACGACCGGCTTCTTTTTTGGCAAGCCGGATTCGGAATCTCAGATCTATGACAGTAATACGTACATTAAAGAATACACTTATCTGGGGATTGTAGGAGAAGTGAAAGATGGTCTGATCCAGATTGAGCAGAGAAATAAGTTTTCAGTTGGCGAGACCATCGAGATCATGAAGCCGGACGGACGGAATGTTGAAGCGAAGGTAGTGCGGATCGTCAACCAGGACGGGGAAGAACAGGAAAATGCACCACATCCGAAGCAGATCCTTTTTGTGGAACTCAGTGAGCAGGCGGATGTATATGATCTGTTGAGAAGGCAGGAAAAGGTCTGAAAAGTTAGAAACTGATTATGTAGCTGCAGGGAACCGCCGGAGGCAGTTCCTGCGGGTCAGCAGAACCAGACCCTGAGTTTTTCTACAGCACTTTTTTCAATACGGGATACATAAGAACGGGAAATGCCAAGCAGAGAGGCTATTTCCCGTTGCGTGTATTCTTCACCATTATATAAACCATATCTCATTTTTAATACAAGACGTTCACGGGGAGAGAGTTCACTCTCCACTTTTTCATATAATTTTTGAATATTTTCTTTCAGATACAGTTTTTCGGGAACATCAGTATCAGTAGTTTCAATGATATCGTAAAGACGTATTTCATTGCCGTCCCGGTCCGTGCCAATGGGTTCATAAAGAGAAATTTCTTTTCCCCCTTTTTTCCTGGCACGCAGGTACATCAGGATCTCATTTTCAACACAGCGGGATGCATAGGCAGCAAGCCGGTTTCCTTTTTCAGGATCAAAGGAAATGACCGCTTTGATGAGTCCGATCGTACCGATGGAGATCAGATCTTCCATTTCTTCACCAAGATTCTGGTATTTTCTTACGATATGTGCTACAAGCCTCAGATTACGCTCAATGAGAATGTGCTTTGCTTCCAGATCACCCTCGGTGTACTTTTGAAAGTAATACTTTTCTTCGTCAGGCGTGAGGGGATTGGGAAATGTCTTCAAGGATACACCTCTTAGCACATTTGATATCATTGTATGAAAAAGGATATTATATCGTGCTTTTCCATCTGAAAAATGCCTGGGATTCAGTAAAAAATTTCTAAAATCCGGAAAAGAAAAATAAACTCCATTGACTTTTGAAAGAGAGTCCTCTATTCTTTCAGTACATTTCCAGAGCATTCCGCTCTGGCGATCAGATCAGGCTGGTTCAGCCAGGTTTCATTGAAAGTGATTTCGTAAAAAGAACGGTTTTATTATTCGGAAAGAGGTGCATATTGAGTTTCAGTACAGTAGTATCTGCTGCAACCGAAGGACTTGCAGTAGAATTTGTCCATGTGGAGGCAGATGTCAGCAATGGTCTGCCGGTATTTCACATGGTAGGATATCTTGCCTCGGAAGTAAAAGAGGCAGGAGAACGTGTCAGAACAGCAATTAAAAATTCAGGATTTGATTTTCCGGCAAAAAGGACGGTGATCAATCTGTCCCCGGCAACGATGCGGAAGAGAGGAGCATCGTTTGATCTTCCGATTGCAGTGGCAGTACTGACTGCTCTCGGAGAACTGTCAGGGTCTAGGATTCAGAACACTCTGATCATTGGAGAAATGGGACTGGACGGGAGTGTCAGAAAAGTTCCCGGAATCCTGCCGATCGTGGCAGAGGCGAAAGAAAGAGAAGTCAGAAGGTGTATTGTGCCGGAAGAAAATAAGGCGGAGGCGGCTTTAGTCAGTGGAATGCAGGTAATCGGGGTGAAGGACTTGAAAGAAACCATTGAGTTTCTGAAAAGCGGGAGCAAGCCGCAGAAAAAGAAAGTGCAGCAGACCGGGAGTGTGCAGGAAAGAGAGACAGAGGAGAGTTTTCCAGATTTTGGAGATCTCTGTGGACAGAAAAATGTCAGAAGGGCAGCAGAAATTGCAGTGGCAGGAGGTCATAATCTGCTGCTGATCGGTCCTCCGGGCAGTGGAAAGACAATGACAGCCGGCTGTATCGCAGGGATCCTTCCACCTATGAGTACGGAAGAAAGTATGGAGGTAACGAAAATCTACAGTGTTATGGGGATGGTAAATGAAAAACAGCCGCTGATCCGGAAGAGACCGTTCAGAAACGTGCATCATACAGCAACAAGGGCGGCACTGATCGGAGGAGGGATGATTCCAAGACCCGGGGAGATCAGTCTGGCACATCAGGGTGTCCTCTTTTTAGATGAACTCCCTGAATTTAAAAAAGGTGTCCTTGAGGTGCTGAGACAGCCGTTGGAGCAGCATTGCATTCGTATTACAAGAAATTATGGCACATATACCTTTCCGGCAGATTTTATGCTGGTGGCGGCAATGAATCCCTGTCCGTGCGGGTGCTATCCGAATCTGGAACGATGTACCTGTACGCCTGCACAGATCCAGGCTTATCTCGGAAAGATCAGCCAGCCCTTTTTAGACCGGATCGATCTGTGTGTGGAGGCAGGGAGAGTTGATTATGAGAATCTGACAGAACAGAAAAAAGGAGAAGCATCAGCGGAGATCAGGATGCGGGTCTGCAGGGTGAGAAATCTTCAGAAAGAGCGGTATGAAGGGAAGAAGATCAGAAGAAATACACAGCTTGAGGGGGAGCTGCTGAAAAAATACTGTGCATTGGGAACCAAAGAAGAAGCTATGATGCGTCAGGCATTTGAACGGTTCAGCCTGACGGCAAGATCCTATCACCGGATTCTGCGGGTGGCAAGAACGATCGCAGATCTGGATGGCAGGGAAAAAATCAGCGAGGAACATCTGAGTGAAGCTTTAGGATATCGCATGGTTGACAAAAAATACTGGGGCAGATAGAAGGCAGAGAAAAGGGAAGAGAACCTGTGCGGAAAGCGGAATGGAACGAGAAAGAAAATAGAAAGAAATCAGAAAGAACAATAAAAAGAACAATAAAAAAGAACAAAAGAAAGGAGCAGGGATATGGGACAAGAAAAATATGAGGTATGGTTTGCAGGGATACGGGGACTTGGTGCAAGAAAAAAATATTTGCTTCATGAAGCTCTGAAATCGTGCAGAAATGCATATTATATAGAAGAAACGCAGTTGAAAAAATTCCCTTTCCTGACAGAAAAGGACTGTCAGGAAATCCGGCAGGCACAAAAGAGGAAAGATCCGGAGAAAATCTGCGAGGAAATGAAGAAAAAAGGAATCCGTATAATCCCGTATTATTCAGAAAAATATCCCCCAAAATTACTTCAGCTTGCGGACTTTCCATTTGCATTATTCGTGAAAGGAAAACTTCCGGGAAAAGATACTGAGAAGGCAGCGATCATAGGAGCGAGGAACTGCACCGCTTACGGAGAAAAATATGCAGTAGAATATGGAAGAAAGCTGGCACAGGCAGGAGTCGATGTCATCAGCGGGCTGGCAAGAGGAATTGATGGAATGGGCCATCTTGGTGCGTTGATGGAAAAGGGGAAAACGTTTGCAGTTCTGGGCTGTGGTGTGGATATCTGTTACCCGAGAGAACATATTGGGCTGTATATGGATATTCTGGAGCAGGGAGGTGGGATCTTGTCTGAATTTCCACCCGGTACGCCGCCGCTGGCTGTCAATTTCCCGCTCAGGAACCGGATCATCAGTGGTCTGTCTGATGTGATCCTTATCATGGAGGCAAGAGAACGAAGTGGTTCACTCATCACAGCCGACCTGGCACTGGAACAGGGGAAGGAGGTTTATGCTCTGCCCGGACCGGTAGACAGTCCGCTCAGTACCGGCTGTAACCGGCTGATCCAACAGGGGGCCGGTGTACTCCTGTCAGCCGAAAACCTGCTGAATGAATGGGGAATTATGCCGGATAATTTGTGCAGAAAGACGGAGATAAAACCCGATAAAAATAAAAAAACGCTTGAAAGTGAAGATGAATTGGTGTATAGTTGTGTCGGTCTGTATCCAAAGAATGTGGAACATTTAGTGCTGGAGACAGGACTGGAAATCAGGAAACTGATGCGTGTTCTGGTATCTTTGGAGTTACAGGGATATATAAAAGAAGTTTCAAAGAATTATTATATCAGAAGGTAGAAGAAAGAATACTTCTGCCGGATGGAGGAAGTAGATTTATGGCACATTATCTTGTAATCGTGGAGTCTCCTGCAAAGGTAAAGACAATTAAGAAATTCCTTGGAAGTAATTATACCGTGACGGCTTCTCAGGGACATGTAAGGGATCTTCCGAAAAGTCAGCTTGGAATTGACGTAGACAATGACTACGAACCAAAATATATTACAATCCGTGGGAAAGGAGATATCCTTGCAACGCTCAGAAAAGAAGCAAAAAAGTCAGATAAAGTCTTTCTTGCAACCGACCCTGACCGTGAGGGAGAAGCTATTTCGTGGCATCTTGCCACAGCATTGAAGCTGGACGAAAAGAAGATGCGGCGTATCACATTTAACGAGATTACGAAAAATGCAGTAAAGGCATCATTGAAAAATCCAAGAGATATTGATATGAACCTGGTAGATGCCCAGCAGGCAAGAAGAGAGCTGGACCGTATGGTGGGATATAAGATCAGTCCGCTGCTCTGGGCGAAAGTGAAAAGAGGTCTGAGTGCAGGAAGAGTCCAGTCAGTGACACTTCGCATTATTGCAGACCGTGAAGCAGAGATCGATGCATTTATTCCTGAAGAATACTGGTCGCTGGAGGCAGTTCTTAAGGTAAAAGGCGAAAGACGTCCACTGACGGCAAAGTTCTACGGAACTGAGAAAGAAAAAATGACGATCCATTCTAAAAAGGAAATGGATGAGATTCTGAAAGCTCTGGAAAATGCAGAGTTTCAGATTACGGATATTAAAAAGAGTGAGCGGATCCGCAAGGCACCGTTACCGTTTACGACCAGTACCTTGCAGCAGGAGGCAGCAAAGGCTCTGAATTTTGGAACGCAGAAGACGATGCGTATTGCACAGCAATTATACGAAGGTGTGGATATCAAGGGCAGTGGAACCGTAGGTATCATTACCTATCTGCGTACGGATTCGACACGTATTTCAGATGAGGCAGATGCTGCAGCAAGAGGATATATCGGTTCGGTTTACGGAGCGGAATATGTGGCTGCAGGAAATCAGATCAAAAATGATGGAAAGAAGATCCAGGATGCCCATGAAGCAATCCGTCCGACTGATATTTCCAGGACACCGGCGGCAATAAAAGAGTCTCTTACGAGAGATCAGTTCCGTCTGTATCAACTGATATGGAAACGTTTTACGGCAAGCCGTATGCAGCCGGCACGTTATGAGACAACGGCGGTTAAGATCGGGGCAGCAGGTTATTGCTTTACCGTTGCAACTTCAAAAGTAGCTTTTGACGGATTCCGCTGCGTCTATACAGAAGCAGAGGAAGAGAAAGAGGAGAGCAATGTTCTTGTCGGAAATCTGAGTATGGATTCAGTACTGACAAGAGAAGAGTTTGAGCCAAAGCAGCATTTTACCCAGCCGCCGGCACATTATACGGAGGCAAGTCTTGTAAAGACACTGGAAGAACTGGGGATTGGACGACCTAGTACTTATGCTCCGACGATCTCTCTGATTCTGGGAAGACGCTATGTGACAAAAGAGGGAAAAAATCTCTACATGACCGAGATCGGGGAAGTTGTCAATAATATGATGAAACAGTCTTTCCCTAGTATTGTGGATGTGCATTTCACAGCAAATATGGAAGGGCTTCTGGATATGGTTGAAGAGGGAAAAGTACCGTGGAAAGAAGTCATCCGTAATTTCTACCCGGATCTGGACGAAGCTGTGCAGAAAGCAGAAAAAGAGCTGGAGAGTGTGAAGATCGAGGATGAGGTGACTGATGTAGTCTGTGAGGAATGTGGACGAAATATGGTCATCAAGTATGGACCGCATGGAAAATTCCTTGCCTGCCCGGGATTCCCGGAATGCAGAAATACGAAGCCGTATCTGGAAAAAATCGGAGTACCATGTCCGATATGCGGAAAAGATGTCGTGATCCGCAAGACGAAAAAGGGAAGAAGATATTACGGCTGTGAGAATAATCCGGAATGTGAATTTATGTCATGGCAGAAGCCGTCGAAAGAAAAGTGTCCACAGTGTGGTGGATATATGGTTGAAAAGGGAAATAAGCTTGTATGTGCAGATGAGCAGTGTGGTTATGTAACAAGTCTGAAAAAAGAGCAGGATCATGCGTAAATTACATTGATGTTTTCAGAATTGTATGATAATATAGACTTGCTTACAAAATTTTTTGCATTTGTATATACAACTTAGAATTGTGGAGGAGACAATGAGCGTACAATTATTGGATAAGACCAGAAAGATTAATAAACTTTTGCATAATAATAATTCCAGCAAAGTAGTGTTTAATGATATCTGTGCCGTCCTGACGGAGATTCTTGACTCCAATGTACTGGTTGTCAGTAAGAAAGGAAAGATTCTGGGAGTCAGCAAGTGTGATCATGTCAGAGAGATTCATGAACTGATCACCGAGGCAGTCGGATCGCATATTGACAGTATGCTCAATGAGCGTCTTTTAAGCGTCCTGTCTACCAAGGAAAATGTAAATCTTGAGACTCTGGGATTTTCTGCTGATGCAGTAGAGGGATGTCAGGCGATCATTACACCGATTGATATTGCGGGAGAAAGACTTGGTACATTATTTATTTATAAGCAGGATGCTACCTATTCCATTGATGATATTATTCTCAGTGAGTATGGCACTGCGGTTGTCGGACTTGAGATGCTTCGTTCAGTGAATGAAGAAAGTGCTGAAGAGACGAGAAAAGAGCATGTTGTCCAGGCTGCGATCAGTACCCTTTCATTTTCAGAACTGGAAGCGATCATCCATATTTTTAAAGAGCTGAACGGAACAGAGGGGATTCTGGTTGCAAGCAAAGTGGCTGACCGTGTAGGAATTACCCGTTCCGTGATCGTGAATGCACTGCGTAAGTTTGAAAGTGCGGGTGTGATCGAGTCCCGGTCTTCCGGTATGAAAGGAACTTACATCAAAGTACTGAACGATTATGTATTTACAGAACTGGAACGGATTGAGAAAGAGCGGATGTATTAGGAAGGAAAGACAGCTATGTATGAGGGAAATCCTGTTGATCTGCAAATGGAAAAAGTGATATCTGCGGATGGAATTTTTGACGACACAACACGAGCCTGCCGGGTATATAAGTATGATATCGAGGACGAATACATTTATCTTGAATTGAAAGAGGATGAACTGACAGCGATTCTGCTGGATGCAAAGTACCGGTGTTATATTTCCACGAAGACGGAACTTCTGTGCTGTTCCGGTGTCGTAAAAGAGAGATACCGGTCAGAGGGAATCAATCTCTTAAAGTTCCGCATTGAGAATGGATTTTATAATATCTACGAAGACCGCCGGGCAACGAGACACATATAAGAAACCCCATAAAAGGCATAAAAGAACGTAAAGAAGAGCTACAGGAAAGAACCTGTGGCTCTTTTCTGGTTGCATAAACCCGGCAGGCTGCATTCGTGCAGGTACGATACAGGAAGGAATCTAAAAAAAATCTAAACTAGGTTGACAAATGGGAAGTGGAGTGCTATTTTATATTCATGGGTTAGCACTCAAGTGAAAAGAGTGCTAATAAGCTGAATATCAAGGAGGAATTACAATGAAATTAGTACCATTAGGTGACAAGATCGTTTTAAAGCAGTTAGAAGCAGAAGAGACTACAAAGTCCGGTATCGTATTACCGGGACAGGCGAAAGAGAAGCCGCAGGAGGCAGAAGTTATCGCTGTAGGACCTGGCGGTAATATTGATGGAAAAGAAGTTGTAATGCAGGTAAAGGTCGGAGATAAAGTTATTTATTCCAAGTATGCCGGAACAGATGTTGAGCTGGATGGCGAGGAATATATCATCGTTAAGCAGAATGATATTCTTGCAATCGTTGAGTAAAGTACATTCAGAGCCGGAGAAATCCTGAGAAGAATGGCGGGCAGATATGAAGAACAGGAACAGATCAGAGAAGCAGAGATAGATGATAGATCGAAAAGAATGAAAAGGAGATGCAGTGAGATGGCAAAGGAAATTAAATATGGCTCAGAAGCCAGAGCAGCACTTGAAAAAGGTGTAAACCAGTTGGCAGATACAGTAAAAGTTACGTTAGGACCAAAAGGAAGAAATGTTGTCCTTGATAAATCTTTCGGAGCACCACTGATCACCAATGACGGTGTTACGATCGCAAAAGAGATCGAGCTGGAAGATGGATTTGAGAATATGGGAGCACAGTTGATCAGAGAGGTTGCATCCAAGACCAATGATGTTGCCGGAGATGGTACTACAACAGCTACGGTACTGGCACAGGCAATGGTCCATGAGGGAATGAAGAACCTGGAGGCCGGAGCAAACCCGATTGTTTTAAGAAAAGGAATGAAGAAGGCAACAGATAAAGCAGTAGAAGCCATCCGTGAGATGAGCAGCAAGGTAAACGGAAAAGAGCAGATCGCAAGAGTTGCAGCCGTATCTTCAGGAGATGATGCAGTTGGACAGATGGTAGCAGATGCGATGGAAAAAGTATCCAACGATGGTGTGATTACGATCGAGGAGTCCAAGACTATGCAGACAGAACTGGATCTTGTAGAAGGTATGCAGTTTGACCGCGGATATATTTCAGCTTATATGGCAACCGATATGGAGAAGATGGAAGCAGTTCTTGATGATCCATATATCCTGATCACAGATAAGAAGATTTCCAATATTCAGGAGATCCTTCCACTTCTGGAGCAGGTTGTACAGTCAGGAGCAAGACTTCTTATCATCGCTGAGGATATCGAAGGTGAAGCTCTTACAACCCTGATCGTGAACAAACTGCGTGGAACATTCAACGTAGTAGCTGTAAAAGCTCCGGGATATGGCGACAGAAGAAAAGAAATGCTGCAGGATATCGCTATCCTGACAGGCGGACAGGTGATCTCAGAAGAGCTTGGATTTGACCTGAAAGAGACGACAATGGATCAGCTTGGCCGTGCAAAATCTGTAAAAGTACAGAAAGAGAATACAGTAATCGTTGATGGTTGTGGAGATAAGAATGCAATCGAAGACCGTGTTGCACAGATCAAGAAAGCTCTTGAAGAGACAACTTCTGAATTTGATAAAGAAAAACTTCAGGAAAGACTTGCAAAACTGGCAGGCGGAGTTGCAGTGATCCGTGTCGGTGCAGCAACAGAGACTGAGATGAAAGAAGCAAAGCTCCGTATGGAGGACGCACTGAATGCCACAAGAGCAGCAGTAGAAGAAGGAATTATCGGTGGAGGCGGTTCAGCGTACATTCACGCTTCCAAAGAAGTTAAGAAGTTTGCTGATGAACTTGAAGGCGATGAGAAGACAGGTGCGAACATCATCCTGAAAGCTCTGGAAGCTCCACTGTATCAGATTGCAAAGAATGCGGGACTTGAGGGTGCAGTTATTGTAAATAAAGTAAGAGAGTCTGAGCCTGGCACAGGATTTGATGCTTATAATGAGAAGTATGTCAATATGGTTGAGAAGGGAATCCTTGATCCTGCAAAGGTAACAAGAAGTGCTCTTCAGAACGCAACAAGTGTTGCATCTACTCTGCTGACAACAGAGTCAGTTGTGGCAACGATCAAAGAAGATGCTCCTGCTATGCCGGCTGGCGGTGCAGGCGGAATGGGTATGATGTAAGCAGTGTTCATCATCCTGTTGAGAACCGGAAAAGAAAATGGGGTGCGGAAATGTGCAGACGTTTCCGCACTTTTTTATTATACAAGTACTTTCGGAATAAAAAGTGCTTTTCGGAGGCAGTTATAAGCAGAAGTTAATAATACTATTTAACATAAATCAACAGGATTGACTTTGTCGAAGTTTTAAAGTTCTTGACAACTGATCTGAATTTAGGTACTATAACAGGTAACAATCACTAATATTTGGATCTTATAAGGAAAGAGAGGTATTTGCATAATGGGAAAAATTATTGGAGAAGGTATTACATTTGATGATGTTCTTCTTGTACCTGCGTATTCGGAAGTAATCCCGAATCAGGTCGATCTTTCAACATATCTGACGAAGAAGATCAGACTGAACATCCCGATGATGAGTGCCGGAATGGATACAGTTACAGAACACCGCATGGCGATCGCAATGGC
>OGZI01003705.1_pt1 | contig 10390 bp, 20 predicted proteins | sample 1576711 | NCBI WGS metagenome assembly OGZI01 (sample SAMEA3541482, study PRJEB24748) | human gut metagenome | biome: human gut; feature: human-associated habitat; material: faeces | place: China | collected 2012
TTGAGGCTGCTCATACAATCTCCTGCTGAGGGAAAGAAAAGCCCCGCCTGATTATCACAGGGCGGGGCTGCTGTTACGCGGCGCATTCCTTGTCCTGCGCTTCGATCTTGCGCTGCCGTTCCCGGTAGGCGGCGTAGATGGCCTCACTGGCCGGGTGGTTTTCGGGGATGCCGAGCCGGGTTGCCGCCTCCTTGAGCGCGGTTACGCTTTCCGCCGCTTCAAAGGCGGCGATCACGGCGTCCAGCGGCACGAATTCGGGCGGGGTTCCGGCTTCGGCCTCGACCTTGGCCTCGATTTCCCGGCGCTTCTTGCCGAACATGTTCTTGACCGCCTCGTAGTCCGGGTGTTCCTCAGTAATCCGATGGCGGTTGTAACAGGCGACGAACCCCGTACCGTCCCGCACTTCGCTCAACTCCTTGGCGAGGGCGGCGAGATCCACGCGCTCGGGCTTGGACTGCGGGGCGGGCTCGGGGGCGTTACGCCGGGGCGGTTCCCGGTCGTCGTCCCGCCTCCATGCGCCTTCCCCGTCGTCATCGTCGTCGGCCACCACGCCGACCAACGCCGAAAGGGAATAGCGCCGGGCGTAGGTGATGGCGCTGCCCATTGACTGCACAGTGTTCTTGGAGCCTGTATTGTCGTATGGCATCCTGCATTCCGATGCCAGCCATTGCCCCGACTCGTGCATCAACATGGTCCTGACGTGCGCGACTCCCTCAGTAGGGAGGACAATCTGCGCGATGGAAAGGCCGTGCTTCGGGAGCACCTTGCGGACGGCATCGATCATCGCCGTCAAGTCAGCGTATTTACGCGAGAGCTTCCCCTTTTCCCCGATGGCTGCCGTAGCGTTCTTTTCTGCGGGCTCAAGCTCTCCCTGCGCGGCGGCAAGGGCCTTTGCCAGTTCGTTGATCTGTTCGCTATGGGTATCGCACATATACTTACTCCCCGCCTTCTTCCGTTTCCGTGTGCTTGCGCCGGTTCCGCGCAAAGGCGGCATTGCCCGCCGCGATCATGAGTTCCTCGTCCGTCCAGTCCCCATCAAGTTCGGGGTAAGCGTCGTCCGTCCAGTTCATCACGGATCTCCTGCAATTCATTGGCGATGGCCAGCAACCTTCTTCTCATTGCCAAATCCAGTTTTTGTCGGGCGCTCAGGTGTCCCGCCTCATTGTTGCATGAGGCACAGGCAAGGGTCAGGTTCCGCAAGCTGTCCAGCCCGTTTCCGGCAAGCGGCACGATATGTTCCACGGTTGCCGTCTCGGGGGTCAGGACCCGCCCGCAGTACATGCAGACCCAACCGTCCCTTTCCGCGATGGAACGGATCAACAGGTTACGCTCGCGGGCATTTCGGGGCCTCCGCTCACGTTTTCCCCCGCCCTCCCACTTCCGCTGATCAAGAAAGGCGTTGAAAGCATCCTGCGCCCCGTTGATTCCTTTTGTGATTTCGCCGTCTTTGTTCCTGTAGAGCACGGCGATTCCGAGTTGTGTCGTAAAGCGGATGACTTCATAGTCATTCGTCGTGGCAAGCACCTCGGAACCATGAGCGAAGAGCCAATCTGAAAAACGCCGCAGCATTTTTTCGTTCATTGCCCCGCCTCCATGACGAGCGGCGTCATCTGTTCAAAGAGTTCCCGATCCTGCCGCTCAAAATACCCCGTGAGAAGAAAACAGAGAGCGACGATAAGCGCCGCCAGCCACGGGCGGCTCCAAAAGTTGAAGTTGAGGAGTACCGCCCATAGCCGTTTCCAGATGTCAAAGTTCATGCGGCCGCCTCCAGCCGTTCAAGAACAGCGTCGATTCCGCCGTCCTCGTCGATGAACTGGCAGTTGGTGATGGGCCGCGTGGGGACGAGTTCCCCATCATCCCATTCCGCCGCCCGGAGGCTCCAGCCCTCCCGTGTCGCCTTGAGGAACGACATCACGGCTGCGGGTGAATTGAAAAAGTGTCTGACCGTTCCGCCGTAGAGCGAATTCCCGGTTTCGATGCAGAAGAATGTGGTGGTCATGCGACCCTCCTTGCGTTGAGCTTTTCAATCCACAGGCCGACGACTTCGGCATCGGAGACATGCCCGGCGCGTATATCATCATAGAGCGCGATGAGTTCCGCCGCGTCGCATTCCCCGCCGCATTCCGGGCAGGTGAACAGGCCGTTTTCATAGGTGAGGCTATGCCGTTCCCCCTGCTCAAGGCAGTTGGGGCAGGGGAAATGCTCCCGGCTCAGGGCCGTGTCGCGTGCCAGCCGCGCGGCAAGGTTCTCTTCCGCGTCGCGCTCAATGGCGCGCATGATGCAGTCTTCTGGGTGATAGCAGGTTCCAAAAGCCCCTTCACGTCCGCAGTTCGTGCCGTAACACATAGAAATACCCTCGTTTTGATGTTTGGCTTGGCGTCCCAAACCCAATGAAAAAGCCCGGTTGGTTCCGGGCTTTTCGATGGGGCTAGGCGTGAAAAAAGGCGGCTCTTTCGAGTCGCCTTGATTCGGTCAACGTGTTGTGCGGGTTAGGAGTGCTTGCGCTTCCTCGTGCCCAAATAAATTCCATAGCCTGTTGCGGCAATAATGACCGCCAACCAGATGATCCAACCTGTCATTCGTCACCTCCAAGAAAGTGGCAGAGGACTATGGCTCCCAAGAAGGAAACTACACCTACAGCCGCTCCCCACGGTTTGTCTCCAAATACGCTTACGGCAATACTGGCAACCGTGCAGTTGAAGAGGAAATCGGCAAGTTTCGATATCGTTTGCTTGTTCATTCCCCACCTCTCATTCCAAGATAGCCATTTCCCCGGCATGTGTCGAGGGGCTGAGTTTCAGGTTTACTCCCCTGCTTTCGCACTCGGTCGCCGCGCGGCCTGATTTCTGGGGCCAACCCCGCAGGGCTACTGTCCTTGCCTCCGGCTGTTCCGTTGGCAAAGACAGAATGCTACACTATATATCTTTCGTCAACTCTTTTGCTACATATTTTTACAAAAAAATAGGCCACCAGATTATGCCGATGGCCTGAAATGTAGCGAACTCCCTAGATCGTTATTCAGGGTTTATCGTGTCTGCCTGTCCCCATAAGATAAGGAGTTCTTGCGCGGGGTTCCTCCCTAGAGCATGACACATTGCACAAAAATCCCCCAGACGAAGCCGCAAAGGTTCTCCTGTGTTTGTTCTAGGTATGCGTAATGAATTTATTTTTACCCTACTATTTTTTGCTTCTGGGAAAGCTCGTTTTCCCCATTCTGCTTCTGTGATGCCCTCTTCTTGACGTATTTTATCCAAATACGCGATGGCTTTTCTCTCGATATCCACGATGCTGTCATCCTTCATAGCGCACCTCCTTTGGATACAGAATACCATACCAAGTTCGGTGCGAGTGTTTTCTAACGGAATTCTTGACTCGCTGAACTATGTATCGTAAAAGCAAGACGACAGCAACCGGTGACGACTTGTCACCGATTGGAGGCTCTTCGACAACCAGCCCCGAGGAACCCGCTCCCGACGCCGCGCCCGGACGTGAACAACGCCGACCGCCGCCGGGGGAACAGGGGGAGGGATGCCCGATAGGATCGGGCCGCGCTTGTGACGCCGTTTTCGAGCTGGGCGCGAAACCTTGCGTTGGGTATGAAAAAGGCTCCTCGGAAACGAGGAGCCTTTTCTGCCGGAGCAACTAACTACGGATAGAGCTACTTTTCTGAGTGGCGGTGATGTAATTCATCATTGTTTTCTTTTTCGTGTCTATTCTTTTCTAAGAACGCAGAAACAATACCGATGAGCGTACCTCCTGTTAAAAGAGTACCAACAACGGAATGCCCTGCGTAAACAAGAAACCCTCCAATAAGAACTACTCCTGAAGCCAATGTCCAAGCCATCCACTGAGAACGTTGTATCTCCTTACGTTCATTAACAGAGTCTTTAGCATAGGCTTCTGTCATTAGGGCTTCCATCTTATGCCTGTGTGCTTGCTCTTTTTCTGCCATAGCCAGAATACGTTCACCTGCACCAGGGGTAGTGTGATCATAGGCTTCGAAAGTAGCAGGATCTGGGAGTGGGCCAGAATAGGTCGCTATAGCAAGATGTCTTTCTGCCTTAATAACTTTTGGTTTAGTGGATGGCGTATTGGGGGCCGATCTACTTTTTGTCATGCTCGTACTTCTTCATGGAAAAAGCGATATCGTTTCCTACGTTTCTAAAACAAGCTCTAAGCGACTCAGTATCAGAACGATTGGCCAGTCTGGATCTTGCCTCAACGATTCGCTTCTTTGAGCATGTATTTCCCCGGGACGTTACATTCAGCAGGTTCCCGAATGAACACCATAACCTGCCTAAAAAACGTGACATAATTTACCCTCCCAAGGAGGATTAATACTCCTTTTGGTATTAATTACGCTATGGCAAGCAGAATCGTCAATGTCTTTCCCGTTGTCCGTCTATGAGACTAGGCATGGAACCCCCGGCGGAGCCAATCCCCGCCGGGGCGTGCACATCCATACGTTTCAGGTCCCGCATGGTTCGGGGCGACGGGTGTTCGCCGCCCCTTTCATGTGAGGCCGTCAGTCCACAGGGGCAAGCCTGTAGCCGAGTTCCCGCACCATCACGTTGAGCGGGGTGGAGTCGCCCGTGGTTTCGATGATGGCCATGAACGTCTCGACGCCGAGCTTTGCGCCGGGGTCAAGCGGATTGGTTTCCCTGAGCAGGGTCGAGTAGGGCTTGCCGATGGCGATAGCAACGGATTTTGCGGGCATCTTGCCTTGCGTCACGAGTTCGTGGACGGCCTTGACGACTTTGTTCATATGTTTGTCCTGAAAAAGCCGGATGATTCCGGGTTCGATTGTATTTCATGAAAATTTTTACGGGATAATACCCGTCTGCATTACTGTTGCAGCTCTGCCGAGCCGGGGGATTAGTCACCTCTCCCCGCGCTGATTGGGTATTCATCATACCGTCTACGCCCGCCGACCCTGCGCGGCTTGTATCGCAGCTCCGGGGAATGCCGGGCACCGTGGGGAGGTAAGGAGGGGGAACCTTCACGGCGTTTCCCGGCACTCCACGGAACTGCGAGGACGGCGGGGATGTTCCCGGACGTCGTGAAAATAGTATTACGCTGACGCAATAATGCGGTCAAGTAAAAATATTGCGTTGAAGTAATTTAAGGGGTACAAAAAATACCGCCGACACCACGAAGGGATCGGCGGTCACGCCCGGCAGGGTAAAACAAAGCCCCTCACGAGGAGGGGCAGGGAGGGAAATGAAATATTTTGTTCTAGCCCTAATCATGTCCTTCCGTTTTCACTGCATTGGTGAGTTCATCTGTATTCCAAAAAAATAAAAAGTAGATTCTCTTGGCATTCCGGCTGGGGTATCAGGCCACTCTCATGCAGGGGAATACGTCTTTGATGAAGGAGCGGAAAAATTGACCTTTTGAAGCAGCGGCAAGAAGCGACCTGTACAGGCTTGGGCTTACCCCCTTGTATTGATATGTGCCTCCACTGATAAACGTTATTTCGAGAATGGAATGATCGGGATCATACCCTACAGAACGGAGATTAGACGATGAAACAGGTACATGATTCATATGAAACAGTCCTCCAAAGTAAAGATGAAATACGAAAAAGGTTCGCAGCATACGATTTCCGCGATACGGTTGGGCATCCGTTGTTGCTTTGTGCGGATTTTGATTCGCTGGTGAATTCCTACTGTCTTCTTGCAACGCACAGGAATGATTTTGAAATCGTTATGGAGATATTTAAGGCTCTTGCAAGACTCTCCAGTGAGTCTCTCAACATACCAGCTATTCTCTCACATACTCTTTATGCGGAAGCAGAACGGCGTGGAGCGGACATGTATTTGTTGTCCGCAATTGGCAGCTGGGGCGATACACAGACAGACGATGAAGTCCTTGCCATGACAAAAAGCGTCAACTTGGATCTGATGGCTCAAGAAACCGCTTCCCGTCGTAAAAACGAAGGATAGAATTTCTCCCCGCTCCGGCGGGGATTTTCATTTCTTCACGAGCTTGAGGAAGGGCTTATTCACGAAGCTAGCTTGTTCTTTTCAGGAAGTTTTTGAGTATCCACGCCGCTCTGGGCGCGAAGGCTTTCAAGGTGGCCTTCCCACTTTATTCTATAGGCCTTGAGTTCCTCAACTTGTGCCTTTAACTCGATATTTTCTTTTTCAAGTTCAAGGTTCCGTTTGTAGATATCTTGGAGCTGGTTTGTCTCCGTAGAAACATCTGAAGGGAGGAGGATTTTTGCTTTCAAGATGTTGAAGGGTTGGACGAGGCTTTCCATTTTGGGAATGTTTTTACCGTTGAGCCAACGCCAGAACGTTGGAGGCTGGACGCCAAGAGAGCGAGCAGCCCGATCCTTATTCCCGCCGAAGAGCGTGTCCGTATACTCTGCCAGAATTCTGATGATGTCTTGTTCTAAGCTCATGGGAGTAGCCTACCAGTAAATTTCTAGGACGCAATTTCATGGGCGTATGGGATTGCTTTTTAAATTGCGCTAGCGTAATAAAAGAAACATGGAAAATATCACTGAAGAAATTCGCGCTTTTTTGAGTACGACCGGCCTCCCCCAGTGCGTTCTTGCCAAGGAGGCGGGTGTTTCTGCGGCAACTATCAGCAGAATTTGGAAAAAGAAGCAGCATGAGATGATTGAGTCTCGGGCAAAAAACATCCGTGCGGCGATGTCGCGCTTGTTGCTTACAGCCGCCCCCAACACTCCCACCGCACCCGAAGAGGCAAGCCATGAACTGGCCTGAAGCCATTGTCGTTATCGCTAGTATCGCAGGGAGTTGTTTTATCCTCTGGTGCTACCTCAGAAGCGAATAGCCCCTCCGCGCACCGCCGAGCCACGGCTTCTGGAGTCGGGTACTCCGCGACGCGGTATGCCCGCCAGTGCGGGCGCGGCTGGCCGGGGATCAGGATACGGACGCGCCAGACGGGGCCGCGCAGTGTGATGAGCAGATGGACTGTAGGTACAGGCATGGGTTCCGAACCTTTTTCAGCCATCTTATCGGAACGCAACAGGCCGTAAAGTTGAAAACTTCAGAGGAAAAGCAGGATGGCCGACTACAAGAACATGACTGCGATCGAGGCGCTTCGGGAAGCCAAGGACGCCAGCGGCATGACCGCCGAAAGCATAGCGCAGGGAGTGGGCATCACCGCGACGCATTTGCGCCGCTATCTTGATCCCAATGACAACTACGCGCCGAGCCTGCACGTCATCCCCGTTTTGTGCAGGGTGATGCGGAATACAATCCTCCTCCAGTGGCTCGAAGCGCAAATTGTAGCTGATGACACTCCGGTGACGCCTGCCGCGACGCGCGCGGATGTGCTGACGGCGGTGGCGCGTGCGGGTTCGGCCCTTGGCGAGGTGCAGCGGATCGTCGCCGAGGCGCAGGTGCTTTATCCGAGTACGGCGCGGGAGATCCGTTCCGGGCTTGGGGACGTGATCGCGGCGTGCCGGAGCGCGCAGGCCGGGCTGCAACCACTGGCGGAACGGAGGGATCGGGATGTGGTTCTGGCCAGCCTGTCGGACGGAGAGCAGGCGCCACCGGTGGCGATGCCCGAGCCACTGACGGGAGAGTGCCGCAAGCCGTGGTGGAAGGTGTGGAGGTAATGATGAGCGTCGTACCGAAAAATCCGTACGAAAATACTTCGCATGGAACGCGCTGTTTCCGGGCAGGGAAAAAAGAACTGGGATAACCTCTCTTCAAAAAGAAGGAGGAGGAGCCGATGAGCGGGCTGCGAATTTTTCAGAACAGGGAGTTTGGGGCCGTGCGCGTGATCGAGTACGGAGGCGAGCCGTGGTTTGTGGCGCGGGATGTATGCGCCGTCCTCGGAACGGAGACGCGGGATCTGCCGGACATTCTGGAGCACGACGAGCAACGCCCTATTGTCGATATTATCCACACTCTGAATGATTCCACAGGATTGCGACGCGATAGCCGTATCATTTCAGAACCGGGCCTGTACTCGCTCGTCCTCCGGTCCCGCAAGCCGGAGGCCAAGGCGTTCAAACGCTGGATCGTGCATGAGGTTATTCCGTCCATCCGCAGGACGGGCGGCTACGGTGCCCCGGCGCTTCCGAACTTCAGGAATCCGGCGGAGGCGGCGCGGGCGTGGGCGGACAAGGAGGAGCAGCGGCTTCTTGAAGAGCAGAAGCGTCTCGCGCTGGAGCAGAGGATGGAGGAAGTGAAGCCCAAGGTCGTCTTCGCCGAGTCCATCGAGGTCGCCAAAACCAGTATCTCCGTCGGGGAAATGGCGAAGCTCATCAAGCAGGCCACGGGCTACGACATCGGGCAGAACCGCTTTTTCGAGTGGCTCAGGAACAGGGGCTACCTGCACAAGGATGGTTCCCAGACCAACATGCCTACCCAGAGAAGCATGGATGCCGGATGGATGGAGATCAAGGAGGGCACCCGCATCGGAAGCAGTGGGGAAAGCCGCATCACCCGCACGCCGAAAATCACGGGCAAGGGGCAAATCTACTTCATCAACCTGTTCAAGAAAATGGAGGAGTCATGATCATCCGCTGCCGCCACCGTATTCCTTCACCCGAGGCCGTGGGGTTCCTCACGGCGGAAGGGCTCAGGGAAGCCGCCGCGCAATATCCGCATTTGCGGCCCTGCAAGAAGCATAGCTGGAACTGGCTGTATCGGAAGGCCTGCGCGAAGTGTGGAGATAGAATTGAAGTGCCGCTTGAAGGTTCGGCACGCGAACACGAAAAAGGCCCGCTGTGGAGCAACGGGCCAAGAGGGGAAAAGATGATGCAAGTTCATCAAAACGTTGGAGACAGTATGCCCGCAACCGGGCCTGCCGTCAAGGGAAAGGTGTGAATATGGGCGGCTATTTCAAGGTCTGGCGCAAGATTGAGGACTCGAAGTCGTGGAGCCGGGGCGCGCTGTATCGTGGGCTGATGATCACCCTTCTCCAGAAGGCGAACTGGAAGCAAGGATACTTTCACGGGCAGGAAATCCTGCCGGGTCAGCTTGCCTGTTCCGGGGCTTCGCTGGCGAGCGAGCTTGACCTGTCGCGGTATCAGGTGATGCGGATGCTGGCGACGCTTGAGGACGACGGCTTCATCTCGCGCAAGACTTTCGGAAAAGTATGCACGTTGATTACCGTCGTGAATTGGCAGTTATACCAGTCTGCTACGGAAGAGGCCGCACAGCAGCCGCACAACGAGCGCACAAGCAGCGCACAGGTTCCGCACACGATAGAAGAAGGGAAGAAAGCAAGAAAAGAAATCCCTTCTGCATCCGCCGATGCAGCGGAGGAGGCTTCCCTTTCGGGAAAGGAAAGGCGGGAAGACACGGTTCCAGCTTCCGCACACGTTACGAACAACGCCCCCAGAGCTGCCGCACCCGCTACCGGGGAAGGGCCCGCACCTGAACCGGCGTATCGGACGGCGACCAAACGTGTCCTCACGGGGCAGCGGCTGGCGTGGTTCAACCGCGTGTGGGACGCCTTCGGCTACAAGCGCAACAAGGCCGAGGCCGCGGACGCCTTTCTGGACATCAAAGGACTATCCGAGTCCCTTGTGTCTGTTATTTGCCGGGCGGCCCAACAGGAAGCGGCGCGCAGGCCCGACCTTGTGGCGCGGGGCAAGACGCCGAAGATGCTGACCGGGTGGCTGTCCGGGCGGCGATGGGAGGACGAGGCGGACGCACCGCCCCCGCTTGTGCCGGTTGCGGCCCGTGGCCCTCTGCTTGGCGATTCCGTCATCGACGTGCCGACGCAGGCGCAGCGCGAGGAAGGCTGGAAGGCGGGCTTGTCGTTCATGGAGAAATGGCGGCATGGCGAGAGGCCGGACAATCAGGCCGGACAGTTTGACCGCCGGAAGCCGCTGCCCATCCCGGCGAACTTTGGGCGCGTCCTGCAACGGGCGCTGTAGGGGGAAAAGATGAGTGAATTGACGGCGGAAGACTTGCCTTGGCCCCTGCGTTCCTTTGCAGCCCGTTTCGGCATGGCGCCCGTTTCCAATTTGGTTGAGCGTTTCGGCGGCAATATCATTTTTGTCTCCAAGAGACTTGAAGGAAAGCACTATGGGCAGCTTTGTGACGCGCTCGGATGCGAATCCGCAGGAAACTTATGCCGGTATTTCGGGGGCCAAACGCTATACGTCCCAAGTTTCAAAAGGCTGAAAACGGGCAGGCGCAACGCGGCATTGGTCGCCGAGCGTGACGATTTGGCAAAAGGCGGCATGGGAGAGCGCGATCTCGTCCGTGTTCTCTCCCGGAGGTACGATCTGTCCGAGCGGCAGGTGTGGCGTATCCTGAAGCAGTCGTGGACAGTGGACGCCCCGGAGGTAGCGCAATGAGTTGGAACGGTTTCAATGAGATTGCCCCTGTCGTCCGGAGCGCACAGGCGAAGAAGCGGCCCCCGTGCCCTCCCGAGTCGGAAGAGCAGAAAG
>OGZI01003706.1_pt1 | contig 10384 bp, 9 predicted proteins | sample 1576711 | NCBI WGS metagenome assembly OGZI01 (sample SAMEA3541482, study PRJEB24748) | human gut metagenome | biome: human gut; feature: human-associated habitat; material: faeces | place: China | collected 2012
CGCCAAGATAGCCGGAATAATAGCCGTTTACCACAACGGCGGCAGGGTCAGCCTGTTTAATTTCTTCCATGCGGCTTCTGTCCTCCGGGTAGAGAATATCGCCCATTTCAAGGTGGAAATATTCAGCGTTCCAAGAACGTCCCGTTTTCCAAAACGCCACCCAAGCGATACCGTCCCTTAATTCTTCTTGATAGTCCTTTACGGTGTCCCGTAAACTTGCCATGTGTAACCTCCTTTCTTCGGTTTCAGAGGGTAAAACCCTCCATAAAACAGAGGGTTTGGGAAACTTCCCAACAAGCAAAAATCCCCGCCGTTCTCGGTAGAGAAAGCAGGGATTTTACGGAAAAGGGTACTCTTTTCCTATGCTTGCTATTCAGTTATTTCTTCTTCGGAAGCGCCACCCTGTAATTGACGTATTTCCCGCCTGTGTCAGCCAATACGATAGTTCCGTCATAGGTTTTGCCCGTCTTTGGGGAATAGAGCTTTTTCACATTTACCTTGCCGGATTGTAAGAGTGCAGCGGCAATTTTCGGGGTAAAGGTTACTTTTCGTTCTTCAAAGAAACGGTCATTTTTCCACATGGTAAAGCTACATTCCCTATTGCTGCAATAGTAGTTTTTCTTTCCCTCATAGACAGGAGAACCGCAGCGGGGACATTTCCAAAGCTCCGGCTTTTCCTCTTTGAAACGCCCCTTGTCAGCTTCGAAAAGAAACGGATAGGTCTTTACCAGTTCCCGCGCCATATCCTCGATACCCTCCATAAATGCGGCGGGGTCTGCCTTGCCCTTTGCAATCTGTGTCAGATTGTTTTCCCATTCTGCGGTAAGCTGCGGGCTTGTCAAGGTGTCCGGCAGGACGCACACAAGGTTGATACCGTCCTTTGTGGGAAGTAGCTGCTTGCCTTTTCGCTCCACAAAGCCGCCCTTTACCAGTTTTTCAATGACGGCGGCGCGGGTGGCGGGAGTTCCAAGTCCTTTGCGTTCTGCGTCCGGGTCGGTGTCCTCACTTCCGGTGCGTTCCATAGCAGAGAGCAGCGACGCTTCGTTGTGGGGCTTTGGCGGTGTTGTGTCATGCTCCGTTACCGTTGCCGCCGGATTTTCAAAGGTCTGTCCCTCGGTAAACTGTGGCAGGGTATTTTCTATGTCGCTGTCTGCGTCGTCCGTTTCGGGCTTGTTCTTTAAGGCTGTCCTGTATTTTCGGTCAATCTCTTTCCACCCGTCGAACAGTACCGTTTTTCCCCTTGCGGTAAAGGACTGTCCGGCACATTCAAAGATTGCCGTAACCGCTTCAAAGGTATGCGGTGCAGCGGTCGCCATAAGTAGACGCGTCCCGGCAAGGGTAAGGATATTCCTTTCGCTTTCCGGCAGCGCGGCAAGGTCAGTCTTTGCAAGCTCCATAGTCGGGATAATGGCATGGTGGTCTGATACCTTTTTACTGTTCAGAACCTTTCCAAGCTCCGGCGTGAAGTCTTTTCCCGCCATAAAAGAAAACTTTCCACAAAGCAGTTTGATAATGCCCGCCGCTGTGTCGTCCATGTCGTCGGTCAGAAATGCGCTGTCGGTTCTCGGATAAGTAAGAAGTCTTTTTTCATACAGGGCTTGTGCAAGGTCAAGGGTCTGCTTTGCCGTATATCCGAACAGGCGGTTTGCTTCCCTCTGTAAAGAAGTAAGGTCAAAGAGCTTTGGCGGGGCTGCGGTCTTTTTCTCTTTCACAAGGGAAGTACAGACTGCTTTTGACGCTTCGCAAGTCGTTTTTAATGCGTCGGCTTCTGCCTTATCTGAAATTCTTTCACTTGCAGCTTCCGCGCCGGATAAGGTAAGGCGAACATGATAGTATTTTTCTTTCTTAAATGTGGTAATCGCTGCGTCCCGGTCAACAAGCATTTTTAAGGTCGGGGTCTGTACGCGTCCCACGTTCAAGGTGTGGTTGTAAAGGACAGAGAAAAGGCGGGTGGCGTTGATACCGATAAGCCAGTCAGCCTTTGCCCTGCATAATGCGGAAGCAAAGAGCGCGTCGTATTCTTCGCCGTTCTTCAGACGGGAAAATCCCTCTTTGATTGCGCTGTCCTCCATAGAAGAAATCCAAAGGCGGCGCATAGGTTTCTTGCAGCCCGCCATTTCATAGACAAAACGGAAAATGAGTTCTCCCTCGCGCCCTGCGTCGCAGGCATTGATGACTTCGGAAACGTCTGCCCGGTGCATAAGCTCCATTAAGGTTTTGAATTGCTTTTCCTTGTCAGCGGAAACGGTGTACTTCCATTCCTGCGGTAAAATCGGTAAGCTGTCATAGCTCCACTTTTTATATTGTTCCCCGTAGGTGGCAGCTTCCGCAAGCCCTACCAAATGTCCCACGCACCAAGAAACAAGATAGCCGCTTCCTGTGAGAAATCCGTCTTTCTTTTCCTTTGCCCCAAGTACGGCAGCGATTGTCTGTGCCACACTGGGCTTTTCTGCGATAACTAAAATCAATGATAAATCCTCCTTTCGGGTAAAAGAAAAGAGCAGCCATTTCTGGCTACTCTACAAATAAGCTATCTATTGATAGTCTTGAATAAATTTTAAAAATTCATCTCCGTATTTTGTGGTTCTTTTTGCTCTTGCAAGTTCTGTTGAAACAGGTGTATCAAAATCTACAATGCTTATTAAACTGTCTGAACAAAGCTGTCCTGCAATATGTTTTACAAACATTATATCATCTGCAAAGCAAGGAAGTTTCTCAATAATTCCTTTTATCGGGTGTTCTGTTCCACCAATCGTCCGAATTGTTGTTCCACTTCGCTTAATAACCTTTTCATTGTAATTATCTTGTGCGAAATATTTTAGCAACATTATATGACTTAATGTATAACTTCCAAGTAATGACAAGTAAAAAAGTTTTTTATCCGTTGGTATATCTATATTGTTTGCAGAAGAATAAAGTGCATTAGCAAAAAGCTCTTGCTTTTCTTTCTGATATGCTCTCATTGCTCCCATAGTTGCAACTTGAACACAAGAATAGAACGCCTCATCTTGTGCCAATTCATCTATTGAGCGTGGAATTTTTTCTAATATTTCCTCAACTCTTTGCTTCCACTCATTCATTCGTTTATCAGCCACATACCCTTGTGCCAAACTTATATACTCGGCTAAAAAACCACCTCCGGGGAATAATGATACAGCCCCTTTTCCAGTTGCTATTAAAGCGTCTGTTAATTTATTTCCCAATTCATCAGCTCCTTTGCTATATGATAATTATTTTACCACACAAAAAGAAGTTTCTCCACATTTCTTTTCAGCGTTCCGGCTCGGTTTCTTTTTTCTTCTGTACCTGTTTCAGACAGTACCCCACACAAGGGGACTGTCCCTTATAAGGGCAGGAAGCGCAAGCCGGGGGATAAGGAACAGGCGGCGCATTATCACGCCGCCCGTTCGGTTTCTGTATCATCATTTTTTCAAAGGGATTGTCGGTAAACAGGGTCATAGGGTTTCTTCCTCCGTTTCTTCATCTTCGGGAGTTTCCCCGGTATCTGCTTTCGACTCGTCCTCGTCGTAATCCTCAAATTCAAAATCTTCAAGGTCGGTATCGCCCTTTACATTCTGCTTCGGCTTTAGAAACTTAAAGTAGTAGAACGCTGCGCCGCCACCAAGCAGGGCAAAGAGGACTAAGGCAAGCACTACACCGGGATTGCCGCTTTTTTCTTTCGGTTCTTCCGGCTGCTCCGTTGGTGTTGGGGTAGGTTCTTTACCTGTGCAGCCTGTCATACTGGTAACACATACCGGGCAGGACGTGTTTACCTTTCCGGCTTCGCATTTCTCCGTACAGTTACAGATTTCCGGCTTTTTGGCAGCTTCGCCGTTTTCGGTCAGTGCCATAAGGTCGGCTTCGTCCACTTGATTTAGGAAATGTACGGTCTGTTCGCCCTCGGCGGCGCGGTCAATGAGGATATAGAAGTAGTTGCCGCTTTTGGTGGTAACAGTGATAAGCTGCTTATTGCCGCCGTAATCGTCAACCAGTGTTGCGTTTCCCTTTGGGGTAAGGGGCGGCGTTTCCGGTTCTTCCACCACTACATTGCTGTCGTTGGTCGCGTCCTCTGCGGGTGGCTCTGTGGCTGCGCCCTGTGCATAGGCAGGGACAGAAAAACCGCCCATAAGGATAAGGGCGGCACAAAGGGCAGTCATGGTCTTTTTCAGTTTATTCTTCATCTGTATTTTCCTCCTGTTCTTCGTAGTCTGCTGCTTCGGTAACGTGTGCGGCGTTCATGCCGGGAATACCGCTGCCGGACAGCATAGCGTTCAGTTCCTGCGGGGTCAGACGCATAGCTCGTACAAGCTGTACGATTTCAAGGTTTTCCGCTTCGGTTTTCTGCACTTCCAGTCCTTTTAACTTGTTCTGATACTCTGTGATTTTCTCGCGGGTCTTTGCGATTTCCTTATTGATACGGTCGATTTTATTGTTTGCCATAGGTCATTTCTCCTTTCTTTTTTGGACTGCTTTACCAGTTCATCAGCCCGTAGCCTTTGATACATTGATAGTTAAGGTCATAGCTCTTTATCTTGCAGGCGTCGCCGGAATTGCCCTCAACGGTATAGACGCGGCTGCCGTCCCTGCCAAGCACAAGCCCCACATGGTCGGCAACGCCGTCTAAATCCCAATCGAAAAAGATTGCGTCGCCCGGTGCGATATTCTCATAGCCCCGCGCGCCCCATTGTCCCCTTGACTGGAACCAAGGGACGCCCTGCCATTCGCAGCCTGCAAAGCGGGGTTCGCTTTTTCCGGCTTGATTGTAGCACCATGATACAAAACAGGCGCACCATTCCACGCGGCTGTTAAAGCCGTACCAAGACCAGTAAGGGTAGCCGCCCACATTTCCGACTTGCTGCTTTGCAAGTTCCATAAGCTCTTGATTTCCGGGGCGCGTACCGTTTACAAACTCCACGCCGCTTAAATCCTCGGACGGGCTTCCGTCGGGAGAACCGCCGCCAAAAATCAGCGGTTTGTTGCCGCTTGTTTCCAAGTACACATGGAACATTTCAAGCTGCTGTGGCGTAAGAAGTTCCTCCGCAAGCTCGGAAATCGGCTTATATGTCAGTTTCACATTCAAGATGTAATATTCATAAGGGACTTCCTCGGTGGTGGTTTCCCCGGTTTCCGGGTCGGTACTTGTTTCGGTGCGGTAGCGTATTTCCACTTCCTCGGTCAGCGTCAAGGTGTACTGCATGGAAAAGATACGTTCAAGCTCTGCCTGTGCGCTCTGCGGGGTGTAGCTCTGCAAGAGGGCGGTCAAGTAAGACGCAAGTTCGTGGGGGTTATGTCCGATACTGTCAAGGTCATAGCGGTATTCATCATAGCCGGGGTGGGTGTTTTCGATATTGTCAATCTCACTTTGCAGGGCATTTTCCATAGCGGCGTAGTTCTGTTCCGTTGCCACAAGGTCGCTGTCCTCGGACGTGTAGGACGTGCCAAGCACCCCGTTTGTCAAGCCCGAAAACATAGCCCCGCAAGAGGACAGCCCTGCGGAAATCATAATAAAGAGAAGCAGCGCGGCAACTGCAATCAAAATGCCCGCCGGGTGTCTTGCCGCAAATGCGGTGGCTTTCCTCGTTTCCTCGGCGGTTTTCTTTGCCGTCTTTCTTGTGGCTTCTGCTGCGGCTTTTGCCCCTCCTTTCTTTGCCGCCTTTGCATACTGGCGTTTTATCTGCTGTTTCTGCATGAAACGGGAAAGAGGGTTAGAGGTAAGCTGCGGATTGTCGCGCAGGGTCTTGTGATACTGGAAGTTGACGTTTGCCTTAAATGCTGCCTTTTCTGCATTTGCTGCTTCCCGGTAGGGTTTCAGCTTATGGCTGCGGTAGCCCTGTTTTAACTTCCGCGCTCCGTATTTCGCGCCGCGCTCGGCAAGTTCCTCTGATTTATGCGCCCCCTCAACGCCGGAATTGTCCTTTTCAACGGAATGTATCTTGTTATGGACGAAAATCCCTGCTTCCTGTGCAGGGCGGGACAGCGGGTTTCCCTTTTTGCCGCCGGGTATCGGTTTTTCCTGTTCTTCAAAGCGTAAGCGGGTCTTTGCCTTGCCTGCGGCTTCGTCAAAGGTGTGCTTCTTAACCAGTTTCTTTTGCTTTGGGATAGCTGCCTTTGCCGCGTCCAGTCGGTCAGCGGCTTTGTTTGATTTTTCAATATAGCGTTCCAGTTCCGGGGCGGCAAGTTCTTCCTCGGTAAACTGCAAGCGGGAAGATGTTGTTTGTGCGGTGGCTTCCTCCTGTGCCTTGCGTACCGCCTTTTTACTGGATTTGCGGGTCTGTGCGGCTTCGATATGCTCCATGACGCGGTCTGCGGTGGCGGTGTCCCTTGCGGGGACAGCTCCCGGTGCGTGGGGTAACGGGGAAGTTTGGGACGGTAAACCTTGAAGCTGCGTCCCGTCCTGTGTGGTTTGCTGCTCCGGGGACTTTTGAAAATCCGCGTCCTGTTCCCGTTTACTGATACGCTCGGCGGTCTGCTGTGTTTCGTTTACCTCGATAAGCCCGTCGCGGGTCATTTTCTGCGTGATTTTATCGCGGGATTTATATTGCTTCATGGTCTGCACCTCACTTTCCGCTTTCGGAAACTTCCTCCGGCTTCGTTGTCATTACCCTGTAAAGCTCGGTATCTTTCGGGAAGCGGTCTACAAAAGGCAGCACCACATTTCCATAGAAGATAAGCCCCTCGCCCGCTTCGGTGTGGGTAACATACTTCATCTGCTGCGTGGAAATATTAAGCTGCTTTGCAAGGATAGTACGGTCGCCCTGCGCTTGATTGAGCATGAGGACAAAATCGCTGTTTTCAAAGATATTTTCCACCTCGCGGCTTGCCAAAAGGTCTTTGACGTTCTGCGTAATGGCTGTGGGGATACCGCCCCATTTACGGAAACGCTTCCAAATCTCCACGCTGTAAGCGGCGGTCTGTTCCTCTTTTAAGAGCAAGTGAAACTCGTCCATATAGTAGCGGGTGGATTTCTTTTCTGCGCGGTTTATCGTTACCCTGTTCCATGTCTGGTCTTGCACAATGAGCATACCTAACTTTTTAAGCTGCTTCCCAAGCTGCTTTATATCAAAGCAAACAAGGCGGTTAGAAAGTTCCACGTTGGTTCTGTGGTTGAATACGTTAAGGCTGCCGGAAACATACAGCTCCAATGCCGCCGCGATACGGGCAGCTTCCGGCTCCGGCTGTCTTAACAGCTCGTCGTAAAGGTCGCCCAAGATAGGCATTTTTGCCGGGTCGGGGTCTGCAAGGAACGGACGGTACACATTTCTTACAGCCCTGTCAATGACGGTCTTATCGACAGGCTGCAAACCCTCCTTGCCGCCAATGACAAGCTCACAGAGGGAAAGGATAAAATCAGATTTCAAGGCTAACGGGTTGTCGTCCTCGGAATAGTTAAGGTTTATATCCATAGGGTTTACATACTGGGGCTTGCCGTCAATGCCCCTGCCCGTAGGGGAAAGCCGTATCACTTGCCCGTTCAGACGCTGCACAAGGGAAAAATACTCGGCTTCCGGGTCGCAGATGATAATGTCGTCGTCAGTAATGAGGAAAGCATTTGTCATTTCCCTTTTGGCGGCGAAACTCTTACCGCTTCCCGGCGTTCCCAAGATAAGCCCGTTTGGGTTTTTGAGCTGCTTTCTGTCGCAGAGTATCATATTGTTAGAAAGGGCGTTCAAGCCATAGTACAGGGCTTGCCCCGTCTGAAAAAGCTCCTGCGTGATAAAGGGAATGAAAATAGCGGTGCTTGATGTGGTAAGCCCCCGCTGTATCGGGATAAGGTTTTTTCCAATCGGCACACTGGATAAAAGCCCCGCTTCCTGCTGATAGTCAAGGCGTGTCAGGCGGCAGTTGTATTTCTGTGCGATACCCGCCGCAGCGAAAATGTCATTTTCCAGTTTCCGCTTCGTGTCTGCCATGTTTACCACAAGGAATGTAAGGAGAAACATTCGCTCGTTGCGGCTCTGTAAGTCCTGCAACAAGTTCTTTGCTTCGCTGCCAAAGGTGGCAAGGTCGGACGGGATTATATCCATGTCATAGCCGCTTCTAACCGCTTTTTTCTGTTCCTCAATCTTCATCTTGTCAAGGTCTGTGATTTTGCGCTTAATGGTCTTGATTGCTTCCGACTGGTCGATACTGCGGATATGTAAGTTGACGATTACACCTGTTTCCAAGTCCAGTATATCAGCAAGCATACGGTCGTTGAGTTCCGGCGCAAGGATTTCAAGGAAGCTCGCCGCGCCGATTTTACGCCCCATGCGGAAATATCTGCCCTCGCCAAAACGGAAAGAGGACGGGGCGATAAAATCCTTTGTAGACAGCCCCGACGGGGTAAGCCAGTCAAAGGAAAAGGAGAACGGCTCGCCCTCCGGGTGGAATACCCCATGCAGCACCTTTAAGCGTTCATAGCCGGATAAGGGGCGGGCGGTTACGCCAAGCACCTTGAAATTGTTAAGCACGTCGGTTTCGATACGGGAAAGCCTTGACTTTGCAGCCGCCTTGTTATCGGCTTCAACAGTAAAGGTAATGTATTTGTGCTTCACAAGCCCGTTGTTGCCTTTACTAAGCTGATTTTTCAGCATATCCGAATACTCGGTGCGGATAGAGTTAAAAGCGTCCTCCTGTGCGGGGATAGAGATTGCTTTTTCTGCCTGTTCCCGCTGCGTTCCTTGATTGATGAAAGAAAGCTGCACGCTCACGCTCGCGTCAAAGTAGTTGAGGAAATCGCACCAGTTTTCAAAAATGGCGGTCTTATCGTCAGCCTGTGCAAGCTGATAATTGATGTCCTCGAACACGACGCACTTTGAATATCTCTTTTCCGTAACCTTGCAGATACCGTCCGGGTACATGGCAAGGTAGGGAATGGTCTGCTGTGCGGTGTGGGCTTTGCCGTCGCCTTTTGCCTTTCGGATAGCTTCGGCAATCTGTTTCTTTTCGGCGCGGGTCAGCTTACGCCTGTTTCCTGCGGCTTCCCGCGTCTTTTTTGTTTGTCCTTTTGACAATCGCTGATACCTCCTTTTCAAGTTTTCGCTGCTTTTCCAAGACAGCGTATAGGTTTTCGGTTCTGTAAGGTCGCTCCTTTGGGCGGGTAAACTTTGTCTGAATGACATTTCTTACCACCACTTCAAGGGGCTGCCCATGTTTTTCATACATGGCAAGCAGGAAGCAGGGGAGCATGACGACAATCATCGCCATAGCCGCAAGGTTTGTCCCTGCGCTGCCTTTGAGCAAAAAGAAAAGTGGCAGTCCCATAAGAAGTGCCACTAAAAAACAAAGGATTTGCCGCTTTGTCAGATTGAAAGCGACTTTTGTTTTGACTTTGGATAAGTCTTTGGGTACAGGTACATACGCCAAGAAAATACCTCCTTTCTGCCCTTAGTGGGCGTTGAATATGGATTTTGCCAATGTGCCGGATTTGAATAGGGAAAAACAGAGGATAACCGTATAGGCGGCAAGGGAAAATACCGCGCTGTGCAGATTGTCTGCGATTATCATATCGTTTACCAGTACGGCGTAAATACCGACACATATCATAATGAGGAAGCCTTGAAAACCAAGAGCGAACAGCCCTTTTAGGTAGTTGTTCCCAATCTGTCCCCATTCTCTGTTGGTCATGGTCGCAAATGGAATAGGCGATACCGAACAGTAAAGGTAAATCTCTATCATTCTGCCGTAGAGGATAACGGTTATCAGTACGGACATGATTTTCATGCAAAGGCTCACAAGGCTTGTTTCAAGCACAAGTAAGAGCAGTTCGGGGATTTCCATATCTTCAAGCCCCTCCTGCATGGCGGCAAGGGCTTCGGCAACGTCGATATTCGTATCGCCGCCGATAACCCCCGCTGCGCCGGAAACGATATGCTGCGCCATATCAAAGACCGCCATTGTGATGTTGAACGTGTTGGTTACGATAAACACCGCGACAAAGGCTTTGAATATCCACTTAAAGAACATGAATGTTTCTATGTCGTGCATATTGTTCTTTTCCGTTACCATGCTGATTAGCTCGTAGCATAGGACATAGGTAATGACAAGCCCCGCAATCGGGACGATTACATTTTCAGAAAGGGTCTGTATCATGCTGAAAATGTTGGCGTTCCACCCTTGCGGGGTCTGTCCTACCTCGTTTGCGATAGTCCCGACTTTTTCGTTTACGTCCCCGAACATAGTTGACAGATTACCGTTTATCGCTCCGATAAGGATTTCCTTTATCCATTCGTTAATCGCGTCAAGTATGCTCTGCATAGGCAGCTACCCGCGCTTAACCGAACAAGCCGGAAAGCAGAGGTACAAGGATAGTGCCGATAAGGGCAACGCCGCCGCCTGCCATGAGCTGTTTTATCCCCAATTAGGTGTAAAACTCTGCTCGATGGCGGGCGGCGGCGTACAAAAA